>Ga0105239_10008388_pt1 | contig 11772 bp, 10 predicted proteins | sample KBSC44metaG_FD_92761 | JGI IMG/M metagenome (GOLD analysis project Ga0105239, IMG submission 92761) | Corn rhizosphere microbial communities from Kellogg Biological Station, Michigan, USA - KBS C4-4 metaG | ecosystem: Host-associated > Plants > Roots > Rhizosphere > Soil | place: Michigan, USA...
CCTCAGCTTGGAAGGCTGATACTCTAGCCAATTGAGCTACTCCCGCCTGCGAACACACTCCCACTTTTCTTGTCCAGTGTGGCGACTGGTGGAGAGAGTAGGATTCGAACCTACGTAAGCATAAGCTAACGGATTTACAGTCCGTCCCCTTTAGCCACTCGGGCATCTCTCCGCGAAGGAAACTTGGAGCTGGTTATGGGACTCGAACCCGCAACCTGCTGATTACAAATCAGCTGCTCCACCAATTGAGCTAAACCAGCAACTCGATGACACAACCCCGTCCCTTTCAAAAAAGGCAGAGATTGTTAATCATGCAAAGGACCCTTGTACTTGAACTGTTTTTGGCCAGTCAAAGATTATTTCCCAGGATTTTCGGCGATTTGGTGCTGACGAAAACTTTCGGCCAAAGCGATGGCGGCGGCGACCGAAACATTGAAGCTCGCGTCGCTCTGCAACTGCGGAATCGCGACGAGTTCGTCACACGCTCTTTCGATGGGTTTTCGAATGCCAGATCCCTCAGAACCCAATACCCACACGACTTTTTCCGGCAATTGGAGCTCGTAAATTGATTTTGAGGCTCGATGCGAAAGACCGAATGTCCAAAATCCGCGCTGCTTCGCTTCGTCCAAAGCGTCTGCCAGAGAGCCTTCGACCAGCGGCACATGCTCGATTGCGCCCTGAGCAACTTTTGACGCAGACGGGCTAAGTCCGGCTGCCCGAACCTCTGGAACAAACACACCCTTGGCACCGAGCAGCCATGCGGTGCGCATGACGGCTCCTAAATTGTGCGGATCTTCAACGCCGTCGAGAAAAATCAGTCGTTCACACTCTTCTTTTTTTAAGCTGTTCCAGTCGAACTCGGGCTCTGAGGTGACGAATGCGACGATGCCTTGATGGGAATCTGCGATCTTGTTCAACTCACCGAGAGCACGCTCTTCGATTTTTAGTTTCTTCGAATGCGCGAGTTGTTCGAGCTGTTTTAATTCGTGCGAATCTTTCCAGCCTTGACGAAGCCAAACGGTCGCAACGTCGCTGACTCGGATCGCCTCTTTAACAGCGTGAATTCCGATGACGGCGCGGCCTTTATTTTTTGGTTTGGAATGCCCCGAGCGATTTCGCATGGAGCAAGTATGGTGATTTTATTCGGGTTGGCAAGTGGCGACTTCATCATAGCCACGTCCTGTGAACTCAATCAGGCAAAATCCATTGCCAAAAGGATCCGACAAAACCGCGATCTTGCCCCATTTTTTTGTCGCGACCGGGTTTTCAATGCTCGCGCCCGCCTGAGTGGCCGAATCGACCGCTGCTTCGATTGAGGCAACGACAATGTCCAAATGAACGGGACACCAATGGCGATCATAATTTCGAGTCGATTTTGCGTCGACGAATGGCTTTGAACCTGCTGGTTTTTCGAGGAGATAAATGGGCGATTCAAGACCGAGGAGCTCGATCGCATCATCACCAAACCGGCGACCGATCTTGAGCGAGAATGCATTGACATAAAACTGAGTTGCTTTTTTGAGGTCCGAAACATCGATATTAACGAGGAGAGAGGCCATTGGCGATTTTTAGATCAACTTCCAACGACGTTCAAGAAGCCGATCACTACTTATTAAGGAATGGTGTTGCCAATGCCACTTCTTTTGCGATTTTTGCCTTAGTGGCTTTTGCGTTTTGGGCTGTTTGGAGTTTCACTCGCGAGCAGTTTTGGAAGTTGAACAAGAGCACGAACAGTCCTGCCGAGAGCAGCTGTGCGTAATGATGGGATTTGAATCGAAACTGTCTCATACGTGCCACGTCGAACCTCCCTTTCAGCCTACAAATACAGTTCGACACAATCGCGAAAATTATTAAGACCAAGGTCGAGGAATTTTCAAAATTTTTTGACGTCAGATTCAATAGGGAAAGGCCTTTGCGGGCGTGTCTCAGAGTGAGACATTTCCCTCTCAACTAACCAATATTTTGAATCACGTCTAAATATTGTTTCGCAGCTTGAGCCGGATTGTCGGCTTGGCAGATCGGGCGTCCCACAACGAGCGCCGAGGCGCCGGCTTTCAGCGCGGATGCAGGATCCGCGACGCGTTTTTGGTCGCCGAGATCGTTGCCTTCCATGCGGATGCCCGGGACCAGCAGATACGCCTCAGGGAATTTTTGGCGCAGCATTTTGGTTTCTTCAGGTGAGCAGACGAGCCCTGTTAATCCACTTTGCAAAGTGAGTTTTGCGAGCTCCAAAACCATTTCTGAAATCGAAGCGGGCTTTAAGATGCCTGGCAACGTTTGCGACGTGAAACTCGTGAGAATCGTGACCGCTAAAATTTTAAATGGGCGCTCTTGATTGAGTTCTTTCTCGACTGCGGCCAAGCGGCTCATCGCTTCTTTGCCGGATTGGGCGTGAATGGTCGCATAGCTTGCGCCCATTTCGAAGCTGGCGCGAATCGCGCCTTCCATCGTGTTTGGGATATCGAAGTATTTATTGTCGATAAAGAGCGGCGCTCGCGTCACCAATTCTTTGAGAAGCTTTTCTCCGTAACGAACCACAAGCCGTGGTCCAACTTTGTAGCCGCCAACATAGGATGCTGTCAGATCGACGATTCGCATCGCCTCTTTTTCAGTATCAACATCAAGAGCTACAAATAACGGATTCTTCAATGACTTCCCTTCATTTCAGCCAGGCGTTCTTTTTCAATCCACGCCAAGATGTGTTCGACGGCATCGAGCGCTTTTACTTTCACCATTTGTTTGGTTCGGCGCGGAACAAGTTCGACTTCGCCGTTGTCGAGACCTTTTGCTCCAATGACCACGCGAAGAGGCATTCCGAGCAGATCGGCGTCTTTGAATTTCACGCCTGGGCGTTCATTGCGATCGTCGATCAAGCACTCGATGTTGCGTTTTTTAAGCTCCGTGTAGATTTGATCCGCGACTTCGGCCGGAAGTTTTCCTTCTTCTGGATCAAGCAGCGCGATGTGCACGTGATAAGGGGCAATCGACAACGGCCAAATGATGCCGTCTTTGTCGTGGTTTTGCTCCACACACGCTTGCACGGTTCTGGAAATACCAATGCCGTAACAACCCATTTCGATCGGCTTCAATTCACCTTCGGCACTGAGATAATTTGCGTTCATTTTGCGCGAATATTTCGTGCCGAGATAAAAAATGTGACCGACTTCGATGCCGCGATAAGATTTGAGTTTACCTTTTCCATCCGGCGACAGATCGCCTTCTTTTGCCATTCGGAAATCTCCAACCGCCACCGTTTGGAAATCACGGCCCGCATTGACGTTCTTAAGATGGAAGTCATCTTTGTTCGCACCGACAATAAAGTTGGTCAAATGCTTCACGCCTTGATCCATCAAGATCGGAATTTTAAGTCCCACCGGACCACAGCTTCCCGGATGAGCACCGGTGATTTTCAAGACTTCATCATCGGTCAAAAGCATTGGTGGATTCGAGAGACCAAAATGATTTTTGAGTTTCACTGGGTTGACTTCATCGCTACCGCGAAGAAGCACAGCCACCGGATTCAAATTGAGTTTTGCATCGTCGCTCGCCGAGAAGAACATCGTTTTCACGAGTTGGTTCGCAGGAACGCCGGTCGCTTTGGCCAAGTCTTCAATCGTGCGAAGTTTTGGTGTCGCGAATTCTTCCATCGCTTTTGGCGTTTCATTCTTTGGCGTCACTTGGCCAGCGTCGATCGCCGGGCAAACTTCAACGTTGGCAGCAAAATCGCTCGAGTCTGAAACGAGCAATTGATCTTCACCCGCATCGGCTAAGATATGAAACTCTTGCGACTGGTTTCCACCGATATTGCCACTGTCGGCTTGAACGATGCGGAATTTCACTCCCAAACGTTCAAAAACCGCTTTGTACGCCTCATACATGTTTTTGTAGGCGACTTGTGCGCCGTCGGAATCACGATCGAAGCTGTAAGCGTCTTTCATGATGAACTCACGACCACGCATCAAACCAAAGCGCGGACGAATTTCATCGCGAAATTTGGTTTGCACCTGATAAAGATTGAACGGCAAATCACGATAGCTTTTTACGTCTTTACGGACGAAATCGGTGACCACTTCTTCGTGAGTCGCTCCTAAGCAGAACTCATGGCCGTTACGGTTCTTGAGTTTTTGCAAACCTTCGCCCATTTCTTTCCAGCGACCGGTTTCTTCCCAGATTTCTTTTGGTTGAACCATCGGCATTAAGATTTCCGTGCAACCGCGTTTGTCGAGTTCTTCGCGCACGATCTGCTCAAACTTTTTGATCGAACGGAGCATGAGAGGACCATACGTCGACATGCCGGCCGCGAGTTTACGAATGTAACCGCCGCGAACCAAAAGAATGTGACTTGGAATCTCTGCGTCCGCTGGAGTTTCCTTGAGCGTAAAGAGATACGACTTCGACCAACGCATTTTGCCTTACCCTTCGATACCGTAAGCCTTGATCTTGCGGTGCAGGTAGCTGCGCTCAAGACCAATCACTTCGGCCGTCTTACTAATGTTGCCGTTATTTTCGCTGATTTTTTGCATCAAGAATTCTTTTTCGAAGCGCGCGCGCGCTTCGCGGAACGTGTTCGCTTCGCTCGCTGGATCCGTTTGCTCGTGAAGGCCTGCGAATTTCAAATCATGCACATCAACGAAATCGCCAGGAGTCAGAATGTAAACGCGCTCAACGAAGTTTCTTAGTTCACGCACGTTGCCTGGCCAAGTGTGATTGCGCATGAGTTCAATTGCGCCGTCAGAGAAAGTTTTGCGACGATACCCGCCGTGACGGATGAATTGGTCACCGAAATAATCCACAAGCAACGGAATATCTTCTTTGCGCTGACGAAGCGGCGGCACGCGGAACGGAATCACATTTAAGCGATAGTAAAGATCTTCACGAAAACGACCGGCTTTGATTTCTTCTTCGAGATTTTTATTGGTCGCTGCGATCACGCGTACGTTCACTTCTACCGACTCATTGCCACCGACACGGTGAAAGCTACGCTCTTGCAAGATGCGAAGGATTTTTGCCTGCGCCTCTGAGCTCATGTCGCCCACTTCATCAAGAAAGAGCGTTCCGCCATTGGCGAAATCGAATTTTCCTTTTTTCGGTTTATCAGCTCCAGTAAAGGCGCCTTTTTCATAACCGAACAATTCGCTCTCAATGAGATCTTTTGGAATCGCCGCACAGTTCACTTCGACAAATGGATGGCCGGCTCGATGACTCAAGTAATGAATGTTTTGAGCGACAAGCTCTTTGCCCGTTCCATTTTCACCAGTGACCAAAACCCAAGCGTCGGACGGCGCCACGCGCGCGATCATCTGCTTTAAGTTCACCATCAATGGGCCTTCACCAATCAACGCAAGATTTTTCCGCAATCGATTGAGCAAAGCTTTCTTCTCAGTTTGTTCACGCTTAAATGACAAAATGTTTTGAATCAGAATCGAGATCTTATCCATCGACAATGGCTTTTCGACAAAATCCCAAGCGCCATTTTTCACAGCTTTTACGGCCGTCTCGATAGTTCCGTGACCTGACATGATGATGAATTGAATATCCGGAAATTGCGGCTTGGCTTCGGCCAAAACCTGAAGACCATCCATTTTTCCCGGCATCCAAATGTCGAGCAAAACGATGTCGGGCTGAAATTCACGAATCTTGGCGAGTCCCGTTTCACCTTCTGAGGCGGTGTCAACGATGTAGCTATCGTCACGGAGTGAACCCGATAAGACGTCGCAAATCGGTTTCTCGTCATCAATGATCAAAATTTTGGTTTGAGAACGTTCTTTCATAAAATCCCAATCTTTTAGGCAGGCCGAATTGGAGACTCCTGCGATGCCGAAATCTCTTCAACTGGCAATTCAACGACGAACTGGGTTTCCGCATTCGGCTCCGAAAATGCCCGAATGAAGCCATGGTGATCTTCTATCATTCTTTTCACAATCGCAAGGCCGAGGCCGGTGCCATGTTCCTTGGTCGTCATGTAGGGCTCAAAAATCCGATCACGCACATTTTCTGGAATACCCGGGCCGTTATCCGATACGACCATTCGCACAATTTTGAGCATGCCGTCGTACTGAGTCTTCACTTTCACGTCGCCTTGAGAAAGCTTTGCCACCGCGGCCACCGCGTTGTCCATGAGATTGGTCGCCACGCGGCGCATCTGATCGGGGTCAAAGCTAAATTTAGGCAGGCTTTTATCCGGCGTGAACTCGATCGTGATCGCACGGTTGGCATTTTGGAACAAAACCACAACTTCGCCAACGATCTCGTTGAGGTCGCTCATGATCGGTTTTGATTTCGGTAAACGAGCGAATTGGTTGAACTCGTTCACCAGGTTTTTCAAACTGTCGACCTGGCTCACGATCGTGCGGACACAGTCAGTGAAGACCGGATCTTGAATTCCAGGTCCAAATTTTTTCTCTAAACGCTCAGCTGAAAGTTTAATGGGCGTGAGTGGATTTTTAATTTCGTGCGCAATTCTTCGGGCGACTTCGGTCCACGCGGCCGCACGTTGCGCACCCAAAACGGGCGACAGATCATCAAACACAACAACCTGACCGATTTCTTTTTGATTGTCGTCGGTCAAAAGCGAAAGCGTCATTTGCAGAGGAATCGAGCGGCCGCCGAGTTCAAGGCGCAACTCACGCTGAATACTCTCAGCATTGTGTTGGCGCATCTGCTGCAGCATATTTTGAAAGACGCCATAATATTCAGGACGCAAAACTTCGTTCAAATGCTTGCCGACCAAACGACGATCTTTGATTTGCAAAAGTTTGCTTGCGTGACGATTCACCATCGTGATTTTCTCATCCACGTCGAGCGACACCACGCCGGTACTCACTGTCGAAAGAACCACGCCCATGTAACGACTGTGCTCATCGAGTCGCGATAAAGTTTGACTGAGCGACGATTCAGAATCTTTGAGCTGCAACATCATCTGGTTAAAGTGCTCAACCAACTGATTGATTTCGATCGAACCGGTTTTAAGTGCCAGCGAGCGATAATCGCGCTTCGCCACCCGCTGTGTAGCAATACCAAGTTCCTCGAGCGGAACGGACAATTGTTTGGCGAGATAAAATCCAAACCACGTCGCTCCTAACAAGATTGTCAGGGTCATCAATACCAAGATGATGAGATAGATCGACTTAATCGGATATTCGAGCGGGTTGAGGTCACGAAAGTTCTCATAGGCCGAAGCCACGTCATCCATGTTGGAAATCAGCGAAACCGGAATAAACGTCGACACGACGACGGCGCCCCGATGCTTGTCATCGCCCGCCGGCACGATCACGCGAACGAGATTCCCCTCTTCAAATCGATGAATGGTGGAAGCTTCGGCACGCTCACGGATCCCACGCTGCAGAAGTTCCAGCGAAAGCGGCGGAATACTTGGAATCGCTTCCTCTTGGCTAATACTTAAAACGCGAGGCCCAAACAAAGATTGGTAATACTCGAGCGCATCAAGACTGTAACGACGACGAAGATTATCGAGCGTTGTATTTAATTTCTCTGGTGGAGTTTTACTGAGCTCCTGCGCCACTTGAGCCGCGTAATCATAATTCTTACGCTTGGCCGACAAATAATAAGCGTTCGTTACTTCGAGCGACGATTTCAACACGCCGGCGATTTTTTCTGAGAACCATTTATCGAAACTATTGTTGATGTAAAACACCGACACGCAAAACATCAGCGCAGTCGGAATAAAACTGAACGTCACGAATGCCGCGACAAGTTTGGATTTTAAACTGCTGCCCGCCCAACTGCCCGGTCTCTCTGCGAATGTCTTAACGACGTTGCGAAAGATCAGGAAGAACAGGAGCAAAAATAGAATGATGTTGAAGTTAACAAGACCGAAAAAGAAAATCGAAGTGACGAACGGGAGCGAGCGACTGATATCGAATAATTTGATCTCGATCGCGGTTAAAACCAGAAACAAGACTGCCAGAGAAAGAACGAACGCGAGCTCTCGTCTGCGTTTTTTATTTTCTTTTACCGGATCGAGAATCATTTATGCCCTTAAAGTTGCAGCTCCTTAAGAAGCTGGACCATCTCCACGACGACTTCGGCGGCTTCGCGACCTTTATGGCCATGACGACCACCAATTCGCTCCGCAGCTTGTTCATCATTGTCGACAGTTAAAACGCCGAAGGCAACAGGCTTGCCGAATTCTAAGGCGACATTTGAGCAACCACGTTCCACTGAACGGCAAACGTATTCGAAATGAGCCGTTTCACCCCGAATGACGGCGCCCAATGCAACCACACCAATGCAGCCTTTTTTAAGCAGTGCTTGAACAGCTAACGGAATTTCCACCGCACCCGGCACCGAAAGACGCAGCAACTGCTCGTCTTTCGCACCCAACTCAATCAAACGCTCAACTGCGCCACTTTCGAGTTTCGAGGTGACTTCGTCATTGAAGCGCGAGGTCACGATACCAATACGCCATTCCGGAGCCACTTTTAGGTTTGCAATCCTGATGTTCATTTACACCTCTACGTCGAGAAGCGGTTCGGTTTCGATAGGAAGAGGAATCTCTTCGACAATTTCAAGGCCGTAACCTTTAAGCCCAGCCCGTTTCGCGTGACTGTTTGTGATCAAACGAATCTTGTGCACGCCAAGCGCGTGAAGAATTTGTGCGCCCACACCATAATCACGATCGTCGGAACGAAATGCTTTCTTCAAACTCTCGTCCGCTTTCATGCCTTCATCGAGTTGGCTATAGCTTTGTACACGCTGAACCAACCGATCGCCCATGTCTTCAAGGCGCAAGTAAACAAGAACGCCGCATTCTTCTTTTGCGAGCATGTTCATGCAAGCTTCTAAGTAATCGCCACTTCGAGTGCGAAGGCTGCGAAACACATCGCCCATCAAACATTCTGAGTGAACGCGAACCATTACCGGCTTATCCGAGCGAATATCACCTTTGACGATCGCAACGTGCTCACGTCCGTCGATTTTATTTTGAAAAATGCGAATGCGGAAATCCTGACCATAGCGAGTCGGCAAGTGAGCATGCGCTTTCTCAACGACGAATGATTCATTTTGCAAACGGAATTGAATCAAATCTTCGATCGAGCCAATCTTGATGCTGTGCTTTTCTGCGAATGCCATCAATTGCGGCAAACGCGCCATTGTCCCATCGGCATTCATGATTTCGCAGATCGCGGCCGCTGGATTCAAACCTGCCATGCGAACAATGTCTGCACTCGCTTCAGTATGGCCAGCGCGTTTCAAAACGCCGCCCCCTTGTGCGCGGATCGGAAAAATATGGCCAGGCACGATGACGTCTTCAGGTTTTGCCGAAGGATTCGATGCGACTTTAATCGTCAGCGCACGATCTGCCGCCGAGATGCCAGTTGAAACTCCACGAGCCGCTTCAATGCTCACTGTGAACGCTGTGCGATTCGGCGAGCGATTGGTTTCTTCGCGCACCATCAACGGAATATTCAAGCGATCAATCTGTTCTGAAGTCATCGACAAGCAAATCAATCCACGCGCCTCAAGCGCCATGAAGTTTACGATCTGTGGAGTGATGTAATCAGCCGCAACAACGAGATCGCCTTCATTCTCGCGATCTTCATCGTCAACCAAGATCACCATCTTGCCGGCTTTGATGTCGTCAATCAGCTCTTCTGTGGAGTGAAATTTCATTTGTTCTCTCTCCAGTGGTACCAAGCGCGAGCCATGGCATCGGCTTCTAAGTGAACCGTGTCACCGATTTTTAATTTTCCAAGATTTGTGCGCTTGAGGGTCTCAGGAATAATACAAACTTGAAACGTATTGCTCTCAACGTCGTTGATCGTGAGACTGACGCCATTCACGGCCACACTGCCTTTACGCCAAACATACGGCAAAAACATCGGACTCATTTCGATCAGCAAGTTGCGAGTGTCTTTACCTTCTTCAACCGCCGTGATGCGACCGATGTCATCAACATGACCATTGACGATGTGACCATGAATGCGATCACCCATGCGAAGCGAGCGTTCCAGATTCACCATCTCGCGATCGCGCGGAGTCCATCCGGTCACCTTCAAAGTTTCAGGCGCCAAAGCGAATGCCATGTACTCATCATTGAATGCTTCAACCGTCAGACAAACGCCATTGACGGCAACGCTGTCACCGATTTTGAGGTCATCCCAACCCACCGGTTTTTCGACTGTGATTTTCACTAGTTGAGATGAACGCTCGGCTAAAATAATGGAAGCACACGCTTCGACAATTCCTGAAAACACGTGGGGCTATTGGTACCCGTTCAGATCACTCTGCGTCAAGGGCTATCGACCGCAGGCTTCGCGCGCGATTCTGCGAGTGCGGCCGCCAAAATAGGCCATGCCGACTTGGGCATAAATCGCGTTGCAGCAGCGAATTTGCCCTGAGGTGGAACCGATTTCGGAGCACTCCGAACCAAAACGATGGCGACGCCCGTCGTTCTCGATCGCGCAAAGGCCGATGCCATGTCCGCTATGATGAACGCCGGCGTTGCAACCACTTTCGGCCGCAATGATCGCCGACATGCAAGGGCTGAGACCAGACGCTTCAAGGTTTGGGCACCGAACGATTTCACGACGAGAATTGCGGGGAAAGCCGTCTGACGAAACGCCGCGATAACGGCTGCGACGCTGTGGAATACCAACTAGGCCACCTGAGAAAAAGGAATTGGAATTGTCGCCAAAAAAATTCGGCTGACCAAATTGTGACCCATAGTATTCGTAAGCGCCGACGCGACGGCGTGAAGAATAATGATGATGGTGATGTCGACCGCGCGAACTGAACTCGGTGACTTGATCCGAGCTGGCCACAACTGATGATTGATCTTTCCAGTTTTGGCAAACGGCCTTGATATCAAACGACTGCTTCCAATGTTCGCGACATGTTGGCACTTCTCCTTCGAAGCCGCCAGTTGAATACATGACCGTCAAAACATCGTTGGCTTGATCATACTCATACGAATCGAACGCACAGATTTTTTCACCGTCGAGAACTTGAGCGGCTTCTGGTTTCAGAGAATCCGGCGTCGAGCGTAAATCCGCGCATAAAACATCGAGATTCATGTGAATCGCTTCTGGAATGGGACGATCAAAACCGAAGTCGAGATGAATGGTCGCTTTGCCGAGTGAAGAATCGACCGGAATCTCCGCGTTCATCGACGCAGTTTGCGCGTGAGCTTGAGAAAAAGACAATAGGAATACCAGAGCGGATAATCGCTGCATTGAGATGCCTCCAAGATTTTTTAGTTCCGACGACTAAACAAATCCGGGAGGCAACCGTCAAGCGAGCTCGACGGTACAAGTACCAGTCGTGTTATTTGTGAAATTCCAAACTATCTTTGCCAGCTGAAACTCTGACGACCGAGCCAACTTTGTTTTCCAAAATTAATCTCGCCAGTGGATTCAAAACTTCTGTCTGAATCGTGCGTTTCAGTGGACGTGCGCCATAATCCGGATCGAAGCCGCGTTTCGCCAAGAACTGAATCGCTTTTTCGTCGAATTCAATTTGGATACGTTTTTCGGCCAAACGGTTTTCGACTTCGCGAAGCTGGACGCGCACGATGTTGGTGATTTCTTTTTCGGAAAGCGAATTGAACTTCACGATCTCATCGATGCGATTCAAAAACTCGGGTCGCATTGTGGCTTTCAAATCGTCTTGTGATGCATTGGTCGTCATGATCAAGACCGTATTTTTGAAATCCACGGTGCGACCCTGACCATCGGTCAAACGGCCGTCGTCCAAAACTTGCAGCAAGATATTTGAAACATCGGGATGCGCTTTTTCAATCTCGTCGAGCAA
>Ga0105239_10008392_pt1 | contig 11765 bp, 11 predicted proteins | sample KBSC44metaG_FD_92761 | JGI IMG/M metagenome (GOLD analysis project Ga0105239, IMG submission 92761) | Corn rhizosphere microbial communities from Kellogg Biological Station, Michigan, USA - KBS C4-4 metaG | ecosystem: Host-associated > Plants > Roots > Rhizosphere > Soil | place: Michigan, USA...
GAGTTGATCAGCTCGTAGACCTTGGTGCGGCTGATGCTGAGGTACTTGCCAGCATCGGTCGTATTGAGGAGCTGCTGGGTCGGTGGAAACGCCGCGATGTCCCGACGGGGCGCAGCGCTCGGTGCGGCGTCGTCGATCACCGATCGCATGACCGTTGCCGAATCAAGCCAGGCCTGGGTGTGAGGCGAGTCCCTGAGCTGTGCCCGTACTTGCGCTTCAGCGTCAGGTGCGGTCTCCGCCTGGACGACCACATCGAGCGTGCGCAGCTGAGTGACCCAGACCTGGTAGTGCGGCATGCTGCCTCCCGTGCTGTTGCCGACCTAGAAGCATGTGCGGCGAACGATCTATGCAAAGGGACGATCTGGCCGGGTCAACCTTGAGATCCGATCCGCCTTCCAGCGAACAGAATTGCACGCAGCGCAGGGCGGCACGGGATCTGTGGATAGCTGCGCATACCACTCCCACCCGTCCATGATCACTCGACTGCCAATGAGTCCTTGGTCAGAATGAAGACGGAGAAGCGTCGATGCCGCGAGCGAGGCCGCGAGACCGTTGAGTGCTGCAAGGCTTGGCACCGGCTCGTCGACGTTCGCTCCGTAGCCCTCGGCCGCCAGCTGGGCCCGTTCCTTCAAGGGAAGGTTCTCCTGCCGTATTCGTGCCGGGTCTAGTACACCAAGACACCAAAGGCACGGGCCATCTGGAAGCACCACTCGTACCTCTGCTGGCATCCCAGTTACCCCGTGAATTGAGGTACCGACTGAGGCGCCAACGTCGATCAAGGCAACACCGTATTGCAGCGCCAACTGATTCAGCGTTGCTCGGGAGGAATGGGTGTCGGTCGTATTCATGATGACGTCAACGTCAATCAACTTGAGCGCGACCCCGTCGTCACGGACGTCTCCGACCACTGCGAAGATCTCACTTCCGAGCCCCCCAAGGCTGCGGAGATACCGAGCGACGATCTCCGCTTTTGGGGTACGACTCTCCAAGTCAGATTGCCGCGATCCGATCACCCGGCGCAGATTCGAAGCAGTGTCAAGCGTGTCATGGTCAATGACCACCAAGCTCCGAACGCCCATTCGGACCAGCTGTTCCGAGAGCACAGACCCAGTGCCGCCCGCGCCGACCACCGCGACGGAAAGCTGGCGTAGGTAGTGGTTTCCGAAGTCGCCGAGGGCGCGAAACTGGCGATCGTCGATTTCGTCTGCTGTCATGTGTCGTCTGCCAGACAACGGCAGTCGGCGTCTGCCGCCCAACACCTCGACAGAAGTCGACAGCTCAACCCGGGCCGCGTCATAGGCAACACCCTCTACCCCACCTGGGGACCAGACTAAGGATGCGAACGGCATCTCCAAGAGCGGCACCAGGGTGTGCGCCCAGGAGGCGGAAGTCTCGGCATCGATCGCGCTCAGACCGGACGGATGCCTCGCGTCAGGATGAGAGTGAATGAACACGAGGGCCGAACAATCGGCGACAGCCTCGCCGACCGCTGCAGACAGATGCTGCCCTGAGGGGCGAAGTGCATGGGCAGACTGACGGTCAAAGGCCGGCGACTCCGGGCCGACCAGGCATCGCTCGATCAGCAGCCGAGTATCGGAGGGTCCCTGCCCAACGGCCGCGAGTAGGAAAAGACCGTGCTCAGCAGGCGCATGTGAACGCATCTGATGATCCAGGTCTTCCCAGACATCTCGTGGAAAAACGATACGAACGGAGTTCATGCGGCATTCGCCAATCGCGCGTGAAATACCTCTAGGTGGCTGGCGAGGTTATGTTTCGCTGGATTCCAGGTGTAGTGGTAGCTCCATCGCTGCCAATTCTTTCCGATAAATTCCTGAAATTGATCGGCGTTCTGGGGCCACCCTCCACCCGAGCAGCGCACATGCGGGAAGGTCCAGAACATATCCACGGCAGAGAGCGGATATTGGTAGTCCGTCATCATCATTACGTCGGTCGCTCGTGGCTCATACCCGTCAGGGAGTATGAACCCGGATACGATGATATAGCTGCGTACGCCGTCACTCTCGGTCGAAACATCGTTGCCGTAATCGCGGAGTTCGTCGACGTCCGCGACCAGTCGTTCCGAATCCATTAGCCGAAGTTACGATCGCCAGGAATAGCCCTAAAGTGCTCACCGTTTCGAATCGGAAACGGCTCTGTAAGCGCGATCGGGGTGCCCCCACTGCGATCCCCCTCGCCCTGGAGGAAGAACAGATCGTGGTCGGTGCCAATGCCGGCGAGTCCGAGTATTTGCTCGCCGGTGAGCTCCGACGCCTGCGCGTGGTACTCGCGCCGGTTGATGTGGATCGTAGCCATCGAGACCTCCCGTTGCGTCAGTCGTACACTCGTTGCAGAGTAGCATCACCTGATCGCCTGATGCAACTGCGCAACAATGTTGCTACTCTGACACAGTGGAATTCGACGATCGGGCGTTCCTCGATGCCCTGGAGCGCAAGCGCCGCCAGCTCGGATTGAGTTGGCGGCAGGTCGCGCGGGACCTGGATTTGTCGGCCTCAACCTTCTCTCGTCTCTCGCGGGGGAGCCGGCCAGATCTGGACACGTTCCTCACCCTCGTCGGCTGGATGGGCGTTCCTGCTGACACGTTTGTGACGTCCCGCGCAGGTATCTCGCCAGCCGAGTCCCCGGACAACACCGTGGACGCCGTTCGTCGGTCTCTTCGCGCTGACCAGTCTCTGGATGCTGAGTCCGCTGCAGCTCTAGAGGATCTCTTCCGGCTCGCGTACCGTCGCCTATCTGGGACATAGATTCGGTGAACCACATCGCCGACCAGGGGATGCCTTCCCTGCGCACACAATTTGGCTGAGGCTGGAGACCTACGTGGCTGACCGACACGCGACTGCACCCGCTATCGCGGGCGAGCTCGCGGAAGCACTCCGCGCCCACACGGGTGAATGGGTGGCCGTCGAACTGCAGCGAATCGTTGCTAGTGGTTCATCCGCCCGCGAAGTGTACGAACAGGCCCGAGCCGCTGGCCATACGGATCCACTTGTGTTCCACGTGTCGGAACATCCCGAGCGGGCCGCGTTCTTCTAAGCATGCCTTGGTACGAGTACTCACCTACCCCGAGCGGCGGATCCTTGCCATATGTCGAAATTAGGCTCTGGCACGGTTCACGAAGCGTGCGATTGTTAGGACTGGTGGATTCTGGTGCCGACAGCTCGCTGTTCGATGCCCAGTACGCCGATTTGATTGGACTGGACAGGGCTGACGCGGCAGTTGAGACCGCTGTAACCGCAGGCGGAAACGGAATCTCGATACTCCGATGGCCGTCTGCTCCGCTGGAAATCCAATTTGGCTCGTCGCGGTTTTCGTTCCTCGGATCGTTTGTCGACTTTCCACCCGGGGGCGATGGGGTCAGCTTGCTTGGGCGACGTGACTTCTTCAGCCCGCACATTATCCAGTTTTGGGAATCCGCCGAACTCTTCAATATTGACACCTCACCGGACCAACCAAGCGGCCCGCCTGCTGGACCGTAGCCCGCCCCCACCCAGGAAGTGCATTCGGCGGGCGGGGGACCCCGCAGGGAGCTGGCTAGGCGTCGACGTCGCGGGCCTCGAACCAATCACTCCATCGACTGCGACATCCTCAGGGACTTTCCGGGCGTTGGCCGTTGACTGATGCTTCCGTCCCGCAGCGATCGTAGCGAGCTGCGCGTCGAGAGGTTGATCTTGGTTGGTCCGCACGCAGTCCGCAGAAAGTCCGCAAGACGTCCAACACTCGCGGCCTTCAGTCATCGTCAACCAACGCACGAAGCCCAGCAAATACAGGGCCTATAGGCACTTGACGGCCGATTCCCGGGACCTCCGAAATGGCCCAAACTCGTCCTGGCAGTGTGGGGGTCAGGGGTTCGAATCCCTTCGGGCGCACCACCCCTCAGCTCCACTTTTGAAGCCCCCGTATTTCGGCGGCGTGAGACACCCAGACCGCCAGTGTGTGTTCGATCGTTCGACGTACTGGAGAAGAACTGGAGAATCCGTTCCCGCCTCGAAAATGGGTCACACGGATTCTCCTGTGGATGTCGCGGACGCCGGACCGCCGTCTCACGCGCGGCACCCGGAGCGCGCCTACCGCCGAATATGACGCCAAGCCCTGCAGCTCGCTCGACAGCGGCTCGGCGTCCGGCCCTTCGGAGTCGAACGGTTCAACGACGATCGCTACGTCGCCCTCGCCCGAGCGCAGCAGGCCCGGCCGTCTCGCCGGCCGGTTAGCGCGACCTCGATCGGAACCAGGAGCAAGCGAGCTCGTCTCGCGTTCGATAGTTCTGACTATCGAAGTGGCGGCCGACTAGGCGGCCGGAACCCTCGCTGTAGTCAAGCCCTCAATGAGCATGTTGGTCAGCCGCGTTCCTAGCGCGCGATCGGACTCGTGGCCGGCGATCAACGCGATCCCGCCAATCGCCATCATGACGTCGTCCGCTGGTGTATCTGCCCGAAGGCTGCCACCAGGTGCTCGCAAAAGTTGCGCAATGGCGTCGCGGAGAAGGTCGCGGCTCTCCACTCGCAGGCCGGCGCGCTTGGCGAGGATGGAGGGGAGGGCTTCGGCCATTCCATCTTTCGTCATCATGTAGTCGAGGAAGCGGCCGACCCACTTCCTGAAGGCCGCGTCCGGGGGATTGGTCTTCAGCAGCTTCGATGCGTACGCCGCAAGATTTTCGGTCTCGCTTCGGTACACAGCTTCGATCAACTGCTCGCGGGTGGGGAACCGGCGGTAGAGCGTGCCGATGCCAACGCCGGCTTGTTTGGCGATCGCCTTCATCGACGTGTCGGCGTGCGGGCGTTGGAAGGCATCGGCGGCTGCTCGGAGTATGCGGTCCTCGTTGATTCGGGCGTCAGCGCGCAGGGAGCGTTCTTCATCCGTCACGTACGCCATCTCCTTCCAAGAGGCTCTCAAGTGATCAGATTAAACGGACGCAACTCCGGTTGCAAGCGGATACGGGTCCGTTTATGGTAAGTGGAGCCGAGTCCGATTACGTCATGGGGAGGAATGGAAGGGTTCACCTCACGATCCGCGTCGATGACCTGTCATCGGCAGTGGACGCAGCGCTGGCTGCCGGCGGCTCCTTAGTGTCCGCGCCGACCGCCGCCCACCGGGCAGCCACCCGGTTTGCCTACATCAGAGACCCGGACGGCAACCTCATCGAACTTGTCAGCGGCCCGGCCTCGCATCGGGATGCATCCGACCACGCGCTCAGCGGGCCCTAACCGAATCAATCACCAACAAGAAGGAGAGACCTATGTTTGAAAACCTAAACGGAACAGTCGCATTGGTTACCGGCGCCAGCAGCGGCATCGGCGAGGCTACGGCCAAAGCGTTGGCCGATGCGGGCGCGAACGTGGCGCTCGTCGCACGTCGACGCGACCGCCTCGACCAGGTGGGTGCCGAGATTATGGCCAAAGGCGGCAGCGCCTTCGCGGTCGATGCGGACATCACCAGCCAGGATGCCGCGACCCGAACCGTCGACGCCATCATCAAGCACTTCGGTCGCCTCGACACCGTGGTGAACAACGCAGGCGTCATGCTCATCGGACCATTTGCCGACGCACCAGACGGCGAGTGGGACCGAATGATCGACGTCAACGTCCGCGGCGTTCTCTACATCACCCGCGCTGCCCTCCCGCACCTTGTCAAGGCGGCGGAAGACGGACCACGCCAGGTCGCGGACATCGTGACGATCAGCTCGACCGCCGGCCGCGTCGCGCGCGCCGGCACAGCGGTCTACAACGTCACCAAGTTCGGAGTTGTCGCCTTCACCGAGGCGCTCAGGCAAGAGCTCCAACCCAAACGCGTGCGCGTGAGCGTCGTCGAGCCCGGAACCGTCGGCACCGACCTCGCCAGCCACACTCGTGAGGAGCTGCGGGCCTCCGTGCGGGCCCACGCCAGCTCGATCGAGACCCTCGAACCCGCCGACATCGCGAACGCTGTGAGCTACATCGTCACCCAACCCCGTCGGGTCGCGGTCAATGAAATGCTCGTCCGCGCGGCCGCCCAGACCTGGTAGGTCTGATCCCGAGACGACGTCCCGGCCAACCAAGAAGACGCTAAAAGGGGTCCCCGGCAAGTCCTGGAGGATGGATCTGCGGGCAGCGCCTCTGAAGCTCGCTGAACTGCAGTAGACCGCACCAAGCTTGGCCCGGTAGATCCGTACATCCCAGCGAATGCGGGGCCTGTAGAGGTCTTGCCGTTCAACCTGGCAGGAGGAGGCTCCATCTGGGCGTGCAACGGGGACAACGGCTTCAGTCCAGTTCGGTCGCCGTCCCTTGATTCCTGGGCGGTAAAGCGACCTGAAGTTGCCGGATTTCGGTGTCCCCGCCGTTTGACCCTTTTTCGCCGGTCCGGTGACCCCATTTCGGCGGGGTCACTGTGGTGTGGGGTCTAGAGAACAGCGGTAGCCGACCGCATCGGCGACAGCCAGGTCGGGTTCCGTCGAGGTGGCGCCCAAGTGTGGAGCGCAGCGTCATCGCACCGATCGGAAATGACTCTGATCAGGCGCTACTAGATCGAGTCAATCCACCGCTCCAACCTGCGTGCTTCGTTGGTGATGAGCTCTGGGTCGCGCAGGGTGTTGGCGAGTAGTGCGACGCCTTCGTAGGCGGCGATGAGTGCGACCGCGAGTCCGCGGGCGTCTCGGCGGCCGAGTTCCTCGAATTGCCGCTGGGCGATCGAGATCAAGCCTTCTAGCACGGCTGCGCCTTTGGTCGTCAGCGCGTCGTCGCGTTTGTCGACCTCGGAACACAGCGAGCCGATGGGGCAGCCGTAGAGGGTGATGCGCTCTCGTGCGCTCGTTAACGTCCGGATGAGCGCCTTCAGGCGCGCCTTGGGGGTGCGGTGCTGGGCCAGGATCGAGTTGATCATGGGGAAGTCGTCGTTGTAGGCGTCGAGGACGGCGCTGACCAGTTCGTCTTTGGTCTTGAAGTAGTAGTAGATGTTGCCCACGGGTACGCCAGCGGCCGCGGCTGCGAGAGCCAGGGTGGTGCGCTCGACGCCGAGTTCGTGCACCGTCGTGCGGGCCGCGGTGATGAGCCGGTTGCGCGTCTCGCTGCCCCGAGCCGTCTTGGCCCCGCTGTGAGTTAAGTCAGTCATGCCACTGATTCTATGGACAGCAGTTGGCGATGGCCATAATCTAAGTCAGACAGCCGACTTAGATGGAGTCCTCACATGAGCCAGCAACCCGCGACCGCGAAGTCTGCCAACACGGCAGGCGCCGCTCTCGGCCCTGATCCACGGCGCTGGCTGATCCTGGCGGTAATCGCGCTCGCCCAGCTGATGGTGGTTCTCGACGCGACGATCGTGAACATTGCGTTGCCGTCGGCGCAGCACGCGCTCGGCTTCTCACTCTCCGACCGTCAGTGGGTGGTCACGGCGTACTCGCTGGCGTTCGGTGGCTTGCTCGTCGTGGGCGGGCGACTGTCCGACGTGGTCGGCCGCAAACGAACGTTCATCGTCGGCTTGGTCGGCTTCGCCGCAGCGTCGGCACTCGGAGGCGCGGCGCAGAGCTTGGCCGCGCTGGTCGCGGCCCGAGCGGTGCAGGGGGCCTTCGGTGCGCTACTTGCGCCGTCGGCGTTGGCGATCCTCACCACGACGTTCACGGAAGCGCGGGAGCGCGGCAAGGCGCTCGGGATCTATACCGCGGTAGCCGGGGCCGGGGGTGCGGCCGGCTTACTCCTCGGCGGGGTGCTGACCCAGTATCTGTCCTGGCGTTGGTGCCTCTATGTCAATATCGCAGTTGCGCTGGCCGCGCTCGTCGGGGCCTTGATTCTGCTGCAGAACCAGGACCGTTCTGCTCACCGTTCGTTCGATATTCCGGGCAGCTTGGTGGCCGTGGGCGGCTTGGTCGCGATCGTCTACGGCCTCGGTGAGGCATCCGTGCGTGGCTGGAGCGATCCGCTGACCGTGGCCCTCATTGCCGGCGGCGCCGCTTTACTGCTTATCTTCCCGGCGATCGAACGGCTCACGCGATATCCGTTGGTGCCGCTTTCGGTCTTGGCCGACCGCACCCGCGGCGGCTCCTATATCGGTCTGTTGGTCGGTGGCGTTGGCGTCATCGGCATGTTCCTGCTGCTGACCTACTACTTGCAGGGAACGTTGGACTTCTCGCCGCTGGCGGCTGGTCTGGCGTTTCTCCCGTTTGTCGGTGGGGTCGTGCTCGGCGCCAACATCGTCAGCAACATCGCCTTGAGCCGCTTCGGCCCGAAAGTAGTCGTTCCCACCGGGATGGTGCTGGCCGCGGTCGGCGCGGCATTACTGACGCGGCTCGGAGTTCACAGCGGATACGGGACACATGTCGTCCCGGCCCTGGTCTTGTTCGGTTTCGGTCTGAGCGGCGTGCTGGTACCGGGATTCGACCTCGGGCCAGCCGGGACCGCTGAGGACGACGCCGGCGTCGCGTCATCGCTGGTCAACAGCAGCAATCAGGTCGGCGGCAGCCTCGGTGCGGCTCTTCTGAACACCGTCGCCGCTAACGCCGCCGCCGGTTACCTCGTCAGTCACGACCAGAAGTCCGGCCCGGCGATCCTGGCGGCCTCCGTCCATGGCGATGTCATCGCCTTCACCGTGCTGGTCGGCATTTTCGCGGCCGGGCAGTGATCACGGGCCTTCTCTTTCCCCGACGCGGGCAGATCAGGTCGAGTCGTCAGGCACCTCCTGATGAGGCAGCAGGAGACGAGCGGAGCGTCGGGTCGAACTCGGTCGCCGTGACGATAGCTGGGGCCCACTCATGACGCGGCTTGCCCGCTGGTGCTTCCAGCATCGAGTCGTCGTCCTGCTGATCTGGGTGGCGATACTCGTCTTGCTGGTCGGCATCGCGAAGAAAGCGGGCAAGGACTACACCGACGGCTTCTCGTTGCCCGGTACCAACTCCAGCCAAGCCCAGCAGCTCCTGGCTGCCGGTAAACAGCAAGCCGGCTCCGGTGACGACACGATCGTCATCCACACCCGCACGAGCGGCCAGCGGGTCACTGACGCGGCGATCCAAGCCAGCGTGGAGAAAACCCTCACGAAGGCCGAATCGGCACCGTTCATCGCGTCGATCCGCAGCCCCTACGCGCCGGCAAACCACGGGCAAATCAGTGCCGACGAACGCACCGAGTACGCCGTCGTCAGCTTCACCGAACCCGACCAGAACCTGACGAAGGCCAACATCGATCCCTTCGTGTCGACCGTTTCAGCGCTGCGTAGCTCGGACCTGCAAGTCGAATTCGGTGGCGGCGGATTCCAGACGCTGAAGGGGAGTCCGGTGTCCGGGAGCGTCGCCATCGGACTGGCGGCCGCCGCGATCGTGCTGCTACTGGCGTTCGGTTCCCTGCTGGCCACGATCATCCCGCTACTCGCGGCCGTCCTCGCGGTCGCCGCCGGAATCGAAACCGTCGGACTGCTCAGCCACGCCCTGTCCATCAACTCGATCACCCCGAGCATCTCGGCCCTGATCGGGATCGGCGTCGCCGTCGACTACGCCCTGTTCGTCGTCACCCGACACCGCAACGGACTCAAATCCGGCCTCACCCCCGAACAAGCCGCAGTCACCGCATTGTCGACGTCCGGCCGCGCGGTCGTCTTCGCTGGCGCCACCGTCGCAGTCGCCATGCTCGGATTGCTCGTCCTCGATGTCGACTTCCTGACCGGTGTCGGCGTAGCCGCGGCGATCACCGTCGCGTTCGCCGTCGCCGCGGCCGTCACCTTGCTCCCGGCCCTGTTCGGCGTGCTCGGGATGAGGGTGCTCAGCCGCCGTGAACGGGGCCGACTCAGCCCGACCGCAGCACCGGTGGCGTCCGTCTCGGGGCCGTGGGTGAGGTGGGCCGGACTGGTTCAGCGGCGCCCCAAGGTGCTCAGCGTCGTCGCGCTGGCGATCATGGTGGTGCTGCTGATTCCGGCGTTCTCGATCCGCCTCGGTTCCTCCGATCAGAGCAACGACCCAGCCTCCTCGACCACGCGCAAGGCTTATGACCTGCTGGCCGAGGGATTCGGCGCCGGTTACAACGGTCCGCTACTCGTCGTCGCGAAAACACCCGACGCCTCCGCGCGCAGCGCCTTTGACAACCTAGCCGCGACCATCAAGACCACCCCCGGCGTCGCCTCCGTCGTCGAAGTGCCCACGGGATCGACCGGAACTAGCGCCATCGGCACCCTCGACGTCACCCCAACAAGTTCACCTCAGTCGACGCAGACGAAAGACCTGATCATCACCCTGCGCGACACCGTCATCCCCGCCGCCGAACGCGGGACATCGCTGCAGGTCTACGTCGGCGGCCAGACCGCTGTCTTCCAGGACTTCGCCACCGTGCTCAGCTCGAAGCTGCCGCTGTTTCTGACCGTCGTGATCCTGCTCGGATGTCTGCTGCTGATGATCGCCTTCCGCAGCGTCGTGATCCCGCTGACCGCCGCTGTCATGAACGTTCTCGCCGCCGGCGCCGCCTTCGGCGTCGTCGTCGCGATCTTCCAATGGGGGTGGGGTTCCAACGCGATCGGCCTTGGGGCGCCTGGGCCAATCGAATCCTTCCTGCCCGTCATGTTGATCGCGATCTTGTTCGGCCTCTCGATGGACTACCAGGTGTTCCTGGTCAGCCGCATCCACGAAGAATGGCTCCGAACCAAAGACACCGCTCGAGCGGTGCGAGTCGGTCAGGCCGCGACCGGCCGAGTCATCACCGCCGCTGCTGCGATCATGGTCCTCGTATTCCTCGCCTTCGTCCTCGAAGGGCGACGGCCCATCGGCGAGTTCGGTCTCGGCCTCGCTGCCGCGATCCTCCTCGACGCGCTGCTCCTGCGAACCATCCTCGTCCCCGCCGCCATGCACCTACTCGGCAATCGCAACTGGTGGGTACCCAGCTGGCTCGACCTGGTGCTCCCACACATCGACGTCGAAGCCGCCGAACCCACGCGCGCCGACGCCGTCCCTGAGCCAGTCGAGGTCGCCGGCTCGTCGAGCCGACCGAGCCCCCGCTGATGACAACCGACGATCAGGGATCGGTCTCACTGGTCGACCCGGCAACAGTTCGCGTCCGCTTTGCCCGCGCCCTGTCCAAGCTTTACTTCATCCGTACCGCGGTATCGCTCGCCTGGGTCATCACTGTCTCGGTCCTGTCAACCTCGCTGGGGCAGACGACGGCACCCGGTGCGGGCATCGAACTGCTCCTCGTCGCCTATCCGCTCGCCGACGCAGCGGCGACTCTGATCGACATCCGCACCACTCCAGTGCAGTCCCAGACACTGTTTCAACGGGTCAATCTCGCGTCCAGTCTGCTCGCCGCGGCCGCGGTCCTCATCGTCGCGCAGCGTGGAATCGGGGCGGTCCTTGATGTTTTCGGGATCTGGGCGGTCGTGAGCGGCGCCATCCAAGTTGTCATCGCGCTCCGCCGGCACACCCTCATCAGTGCCCAGTGGCTCATGGTCATCAGCGGAGCTGGATCCCTATTCGCCGGCACCACTTTCCTCACATGGCGCGGATCCACTCACGACGGCTTGGCCGTGCTCACTCAGTACTCCACCGGAGGAGCGGTTTGGTACGTCATCGCGGCGCTCTGGCTCGCCGCAACCTCGCTCAAGACCTCCCGCCCAGCATGAACCGGCGCGCCCGATTTCGCGTATTCCGGCGCGCGTCACCCGATCGCAGGACCCGCCGTCGCGCGGCTGGATCAGATGGGAGAACCGTGCACGACCACCCCGAGAGCCAACCGATCGTCGGCAACGCCACCGACGATGGCGCGCAGTCCGCCGGCTGGTTCGTTGGACCATTCCTCGATGCAGCTCATGCC
>Ga0105239_10008393_pt1 | contig 11763 bp, 11 predicted proteins | sample KBSC44metaG_FD_92761 | JGI IMG/M metagenome (GOLD analysis project Ga0105239, IMG submission 92761) | Corn rhizosphere microbial communities from Kellogg Biological Station, Michigan, USA - KBS C4-4 metaG | ecosystem: Host-associated > Plants > Roots > Rhizosphere > Soil | place: Michigan, USA...
ACGTTCATGACCGTCAACGCGTCGGTGGCGCCGACCCGCGCCGAGGCCGAAGAGCTGATGCTGCCCAACCTGCACATGATGGCGTGGCTGCGCACGGGCCAGCCGCTGCGAGCGCTCGACCTCGTCGAGGATGCGCGCGGCATCGAGCTGACCCACCAGCAGCAGGCCATCGTGGACGCGGGCATCGCCCGCGCCATCATCGGGTCACCGACGGAGGCGGCCGATCAGGTGCGCGACCTTGCCGAGCACTTCGGCGTCGACGAGGTCATGGTCAACCCCGTCGCGTCCGCCTACCGCGGCGTCGATCCGACGACTGCGCCTGCCCGCGAGCGGACACTGGAACTGCTCGCGAAGGAGCTTTTCTAGGGGGCGACGGCGAGCCGTCAATTTGGCACGACGGCGAGCCGTCAATTTGGCACGACGGCGAGCCGTCAATTTGGCAGAAGCGCGATGACCGGAATCGGCCGCGTCGTCCGCTTCTGGTAACCGTCGTAGCGGTTGGAGTTGTTGTCGTTGACCAACTTCCACACCCTCGGGTAGTCCGGGTCGTCGGCCCCGATGATCCTGGCCGTGGCAGGCATCCGCTTCGGCCCGATGTTGATCTCGACCTTCGGGGTGGCCTTCAAGTTGTGATACCAGCCGGGGGCCTTCGGGTCGCCGGCCTTGGACGCGACCACCAGGTACGAGCCGCCGTCCTCGGCGTAGCTCAGCGTGTTCGTGCGCTGCAGTCCGGTCTTTGCGCCGACGGTGTGCAGCAGCAGGCTGGGCGGAGCACCAGGGATGCGGTGTCCGATTCGGCCTTCGGTCTTCTTGTAGATCTTGTCGTGCAGCCCCAGCAAGGGGACACCGATGTAGCGCTCCCACAGCGGCATGTTGCTCATGACATCACTCCTTGGTTGCGTCGATATTGGCCAGTGCCTCGCGCAGGATGCGTCCGGTTTCCTCCCGTTCCGGATCGCGCCTCACCACCAACCCCTTGGCAAAGGACAGCTTGTCACCGGACTTCCGCGGTGCCACGTGCAGGTGGATGTGGAAGACGCTTTGAAACGCGGCCTTGCCGTCGTTGATGGCGATGTTGTTGCCGTCGGCCTTGAGCTCGGATGCCCGCGCCGCCTGGGCGATGCGCTGCCCGATCCGCACCAGGTCGGCGATGGTGTCCGCGGGGGTGTCGGTCAGGTCGACGGTGTGCTTCTTCGGGATCACCAGGGTGTGCCCGCGGACGATGGGGCGGATGTCGAGGATGGCCAGGTAGTCGTCGTCCTCGTAGATGCGAATGGCTGGGGCTTCGCCGGCGACTATGGCGCAGAAGACGCAGGACACCTTCGCCAGGTTAGCCGGTGACGGCCGTGGACAGCTCGGCGAGCCGCTGGGTCTCCTGCTCGGTCAGCGTGATGTCCATGGCGCCCGCGGCCTCCTTGGCGTGGTGCGGTTTCGATGCGCCGGGGATCGCGACGACGGTGTCGCCGTAGTAGGTGATCAGCCACGCCAGGGCGATCTGGCTGATCGTCGCGTCGTGCGCGGCCGCGACCTCGCGCATGCCGTCGATCAGCGGAGTAGTGCGGTCCAGCCGCTTGTCGTTGATCCCGGTCATCAGCCGTCGCGCCCGCGGCAGCTCGGCCACCAGGGAGCGGTCGTCGTGGAACTTGCCGGTGAGCATCCCGCTGGCCAACGGCGAGTAGGCGATCAGCGTGACGCCAAGCCGCCGCGCCGTCTCGAGCACGCCGTTGGTCTCGATCTTGCGATGCAACAGGTTGATCTGAACCTGGTTGGTGGCCAACGGAATTCCGCGTGCGGCCAGGGTCTCGTGTGCGATCTCCATCTGCCTCGCCGAGAAGTTGCTGACCCCGACGGATCGGATGTCGCAGGCCTCCACCAGCCGCGCCATCGCCTCCACCTCGGTGCGCACCGGCGAGAAGCTGCCGTAGCCCGTGTGGATCTGGTGCAGGTCGACGGTGAAGGGGTCGAGCGCGACTTCTCTGTCACCGATGGTGCGCTCGATGCTCTTCGCGGTGCGCAGCAGTGGGGCCCACTTGGTGGCGACGGTGGCGTCGCCCGGCTTGATGCCCGCGTTCTCGAGGCCGCTGCTGAGGCGACGCTCGGACTTGCCGCGCCCGTATGCCTCGGCGGTGTCGAACCAGTTGATGCCGCCGTCGACCGCGGTCTTGACGATCACGTCGACCTGCGATTGGGGGAGCGGGCGAAAGAAGGCCGAAATCAGCCCCGCGCCGGAGAACTGCATGGTGCCGAGCCCGATGGGCGAGACGTGAATACCAGTATGTCCAAGCTCCCGAGTGGCCACGAGACGAGCATACATCGATACGAGACAATGGTGTCTCGTAGCGAGACGCTAATATCGGCGTGTGACGAAGGCCGACGGAACCATCGAACGGACTCGCGCGGTGATCCTCGAAGCCGCTGCGCGGGTGCTCGGGCGGCGACCCGATGCGTCGATGGCCGACATCGCCGACGAGGCTGGCCTCGGTCGCGCCACGCTGTACCGCCACTTCCCGACGCGCGATTCGTTGTTGCAGGGCGCACAACAGGCCGGCATCGCCGAAATGACCGAGGGCATCGAGGCCGCGAACCTCGGCGAGCTCACCGTCGAACGCGCGATCGCGAGGTTGATCAGCGTCTTCATGCGTACCGGCGCCAAGTACGCCGCCTTCATCAACCAGGGCGAGGAACATCCCGACTCGGTCGACAAGGAGCGGGTGATCCGGCCCGTCCGCGACGTGATCGATCGCGGTGTGCGCGAAGGCGTGCTGCGCGCCGACCCGCCCGCCGACGTGTTGTTCGAGATGTTCACCGCCCTGCTCGAGCGCTCGCTGCGGCTCACGGTGTCCGGCACCATCACACCCGAGGCGGCCACGGACGCCGTCGTGGACCTGTTCCTCGACGGTGCGCGAAGGGTGGGCCCCGCGCCCGTCGAGGCCTAGATTGAGCATGTGGCAGCGGACGTCGACATCGAAGCGTTGGGCCTGCTAGACGGCCTCGAAGGGCAGGCGCGTCAGGAGCGTGCCGACCTCATCGCGTGGCTGCTCGCCAGGGGTTTCGACCTCGACCACATCCTCGGGTCGGTCGCCGCCCCGCTGATGTTGGCTGCCAACCGGGTGCTCGGCGACGACGGGGACTACGTGTCCGCGCGTGAAGTCTGCGAGGAAACCGGAATCGAGCTCGAACTGCTTCAGCGGCTGCACCGTTCCATGGGCCTGCCGCGGATCGAGGATCCCGACGCGGCCGTGCTGCTGCGCGCAGACGCAGAAGCCGCGACCGGCGCGAAATTCCTTCTGGAGCTTGGCATCCCACCCGAGGACGCGGTTACGGTCACTCGGGTCATGACCGAGAGCCTCGGCCACGCCGCCGCGATCCTGCGAGAGTCGGCGCTGAAGATGGTCCTGCTGCCTGGGGTCACCGAGGTCGAGATCGCCGAAGCGTCGGAGGCGCTCGCCCTCAGGGCCGACCCGATGCTCGGTCCGATGATGGAGGACCTGATTCGCCTGCAGCTGCGACAGTCGTTCGCGATCGAGGCGGTCAACGCCACCGAGCGCGCCGCTGGAGGACTCCCGGGCGCGCGCATGGTCACCGTGTGCTTCGCCGACCTCGCCGGCTTCACCACGCTTGGCGAATCGCTGCCGCCCGAAGAGCTGGAGCACGTCGCCAGCATGCTCGCCGAACTTGCCCACGACGCGGCGACCAACCCCGTGCGGTTCGTCAAGTCGATCGGTGACGCGGTGATGCTCGTCTGCTTCCAGCCAGCGCCACTCTTGCAGGCTGCACTCGACCTCTCCGAAGCCGCGATCGCAAACGACCTGCCGCCGTTGCGGATTGGCATTGCCACCGGATGTGCGGTCAGCCGGGCAGGCGACTGGTTCGGCAGTCCCGTGAACCTGGCGAGCCGCGTGACGGGCGCGGCCAGGCCCGGCGCCGTCCTTGCCGCCGAGTCCACGCGCGACGCCGTCGGCGGCATGCGGGGTCTCGACTGGGCGCCGATCGGCGCCAGGCGCCTCAAGGGCGTCACCGACGAGGTGAAGCTGTTCCGCGTCCGGCGGCTCGCTGATTAGACGTTCTGGCCGGCCCACTCCGACAACCGGCGGTCGCGCTCCTCGGGAGCGACGTCCTCGACGCGCGTCATCACCGCCCAGCGCTGACCGAACGGATCGAGGATCGACGCGAAGCGGTCACCGGTGACGAAGGTCTGCGCGGGCTCTCGGATCGTCGCTCCCGCATTCTCGGCGCGCGCGACGACGTCGTCCACGTCCGGGCAGTACAGCGCGACGGAGTGCGTGACGGACTCCCCGCGCTCGGGTGCGGCCAGCTGGTACGCCTCCTGGGGGTCGGACACCTGCAGCCTGCCGTTGCCGAAGTCCAGTTCGGCATGCGCGACGATGCCGTCCCTGCCGTCCATCCGCTCGATGAGTTTGGCGCCGAACACCTCGACGTAGAAGTCGATCGCCTCGGCTGCACCGTCGATGCACAGGAATGGGGTCAGGCTGGTGTAGCCCTCCGGAATGGGTTTGACGCTCATGCCTCCCGATTTTCGTAGGGTGTTGTGGTGCAAGCTTGGAAAAACGCGACAGAGTCCCCGATGCGCGGGCTCGTCGGCCGAGCGGGTACCACGTCGGCGTTCGACCTCGCTCGATGGGCGCCGTCGGATGCCACCGCGGAGTTCGTCGAACACTTTTGGTCGGTCAGCTGGGATCTGCGCGGACAGGCGCCGTTCGACAGCGCGGTCATCACGTTTCCATCGTTGCACCTCACCCACGAGTGGGGCAGTGATGGCCCGCGCCATGGCTTTCCGCTGCCGAACACGTTGGTGCACGGCGTGGTCGAGCGCGTGTTCCGCACCACCATCAGCCAGCGCGGCGCCGTCGTCGGGGCGCGATTCCGGCCGGGCGGGTTCGCTGCGCGCTTCGACAGGGACGTCGCTCCGCTGACGGGACGGGTACAACCCGTCGACGACGAATTGTTCAGTGCACCACTTCTTCTCGACGACGACGTGCAATCGGCATCTGCCCGACTCGACGACGCCATCGCCGGGGGTTCACAAGGGCGCGACTCGACCTATGCCGCGTTGACCGGGCTGGTGGATCGGATCCGCGACGACGATGGGCTGCACCGCGTCGAACAGGTCATGACGCATTCACCGTGGAGTGTGCGCACTACGCAGCGAGTCTTCCGCCGCTATGTCGGCGTTCCGGTGAAGTGGGTGCTGTGCCGCTACCGGTTGCAGCACGCGGCGCTGGAGATCGAGACGGATCCGTCGCTCGACTTCGCCGACCTCGCGGTCCGGCTGGGCTGGTACGACCAGGCACACTTCATCAACGACTTCCGGTCGATGCTCGGCTGCACGCCCGTTGAGTACGCGACCAGATACGGCGAGCAGAATGGTTTGAATGGACCCTCGTGATCTCGCCTATGCCGGTGCTGCCGAGCAGGCGCGCATGCTTGCCGCAGGCACCGTCACGGCGCCTGCGCTGCTTGACGTCTATCTGGACCGCATCACCCGACTGGACCCCGAATTGCGTTCCTACCGAGTCGTTCTCACCGACTCGGCGCGACGGGAGGCGGCGGCAGCGCAGGATCGGCTGAACGCGGGGGAGCGGCTGCCGCTGCTGGGCGTGCCGATCGCGATCAAGGACGACGTCGACGTCGCCGGTGAGGTCACTACCTACGGGACCAGCGCACACGGGCCCGCCCGCACCCAGGACGCCGAGGTGGTACGCCGGTTGCGTGAGGCTGGCGCCGTGATCGTCGGCAAGACCACGGTTCCCGAGCTGATGATCTGGCCGTTCACCGAGACGTTGACCTTCGGGTCGACGCGCAACCCGTGGAACACCGAGTTCGCGCCGGGCGGTAGCAGCGGTGGCAGCGGAGCCGCCATGGCGGCGGGCCTCGCCGCGCTGGCGCTGGGCTCCGACGGCATGGGCTCGATCCGCATCCCGTCGACGTGGGGCGGGCTATTCGGCATCAAGCCGCAACGCGATCGGGTGCCGCTGGCACCGCACGACGGGGCGTGGTGCGGGCTGAGCGTCAACGGCCCGCTCGCGCGGACCGTCGAGGACGCCGCGCTGTTCCTCGACGTGACGGCCACCGATGCGCCCGACGGCGGTTTCGTCGCCGCGGCGGCACGCGCACCGGGCAGGCTGCGAATCGCGTTGAGTACCAAGGTGCCACCCCCGCTGATCGCTCGTGTGGGGAAGGCACAGCGAGCCGCCGTCGCGGAGGCGGGCGCACTCCTGCGGGAACTGGGCCACGACGTCGTCGAACGCGATCCCGACTACCCGCCGAGCGGGGTGTACGGGCAGGCGCTGCCACGCTACTTCCGTGGCGTTCACGACGACGTCGCGGCGCTGCCGCGGCCCGGGCGCCTCGACCGCCGTACCCGTGCGTTCGCCAGGATCGGCGGTCTGGTGTCGGATCGGTGGGTGTCCGCGATGAGCACCGCGGAGGCCGACGTCACCGCGCGCGTGACCTCGATCTTCGACGACGTCGACGTGCTCATCACGCCGGGCACCGCTCTCGGACCGTCACGCGTCGGTGCCTACCAACGTCGTGGCGCCATCTCGACGCTGGCGCTGGTGGCGTCGCGCGTGCCGTTCCAGGCGATGTTCAACGTGACGGGTCAGCCGGCTGCGGTCGTGCCATGGGGATTGGACGGCAACGGCATTCCGACGTCGATCCAGATCGTCGGAAGGCCGTTCGACGAGGTGACGCTGCTATCGCTTGGCACGCAGATCGAGTCCGCCCGACCATGGGCGCACCGCAGGCCGCCGGTCGGCTAGCCGGGCAATGACACTCTAGGACTCCAGATTGGGGCGCAGCGTCAGAGTTCCGTCCTGATTGGGCCTGGGCGTACATGCCCACGTGACCGGGTAACGGACACCCTTGACCTCCAGTTCGGCGCGCAACCGCAGCCCACGCCAGTCCGTTCCTGGCGGCAGTGACAGCTGCGCCTGCCGGATCTTGCCTGGCAGCGGATACCCGGGGTCGAGGCTGCCGCCGGCCAGATGCTTGCCCGCGGTGTCTTCGACGCTGATGCGCAACGCACCAGGCACCGCTGCGACCCCGTCGTTGATCAACCCCACCACCAGGCCGGGACGATCGTCCTTCTGGTAAGCCCAGATCAGGGTGGGCCGCACGCGGTAGCCGATGCGCGACTTGATGTCGTCGAGCACGTCGGGGAAGCGCTCGGTGTAGCGCGTCAGGTTCTCCACCGAGATACCGTGAAAGTTCCACAGCGACCAGTAGTTTGGGCCGACATCGAGTACGTGTCGCATGGTGTTCTCGACGCGGCTGATGTCGTCGGGATTCTTCGACGGCGGCGGCAGGTCCGGTTTGACCCCTACTTCCAGCATCGCGCCCGTCCACGGCGGCCGATTGGAGATCTCGTCGATCTGGGTGTTCTCGATGAAGACAGTGTCGGTCCGCAGCCAGTTGAACGAGCGGACCGCGCTGTCGACGAGCGCATCGTTTCCGACTCGACTGAAGTCCGGCTGGGTGTTGACCACCAGCGGCGTCTTCTTCCACAGATCGCGTTGGTGGTCGAACATGTCCACCCACGTCCTTTGGGCGACGTCGAAGCTGGGAAACGGGTTGTTCTCGAACGGCCAGGTGTGCCCCTCGCCCCAGAAGCCGTACATGAACGCATCGACGGTCTCGACCAGCGGATGGCCGTCGTAGGTCGCCGCCAGTTGGTCGACCATGTCGCGCCACGCGTCCTGGAAGAACGGATCGTCGTAGCACGGTTCGTAATACGGCCTCGCGCCCCAACGGTCGTCACCGGTGTACCCGGTCAGCTTGACCATCGGAATGCGCTGCAGCACGAAGTCCGGCAGCGCCTCTTCGTCGTAGTCGGGCGCGCGTAACTGGATGCGGAAGCTGACGCGCTTGCCGTGCGATTGGGCCGCGTCGAAGGCGCGATGCCAGTAGTCAGGGAAGCGCAACGGCCCTGGCACTGGCTGAATTTCGCGCCACGTGGGTCGCAGATAGATCTTGTCGCCCAACGGAAACGCCACCAGCCGGTCGATCTCGGCCATCTTGTCAGCCGCGTGGATTTCGTCGAGGCCCTGGTCGGCGACGATGTAGGTGATCAGGCCCTTGCCGAAGCCGGGGTTGGGTCCCCGGTGGGTCACCGTGGCCATCACGACGTCGCTGTCGGGCACGACCGCGCCCGAACCGTACTGCGGAAACGGGCCTTGGTTGAGCCGGTCGGAGATGGGTGGGGGACCGAAGTCCCTGTCTTGGAAGTTCTTTGGCGCCGCGATCGTTGGCGTGGATGGGGCCGGCTGTGGACCGTCGCTACTCCCGCAGCTGGATAGTGCGATGCCCGCTGCAGCGAAGCCCCCTGTGTACATGAATGAACGTCGATCCATTGGTAGCAGTTCCTCTCCAACACCCGGCTGGCTGCGGGGACGTCGCCTGCGATGTTGGTAATGGCGGTGAGAGTTGTCAGTGACTTGCACGAACTGATCAAGATTTCTGAGCGATTGTGGCCATGCCCAAAACAGTGCCGCGGGTGACGAATTGCACCGCTATGCGGGGCAGCCTTGGTAGTAGTAGTCCGCGTGCCCCGGTGTCACCAGATAGTGGTCACGCATGATCATGACGGGTGCACGGTTGGTGCTGTTGCACGCGCCAGGGAACGCGCCCTTGCCGAGTTCGTCGGTGTATTCGATGTCCAGGACGACGGGGTACTGCTCCGTGTAGCCCGCGCATTCGTCGTACTCGATGCACGATTCGGTCACCGCGAAGTCATAACCGGCGGCGCGCAGCCTCTTGGACTCCTCGACCGTGTTCTTCTGTGCGATGGCCAACCCCGCATCGTGCGCCAGCGTGGCGAAGATGGTTGCCATGGCGATGTTGTCTTCGACGGTGAGCGCGTCCCCGGAACGGGTGTAGGAGTCCAGGTTGTCGATCTCGACGGCGTCGAAGCCGGAGGACTTGCAGCCGTCGATCCACGGTTTGACGATGGCCGCAAGCGCTACCCGTTTGGCGTCGGTAGAGGTGTCGTAGAGGTGTTCGTCGGGCCAGTCGGGGTCGATCAGCGGCTTGCCGTCGTGCTGGACCAGCAGATCGGGATGCTGGCGCGCGAATTCCTTCGAGTCGGCCGGCTGTGTTTGAAATCCGTTGACGTAACAGATGTCATAGCCAATGCCTGCGGGCTTGTCAGTGCGGTCACGCCCCACGGTGGTGACACCGGGCGGTGGGGCGTAGCCGCCGCCGAGCTGGTAGTCGAAGCCAGCATGGGGATCGGGCAGACGCAGCGCGGAGTTCGCCGACGTCGCAGTCGACGGGGGCATGGGCGCCGGGGGTTCGTCGGTCGAACAGCCTGTGACTAGCACCGCGACCCCGGCTGCCGAGAGGATTGCGGACCGGATGCGAATGGAGAGCGACGTCATCGGAATCGTTGCTTTCCGCTGGATGTCCCGCCTCGAGCTGTTCTCTGGCGACCAGTTGCAGGTACTAGACCTGCTGGACCCTCCAACGACGGTCGAATGTTAACAGCTCCGCGACGCCGACTAGCCGACCTCGCGCCACCGGTCGAGTTTGTCCTCGAATGTCATGGGCAGCGCGCCGCTGCTCGACGGCAGCCGCACGGCGGGTAGCGCAGTCTCGACGTGGCGTTCGAACAACTCGAAGGCCGTCAGACCGTTGACGAAGACCCGTTCGACGCCGGGGTGCGCGGCCAACAGTGGACGGAAGTCGTTCACCACCAAGGACTTCCGGTCGATCTTGGCGTCCATGCTGCCCACCCGTCGGCAACTGTGCACGACGTCCCACAGTGCGACACCGTGCTGCGTTACCGCCTCGACCCGCCCCTCATACGGCAGGTCGGGGTCGAAGCCCAACACGGCCCCGAGCAGCGGCCAGAACTGATTACGCCGGTTGGCGTAGTACTCACCGGACTCGAGGGACCGCTCGCTGGGGAACGAGCCGAGGATCAGAACCCGCGCGCCGTCGCCAACCACGGGTGCCAGGCCCTCGCGCATCGGTTCGGTCATCAACTCAAATGATGCACCTCGGCCAACCCGTACACCGGAGTGGGGATGCCTTCGTAGCGCGCCTTGAGCTGCAGCGCCAGGTAGAGCGAATAGTGCCGCGACTGGTGCAGGTTGCCGCCGTGGAACCACAGGTTGTCCTGCCGGGTGGGCTTCCACATGTTGCGCTGCTCGCCCTCCCATGGGCCGGGGTCCTTCAGCGTGTCGGATCCCAGGCCCCACACCTTGCCGACCTTGTCGGCGACGTCCTGCCCGATCAGGTCGGCCGCCCAGCCGTTCATCGAGCCGTACCCCGTCGCGTAGACCACGACGTCGGCGGGCAGGGCGGTCCCGTCGGCGAGCACCACCGAATCCTCGGTCAAGTGGTCGACCTGCCCGTGGGCCAGCTTGATGCTGCCGTCGGCGATCAGGTCGGACGCACCGACGTCGATGTAGTAGCCCGACCCGCGGCGCAGATACTTCATGAACAGGCCGGAGTTGTCCTCGCCCCAGTCCAGCTCGAACCCGGCGGCCGCCAGCCGTTCGTAGAAGTCATGGTCCCGCTCGCGGATTGCGTCGTAGATCGGGATCTGGAACTCGTGCATGATGCGGTACGGCAACGATGCGAACGTCAGGTCGGCCTTCTCTGTGGTCATCCCGGAGTTCACCGCCCGCTCCGAATACAGGTCCCCGAGACCGAGATCCATCAACGAATCCGACTTGACGATGTGCGTCGAGGACCGCTGCACCATCGTCACGTCGACGCCGTTCTCGACGAGCGCCTTGCAGATGTCGTGCGCGGAGTTGTTGGATCCGACCACGACGGCACGCTTGCCGACGTAGGCGTCCGGCCCAGGATGCCTACTGGAGTGGTGCTGATCGCCTGTGAACACGTCCTGGCCGGGAAACGTTGGCACGCTTGGCTTGCCGGACATGCCGGTCGCCAACACCAGTTGCGTCGGCCGCAACGTCACGCGCTCGCCGTCGCGGTCGACCTCCACGGTCCAGCGCTGCTCGGCCTCGTCGAAGGACGCCGAGAGGCACGTCGTCTTCGACCAGTAGGGCACCTCCATCACGCGGGTGTAGAACTCGAGCCAGTCGCCGATCTTGTCCTTGGGTGCAAACACTGGCCAGTTCGGCGGGAACGGCAGGTATGGCAGGTGGTCGTACCAGACCGGGTCGTGCAGGCACAGCGACTTGTAGCGCTTGCGCCATTGATCACCGGGGCGTTCGTGGCGGTCGACGACGATGGCGGGCACACCGAGCTGACGCAGCCGGGCACCCAGCGCGATGCCGCCCTGCCCGCCGCCGACGACCAGCGTGTACGGCTGCGTGCTGTAACCCAGCGCCTTCTCTTCGTCCTCCCGCTTCTCCGCCCACGACCGCGTGTCGGGATCGCTGCCGTGCACCGCGCCCATCACGCGCGACGCGCCCTTGGGCTCTTCGTGGTCCTTCAGTTCCTGCAGCGCGGTCAGCAGCGTCCACGCTGTGTCCGCTCCTGCGTCGCTCCTGAGCCTGAGATGTCCGACGCCGCGGCCCACCGCGGTCTCGAACTCGATCCACGCGGAGACGACACCGCCCCCGTCGTCGGTCGGCGTCTCGCGGGTCCTGAAACCGGCGGCGTCGGTGGCGACCGCCCGCTCGGTGAGCATGTCGGCGATGCCCTCGCGGCCCTCCAGGGTCTTGATGTTCCAGGTGAAGGAGACCAGGTCGCGCCAGAAGGAGTCAACGGCGAACTTGGCGACGGCGCGCTCGACGTCCCTGCTGGCCAGCGCGGCTTCGAAGT
>Ga0105239_10008395_pt1 | contig 11762 bp, 9 predicted proteins | sample KBSC44metaG_FD_92761 | JGI IMG/M metagenome (GOLD analysis project Ga0105239, IMG submission 92761) | Corn rhizosphere microbial communities from Kellogg Biological Station, Michigan, USA - KBS C4-4 metaG | ecosystem: Host-associated > Plants > Roots > Rhizosphere > Soil | place: Michigan, USA...
CGTTTCGACACTGGTCCCTTTCGTCACCGAATGGTGGTAGGGATCGATGCCTATTCCCAACATGCGGCGACAGGCTTCTATCTCCCTTCTGGTCCTGAGCCGGCAGGGACGCTGCTCAATCCGATCTTCCAGAACTCGCCCGGCTTCGCTTTGGTGATGTCGCCCAATAGTCGGCTTGCAGCCACGAGCTGGGACATTGGCCCGTTCCTCAGCGATCGGATGTGGCTGACGCCCACGTTGTCCGTGTTGGCAGGCGTTCGCTGGGACCATTACCAGGTCCAGGGCGATATCGGTGGAACGGCTCTTTCGACGACCACGCAATTCGCCAGTCCAAAGGCTTCCCTGATCTACGAACCGACACCGCAGCAGAGCTACTATTTTAGTTATGCGCGTTCCTTCACGCCGCCAGGCGACAACATCACGTCCTTGAGCTCTTCGCTCGGCCTATCCCAGGCGCCTAGTGCGCCGAATCTCAAACCGGAAGCCGACACTACATTCGAGATTGGCGCAAAATGGAGCCTCTTCGATGGTCATCTCGGAGCGACCGCCGCACTGTTTCGAGTGGAGAAGAACAATACCTCCTACACCGACCAGGCGTCGGGAATACAAACCACGACTGACGACAAGGTCCAGGTTCAAGGGGTTGAGCTCGGACTTACCGGCAAGCTCTCTGCTGGCTGGGATGTGCAAGCGTCCTATTCCTACATGGACAGCAAGATCATCACGTCTTCAATCAGCGCGTTCACTCCCGTCTCCGCTGCCGGAAACAGAGTTCCTTTCGTGTCCGAACATGGCCTTGCGGTCTGGACCACCTACGACATCGCGCCGATCCTGGCGGGGGTGGGTGGTCACCTACTTGTCGGCGGGGGGATCAATTACCGATCTGACTACTATGTCGACAATCTCAACTCCATGCAGATTCCGGCTGCAACGACGATCGATGCGATGCTGTCGTACGATCCCAATGACCGCCACCATGTCGCTCTCAAGATCACAAATCTCACGAACAAGCTGACCTACAGCTCGGCTTTCGGAAACGGCTATGCGACACCCGTTGCCGGCCGCGCCGTCACCCTTACTGCGGCAATCAATTTCTGAGCGTAAAATGCTAATCGAAATCAGAGAACTCCTATCTCCAGAAGAAGTCAGGTCCGTGCGCGGCATAGTCGAAGCCGCAAGCTGGATCGATGGCCGGGTAACAGCAGGTGAAATCGCTGCGCGCGCTAAGCGCAACCTTCAGCTTCCTGAAGACGGCCCGGAGGCACGCCAGGCAGGCGACATCATCCTTCGCGCACTTGGCCGTCACGCCTTGTTCAATAGTGCCGCCCTGCCGCTGCGCGTTCTCCCGCCCCTGTTCAATCGGTACGACGTGGGTATGCGCTTTGATCCTCATGTTGATGGGGCCGTTCGTTCCGTCCCTGGCATCGGCATCCGCATGCGTGCCGACCTGTCTTCGACGCTCTTTCTTACGCCGCCTGAGGACTATGATGGTGGCGAGTTGGTCGTTGAGGACAGCTATGGCGCCCACACGATAAAGTTGCCGGCGGGAAGCATGGTTCTTTATCCGGCGGGCAGCCTGCACAGAGTGAACGAGATCACCCGGGGAGCCCGCTGGTCATCCTTCTTCTGGACGCAGTCGATGATCAAGGATGAGGTGCTTCGCACCCTTCTTTACGACCTTGATAGAGGTATCATCGGCGTCCGGAGATCTCTCCATGCCGATGCTGAAGGGGTACTCGCGCTGACCGGCGTCTATAACAACCTTCTGAGGAGGTTCGCTGAACTGTAAAGGTCAACGTAGAACCGGAACGGAGCTATGAAAAAGGCTCCATCCAATACAGCCATCTTCGCTTGGCAAGTCTGCAAGCCAAACGCCTTCAACTTCCAAAAGGGACTAAAGACAATGACCATCGTGATGAACGAGCCGAGCCGGCAAGAGGTCGCGTTGCTCTGGTTGACAACCGGCCTTGGCAGCACGGTTTATGGGGCAATCCAATCCTTTACCTTTGTGAATCGACGGATCGCTGGCTTGGCACCGGCGCTCGCATTCGATGCTGCCGCTCTTTGGTTTTTTGCTGTCCTTAGCTCGCTGTGGATCGTGGTCGGTCTGTTCGCCCTCGTCGGGCGGCGTCGGGCAACGAAGCGGGGTTCGTTCGTTCTCGGAGGCTTCCTGGTGGCTATCAGCACGGCCGGTGGAATGTTCGATGGGATACGTGACGGCCTCCATATTGCGGCGACGGTCTTGCTCGCCGTCACCCTCCCCGGCGTCTTTGCGATCCGCGCCTCCTGGCGGCTGCTGCGCCTTCCGGGGCACGCCGAAGGGCGTCCTAACGGCGTCAGTTCCTGAGGGGGACGATAAAGCGCTTTGTCGCGACCTGCGGATCGAAACGACCTTACAATCATTCAAAACTTCCCAGGATCGAGGTGGTTTCCGGCAACGTGATTAGCTACTGAACGGAGATTGGCGAAATCGGAAAGAGGCAAACGCGCATCAGTGACCGAATAGGACGTGAGCCCCTTCACTTCCACGCGTTTGGTCACGTGTGGTTTTTACCGCCTGCTGACGCCGCGATCGCCAAATTCCTCGCCAATCATGAAAACAGGACCATGCCAAACAGCGCGATGACTTCTCCAGCTCTCGACCTCGAGATCGACCGAGTGCCTCGCGCCGTGGCGGCACGGAGCAGCACGACGTCGAAGCATTGGAGCTATGGTCGACATCGACACCGCAAAGCGCAGCTACTTTATTCTCAACGGGGTATTCTGTGCTGCGAGACGGCCAACACTGTCTGGCTCGTCCCGCCGGGATGTGCGCTATGGATACCTGGGCAATTGGCACACTCCGCTCACGGAGCTGGCGTCGTTGAGTGCCATTGCCTCTATATCGAGTCGAGTGTCATTCACGAGCTTCCCACGTCATGCTGCACGATATCGATATCACCCCTGGTCCGCGAATTGATCCTCCGAGTCGCCCAACTTCCGGATTGTTACCCGCTCGGAGGCCGGGAGGATCGCCTGGTGACGACGTTGCTGGACGAACTATCCGACGCTCCGATCGGCGATCTGAATTTGCCGATGCCACGAGACCGCCGCCTTCGGCGCCTTGCGGAGACGTTGATTGCGGAGCCGAATGCGAAAAGCTCGTTCGCGCGCTGGGCGGACTCGCTCGGCATGAGCGAGCGCTCGCTAAGCCGCCTGATGGTTCGCGAGATCGGGATGAGTTTCGGTCGGTGGCGGCACCAACTTCACATCATCCTGGCGCTACAGAGGCTCGCAAGCGGTGAAAGTGTTAAGACAGTCGCGCTTGAGCTTGGCTACGAGAACGCCAGCAGCTTCGTCAATATGTTTCGAAAGATCTTGGGTCAGCCTCCTGTGCGCTATCTGGCTTCGCTTCGCTCGGGCGCCATAAGAAGTTGAGATTCTGGGTTGTCGCGCCCATGACGGTAAGAGCGCGCCAAATCCTTGCGATAACGACGATGCGCCAACGTAAAAAACCAGCACCTCGCGCGGTATCGCTAGTAACTTCAGGGGCACCGAGCAACCATTCGATCTTCCGGCGCTTCATCGATCACACCATGACTTCATGATTAGCTCGTTTGCCCTCGACGATCGCGATCAACTCCTGGGCATCCGCGTGTCCAGGCTTAGAAGGCGGTTTAGATCTTCTTCCTTTCTCTAGGTCCCAAATCGCTCGATTTGCGCCGAAACGACCGCCAAGCCCCTGCATTTGGCGCTGACGGTCGAACATCTTCGATCGACGGTTCTAAGCTGGCGGTCTCTCCGCCCCCTCGACCGTCATCGGCTTCCGTAGCTCGGAAATGCGAAATCCTCCGCGACTTGCTTTTCTCGCTTCGCCGGGCTCGGTTTGAACAGCTTTTGCACGACGCTGCTCGCGAAAATCCTCTGAGTGAGATGCGTAAGTGAAATCCCGAACCAGGTTTTCACATGCAGCATCCGAATGAGGCGGGGACTCAACTGGCTCTGTGACGCTTCAATATAGGGGCGGACCAACCTTTCATAGGCGCGAAAGGCTTCGGTGTGGGTCTCGCGTCGTCCGATCTCGCCGGCGAGCACATAGGCGCCAACCAAACCGAGAGCCGTACCTGCCCCCGTGAACGGCGTCGGACAGTGCGCCGCGTCGCCGATCAAGACGAACCGGCCTTTCGACCAGGTCGAGGCCTTTACCTGGCTCATCGGCCCGAAATAAAAGTCCTCGACCGTATCGAGCTGCGCGGTGATGCGATCGGCGATCGTGCCTCGGCCTTTGAGCGCCTGGAGCAGCAACCGCCGTCTCGCCGCGACATTGTCCCCCTCGATGCCTTGATCCTTCCGGAGAAAGGTCGTCAGGACGGTGGTCTCCTTCTCGTTCCCGGGCCGTAGGGTGATGAATGTGCCGCCCACGCCGTTGACCGAATAAGCCCAGTTGTCGTCCTCTGGGCGTCGAGGAATCTTGAAGAACGACATGTAGGCGCCGAGGTAGCGAAAGCGGGTTTCCTGGGCCAGGATCATGGCTCTGGTTGCGGAGTGGGTGCCCTCGGCGCAGATTACCAATTCGAAGTCTTCTACTGAGCCGTCGTCGAAGGTGACCGACATGCAAGCGCCGATGTCTTCGAGGTCGGTGACGAACCTCCCGAAGCGATATTCGCAGTCGGCGTTCGTGGCTTCGAAGAGGACACGGGCGAAATCGCCTCGCAGAATCTCGAAATCGCTCGTCAGAGAGCCAATGGCTCCTTTCGGAAAGGTGGCGATCAGATTGCCCGAGGCATCGAGATACTTCTGGCCCTGTTCCAGGGTGTCCTTGGCTTCGATCTCATCAGCGAGGCCCATCATCTTGATGACCTGCTGCCCTGCACCCTTGATGTCAACGTTCTGACCGCCATCCCTGAGGGTCTGCGCCCTTTCCACGATAACGACAGCGTAGCCGTATTTGTGCAGCCAATAGGCGCATGCGGGGCCGGCAATGCCGGCCCCGCAGATCAGGATCTTCTTTCCGATTTTCATTCATCCTCACAAAATCGCGGTTCGGCCGCTTCCGTGCGGAGACCACATCGCGCCGGAGAGCGACCGATGTTAGGGCCGTGCGGCGTTGCCCAGGAGGGCACCGATGGTTGGACTATGGTCGAACAACAACAAACGGCACGCTTGCCGGTGAAAGGCCGAAGCGGCCAAATAGCTGGTATTGACGTGCGACATGGAACAGGTCTCTCCGTTGCAAATAACGTCGCTCGTAAGTATCTAGAATATACTTAGCGTCAATCAGGCACCCAAAGTCGCCTTGGTATATCGGAGGAAACCGCCTTGCTCGACCTAAAGCCGCAGTGCTTCTCATCGGACTGTCCGAGCCGCGCATTGTTCGATGAGATCGCCGACAAGTGGTCGGCGATGGTTCTAGCCGTCCTGAACGACGGACCGCAGCGCTTCAACACGATCAGGCGCAGGCTGGAAGGTGTCACTCAGAAAGCGCTTACCCAAAGCCTTCGCCGCCTCGAGCGCAACGGGCTGGTCTCCCGTCAGGTGATCTCGTCGTCGCCGGTGGCCGTCCAGTATCAGATCACCGACCTCGGCCGTACTCTGCAGCAGCCACTTAGAGAGCTTCACGCTTGGACACTCGCCATGCTGCCACGAGTCCAGGAGGCGCGGCAGGTGTTCGATCGGATGTCATCAGGGCTGAGTGCCGGATTCTTGGCCAGCTCATCTGCTGAGTCAGGTGCTAGCGAACATAACGAGCGAACTTAGGGGCCGCGCGGCGTTGCCCAGGAGGGCCCCATCGTTGGACCATATTCGAACAAAGAACGGCACGCTTTCCGGTCAAAGCCTAGCCGGGATCGCGTTTGAGGTCGATTGGCAACATATTCGACCATCTAAGAAAGAGGTTGAGCATCGCTATGCGGCAACAGAAGTGTCCCGCGATGCAAGGCGTATCCGGCAGTGATTCTGGAAAGACCTTGCCTCCTCCTGTGCCTCCAAGATCTCTCGACATTTGCTCTTCGAGACACCAGGTCGTCGCGCGAACTTCAACTCTAGACGTTCATCCCGAGGGTCCGGTGCGGAAACCGAAACGCATTGTTCCGATTTTCAGACCGGACCCAGTTCGTCAAACCTTTATGCGGATTGCGTTCGTGTTCGCTGGTTTGAAAGCCGAGCAGGCATGTTTATCATGTCAGACCGTGAGCGTCAGGCCGCTTTGCGAGAGCCCACGATCGCCTTGGTTTCAAGGAATTCGCCGAAAGCGACCTCGCCCCATTCGCGTCCGTTGCCGGATTGCTTGTATCCGCCAAACGGCGCCGCAAAATCCATGTCGGCATAATTTAGCGTGACCTGTCCAGCCCGCAGCTTGCGCGCCACTGCCTCTGCCGCAGAGTGTTCGCCCTGAACATAGGCGGCGAGTCCGAACACCGTATCGTTCGCGATCGTCACTGCATCGGCTTCGTCCGCGTAGCCAATAATCGAGAGCACAGGGCCGAAAATCTCTTCCCGCGCGATGGTCATATCGTTCGTTACGTCGGCAAAGACTGTCGGGCGCACATAAAAGCCTGTATCCAGTCCCTCTGGTCGGCCAAGGCCGCCGGTAACGAGCGTCGCGCCTTCATCGATTCCAGCCTTGATAAGGCGTTGGATCTTATTCCACTGCGCCTCTGAGGCGACCGGACCCATCTTGGCGTTGCTGGCCGGATGTCCGACGATCCACTCCTCGGCTGCGGCGCGGGCAAGCTGAGCGACTTCGGCCATCCGCCTGGCCGGTACGAGCATCCGAGATGGCGCATTGCACGACTGGCCGCTGTTGAGCATGACCTGGGCCACGCCCGCTTTGACCGCCGATGCCAGCTCGGCGCTGGGCAGGAGGATGTTCGGCGATTTGCCGCCGAGTTCCTGGTGCACGCGCTTCACTGTCAAAGCAGCGTTGCGCGCCACCTGGATGCCGGCGGGCGTCGAGCCGGTGAACGAGACGAGATCAACGTCAGGATGGCTCGTCAGGGCGTTGCCTACGCCTTGTCCGTCTCCATGTACCAGGTTGAACACGCCGGCAGGAACCTGCGCATCATGCAGGATCTCCGTTAAGATCGTCGCGGAAAAAGGCGATACCTCGGACGGCTTCAGCACCATCGTGCACCCGGTCGCCAATGCGGCGGCCACCTTGCAGGTCACTTGATTCACTGGCCAGTTCCACGGGGTGATGAGCGCGCAGACGCCAATCGGCTCGCGCACGACTTCGGTGGTGCCGAGGCCCTGCTCGAAGCTGTAGTTCGCCAGCGCGGCGCGCGCGATCTGGAAGTGGGCGACGCCCACCGGTGCCTGCAACTGCTCCGCAAGCCACAAGGGCGCCCCCATTTCTTCGGACACCGCCAAGGCCAGGTCGCCGATCCGCCGCTGAAAGGCGGCGATGATCCGGTCAAGCAGCGCAAGCCGTTCCTCGACGGACGTGAGCGAGAACGTCTCAAACGCCTTCCGCGCCGCGGCGACCGCCTTGTCGACGTCGTGGCCGTCGCCGAGCGCGACCTGACCAGCCACAGATTCATCCGCCGGGTTGATGACGTCGATCACGGCCCGGCTACTGGGCTGCACCCACGATCCGTCGATATAGAACTGAAGATTGCTGCGCATAGGGTCCTCATGAGACTCGAGTTGTCATTGGAACGTTTGGCCGCCGCGGTCGTCGCGTGCAGCATCAGCATCGAAGGCGATTGGCGGCTTCCGCCGATCAAGGATCGAACTGCGTCGTCGGTACTCCAATCATCCTCGCTGGAGGCATAGGTATATCGAGTAAACCCCACGTCAATCAGGCACTTGAAGTCGCGCTAGTAGGACAAAGCATACCGCGAGCATGCGATCGATCGTCCGTCTCTCGCGAGTTGGAGCGGAAGAAGCCGCGATCCGTCCGCTCCAGCCTCATATGCCCTCTTTGGTCCTACGCCTCTTCGTATTCTTGTTTGGTTTGATCGACGATTTCCGCAACGGTCTGGACCGCTCGGACGCCCGACACAGAATGGCCAGCACTAAAAATTCCGGTCCACCTCCGCGGACCCTTTGAGCGCGAGCCATATCGCTGTTTAGCTTCGTCCGCCGAAACTGACTCATCAAGCCTATCAGGGTCCAGTCCAGCCGCTACGATCGATGGGCGAAGGTAACTGCCCCAGAGTCCATTGAAGGCTTTCGTTAGCACTATGTCGTCGATCGACGAACTGACCAGCATCTCCCGGTATTCGGCAGTTGCCAAACTTTCGCGCGCAGCAATGAATCTCGTTCCCATGTAGGCGAGATCACACCCCAAGGTTTCGGCGGCGCGCAGGGCAACCCCGTCGCTGATACCGCCTGCAAGCACGAGGGGACCGTCGAATATCTCCCGGATGGCACGCGTGTAAGCAAATGGGTTGAGCCATCCGGTCTGTCCGCCAGCACCGGCGGTGAGCAGTACTAATCCGTCGACCCCAACGTCGAGCGCCTTGCGGGCATGTTCGACCGTGGCGACGTCGGCGAACACGAAGACGCCGGCTTCTTTGAGCCTTGCCATGATCGGCTTTGGGGAACCGACGCTGGTGATCACCATCTCGACGCCATGCCGAAGAATCGTATCCACATGATCATCGAGATCATCGGCTCTCATGATGAGATTGGGACACACCGGTCCGGATGCCCCGGCATTTTCGGAAAGTCGGCACCGAATCTCGGACAACCATCCATCGAGTCCGCCGTCGGCGTGGAGAACCCTGGGATTCATCGTCGGGAAGGCGCCAATGACGCCGGCCCGGCATGCGGCAACGACCAGGTCCGGCCCGGATACGTGCAACATCGGAGCGGCGATGACCGGCAAGCGGAGACGATCACGAAAACGCTCCGGAAGCCGCGAGCCTGATACGCGCGAAGACGATTCCATTCGGGAAGCTTTCACTTGATGCACTGGCTAGTTCGGCTGAACAACCAACCACGAAAATTCATTGTCCGCCAGCGCGTCGCGGGCTCGGGCCGCGGCGCAGAGAGTGTCTTCGATGGGATCTGCGGGCCGGGGTCAACAATTTCCGGCTTGGCCTAATCCCTTGAAAGAGCGGCGATGAATTGCAGGGCCCTTCTGTGAAAGCCGCAATGCTCATCGGCTAGCTCGTTGAGGACGTCGAAATGGTGGCCCGGAACAACTTGGCGGGTGATCCTCGCGTTCGACGATCCGCAGGCTGCTGCGTAGCGATTGGACTGCCATTTGAACTCTTCGGTTTCACCCTCTCCGTATGCGATCAGTTGCGGAGCGTTAGCGCCAGCCGCATGATTTATCGGACTTTGGCTGAATGCTTCCGCTTGATCCAGATGAAGCTGGTCATTGTTGGTCGTCGAGAGCAGTGGCTCCAAGTCAAAGATGCCAGACACCAAAATGGCTCCCTTGAACATATCTCGCGGTAACCCTTCTGCGAAGGAGGACCAATCCGTCGTCATCATCATTCCTGAAATATGGGCTCCGGCCGAGTGGCCAACGATCGACAACTTTTCCCGGCCTCCGCCCAGACCATCGATGTTGTGCCACAGCCAGACCATGGCGTTGCGAGCCTGATCGACGATCTGGGTCATGCGCACTCCAGGACAAAAATCGTAGTTGATCGCTGCAAAAGAGACGCCGTTCTTTACAAACGATTCCCCAAGAAAGCTGTATGCGGATTTATCTCCTCTCTGCCAGTAGCCGCCGTGAATAAAGACCACCGTGGGCGAGGACTTCGGCTCGGCACTCGGGAAATAGTCCAACCGATCGCGTGGGCCTGGTCCGTAAACCAGATCCAACTGGCACTTGCTCGCTTGGCGAAATGCAAGACTTCGCCTATTCCAATCCGGAAGACAATTCAGATCGGGCCGCAGATGCCCCAGCGCGTACTGCTTTTCTAGCCTGTCGTCGATCACGGCTGCCTGCCTGACGCTGATCATGAATGAATACTTAGCCAAAAGCGCCGACGGATAGGATGTTCGACGGGCATCTGTCTCGGCATCAAAGACGCTGCCGTTGTTGGCGCATATGACGGCCGCCCGTTGGCTCGAGGCTAGGCCGAGCCCGAGGGCCTCACACCGCCAAATTGCCGGGAAAGCCCATCCCAGCAGCTCGGGTAAGTACCGTCGAGCAAGTGTAGCTGCGAAGCGTAAGCCGTGGCGCTCAGCGGATAACGAGTCTCGAACATGAAGGCCATCGTCCCCGACAAGCGCTCGGGGACCAAGGCTTTATGGCTTGCCTTCTCGAAAGCTTCAGCATCAGGACCATGGGCGATCAGACCATTGTGCAGGCTCATTCCGCCCGGAACGAAGCCACCCGGCTTCGCATCGTACACGCCGTAGATGAGCCCCATGAATTCGCTCATCACATTCATGTGGTACCACGGCGGCCGGAACGATTCCTCCATCACGATCCAGCGCTCGGGGAATATCACGAAGTCCACGTTGGCCGTTCCGGCGGTCTCGGAGCTCGCGGTCAGCACGGTATAAATCGACGGATCAGGATGATCGAACAGGACCGATCCAACTGGCGAGAACCGGCGCAGATCGTATTTCACGGGCGCGAAGTTGCCGTGCCAGGCGACGACGTCAAGCGGGGATTGCGGAAGATCCGTCACATACAGGCGGCCGAGCGATTTCACGAAGAGCTGGCAGGGCTTTTCCTTGTCCTCAAAGCGGGCCACAGGCGCCAGAAAGTCGCGTGGATTGGCGAGACAATTGGCTCCGATCGGGCCGCGTTCGGGCAGCGTGAAATAATTGCCGTAGTTCTCGCAAACGTAGCCGCGAGCCGGCCCGTTCGGCAGGTCGATCTTGAATTTCATGCCTTTTGGAACCATGACGATCTCACCCGGCACGGCGTCGAGGACCCCGCATTCGGTGAAGACACGGATCGAGTTCTCCTGCGGCACGAGCAGCAATTCGCCGTCGGCATTGTAGAGGTAGCGGTCCTCCATAGAGCGGTTTGCGACGTAGACATGGGCAGCCATGCCTAGCTGGAGGTGCACATCGCCCCCTGTGGCGATGGTCCGCAGGCCAGAGAGAAAGTCGCACGGCTCGTCCGGAATGGCGATCGGCGCCCATCGCAACTGCGCGATCGGCAGGTTCGATTCATCGCGGCAAGGAGCGGTCCGGATCAGTCCGGCATCGACCTGACGAAAGCCGCGGCCATGCTGGACAGAGGGTCGAATCCGATAGAACCAAGTCCGCTTGTTGCTCTGACGCGGGGCCGTGAATGCGCTGCCAGAAAGCTGCTCGGCATAAAGGCCGAGTGGCGCTTTCTGCGGCGAATTCCGCGCTAAAGGCAGTGCATTGGGCACCGCCTCGGTGGCGAAGGAATTCTCAAATCCGGTCATATAGGCGGGTGACCCGTCGCGGGGCGAGAGAACGGCCTCACTGAACGCATTGGATTGGGCTGTCATGATTCAAAGCGCCTGTCTGGACGTGGAGTCGTGACGTTGATCATGCCGAGCCGTACCCGCCTGGTCAGTCCCATGAGCGGGTGACACGCCGCGGCGAAACGGTTAAGCCATGGCCCTGAGAGATTCACCCTCTCCTGCCTTCCCCGCTAAGGCTCCGCGCACATGGTCGATGAGCCTTAATGAATCGCTGGGCAGCCCGTCGCCACGCCAGGCTACGTGCTGATCGGGTCGGGCTAACACGAGCTTTGTCGAATAGAGTGCAGATGCTTCTTTCGATACTACATCAAGCACCGTGAGCGGAACGCCTCGTATCTGTGCAGCAGCAACCAGCGGCCCAACATCGACGGATGGATCGAATCGCAACAAACTATATTCCGGCCCAAG
>Ga0105239_10008396_pt1 | contig 11761 bp, 11 predicted proteins | sample KBSC44metaG_FD_92761 | JGI IMG/M metagenome (GOLD analysis project Ga0105239, IMG submission 92761) | Corn rhizosphere microbial communities from Kellogg Biological Station, Michigan, USA - KBS C4-4 metaG | ecosystem: Host-associated > Plants > Roots > Rhizosphere > Soil | place: Michigan, USA...
ACAAAAACTTGCACGCCTGCAAACATCCACCATGTGGATTACAAGAATCCTGTTCCTGCAGACACCCTTTCATACAACATGGTTTATAAGCTTTAAAATGTTTGCCCACGCCAGCATTGGTGCCTGGATATTTCAAATTTGCACTACACTCTTTTTTACATGGATTGCCATATGGCTTTACAGGAATATTTCTTATAAGAACATGGATAAAAAGTGGTTCAGGATTTTATTTAGCAGTAGTGAGTGGACCTCTGTTGTAAAAGCAATAGATTTTATTAAGGAAATAGAGGATTTTAAGAAAGATTCTGTGAGCTAATGAACAAAATGTGCTTTTTGGTTCTGCGTGGCGTCTTCCCCACGTAGTATTATTATATCGCCTCCGGCGATGAACGAAAGCAAGAATACCAAAAGTCTGCACCGGATAAATTTGTTTTAAGCTTACCATACTTAACATTTGCCATATATTTCTACTGATAATTATTGCATCAGGCTCTGTCTTAATGCATAATCATCGCCGGAGGCGATATAATAACCATGTGAAGCGAAGACGCTTCACATAGCGTGTGGTTTAAAACAGGTTAATCAAAGAAATCAGTTAAATCCCGGATTAGACAATTGCCCGGAGCAACTCCACTTTTGCTATTTCATCAATAGCAAGTAAATTCGCAACCTTTAAAGTCATAAAGCCAATAAGCCATTGGTAATTTGTTATTTCTTAACGAACACTGACTCTGCTGACTTTCATGACTTAAATGACCATCAAAAAAAAATTCTATGGCATACGATGTTATTGTTTTAGGAAGTGGTCCCGGCGGCTATCCTGCGGCTATCCGCGCATCACAGTTAGGATTTAAAGTGGCAATTATTGAAAAAGAAAGCCTGGGCGGTATTTGTTTAAACTGGGGTTGCATACCCACCAAAGCGCTTCTTAAAAGTGCACAGGTGTATGAATATGCAAAGCACAGCAAGGATTACGGCATTTCATTAAGTGACCCTCAGCCAGACTTTGGCGCTGTTATTAAACGCAGCCGTGGCGTTGCAGACAAAATGAGCAAGGGTGTTACCTTCTTAATGAAGAAAAATAAGATTGACGTTATTATGGGCTATGGCAAACTAAAAGCCAAAGGCCAGATTGAAGTAACTGCTGCCGATGGCTCCAAACAGGTAGTAGAAGCTAAATATATCGTACTCGCAACCGGTGGCCGTGCACGTGAACTGCCTAATCTTAAAATAGATGGCAAAAAAGTAATCGGTTATCGTGAAGCGATGGTTCTTCCTCAACAGCCCAAAAGCATGATTGTTGTAGGCAGCGGCGCAATAGGCGTTGAGTTTGCATATTTCTATAACAGTCTTGGAACAAAAGTTACTGTTGTTGAGTTTTTGCCACGTATTGTGCCCGTTGAAGATGAAGAAATTTCCAAAGAACTGGAAAAACAATATAAAAAGCAGGGCATTGAAGTAATGACCAGCTCAACCGTTGAAAGTGTTGATACCAGCGGCAATGGTGTAAAAGCGCAGGTAAAGAAACCAGATGGCAGCACTGTTACACTTGAAGCCGATATTGTTTTAAGCGCCGTAGGTGTTGTTGCCAATATTGAAAATATCGGTCTTGAAGAAGTAGGTGTTAAAACCGAAAAAGGTAAAATTATCACGGATAAATATTTACAGACAAACGTTCCGGGCATCTTTGCGATAGGCGACTGTACGCCAAACCAGGCACTTGCACACAAAGCCAGCAAGGAAGGCATTACTGCTGCAGAATATATCGGTTACCAGGAGAAAAAGCTGGCACACCAGCCAGAGCCGCTTGACTATGCAAACATTCCGGGTTGTACTTATTGCAGTCCTGAAATTGCAAGCGTAGGTCTTACAGAAAAAGCTGCAAAAGATGCAGGTTACGAAGTTAAGGTAGGTAAATTCCCATTCCTTGCCAGCGGTAAAGCCAGTGCAGCAGGCGCTACAGAGGGTTTTGTAAAAGTGGTGTTTGATGCTAAGTATGGTGAATTCCTTGGAGCTCACATGATTGGCAGCAATGTTACTGAAATGATTGCCGAAGTTTCAGTAGCACGCAAACTTGAAACAACAGCGCATGAAATTCTAAATGCAGTTCACCCTCACCCAACCATGAGCGAAGCTTTGAAAGAAGCAACAGCAGTGGCTTACGGAGAGGCGACAGACATTTAAAGTTCATTGGTTCAAGGTTCAAAGTTTAAGGTTGGGTTGAAAAACGTTAACCGCCACAAGAATATAATAGAAAAGAGTCGTTTAATACGGCTCTTTTTTATTGCTGCTTTTTAAACCGCAAGCCGCCAACTTTGAACTTTTGAATTTCAAACTCCCGTTAAGAAGTTTTCAACAGTCACATAAAATTAATGTGAACAGATTGGGTAAGGAATAATTTTCCCCTTACTTTGCCCCGTAACAAACCTCATTACTGTGAGTTCTAAACTTCAGTGGGCGCTAACCACCAAACGATTCGGATACCATATTTATGAGCTTGCCAAAGACAATCTCCGGTTATTATCGCTGGCTTTCGATCCTTCAACACAAACTGCAAGGGTTGATTTCGAAGAAACCAAAAGGGCTTTTCGTATAGAAAAGCAGGGCTTTCTCAAAAACAGGATTGTTTTAAAGAATGAATACGGCGTTAACATTGGCGAACTAAGCTATGAAAAGCCAGGTTCAAAAGAAGGATATATTGACATGCATGGGGAGCGCTTCTTCTATACAATCCGTGATACGGAGCACGAAGAACTTATTATTTATAAAACAACGATAGAAGAGCCATTACTAAGCTGCAACCTTTCTAACGGCAAACATGATACCGATCACCACAAAAAGAATCTTGCAGATGTTTATTCCCACCTTTTAATGGCATTAGGATGGTTTCTTTTTATGCCTCTTGCAAAAGAGAAAGTGGTTTATGGTTTGTAGTTGGTTAAAAGATTCCAGGTATTATTTTTTTTGATACGACATTATAAATTTCAAGAGTTGCTGAAGAGCGGCTCTTTTGCGTTTTATAACATATGCTCTATAGTTTGCAGTTGGCATTTTCTCCGCCTCACAGTATATGAGTACTTAGTTAAAAGTTGAGAACTAAGCCTAACTACAAACTAAAAACCACCAACTACAAGCTTTTTAAAAAATCATCCATTCTTCCCGCCAAGCATTGGTACAAAAGAAAAGTGCTCGAAAGCTTCCTCTTGCAATTCACCATTGGCAAGTTTTGTAATTCTCAACATACGTTGATGGCTACCTTCATCAACAGGTATCACCATCATACCACCAACCTTTAGTTGTTCAACTAATTTTGGAGGAATAAAAGGTGCAGCAGCAGTAATAATTATTTTATCAAAAGGTGCATAAGCAGGCAAACCTTCAAAGCCATCACCGTAAAAAAATTTCAGGTTCAGGTATTTATTTTTAAAGATAAAGTTCTTGTTTTGCTCATACAATTTCTTCTGACGTTCAATAGTAAAAACTCTTGCTCCCATCTCAGATAAAACGGATGCCTGGTACACACTGCCGGTGCCTATTTCAAGTATTTTTTCATTACGCCTTACCTGCAATAACTGTGTTTGATAAGCGACCGTATATGGTTGTGAGATGGTTTGCCCTTCTCCAATCGGAAAGGCCCTGTCTTCGTAAGCAATGCTGTCAAATGCAGTATCCAGAAAGAAATGCCGTGGTATCTGTTCTATAGCTTTTAAAACGTTTTCGTCAGATATTCCTTTCTCCCGAAGTATTTTAACCAGTTGCATCCTCCTGCCTTTGTGCGTATAATTATCACGGTATTCTCTCATAGCTGTGCAAAGTTACATTTTGAAGCAAAGAATAACAGGAAACGCCTTGCGTGTGGGAAAAGAAAAATAGCGATAGAAAATATCCACAGGTGAAAAGAAACTCAGTGAATGATGTTAGTCTTGTATTCTTCTGAATTTCTTTGTGGCTATATATTGATAGTTTTATCAAAGAATTTTTATCCGCTTATATTTCCGGAAACAAAGAGAGGAAACGAGCGCTGCTCATTTCCTCTCTTTGTTTATTATAAATAATTTATCTCACTTCTTTCCCGGCAATTTAGCATTTCTAAGTAATTCGTTCGCTTTACTTAACTTCTTCGGAAAAAGCGTTTTGTTTCTGTACTTTTCAAGTGAAGAATCAACACGTACAATTGGCTTTTTGTTATTATTAATTTCCTGTACTGTTTTCATAATACCTGCAATTTAATCAAATTTCCTTTGAGCTAAAAAAGCGATATAATCTTTGCCGTTTTCAAATTCATAAAATGAGTCTCCGATTTGCCCATATAAATAAAAATCTTTCTTAAGTTCTTCAAAGAATTTTGTGATTCCCATTCTATAAAGTCTTGTTCGTGCCCTGGTACTACCAGTGGCGTACACAAAAACCTTAGGATGCTTATCAAAAAATGCATATACTGCAGAGACAACAGTTGCCAACACCTTTTCACTATCCCCGTTATTTGAAATGGCCAGATCATCAATTTCTCCAGTAAATATATTTTTGTCGCCAAATGCAAGATTATATACGCCTGGATAGTTTGTTTCCTGAAACTGGATAATCTTACCAATGTTTCCTTTAGGTCCTTCACTTATAAATTCAAATACTGTTAAATTACTTTCCGCTTTAAGCGTATATCTTTCTATTTTCATTGGATACCAGGATCAATTGCAATAAGGGAACGGTTAAAAAAGGGAAATGAGTGTTGCTCATTTCCCTTTAATTTTTTTAAAAAATTTACATCTACTTATTTCAGCTTCATATCTTCTATCACCTTGTTAAACTTATTCTGCAAGGAAGCAAGTGTTTCATCAAATGCATCTTTGTTTTCCAGCTTTGTATTCACACTAAAATAAAACTTAATCTTTGGTTCCGTACCTGATGGACGTGCAGATATTTTAGTACCATCTTCCAGTATAAACTGAAGTACATTGCTCTTAGGTAAATCAATCTTCCAGCTTTCACCGGTTGACAAATTTTTGCCTACCTGCAATTCATAATCAAGCAGCTTCGCAACTTTAGAACCATTAATAGTAGCAGGTGGATTATCCCTATATCCCGTCATCATTTCAGCTATCTCTTCCTGGCCACGCATACCTTTTTTGGTAATGCTGATAAGATGTTCAAGATAGAAGCCATATTCGGCATACAACTCAATTAGTTTGCCATATAATGACTTGCCATTATTTTTTTCATAAGCAGCCATTTCACACAATAGTGCAACAGCAGATACAGCATCTTTATCACGTAACCTGTCGCCAATCATTAAACCATAACTTTCTTCTCCGCCAATTACATAATTTTCTTTGCCTTCTTTTTCCTTGATTAATTCTGCAATCCACTTAAAGCCGGTCAACACATTATAGCAGGCTACGTTGTTTTGTTTAGCAACCTCATCAATTAGCTCTGTAGTAACAATTGTTTTTATCACCATATCATTAGCCTGTGCAATTCCCTTTGCTTTACGCGCCTCAATCATATAAGCACAGGCCAATACTGCTGTCTGATTGCCGTTCACCAATACCCACTCTCCTTTATGGTTCTTAACGCCAATACCCACGCGGTCCGCATCAGGGTCCGTTCCTAAAAGAATATCAGCATCTATCTCCTTCGCTTTCTTCAAGCCAATACTCATGGCCTCACTTTCTTCAGGATTGGGATAAACAACCGTTGGAAAATTACCATCAGGTTTTGACTGCTCTTCAACAATGGTAACATTGGTAAAACCAAACTGTTTCAATACTTCGGGCACCAATGTAATGCCTGTACCATGTATAGGCGTGTAAACAATTTTAAGATCATGCTGTTTTGCAATCACATCAGGATAAACGCTTAAGCCTTTTACCATGCTTATGTATGCATCATCCACATCCTTTCCAATCAAAGTAATATTCGCCTCTCCACCACTCCATTTAACATCATCAACAGAATGTATTGCTTCTACCTCTTTTATTACGTTCTTGTCATGAGGAGGTACAAGCTGGCCGCCATCGTTCCAGTAAGCTTTATACCCGTTATACTCTTTAGGATTATGTGAAGCTGTACAAACAACGCCCCCTTGCAGTTTTAAATGCCTGATAGCAAAAGACAATTCAGGAGTGGGCCTTAACGCTTCAAATAAGAATACTTTTATACCATTGGCAGCAAATACATTGGCAACAGTTTCGGCAAAAAAACGGCTATTATTACGGCTATCATGTGCTATTGCCAGTTTTACTTCAGCGTCACCATAAGTTTTCTTTAAATAGTTAGCAAAGCCTTGCGTTGCCATGCCTATAGTGTACTTATTCATACGATTGGTTCCAACACCCATAATACCACGGAGGCCGCCGGTGCCAAATTCAAGGTTACGGTAAAAAGCCTCGGTAAGTTCTTCAGGACTTAAACGCTTTATTTCGTCTTTGGTTGCCTGGTCGTAATTACCATTAAGCCACGTATCAACTTTGTTCTGAATTGCTGTATCCATATCAGTTGTTTTAATTGGATGACAATTTTAAGGATATTTAATGGAATTTAACCCATCTAAATAAAGACCGACGATTTAATGCTGTAGGTTTGGGAAATGAAGAACCTGTTACTGCTGCTTTTTTTATTCATCGTAACATTCGCCCGTGGCCAAAGTACACTGGTGAAAGATTCGGTTTCTTCAATTAATGACAGTAGCCTGTTAATAAAACATTCTGATAAATCTTTTTTCTCTACCACTTCAAACAAACATAAAATTTACCTGGTGGCAGCGGTAAATGCGGTTGCCGTTGCAGGTACCGGAACCTGGCTTTATAATAGCTGGTACAAACAATATAAGTCAACAAGTTTTCATTTTTTTGATGATTTAGGCGAATGGTTACAAGTAGATAAATTGGGACATTCTTACAGTGCATACACTATAAGCCGGTACAATACAGAGTTATGGCGATGGGCCGGTTTACCAAGGAAAAAAAGTATATGGATGGGTGGCATTAGCGGCGCAGCTTATCAAACCTTTATTGAAGTGTTTGATGGTTTTTCCAGCGGCTGGGGCTGGAGTTGGGGTGATTTCGCAGCCAATATTACCGGTTCGGGATTATTTGTAGGACAGGAATATGTTTGGGGAGAGCAACGCATCTCTTTTAAATTTTCCTTCCACCGTAAGAATTATGGCAGCAAAATGCTGAACGATCGTGCAGATGATATTTTTGGAAGAACTCTTACACAAAGGATGCTTAAGGATTATAATGGCCAGACCTATTGGTTAAGTGCTAACCTGCAATCATTTTTTCCACAGAGTAACATACCACGGTGGTTAAACCTGGCTGTTGGTTATGGCGCTGAAAATATGTTTGGGGCAAGGGAAGACAGTTGGAAAGATGCAACAGGTCACCCAATAATTTTGGGAAATGATTTGAATAGATACCGCCAGTTTTATTTAGCGCCGGATATTGATTTAACCCGTATTAAAACCAAAAGCAGGTTTTTGAGAACTACCTTCAGTCTTTTTAATTGCTTAAAATTCCCGACGCCATCTATTGAATTTTCCCGCAACAGGTTAAAGTGGAACTGGATACATTTTTAATAATAAACACTGAATTACTCAACATAGGCACCTGTAACTTCACCATTTTCAGATTCTACATGAATAAAGTCCTGTGAAGTGGTGGCAAGTGAAAGGCCCACATAATCCGGCTTAACAGGAAACAGTTTATGCATACGATCAACCAGCACCATCGTCTGGATTCTGAGGGGATGATCGTTAAGAAGCGCTTTCATTGAATAAAGAAGCGTTCTGCCGGTATTACACACATCGTCTATAACAATAATGTTTTTGCCGTTAACATCAACATTATCTGCAAGACTAACTGTTGTTGGATGATGCTTGTCCAGCACCACAGATGTAACCGTTAGTGAAGTATGTATATAATCTTTAAGAAAGGAAGCAATTTTATTAGCGATAACAGTGCCACTGTTTCTTACACCGATTAAAATAAGCGGGGCATTATCCTCCCCGGTTTTCTCAGCAATCTCCAGCGCCATCCTGTGCAGTTTTTGCTGCGCCGTATTAGCATCTAAAACATATCTTTTTTCGCTCATCCTGTTTGTTTGTTGAGGCAAAATAAATCATAAAAAACTTTTTATCGGGATAAATTATCATGCTTTGACCAGAGATTATACTTTAGTGCGATTAGGGAGCCTGACCTTTTTGTTTTCACTTCTTAGTTGTCTGGTGGTTTTGGTGCTGCCATCGTGGCTCCAGCCAGGCGAATTGAACAGGTAATTCCAGCAGTCTTTCCAGGTTTGCGCTTTGCGTAAATCCCTGGCAATATTTATCCATTCATGAAAAGCAACCTTTACCGGATTAAACGTTTTTACGTTTTTGGTAAGTCCATATTTTGGACGATAAAGTTCAGGCTGAAAAGTACCGAACATCCTGTCCCATATAATAAGTATGCCGGCATGATTTTTATCAAGATACAGTAAATCACTTCCATGATGAACACGATGGTGAGAGGGTGTATTAAAGATAAACTCATACCACCGTGGCATTTTATTAATTGCTTCTGTATGTATCCAGAATTGATACAACAAACTGATGGCCTGCATAAACATAATCATACCGGGATGAAAGCCAATCAATGGCATCCATGTCCAGAAAAGAAATGCACCGGTGATATTACCTGTCCAGGTTTGTCTTAGGGCCGCAGCAAGATTATAATGTTCTGAGGAGTGATGCACTACATGGCTTGCCCAAAACCACCGCACACTATGGCTTATACGATGAAACCAGTAATAACTGAAATCATCTGCGAGAAGACACAGCAGCCATGCCCACCAGGTATTGTATGGAATAGTAAAAAACCGGTATTTATAAATAATGGAGAAAGTGGCAAGCACAAGCAGTTTGGTTACAAAGCCAGATAAAAGGTTACCAAGACCGAGAGTTATACTGGTCGCAGCATCTTTTACTTCATATAACTCACGCTGCATTTTTACAGCATAGATTACCTCTACTACAATAAGCAAAATGAAACCAGGTACAGCCTGTGATAATATGTCAGGAAACTGAGGCATAATCAATCGTTCGATATAATAAAGTTACGGATTTAGTATATGTTGAATATACCATAAAAAGCTGCTAACAGTATAAGTTCCTATTCACCGGCACGATAAGTGGCAACCGCATATCTTTTAAGTATTTTGATATTAAGTTTATCGCCGTTGCCTGCTATAAGTTTGTACTCTTTAAAAGCTCCTTTATTATCTAAAAAACCAACAATACAGGCATTATCTGTTTCAGCCTTTTTAATTTCCACTTTTGGCCATATACCAAAATTCGGAACCTTTAATGTATCTGAAATATTATGCCCATGGTATTTAACTTTCAAAAGATAGTCAAACGTTTCGGCGGTCTCATATACTTTTACATTTATGCCTGCATCGCCTTTGTTTTCATCAAAACCAGCAACCGGTTTTTCGTCTACCTGTTCTCTTTTCAACGGGATAGTGTCGTTTAAACTAATCACAGAATCTTTCTTTGTTTCCTGTTTGCTGGTGCTCTCCGCATTATTGCATGAAATAATTACCGTTGCTAATAAAAGACTGCAAAAGAATTTCAAAAGATAAATTTTACTGTTTAATAAATGTGTAAGGATCATACTCAATAAAATCACTCACCTTAACGTCAACTGATACAATTTTGTTGTCAGCCATTTTAAATTTCAGCGGAAAAATACCAAAGGCTGGATGATTGTAACTTATCATCCATTCATCATTATCCAAATATTGCAGTGTTGCAATCAATGAAGGATGTTTTGAAAATTTTACCTGGAGATGACTTTCTTTTCCTTCAACAATATCAATATCACCGTACATTCTGTTAGTGTATTTACCCGTATAATTTTTTAATGGATAAGCAGGGTTGGCGCCTTTTACCCTTGCCTGCAATGCCTGTGTAGTTTGTATAATTTTTGCCTGTTCTTTTGTGAAGTCCTTCAGCGCATTTTTACTTCTGTTGATGTAAGGCATATTGGTATAAGCATCTAATATTTGGTATCGCAACAATTCGAAAAAGGCCTGGTTATCATTATTCGTTAATATGGTGATGGCAAGTTTTTCTTCAGGCACAAAACAGGTGTTTGTTACAAACCCATCGGCACCACCGGTATGTGTAAATACCTGCCGTCCGTTAAAATCATTTTCAAACACACCTAATCCATATGCAGAAAAATGAGACGGATTTACAGCGCTTTTTCTACTGCTTATAATTGTTACGGCATCCCTTGTTTTTTGTACAGCTTTCCATGGTATAATTTGTTTGCCATTGTAGCGGCCACTATCAAGCTGCATCATCAGCCATTTTGAAATATCTTTTATACAACTTACAATGCTGCCCGCCGGTGCAAGATTATCAATCCTGTCATAAGGCAGCTCAGTTAATTTCCCTGTAAAAGCCGTTGTATAAGGCTTTGCTGCGTTAGGCATTTGCTGCATGTTATATCCCAGTGGAGATGTATTACTCATACCAAGTGGCGTAAGTATACTGTCATAAACATATACTTCCCATGGCTTGCCCGATACAAGCGGAATGATTTCCCCTGCAGTTAAAAAGCAACTGTTACAATAACCGAAAGTCTGCCTGAATTGTCCTGATGGCTCCATCAATTTCATCTTTCCCATAATTTCTCCGCGTGATAAGTTAGAGTTCCAGAAAGTAAAATCTCCCTGGAATGTTTTAGTACCTAAGTGATGGCTGAGCATGTCTTTAATAGTAACTGTTCTTGTGGTATTACTGTCTGCCAAAGCAAAGTCAGGAAAGTATTTAATAATCTTATCATCAAGAGAAAGTTTGCCATCATATTCGAGCTGTGCAAGCGCGGTTCCCGTAAATAATTTACTGTTACTTGCAATCATAAAAAGTGTGTTCTCATCCACCGGTTCATTAGATATTTTGTCTCTTACGCCATAACCTTTCATCACTACAATTTTGCCATCTTTAATAATTGCAATAGCAAGGCCGGGAATATTCCAGTCCTTTAATCCCTGTTGAATATAACTGTCAAGGCTGTCTTTTACAAAAGAGGGTTGTGCATACGAAGTGATAAAAATGAAAGAAACAAACAAGGCTAACAAACTTATCTTTTTCATGCTTTACATTTGAAAACGGAAGTTAGTAAAATGCACAACAGGCCAATTAATTTTTCATCATAACAAAACAATAAACAATATGTCATCATACTGTACATACGTTCAGAAATTTGATAAAGACAACGTACACAGACATTATCATGATAAAGAATATGGGTTTCCTTTACCAGATGACAACGAGTTATTTGCAAGACTTGTGCTTGAAATAAACCAGGCAGGATTAAGCTGGGAGACTATTTTAAAAAAGAAAGATAATTTTTACAAAGCTTTTGACGATTTCAATATTGATAAAGTTGCAGCTTACTCTCCAAAGAAAATTGAAGCATTACTGATGGATGCAGGTATCATTCGCAATCGTTTAAAAATAAATGCAGCCATTGAAAACGCTAAAAAGATAAAGGAGTTGCAAAAAGAACATGGCTCTTTCGCCAAATGGTTAAACCTGCATCATCCTCTTACAAAAGAAGAATGGGTTAAGCTTTTTAAAAAGAATTTTCGGTTTACGGGCGGAGAAATTGTAAACGAGTTTTTAATGAGCACAGGGTATTTACCTGGTGCACATTCAGAAGATTGCCCCATCTTTAAAAAGATTCAAAAGCTTAAGCCGATGTGGCTAAAGAAA
>Ga0105239_10008399_pt1 | contig 11759 bp, 9 predicted proteins | sample KBSC44metaG_FD_92761 | JGI IMG/M metagenome (GOLD analysis project Ga0105239, IMG submission 92761) | Corn rhizosphere microbial communities from Kellogg Biological Station, Michigan, USA - KBS C4-4 metaG | ecosystem: Host-associated > Plants > Roots > Rhizosphere > Soil | place: Michigan, USA...
AGAGCGCCTGTTAGTTTGGTAAGAAGAGGCTTAGACTATCTACGGCCGGTTGCCGCACAACTCTGTGCGAGCGTTAATAAAATCGATACCAGACGAGCTATCGCATTTTTGTCCTGCACTTAGGGGAAAGTGATATGAGCCCAGGCTCAACGCAATACTGCCAATCCTGCCGGACTGCCGCCATTGAGGTAGCGGTCGCCAACGATGTGCCCGAGCAGCCCTATCTTGTTTGCCGAGCTTGCGAATACCGTCTTTCGGGACTGGCTCTGCGCCCCTTGGAGTGGTTCAACCTGGCTGCGATCCATGGGCCGTGGAAGTTCTTGCTTCACGATGACTTCTACGACTGCAGTTTCGAGAACTACGGTGCGGCGACCATTCCCGAAGTGGAGCTCGTGGAGCAGGAACGCTTTCCTGCCCCGACGGTAGAGCAGGTGAGGGAGGACCTGGAGCGGTTGATCGACTATGCGATGACCTGCCACTACCTGGAGGGCTCCAAGGTAGAGCCGCTTCTTGTTGCGATCTGTACGGCGACCGTTACTTCCGAGCAGAAGGAGCGCCTGTTGGGCTCCCTCCAGCGACGTATCGCCGAGAGCGCCCGTAACGTCGCGATCGAAGGGAGCAGCTATCGTCTTTGCGCTCGTTGCCTCGGGCCGTCTGCGGCAGATTGGGTGCGGCAGCAATGGGCGCCCGATCGCTTTCGGAAGGAGCTGCTCTTTTCGCTCTCTGAGGCAACAGCACGCTGTCTGCCGTTTGAGGAGGGATGGGGCTATGTCATGGAACGCCTGGAAGCGCAAGCACAGGATATCTACCCCCTAACGGCATTTCGCACGTCACGCACTCTGGATTGGATGGAAGAGAACCGGGCCGGCGCATCTACCAACCGCTGGGGGCAGGTCGCCGCCCTATCACAGTTTTCCTGGCCTCGTGCCCAGGCATGGTTGGACTCCGGCAGGCCGCTTGCCCATGTGGCTCTGGCGGCGTTGCAGTCTTTTCCGGACCGGAACGCACCGCCATCGCCTTGGCGCCATCCTCTCCTGGAGGAGCCGGCCCCCGTCGAAGAGATGGTCGCGGCGTTGAACGCGTATGCGGAGCGAGACAACGTACCCAACGTTCGGAAGCGGGTGGCGGCGATTGTCGCCGCGCTTATTGAACCAGACAAGGGCTAAATGCACTGACTGGAGAGTTGCTATGATCACGGCACTGTGACGTGGGAGCTCAAGGAAAAGACAGGGGACATCAACTCTATATCAACGTGTCGTAAACCAATTGCTCGTAGGACTTCTGTTCCATACGATAGCACCCATTGCCACAGTCCGTGCATGGAATCAATTCCCAGGCGTTCGTCGAGCGAATCGTAGCAACTCGCTCGCGCAACCAGGTGAGACGCTCTTCAGGATTGCACTGGATACCGTAGAATTTTTTCAGACCAGCCTGCCAGAGTAATTTCGCTCGCAAGCACTCCCTCCAATTCTTCGGCGCAAACTCTCCTCTCGTCCTTTCCAGCATGACGATCTCTTGTTCGAACTCATGGAGAAGCGATGCCCAATATATCGCCTCAAACTCGTTGTTGGATAGGTTCGTTTTTTGACGATGAATGCCACAAGCAGAACAGACGACGGTCATCCTGGTACGGACTCGAAGATATGCGGGGTGGGACCATTCTCGATTGCTCATGGTACGGTTCCTAGCGAGTAAGCGACTTACTTACGATTATTGGAGATATCTATGGAACCATACTGCCAATCCGAGTCATAGGATGTCATTCAGTGCTTGTACGCTATCATCACGTCGTCATACAAGATCCGCTTCCGCCACCAAGCCCCGAGGAACTCACCGCTGTCGAGCAGGAACTTGGTGTCCCCCTTCCTGCTCATTTTGCCGAGTTCTTGACGATAGCGCATGGGGGCAGATGTGACTTTGCTTTTGACGCGGACGGCGAGACGATTTCGCTCGGGCGTATCTTCCGCTTGGAGCGTAACCTTGATAGCGAGTTCCGACTCGGCTACGACTACGGCACGATACTTGGCGAGTTGGGTGCGGAGCGAGAGGCGAAGCGGTTGCCCAAACAGGTCTTGCCCTTCGCTCAAGGCGGCGGGGATATGTGGATCTCTATCTCGACCTGACCCCAGAAGGATCGGGCCGAATTGTCGCTTTTTTGCAGGGCTTGCCTGACTGGGCTGGCTTGCGACAGGAGAGCGCCTTTGTTGAAGTAGCGCCCTCCTTCAATGCCTTCCTCGAATCTCTGAGAGTGAACGAACCCGGTTTTGCCCGACGGGAAGACCAAGCCCCCTGAGCCCCTCTACTGCCTACCGTGCCCTATCAAAGAACTGAGCGGTCAGGGGTTTTGCTCGTCCAGGTCGGCGATGCTGTCCTGCGGTTCGTAGCCGAGGAGTTCGCGGGCGGGGGTCAGACTGAGGCGCTCGAAGGGGGTGCGGGAGGTGCCGAAGACGAGGGCGTAGCCGACATCGGGGGCCTCGATCGCACGCATGACGAGGGTAGCGCAGTCGCGGGGGGAGAGCCAGATGTTCCGCAGGCCGCCGTACTTTCGGAGGCCCGGGCTATCGTAGGGCTGGAAGCCGCCGATGCGCAGGCCGACGAACTCGATGCCGTGGTGGTCGTAGTACCAGCGTCCCATCACCTCGCCAAATACCTTAGTCGCGCCGTAGAGCGATACCGGGCGCGGCGGATCGGCGATCTGTATGGTGTATTCCTGCGGATAGGCACCGACCGTCTGTACGGTGGAGGCAAAGACGATCCGCTTGACGCCGCACTCCTGGGCGATCTGAAAGGCGTTGTAGCAACCGATCACATTCGGACCGACGAGTTGCTCGATAAACGGGGCTTCATCGGCCTGGGCGGCGAAGTGGAGGAGTGTGTCTACGCCCTCCATGGCGGCGCGCAGCGCGGCGGCGTCTTCCAGCTCTCCGACCAACGTATCGGGCTCTCCGGGGATTGGCTGCCGGTCAAAGGCACGGACAGTTCGGTAGCGCGCTTTGAGGGGAGCCAGAATATGCTTGCCGATGCGGCCGCCGGCGCCGGTAAAGAGAACCGTCTGCTCTACCCGATCCGCGCCGGGTTCCAGGGGTGACGTATCCAAGTGCTGCTGCGTCCTTGCCGTGATCTAAACTCAGCTTGTTTCTTACCCGCAGAGAGGCGGCGGCGCAAGCCGTTTTGTCGGCGGTCGATATCGCAAGGGGAACCAAGGAGGTCTTTCCGGAGGCGGCGGAAAAGATGGTATGACGGGGCGATAGAATCGCATCCGCGCGCCGCGGTAAAGCCTCTTCGGTCGCCGCGTCACCGCCCCGCCTTTTATTACGAGAAAGAGTCTCAACGTTGAATTCCGCCAGAGTCTTCGGGGCGATAGCGCCCCTTTTGTGTCTTCTTCCCCTGCCTGCACACGCACAACAGGCCCCCCCGGACTATTCGTCGCGCATTTTGACGCCGGCGGCGCCGGACAAGCCACGGATCAATGGGGCGAATGTCTACGGACAGCGGCCGGGCAGCCCGTTTCTGTATACGATCCCGGCGACCGGGGTCCGGCCGATGACATTTGGCGCGGCCGGGTTGCCGGCGGGGCTCACGCTCGATCCACAGACCGGGATCATCAGCGGCGTCGCCGCGACAGCGGGTGAGTACCATGTCGTTTTGACGGCCCGGAATGCGCGGGGCGGCGCGAGCAAGAACCTCAAGGTCGTGATCGGGGATAAGATCGCTCTGACGCCGCCGCTGGGATGGAACAGCTGGAACTCCTGGGCAGGCTCGGTCGATCAGGATAAGGTGATGCGCTCGGCGCGGGTACTGGTGTCGTCGGGCCTGATCAACCACGGCTGGTCGTACGTCAATATCGACGATACGTGGCAGGGGCAGCGCACGGGGGCGGACCATGCGCTACAGGCCAACGACAAGTTTCCGGATATGGCGGGGCTGTGCACGGAGCTGCACCATATGGGGCTGAAAGCGGGCATCTACTCCACGGTCTGGATAACGTCGTACGCCAGCTATCCCGGCGGCTCCAGCGACGATGCGACCGGCGTCTGGACCAAGGAGCAACACGGAAATCGGCAGTACCAGCGGATCGGGCAGTATCATTTTGCCGACGCCGACGCCAAACAGTGGGCGGCCTGGGGCTTCGACTACCTGAAGTACGACTGGAACCCGAACGATGTACCGAGTACGGCGGAGATCGATCAGGCGCTACGCAAAAGCGGGCGCGATATCGTGCTGAGCCTCTCCAATTCGGCGCCGTTCGAGCACGCCAGCGACTGGGTCAGGTTTGCCAACGCCTGGCGAACAACCGGCGATATCGCCGATAGCTGGGGGCGCCCGCGTACCACGTGGCAACAGGGTATGGGACAGATCGCCTTTTCGCAGGACCGCTGGTCTCCCTACTCCGGCCCCGGCCACTGGAATGACCCGGATATGCTGGTGGTCGGTACGGTGAGCCTGGCGCAGCCGATGCACTACACGCACCTGACGGCGGATGAACAGTACACGCATATCTCGATGTGGTGCCTTCTTTCGGCGCCGATGCTGATCGGCTGCGATATGGAGAAGCTGGACGCGTTCACCCTGAGCCTGCTGACCAACGACGAGGTGCTGGCGATCGATCAGGATGCTCTGGGCAGCGGCGCGGTGAAGGTCTCCGGGCCTTCGTTCACCGTCCCGGCCTATCGCGCGGACCCGGCCGATAATCCCGGCGGCAATGCGATGGTCTACGCCAAGCTGCTGGAGGACGGCACGCAGGCGGTGGGCCTGTTCAATGTGGGGCCGAAGGACGAGACGGTGACGGTGAACTTCGCGGACCTGAAGATCCAGGGCAAGCAGCGGGTACGGGACCTGTGGCGCCAGAAGGACCTGGGGGATTTCTCGGATCGTTATAGCGCGGTCGTGCCCTCGCACGGGGTGGTGCTGGTCAAGGTGGGCGCGCCGCGGCGGTAAGAGTAAGAGACCTCACTCATTCCCCCCTCTGCTCGCTTGCGGGCAGAGGGGGAACAAGAGCAGCGAACCGCAGCGCTACCTTCCGCTACTTGAGGGTGACGTTGTCGACGTAGACGGAGGAAGTTCCGGAGTTGCCGGTGCCGGAGGTGAACTGGACACCAAGCGCTTTGACCTGGTCCAGGTTGGCGAAGCCGGTCAGATTCAGAGTCAGGACGGTGTTGCTGGAGGTGATCGCGATCGTGCCGCCATCGTGCCAGGTCCAGCCGGAGCCGCACTGAACGTAGAGCTTGGCGGTCATACCGCCCGGGTAGTTGCCCCAGGTAGCATGGCGCACGGTGGCGGTCAGCTGGGTTTTGCCGCTGAAGTTGTTGGCGGCGTTGGTGTAGAGCGAGTAGCTCGCCGCGGTGGCCAGGTTGACATCCTCCTTGAGTGAGTACGTACCGCTGGCCGCCCAATCGTTGGCGGACCAGGGACCGCCGGACATGCCGGAGCCGACCCAACCGTTCAGGCTGTTCTCGAAGTCGTAGATCGTTGTCGCCGTGCCGCCCCCACCGCCGTTCGGGCCGCCGTCGCCGTCGATGCTGGCGACGTAGAAGTTTTTCAGGGTGGTGACGCCGGGGCGCCAGCTTCCGTTGCTGTTCAGCATAGCAAGGTAGTCGGTGCTGCCGGGGAACTCGTAGTCCCAGTAGGCGACCCCGGCCCAGCCGTTATTGATGGCGTTGGGGACCAGCTTGCTGATGCAGGAGTTCTGAATGGAGTCGTTCCAGCTCGAGGTGCTCTGGCCGAACTCGCCGCAGATGACCGGCTTGTCCAGGTTGAGGGACGAGGCCGCGGGCAGAGCGCCGTTATCGTCGTAGACGTGGCAGTCATAGAAGTCGAGACCGAGACCGCTGAAGTGGCCGGCCTGCAGGTTGCTCCAGGAGTGCCAGCCGGAGGTGCAGGTGACGAGGCGGGTCGAGTCGGCGCTATGGACGGCGCTGGCGCAGGCGGAGATGAAGGTCCGCATGGTGGTCCAGTCGGTACCGCTCGTGCCCCAGTTTCCCGTGCTGCCGGCGATCTGCGACTCGCACTCGTTCTCTATATCGAAGGCGAAGATCGTCGCATCGCCTTTATAGCGAGTCACCAGCGGCTTCAAGGCATTGTTGATATAGGCGGTCCGCGAGGCGCTGTCGGTGATGGTGTTCAGGTAGCCATCGCCCATCGTATCGTTCAGGAGCGTGAAGTAGGGATGGATGCCGTTCTGCCGCGCCAGGGCAACGATGTTGTCCAGGTTGGTCAGGAAGGTGCTGTCGAGGCCGGTAACGTGCTTGCTGCTGTCGATCTTGAGGCCCTGCATGTTCTCGAAGAGCCAGATACGGACGACATTTGCTCCCATGTTCTTCATGTCGGCCAGGTACTGGTTCATGTGGGCGGAGTTGTAGTGGACGCCCCAATCAGGGTGGATCGGATTGACGCCGATATCGGTGCCGTAGTTACCGTCCAGCCAGGCGAGATTGACGCCGCGGATAAATACCGCCTGGCCGCCGACCTTGAGCAGTGTCACTGCCTCCGCCCGGCGCGCGGTGGACAGCAGCGATAGTCCGGCTATCGCTGCCAGAGCCAGACATCGAGAAACTTTACCCATTCGCTTTCCTCCTTCGGAATCGCCGGCAGCTATACCGGCGGGTGCGTTGATTCGCACTTCATGCACGATGAAACGGTGGCCGTTTCAGACCGCCACCCCCCGCGCCCTGCGGGAGCCGGCATGGGAACTGTCAGTTTTGCGGGGTCCGGCGACCCGTCCGGCCTGCGCGGCGGCGAGTGCAACGCCAAACGGCAGGAAGAGGGACATGGTTTCGACCGTTTCTCCGTGATTCTCGTTAGTGTGTGGCTGCTTTCGCTGCGGCAGGAGCCCGTTCCAGCAGCTTTACGATCTCGGTGGGATGCGACATGCTGACAACGTGGTCACTTTCCATGGTCCAGGTCGTCCAGCCGCGGTCTTTGGCGCGCTGATAGAACTTGAAGAATGCGTCCTGCTCCGGCCGCTTGCCCGGATCGACCAGAAGGATATACACCGCGGGAATCGATTTGGCGGCGGGATTCTTCAATGAGATCGGTTGGCTGAACGTTTTGGCCGGCTGGGGAACGTCGTAGGGCGGCAGTCTGTCGGCGGGATAGGGCCAGCCGCCAGGATTGAAAAACGGCGCGGTCGTCGAGCGCGCCGCTGCGCCGGTGCCGCCGATCGCGCTGCTGGCGCTTTCACCGTCGTCGGGCAAGAACGCGTCCACATAGATGAGTGCCTTGATCCGGTCCGGCACGCGGTCGGCGACGCCGGTGATGACCATGCCGCCGTAGCTGTGTCCCATCAGGATGACATCGTGCAGGTCTTCGAACCGGATGACGTTGACGACATCGGTAATGTGCGTATTGAGGTCAACGTCGGGATTTGCCAGGTGGACGCGTTCCCCCTGCCCGGTCAACGTGGGCCGATACACGGTGTAGCCATCGGCCTGGAGCAGTTGTCCGACCGTTTTCCACTGCCAGGCTCCGGCCCACGCGCCGTGCAGCAGAACGAATGTTGGCTTTGGCGTCGGCGACACAGCCGCCGCTCTCACGGGCGCGGCCGATGCGGCCTTCGTCGCACCGGCGGGTTGCGCGTTCGTCTGGAGCGGCAAGCAGCCCATCAGTAAAACGGCAGCCGACACGCTGTACCAACACTTCATCATTCAATCCTCCTCGAAACACACCAACCGTATGATTACTCGCGAAGTGACAAAGGCAGCAGCGAGACGAGTCATGCCGAACTAGGGAACACCAAGATGGCGTCAGAGGCAATCAGGACTGGCACACCGCTCCTGCGCCGTGTGAGTGCATGCACGAGGACATCGTCGAGCGGTTCATGATCCTCATGGAGCGTCACAACGCCGAGTGCGCAACGCGGTCGCAGGCGGGACAAAAGCAACCGCACCTAACACCCCAGTGAAGTCCAATCCTCCCTCTTCCTATCGTGGGGCAGGCGTCCCTGTCTGCCAATTGCCGTTCTGTCGTTACTTATATATTGGGCTGCTGTCCTGCGCAAACACGGTCGCGGGCGGCTGTGAACCGTCGATCGTATTAATGATCAGGTTATCAAACAGCGCCGTGTTGCGATGGTCGTCCAATCCGCCGGTGAGCAGACCGGCCATGCCGCGGCCCCATACCGTGCTATCGGCCTTAACGACCTGTTTGCCGTCAACAAAGCCGTCGATATGACCGCCGACAAATCGGAGCTTGAGTGTGTGCCAGACCCTCGGATCAAACAGGGGGACGGTGCCCGAATCGAGTTGATCGCCCGGCGGGTTGTTGCCGGCTTGCGTGGACGAGCGCAGGTCCACGCTGCCGTCGGCGCTCACGGTCATGTAGTAGCCCTTAGGCGTGTTGTCCCAGCCATTGCCGGTGCTGTTGACACGGCCCAACAGGCCGGCCGAGCCGCCGTTTTCCAGCAGCATATCCGCGCTCACTTCATAGTCTTTCCAGTTCGGATCGCCAATCACGGTGTAGGGCAGCCATTCCGGCGCCCAGCTTTGCGCCTTGTCACCGATCACCTGTCGCAGGCAGCCGCCTTTGTGGTCCGGCCGATCCGCCAGTTCGAAAACACCCACGATGTCGGCCGTATAGTGCGGCAGGTACCCCCACGCCCTGGCGCTGGTGTAGTGGTCGAAAGTCTCATGGTACGGAAGCGGGAAGTTCGCCTGCGGAGTCGGCGGGAAGGAGCCTTTCTGCTGGCCAGTCGTGGTGGACAGGGAGTAGATCGCATCCGGCTCGAACGTGATCGAGAAGGCGCCATTCACCGGCTGGATATCGGGCAGTCTGGCAAACTGCTCGGCGGCGTTGCTGCGCCAGACGCAAAGTTTGCCGGTCGAGAGCCCGCCGCTGACATGGTAGTTCACCGTCTGCGGTTGGGATGCGCCTTTGGTTTCGGCGATAATACTGTAGTCGGAGCCCGGCGATTTGAGCGTCACATAACTGCCGCCATGAGCCAGATTGGCGCAGCCGCCGTTCAGGTACTCCCAGCCAAGTTTGGTAAACTGGCCATAGTGCGCATAGCCCCACAGCGCGGGCCGAATGCTATATGCGCCGCTCCAAGGCGAATTGGCGATCAGCATAGAGGGTTGCACCCCATACGGCTCGGTGTCGTACACGGACGCCACCAGGTACCAGTTCGTGATCTTGGTAACGCCGTCGCGGATGTAGTTTTTGTTGAACGCCTGAACGATGCTGATTTCGCAGTCGAACCCCTCCTTGTAGATATGCTCCTCGCTGTTCCAGATCGGCTTGTGCAGGTCTTTGCTGATCTGACGGACCGACGCAGGCGTGCCGACCTCGGTCATGGTGTGGTTGCTGATGGCATCAACGGACGCTGCAAGTTCCGGATCGGTGAGCAGGTCCTTGCACCAGTCCCACTTCTTACTGCCCCAATTGTCAAAGCCATGCAGCTTAACCGCGTTCAGGCCGCGGCTGTTCAGGGTCTTGCGGAACATCTTGATAAAGTCTTCGTTGACGCCCTTTTCGTTGCGGCATCCGATGGCGTCCAGCGTCATTCCATGCGCGCTCTTGAGGCCATTGATCCACTTGACATAGTAGTCGCACATATCCTGCGACCAGAAGCTGCCGTTACCGACCCAGCCCGGGCAGCCCCACGCACAGGCATCGAGACTTAGCGCCGGGTTTCGCTTCCTGGCTTCCTTCATCAGCCACCACTCATAGCCGCGATAGTAGTTCTCGTCGGTTTTGGAGTGCATGTGGCTCGGCTCCGAACCCTGTGTGCTGTTGCCGTCTCCCGGCACTTCCACATACAGCGTCGAGATCGAAGCGCCGAACTGCGGTTTGAACAGCAGATCCAGCACTTCGCTGCGCTGCTTCGCCGGATAGTCCTTCAGGAGGACCGAGGTCGCACCGCCGCCGCTGACGGCGCCGATCCCGTCGAACCGATCGCCGCCGGCTGTCCCGTTCAGTTCGATCCGGTTACTGCCCGTTGGGGCTGAGGCCGCCTGAGCGAGTGACAAACTCGGCAGCGCCGGACCCGAAAGCGCTGCGATACCGATACTTAAGATGAACTTCCCGATCAATCTCCCTAGTCCTTTTACGTCGCGATACTAAAAAGGCCTGCCGGCAGCATGAACGATCCGCCAGGCTTCATGGTAGACGAGGCGCGAGATGAGCCTGGATCTGGGCTGATGCTGCCGCGCTCGCTGGAAAAGAATCGGGCGCTTATCGTGCGCTTGCTCCCACGCCCCGGCAAAGCTGTGGAAGCCAGCGAAGAGCGCCCATCCCGTTTAGCGATCGGCCCTCCCCTTATTGAAATAGCTGCGGCGCAAACTCGCTGAGATAGATGCGCCAATTGTTCCAGGCATGGCCGCCGGGCGACTGGCTGGAAACAGGATGGAAGCCATGGCGCCGAAAGAGCTCTACGGTCGCTGTCGTCGTAGCCACCAGGAAATCGTCCACGCCCGTCTTAAACCAGAACAGCTTCAGGCCCTTTTTCGCATCGGCGTTATCCAGGTCTGCCAGGTGCTGGTCTTCCCAGGCGTAGTGCGAGCCAGGGGACCCGGCCGAGCTATTGGCACCGGTTCGCGGCACGATACCGAACAGACCGGAACTGAAAACCCCCGCATGCGCGAACTTATGGGGATGAGGAATGGCTATATTGAGCGTCTGCCAGCCGCCCATGGAAAGCCCGGCAATGGCGCGATGGTCGCGGTCATTAATAACACGGTAGTGCTTTTCGACATATGGCTCGATGTCGCCGACGAAATCGCCAACGAACTCATCGGACGACCCCGGCATGCCGGCAATGCGCGGCGTTCCAGCGCCGGTGGCGGGGCGGGGAGTATGTCCTGCGGGCATTACCACGATCATCGGCTTCGCTTTGCCCTGCGCAATCAGATTATCCATGATAAATCCGGCACGCCCTATCGATGTCCATGAGTCGTCGCTGTCGCCGGCTCCGTGCAGTAAGTAAAACACGGGGTAGTTACCTTTGCCCTGTTCATAGCCCGGCGGGGTGTATATGTGCATGCGCCGTGTTCTGGCAAGAGACGTGGAGTAGTAATTTATCGACGCAACGGCGCCATGGGGCAACTTGCCAGCATTCATGAACTCCGAACCGGGAACGTATACCAGGCTCCATACGTTATCGTTTGCCAGGCTGACCGATGGACTTCGCGGGTCGCAGACGGGGACTCCGTTAACTTCGAAGTTATATCGATAGGGGCCGGGATCGACGGGGCCGACGGTAACTTCCCAGGTTCCATCTCCGCTCTTGGTTAGTGCGGTACCCGAGCCATTACCGGGGATATCACCGCCGATCAGGCGGACGGTATCGGCTTCAGGTGCCGTCAACCGGAACGTAATATGCCGATCCGCCGAGACTTCCGGCGAGACGATGACCGGTGTTCGTGCCGGAGTTGGTAGGCTTTGAGCCTTTACGGAACTGACAATGACGGAGCCGGTAAGCGTCGTCAGGCCAAACGCGATGACGGTGGGAAGTGTCCGCAAGATGCGGACCGGTGGCGCGGGCATAGTAAGCCCTCCTATTCTATGGAACGTAAGAATTCCGCGCGGAGTACCACAGACACTCTCATACAAATGATGCGGATAAGAACTCTTGAGAGGGGCTTCCAGGCATTTGCTGCTGCATCGGACGGTTGATCTCTGAGCCGCGGCTGGATTGGTAGCATTGGGAGATTATTGATCTTCAGATAGTAAGAACGCAATTACCCGCCGGCCAATAATAGCGGCTCAGAGACCAGACGCCTCAGCACATCTAGTGTCCCGGTTGTGCGGCGGCTCCTGCGCCCTGC
>Ga0105239_10008403_pt1 | contig 11756 bp, 8 predicted proteins | sample KBSC44metaG_FD_92761 | JGI IMG/M metagenome (GOLD analysis project Ga0105239, IMG submission 92761) | Corn rhizosphere microbial communities from Kellogg Biological Station, Michigan, USA - KBS C4-4 metaG | ecosystem: Host-associated > Plants > Roots > Rhizosphere > Soil | place: Michigan, USA...
CCGGTGAGCAGTCAGCCAGACAGTGTCGCCTTCGGGCATCAGCGCCGCAGTCTCAGCCCGCGCGGCGACGGCCGAAAGCCGGCGGCCTCCAGAGCTTGTCCGAGAGCCGACGAGAGGATTGATTCTCCGTCGGCACGTTCGACAGACAGTCGCCCAAGCGCGCCGTCGCGGGCGGCCAAGACCAGAGCGTCGGCGGCCAGTTGCAGGAGCGTGGGGTCATCGGTGAACGAGAGCAGGGAGCGACCGCCATTTTCGACGTAGAGGACGCACGAGGCGTCTACGAGCACGACCAGCGCCCCGGCCTTGCGCGCCGGCTGGTGCCCGCGTCGACGCGGCGGCCGAGCGGATCCCGACGCTTCCGGGCTGCCCGGGGCTCCAGAACTGCCCGGGGCCCCCGGGCTGCCCGTGGGTTCGCTCGCGTCCTCGACGCGGGTCGGCCACGCCACCGCCGCGCCGTAGGGGTTTGCGGTGTCGGTCGCGGCCAGCACGACCGCTCGGGCGTCCGAGGGCTCGGGCTCGGACCGGGCCAGCGAGCGCAGCTGGTCGATCGCGCCAGGAAGCGCGAACTGTGCCGCTCCGAGTCCCTCGACGAAGTAGCCACGTCGAGCCCGTCCGGACTCCTCCGCCGCTTTCAAGACGGGGTAGACGCTTGAGAAGCCGCCCGGGACGTTTTCAGCACTCACGCTGGCCCGCGTGAGGATCCCGTAGCGGTCGATCAAGGCATCCGCGATCGCGACCGCCCGGCGCGTCGGGTCGCGTACCGGGTCAGGGAGTCGCGACCACCGGCCCACCATCGAAGGCGGGGCAGACGGCCGCGCGGAGACACGTGCCAACCCGCCGTAGCGGCCGTGCCTGACGCGAGCGGGACGGGGTCGACGGATCGATTGCGTCGCGTTGCCCAGCATGGCCCGGATCGGCGCGATGGTGTCGTTGGTGAGCCGGCCCTCCCACACCAGGTCCCAGACGGCCGCGCTGAGCTCGTCCTCGGGCGCGTCGGGCGCAAGTGATCGGAAGAACAGGGCCTGGGCCCCGGGCAACGCTTCGAGGATCGCGCGATGCCACTCCCCGTCGGCCGATTCGCTTCCAATAGGTAGCAGCAGCTCGGCGACATCGGCTGGGGCAAGCGAGACCCAACCGTCGCCGCCGGGCAGGGACCCGGCCCCGCACCAGAGCACCTCACCCGATGAGGTCAGCTCGTCCAGCATCGCAGACTGGTAGTCGACGACTCGCGTCGGCAGAATCAGCGTTTCCAACGCGCTCGCCGGGACGACGGCGCCGGCGAGTTGCTCGATGACGCGAAGCAGTCCGTCGACCCCCCGTGCTGTCCTCCCGATGCCCTGCCAGCGGGGAATGAAACGGGCCAGCGCCTCGACGGGAGACGGCTCGACCTCCTTCCGCAGAGCAGCAAGCGAACGTCGGCGGATCGCCCGAAGCACCTCCGTGTCGCACCATTCCGGGCCATGTCCGTCCGGGCGGAACTCGCCTTGGGTGACCCGACCGGCGCCGCGCAGTCGCTCAAGTGTCGCGGCGACAACGGCGGAACCGAGTCCAAGTCTGTTCGCGACGCTCTCGATCGTGAATGGGCCATGTGTACGGGCGTAACGCCCGACGAGGTCGCCCAGTGGGTCGCGCACCGGCTCCGTGAACGCCTCGGGAACCCCCACGGGCAGCGCCGTCCCCAGTGCGTCGCGGAAACGTCCGGCATCCTCGATTGCGATGAATCGCTCGTCGCCGCCGACTCGAACCCTGATTGCGCGGCGAGATGCCTCCAGTTCGGCCAGGTCCGCGGACGTCGCCCCGCGCTCGATGGCTTCGCGAGCAGACAGATCGCCGAGCGTGCGCAGCAGATCCGCAGCGCCATCGACGCCGGTGAGCCGTCGGTCGGCAGCAAGACGCTGCAGCTCCGCTTCGATGGAGGCGATAGCTTCGGCGTCGAGCAACTCGCGAAGGTCGGCTGTGCCGAGGAGCTCAGCTAGCAACGCGCTGTCGAGGGAAAGGGCTTGGGCTCGGCGTTCCGCGAGGGGAGCGTCCGCCTCGTAGAGGAACATTCCGACGTATCCGAACAGCAGCGACCGCGCGAAGGGCGACGCGGAGGGCGTTTCGACCTCGATGATCCGCACCTCGCGCGACCTGATGCCGCGCATGATCGACACCAGGCCCGGCAGGTCGTACACGTCTTGAAGGCATTCACGCATGGCTTCGAGCACGACAGGGAATTGCTCGTACTCGGCGGCGACCTGCAATAGCTGGTTCGCCCGCTGCCGTTGCTGCCACAGCGCGGTGCGTCGTTTCGGGTCGCGCCGGGGCAACAACAACGATCGCGCCGCGCATTCGCGGAAGCGAGACGCGAACAGGGACGAGGACCCGACCTCGTCGGTGACTATTGCCTCTATCTCGCCCGGATCGAAGACCGCGAGTTCGGCCGTAGGGGCGTCGGCATCGGTGTCGGGCAGGCGCAAGACGATGCCGTCGTCGGAATGCATTGACTGCGCCGAGATTCCGAACCTCTCTCGGAGGCGGGCCGTGATCGCCAAGGCCCACGGGCCGTTGACGGGGGCCCCGAAGGGCGAGTGGACGACGAAGCGCCAGTCGCCGAGCTCGTCGCGAAATCGCTCGACGACGATAGTTCGATCGTCTGGCAGACTTCCGGTCGCGTCGCGCTGCTCGCTCAAGTAGGTCAGCAGGTTCGCCGCACCCCAGTCATCCAGCCCGGCTGACGCGGCTCGCGCCCTTGCGCTCGCGTCGTCGGCTGCCGACACCTCGCGCAGGAAAGCCCCCAGCGCCTTGCCGAGTTCGACCGGCCGCCCCGGGGCGTCACCTTTCCAGAAAGGCATCCGGCCTACCTCGCCCGGAGCCGGCGTCACCAGGACGCGATCGTGGGTGATCTGCTCGATTCGCCACGACGTCGAGCCGAGCAGGAACACGTCGCCGACCCGTGACTCGTAGACCATCTCCTCGTCGAGTTCGCCGACGCGTCGGCCCGAGCCTTCGGCCCCGGCCAGAAACACGCCGAACAAGCCGCGATCGGGAATGGTCCCGCCGCTGGTCACGGCAAGCCGCTGCGCGCCGCCGCGTGCGGTGAGCTGGCCAGTCGGGCGATCCCACACCAATCTGGGACGCAGCTCGGCGAACGCATCCGACGGGTACCGTCCGGCCAGCATGTCGAGCACCGCCTCCAGGCCGGATCTCGGAACTGACGCGAACGGCGCCGCGCGTCTGGCGATGCGTTCGACATCGTCGACGGTCAGGTCGTCCATCGCGACCATGGAGACGATGTGCTGCGCCAGCACATCGAGCGGATTGCGTGGATAGCGCAGAGACTCGATCTCGCCGTCGCGCATGCGTTCGGCGACGACCGCGCACTCGACCAGGTCGCCTCGGTACTTGGGAAAGATGACGCCCTCTGAGATGGCGCCCACCTGGTGCCCGGCGCGACCTACTCGTTGCAGGCCGGATGCGACGGATGGCGGCGACTCCACCTGTATGACCAGGTCCACGGCGCCCATGTCGATGCCGAGCTCCAGCGAGGAAGTCGCCACAACGGCCGGCAGTCGGCCGGCTTTCAAATCTTCTTCCACCAGGCTGCGTTGTTCGCGCGAGACTGATCCATGGTGCGCTCGCGCCACCGTGACCGGGACGCCGCCGCCCTGGCCAGATTGGCCAATGAGTTGCGCGGGCGATCCCTCGGCCGGCGTCTGACCGCTCACCCGTTCGTTCGCGAGCTCGTTCAGCCGGGCAGTCAGACGCTCGGCGAGCCGACGGGAGTTCGCGAAGACGATCGTGGATCTGTGGGTCTCGATCAGGTCGAGCACTCGTTCTTCGACGTGCGGCCAGATGGACGCTCGCCGCTCGGCCCCAGAGGCCGCGCCGCTCAGATCGCCCGTCGGCTCGCCCAATGCGGACATGTCCTCGATCGGTACGACGACACGCAGATCGAATGTCTTGTCGGTGGGTGGAGCGACCACGGCTACGGGCGCCGCGCCGCCGAGGAAGGTCGCCACTTCTTCGATCGGTCGGACGGTGGCGGAAAGGCCGATTCGCTGCGCGGGTCGCTCGAGAAGTTCGTCGAGGCGCTCCAGGCTCAGGGCCAGGTGAGCCCCGCGCTTGGTCGCGGCGACCGCGTGCACCTCGTCGACGATCACCGTGTCGACCCCCCGCAGCGCTTCGCGAGCGGCTGAGGTGAGCATGAGGAACAAGGACTCTGGTGTTGTTATGAGGATGTCCGCCGGGCGGCGCGCGAAGAGGCGTCGCTGATCCGCGCCGGTGTCTCCGCTGCGCATCGAGACTGTGACGTCAGGTTCGGGTAGTCCGAGCCTGACAGCGGCCTGACGGATGCCGGCCAGCGGTGAACGGAGGTTGCGCTCGACGTCGACCGCCAGCGCCTTGAGAGGGCTGATGTACACGACCCGGCACCGTCGCATCGGGTCGTCGTCGCGCGGGAGGTTCGCAAGCCGGTCGAGGCTGGACAGAAACGCGGCCAGGGTCTTACCCGACCCCGTCGGCGCGACGACGAGCGTGTGCTCGTGGCGGCCGATCGCCTCCCATGCGCCGATCTGAGCAGGTGTGGGCGCCGCGAAAGCTCCTTCGAACCACGCCGAAGTCGCGGGCGAGAAGGGAAGGCCGCCGGACATGACACCAGTCTGCCTCGCCACTACGACAACCCGGTTGCTTCGCCCGGATCATCAAGGCCAACGACCCGTCAGCCTGGGTCGATTCGATTCTGCAGGCGCGCTCGGGCCGCCGGCCAATCGTCGTCGGTCATGCAGAACTGGACCGTGTCGCGCCAACTTCCGTCTCGGCGAGGCCGATGCTTGCGCAGCACGCCTTCTCGCGTCGCCCCGAGTCTCGCGATCGCCTCTTGTGATCGCTCGTTGTAGATGTCGGTGTGCCACACGACCCGGACTGCGCCGAGATCGTCGAAGGCATAGCGCAGGAGCATCAGCTTGGCTTCAGTGTTAGCCGCCGTCCGCCACCAGGGGCGACCGAGCCACGTATGGCCGATCGCGACGGTTCGCAAAGGGGGGTTGATCTCATACAGCGACGTCGTGCCGGCGAAAAGTCCGCTGGCGACGTCGATCTGGGCGTAGGGGAGCCGCAGTCCCTGTGCGCGGGCGTACAGCGCTCGCGTGATGTGCTCGACGGCGTGCTCGACAGTGGCTGGCGGGCCGGGGTTCAGCCAGCGAAACACCTCGTCGGCGACGGCGGCCTCTCCGGCCGCGAGGAAATATCCCGTCGCGTGTTCGAGGGCGAGAGGCTCCAGCCTGATGTGCCGGCCGGTCAGGACGGGCATCGAAAACCAACTCTCGGGAGCGCTCACGGTGACCATCCTTGCAGTCACGACCCGATGGATTTCCGTAGGCTAAGCGGATGCGGCTCACCGACTTCTGGGCGCGAATGGAGTCCCAGTTCGGCGCCGGATACGCGCGCAGCGTGGCGGCCGACTTCCGTTTGCCCTCTCTCGGCGCGACCGTCGACGAGGCGATACAGCGAGGCGAGGACACGAAGGTCATCTGGCGTGCCGTGTGCGACGCGTTCGACCTGCCGGCCTCAGCCCGCTGACCTGCTGCTGTGACTCGCCGCTGTCGGCGTGTCGCGAGACTTCGAACACCTGTTCGTCTACGCTCTCAGTCACGCGGAGGCAATCCACAGCCGGATTCGGCGGCCGGATTTTGTCAGAAGCTCGTTCTAACGTCGCTGCTATACGAAGATCCGACCTAACGATGGGGTGGCACCAACATGGCAGGACTCGACCGCGAAAAGGCCTTGGAAGTCGCGCTGGCGCAAATAGACAAGCAATACGGCAAAGGCTCCGTCATGCGCCTCGGCGATCGCCCCTACGTTCCACTCGAGGTGATTCCGACTGGTTCGATCGCGCTCGACGTGGCGCTGGGTATCGGCGGCCTACCGCGTGGTCGCATCATTGAGATCTACGGCCCGGAGAGTTCGGGTAAGACGACTGTTGCCCTCCACGCCGTTGCCAATGCCCAGGCGAATGGCGGAGTAGCTGCGTTCATCGACGCCGAGCATGCCCTCGACCCCGACTATGCGAAGGCCCTCGGGGTCGACACGGACTCCTTGCTGGTCAGCCAACCCGACACGGGCGAGCAGGCTCTCGAGATCATGGACATGCTCATCCGTTCGGGCGCCATTGACGTCATCGTGGTCGACTCAGTGGCGGCGCTGGTGCCGCGGGCCGAGATCGAAGGCGAGATGGGCGACAGCCACGTCGGACTGCAAGCACGCCTGATGAGTCAGGCCCTGCGCAAGGTCACGGGTGCGTTAAGCAACGCTAACACCACGGCGATCTTCATCAACCAGTTGCGGGAGAAGATCGGCGTCATGTTCGGGTCCCCGGAGACGACGACGGGTGGCAAGGCTTTGAAGTTCTACTCCTCCGTCCGGATGGACGTCCGACGGATCGAGACTCTCAAGGACGGCGGCGACGCGGTCGGCAACCGCACGCGTGTCAAGATCGTGAAGAATAAGGTCGCTCCGCCTTTCAAGCAGGCCGAGTTCGACATTGTCTATGGCGAGGGCATCAGCCGTGAAGGTTCGCTCATCGATGTGGGAGTCGAACAGGGACTCGTGCGGAAGTCTGGTGCTTGGTACACGTATGAGGGCGATCAGCTCGGTCAGGGCAAAGAGAACGTGCGTTCTTTCCTCCGCGATAATCCTGACCTGGCGAATGAAATCGAGAAGAAAATCAAGGAGAAGCTGGGCATTGGCGCGCGCGTCGACGCGGTCGACGCTCCGATCGACGTGGTTCCAGCGTCGGTGGATTTCTGACTGACACGGTCTCGTCTCATATGGCGACCCACAAGAACCGGGGGCACAGGACTTCCGGCGAGTCGACGAGGTCGAGCCGGCCGGACTCGCCGGAAGTCGAAGTTATCAACGACCCTGACTCGGTTGCGCGACTCATTTGCTTGCGCCTCTTGGAACAACGCCCCCGTACTCGGTCGGAGTTGACGGCCGCGCTTTCACGACGCGGTGTACCGGACGGCGCCGCCGAGCGCGTGCTCGATCGCTTCGCTGAGGTCGGCCTCGTCGACGACCTGGCGTTTGCCGCAACGTTCGTCAGCGGGCAACATGTTCGGCGCAAGCTGTCCGGGCGAGCTATTGGGCTACAGCTGCGAAAGCGGGGCGTGTCCGAGGAGACGGTCGCGCAGGCGGTCGCCGAGATAGACCCAGCGAGCGAGGAGTCAGCGGCCCGTGAGCTGGTGGCGTCCAAGCTTGCCCGCTACCGCGATTCCGACCCGCAAATCGCCAGACGGAGGCTCACCGCCATGTTAGGGCGACGGGGGTATTCGACGTCACTTTCGCTCATGGTCGTCCGCGAGGCGCTTGGCGAGCAGTCCGACGAACTGGACAGCATCCGCGACGACGAAGTCGGCTAGGTAGGCAGGGTGGGTCCGCGCAGCCGCCCATGCCGGGTGTCGTTCAGTATCCTGGCACCACCATGAGTGGCTTCGAACCAGGCGAGGCGGCGGCGTCCGATAACGCCAAGCGCACCTACGACATCCGGACTTACGGGTGCCAGATGAATGTGCACGACTCTGAACGCTTGGCGGGTTTGCTGGAAGAGTCCGGATACGTGCGCGCCGCCAGCGACGCTGGCGACGAAGTCGATCTGGTGATCTTCAATACCTGTGCTGTCCGGGAGAACGCCGACAACCGGTTATACGGCAACCTGACTCGCCTCGTCCCCGCCAAGCGTGATCGTCCGGCGATGCAGATCGCTGTGGGTGGCTGCCTCGCGCAGAAGGATCGCGGTGCGATTCTGACCCGGGCGCCGTGGGTCGATGTCGTGTTTGGCACACACAACCTGTCCAGTCTTCCCGTGCTCCTCGAACGAGCTCGGCGCAACGGCGCGGCCCAGGTGGAGATCGTTGAGGCGCTGCAGGCGTTTCCTTCGGATCTGCCGGCCCGACGCGAGTCACCCTTCTCTGCCTGGGTGTCGATTTCAGTCGGCTGCGACAACACCTGCACTTTCTGTATCGTGCCCCGCTTGCGCGGCGCCGAGACCGACCGCAGGCCGGGTGACGTGCTCGCCGAGATCCGGGCTCTTGTTGCATCGGGCGTCGTCGAGATCACGTTGCTCGGTCAGAACGTCAACTCCTACGGCCGTGCGTTCGGAGATCCGTACGCGTTCGGCAAGCTGCTCCGCGCGTGCGGCGAGATCGGTGGCCTGGAGCGAGTGCGTTTCACGAGCCCGCATCCTCGTGATTTCACCGATGACGTCATTGCCGCGATGGCCGAGACGCCGAATGTCTGCCCTCAGCTGCACATGCCGCTGCAGTCGGGTTCCGACGCGGTTCTCAGGGCGATGCGCCGCAGCTACCGCAGAGATCGATATCTCGCGATCATCGATCGAGTTCGGGCTGCGATGCCAGAGGCCGCCATCAGCACGGACATCATCGTGGGTTTCCCAGGTGAGAGCGAAGACGATTTCGAGCAGACGATGAACCTTGTCGAGCGTGCTCGCTTCGTCAGCGCGTTTACGTTCCAGTACTCACCCCGCCCCGGAACGCCGGCCGCGACGATGGTGGATCAGGTCCCACACGACATCGTCCAGGAGCGCTATGAGCGGCTGGTCGCGCTCCAGGAGCAGATCTCCTGGGACGAAGGGCGGAGGCTTGTCGGCAAGCCGGTCGAGGTGCTGATCAGTAGTGGTGGAGGACGCAAAGACACCGCGACGGGCCGAATGTCGGGCCGCGCCCGCGACGGCCGCTTGGTTCATGTCTCTGTCGAGGGCGCCGAGGTCCTGCCGGGGGACACGGTGACATCCACGGTGACGTACGCCGCGCCGCATCACCTCGTGGCCGACGCGCCGATCGCCGATGTCAGACGGTGGCGGGGCGCCGGCGACAATCCAAAACGGCCGGCCGCCAGTCCTCGGCCATTGCTGAGCATCGGGACGCGCCCATCCGACTGAGTTTCAGGTCGGCAACAGTGCCCGGCGCTGTTCGACCTCTGTTCGCGCCTTGGCGATCCGGGCCGCGTCACCTGACTTCTGCGCTCGCTCAAGCTTCGCCTCCGCCTCGCTCAAACGTTCGCGCAGCTGACTGAGGAACGGATTGGACTCGGTGCTGCCCCGGCGCCACTCGGCGTCCACGGCGTCGCGAACGCGCTGCTCAGCCGCCCTCATGCGGTCGTCGAGACGGCGTATCGCGTCACGCGGCACATGGCCGATTTCCTCGAACTGCGACTGAAGGTCGCGAATTGCCGCCTGCGCTGCGCGCGGCTCGCTGACATCCACAGCTTCGGCTGCGGCGATGACGGCCTCCTTGGCGCGCTGGTTGGCAACTTGCTCCGCGTCGCGTTCGGCGAAGACCGCCGAGCGTCGACGGAAGAACTCGTCCTGCGCCGCACGGAAACGTGCCCACAGGGCGTCGTCGACCTCACGAGAGCCGCGCGGCGCCCCCTTCCACTCAGCCATCAGGTCTTTCAGCTCGTTGGCGGTCTGCTTCCAATCGTCGGACTTGGCGAGTTGCTCTGCCTTGGCGACCAAGCCTTCCTTGATCGTTTTGGCCGATCCCCGCTCGACGTCGAGCTGGGCGAAATGCGAGCCGCGCCGCTTGCCGAACCCGTCGCGGGCGGCTGAGAAGCGCTTCCACAAGGCTTCGTCGGTTTTGCGATCGACGCCTTTGATCGCCTTCCATTCCTCCACGATCGCCTTCAGCCGATCGCCGGACGCCTTCCAGGAAGTCGAGGTTTGCCCGATCCTCTCCGCCTCGTCGACCAGCGCTTCCTTAGCGGCTATGGCGTCCCTGCGGGCCTGCTGCCGAGCAGCTGTGTCCTCGGCCGCTTTCTGCTCGACACCTGCCAACAGTGTCTCCAGGCGGAAGCTCAAACTGCCCAGGTCACCGATCGCGGCCGCCTCTGGCAGCTGTTCCCGAAGCGCTACCGCCTGGGTGCGCGTCGCCGCGGCATCGCCGGCGCCTGAGGCGAAGCGGCGTTCGAGTAACGAGACTTCGGTAGCGAGGTCTTCATAACGGCGCTCGTAGTAGGCCAGACCGGCTGCAGCGTCGCCGGCCTGCCACGAACCTATGACGCGCTCGCCCGCCGGAGTCCGGACGAATACGGTTCCGTCGTCGGCGATGCGTCCCCATTCCGAGCTCATGACAAGCCATTAGACACGAGCGGCCCGTACTTGCGGCACCCGGTTAGCCTCGGCGGGTGGCGTCAAGTGTCTCCAACGATGCGGTCGTGGCCGTCGTCGGCCCCACGGCGAGCGGAAAGTCGGACCTAGCGGTGGCATTGGCGAGCCGACTTGGGGGCGATATCGTCAATGCCGACTCGATGCAGCTGTATGTGGGGATGGACGTCGGGACAGCCAAACTCTCATTTTCCGAGCGACACGGCATCACGCATCATCTGCTGGACGTCTGGCCGCTTACCAAAGCCGCGGCGGTCGCGGAGTACCAGGTGCTGGCGCGATCTGCCATCGAGGAGATTCGCTCGCGCGGCCGCCTGCCGATCCTGGTCGGTGGGTCAGGCCTGTACTTGCGCGGGGTACTCGATCGCCTCGAGTTCCCGGGTGAAAGCCCACAGATCAGGCGCGCCCTGGAAACCGAGCTGGCCGCGGTCGGCGCGCAAGCCTTGCATTCCCGCTTGAGCAAGGCCGATCCCCACGCGGCGGCGGCGATCCTGCCGACCAACGGCCGTCGGATCGTTCGCGCCCTGGAGGTGATCGAGATAACCGGCGGCCCGTTCATCGCGACGATGCCGCCGTTCGAGTCGATCTACAACTGCGTTCAGCTCGGGCTGGACAGGCCCGATCTCGATGGCCGGGTGACGGACCGCGTCCATCGGATGGTGGAGCAGGGCTTCGTGGACGAGGTTCGCAGCCTGTTGCCCTTCGGGTTACGCGACAGTCCAACGGCGGGCAAGGCACTCGGCTACGCCCAGCTGCTTGGATGCATGGACGACGACGGAATGATCAGAGGCGATCTAGAAGAGGCAACCGAGGCGACCATCCGGGCGACGAAGCGCTTCGTGCGCCGCCAGCGATCCTGGTTCCGACGCGACCCACGAGTGATTTGGTTGGACTCGTCCCGGTCTGATCTGGTGTCCACCGCCCTCGACGCCGCAGCCCCTACCATTCAATCGTGACGGTAGTACGGGTCGCCAAGGGTCATGGCACGCAAAACGACTTTGTCGTGATCTCCGATCTCGTCGGCGATCTTGATTTGACCCCTGAGCTGGTACGGGCGTTGTGCGACCGCCACGCGGGAATCGGCGCCGACGGGGTTCTGCGCGTCGTGCGGGCGGAGAACCACCCGGAGGCCGCAGGTCAGCCCGCTTCCTTTTTTATGGACTACCGAAACGCCGACGGCTCCATCGCAGAAATGTGCGGCAACGGGGTTCGCGTCTTCGCCCGCTGGCTCGCGCGTGAGGGCCTAATCGGCGACCGGGCGTCGATAGCCACCCGTGGCGGCGTCAAGGCCGTCCAACTTCATTCAGACGGCAACATCTCGGTCGGAATGGGGGCGCCTGTCTTTCTTGATGGGGCGGTCCGCGTCACCGTGGAACGCTCCTCCGTCAGGGCCTTGCCCGCCGTAGCGTTGACGTTGCCGAATCCGCACGTGGTCGTGGAGCTGGCGTCCAGGTCGACACTGGCGGACTTGGACCTGTCTGAGCCGCCCGTCGTCGATCCACCCCTGCCGGCTGGCCAGAACGTCGAGTTCATCGTTCGTACCGATCCCCGTGGACTCGCTATGCGAGTGCACGAGCGTGGCGTAGGTGAGACCCGC
>Ga0105239_10008405_pt1 | contig 11752 bp, 7 predicted proteins | sample KBSC44metaG_FD_92761 | JGI IMG/M metagenome (GOLD analysis project Ga0105239, IMG submission 92761) | Corn rhizosphere microbial communities from Kellogg Biological Station, Michigan, USA - KBS C4-4 metaG | ecosystem: Host-associated > Plants > Roots > Rhizosphere > Soil | place: Michigan, USA...
GGCGCCGTTCGCGCAGTCCACTGCTATCGTCAAGTTCGCCAGCGACAAATCGTACGCAACTTCGCTGGTCAAATACTCGACGTAACGAGCGTTCAATGCCGCGGCCTCGTCGGAAGACATTGTCTGTGACGCATGGTCGTCGTCACGAATTGCCGTCTCTTTCGAATTCGCGATATCAACCTCGATCTGTTGCTCAACTGCATCGTCCAACTTGCGACCTGATGATTGGAAAATCTTGATGCCGTTGTCGTGGTAAGGATTGTGTGACGCGCTGATGACAACGCCGGCATCGGCCGGCAACGTGCGCGCGAGAAAAGCAACACCGGGCGTTGTGATGACGCCCGCGGACTTTACTTGGGCGCCCGCCTCGTGAGCCCCGGCAATTAGCGCCGCCTCGATCCAAGACCCGGATTCGCGCGTGTCGCGGCCCACAACGATTTGAGGATTCTTCCCAACATTTTCAGCCAAATGCCGGGCGAGAGATCTTCCAATCACCGCAACTGTCGGCGCGTCCAAAGGAAAGTCGCCTGCTTTGCTGCGTATTCCGTCGGTACCAAAGAGTTTCTTCATCTGGGGCGATTTTATCTGAACTTGTGAGGTGTGGTGTGATGATTATTTTGAGCGCGTCTGTCGCAGAAAACCGATCAAATTACCGATTTCGTCAATGACGGCGACCGCGCCAACTCCATTACCCTGCATCAACTCGCGCGCCGAAGACATCTCCGCGGAAGCCGGAACAAACATCGATGAGTTTACTGCGCGCATCACGTCGCGCGCTTTGCGTACACGCCACTGCTCGCGGGGCACGTTTTTTAAGTCTTCCAGCGAGAGTATGCCAAGAAACTTCCCGGCGTGCGCGACAGGGAATGTCGCGTGTCGATGCAATGGCAGAAGTTCGTCAATGAATCGATTGATTGGCAAGTCAGGCTCGACTGCAATCGGCGCGGACATGCCGTCGCGAACAGTCGCGGGCTCGCGCGCACTTTTTACGACGTTCGTCGCCGCGCCCAGCAGAAACACGCCCACCATCACTGACCAGAGTCCCATGAAGTAGGCGCGAAACGTGGGCGCGACTGCCATGTAAACTCCAAACGCGATGAGGACGAGCGCCATTAGCTGGCCACAGAATCCGGCAATACGCGTCGCGTCCCGAATGTTTCCGCTTCGCTTCCAAATGATCGCGCGCAACACACGTCCGCCGTCGAGTGGATAACCGGGAAATAAATTGAAGATTGCCAGTAGAAGATTTCCCGCACCCACAAAGAAAAAAAGCGCGAGCAGAAAAGTTGCTTGCAAACGGGCCGCGATCCACATGGCTCCGAAAGCCACCAACGAGAAGATGAAACTCGCCGCAGGTCCCGCAACCGCGATGCGAAATTCCGCGCGCGGACTTTCCGGCTGCGTGCGCAAACGCGCCAGGCCCCCAAACGGATGCAACACGATCTCATCGATTTCGATTCCTTCGGTGCGACCCATCAAGGCGTGGGACAGCTCGTGACCGAAAACAGAAAGAAAGAGCGCGAGCGTTGTGACCAGTCCGAGCGTCCAAGCCATCAACTCACCCATGGGCGGTAGCAACAGCGTCCCCAATTGCAGCGGATGCTTGCGCACATTCGCCGCAATCAGCGCGACGCTCATCGCAAAAACGATAAACCAGCGGTAATCAATTCTAACGGGAATGCCGTAGACGCGGGCGACGAGAATTTGACGTTTGAAGAAATTCTTAAAAGTCATTGCCTAAAGGCAAAAGGGAAAAGTAAAAAGGCAAAGTTTTAAGACACCAGAAACGGTTCGCACGTTCCGCGTCCGTTTGCACTGCCGCTGAATCAGCGGAACTTTTTCCTTTTTATTTTTTCCTTTTGCCTTACGTTCCCGTCGCTTTCTGCCATTGCACTTCGTACAGCGGAACGGGTTGCTCGCGGTTCTTGACGCTGATCGCCTCGCGCGGAGTCAGTTCGTAACGCGATTTCGCGGCCTTAGCCGTCGCTTCGCTGACCAGAATCTGTCCGCCTTTGGCATTCGACTCCAGGCGTGATGACGTGTTTACCGCGTCGCCAATTGCGGTGTATTCGGATCGGCGTTCAGAACCGATGTATCCCACCGTGACCTCGCCCGTGTGAAGTCCGATGCCGACGCCAATTTCCGGAAACCCTTCGTCACGCAACTCAGCGTTGATTGAAATCATGCGACGTTGCATTGCGACCGCCGCAGACAGCGCATTCGCAGCATCTTTCGGGGTGGCGGTCGGCGCGCCGAACAGCGCCATCAATCCGTCACCGAGATACTTATCCAGCGTTCCGCCGTGCGCGAAGATGATATCCGTCATCGCCGAGAAATATCGGTTCAACAAATCGACAATCTTTTCCGGGGCCGCATGTTCGGAGATGCGAGTGAAGCCGCGAATGTCCGCAAACAGAATCGTGATCGTCTGCGTAACGCCACCAAGTTTGAACGACTCGGGATTTTCCAGCATCTGCTTGACGACGTATTCCGGCAAGAACCGCGAATAGTTAGCGCGCGCAACTTCTTCCTTTGCCAACCGATCGTGGGCGCGCACGTTCTCAACCGCGATGGCGGTTTGTGCGGCTACCGCGCTAATCAATTCGAGATCGTCAGGCTTGAATGCAGAAAAAGGATCGAGTCGGTCCGCGTACAAGGCGCCGTGTACACCCGATTCCGTGAGCAGCGGTGCACAGATCGTCGAACGCACGCCCTGTGACACGATTGAATCCACGCCGGCAAACTGCTCATCAGCCGCGGCGTCCTGCGAAAGCAGCGCGACTTTGTCTTTCATCACTTTGCGCGTGATCGTGCGGCCGATCGACATCTTCTTCGCGAACGCTTCTAATTTTTCGTCGCGCGCGCGCGTGGCGATCGGAAACAGCTTAGCCTCGTCTGCGTTTCGTTCAGTCACCACGCCTTCAGCCAATAAGGCAATCACGCGATCAGCTGGCGTTGAGCGAAAGATGATATCGGTCGCCTTCTTGAAAATCTTGTCGAGGTCGAAACCTGTTCCGAGCGCCTTACTCATCTCATAAAGCTCACCCAGGATATTGGCCTTGCGTTGCAACTGTTCGAGCACCTTGTCACGCGCCGTAGCTGGCAACGGACCTGCGTCAGCTTGTTGCCGCAGAACTGTGGACAGGACGTCTTTTGCCGACATGAGCAGCTGGGTGTGGCCCAGCGGCTTGTCGTCGTAACTTACATCGGCCGTACGCTCTTCTTTCGGTTGCTCGAACTTGATCGTGCTCGCGCCAATTGTGACGCGATCGCCATCCCTCAGCGAATGCTCGAATTTCTGTTCGCCGTTGACATAGACCTTGTTCGCGCTGCGATGGATCTGGCCGTTGACGTAATAGCCATCGACGATTAAGAATCCGCCGTCGTCGTTCGGCCGGATGTGTGCATGATGCCGCGAGGCGCGCGGGTCATCGAGCACAATCTGATTGTCGGGAGCGCGCCCAATTGTGCAGGTATCTGTGGGCGCCAAATTTTGTTGCGACTGACGGCCGCTGGCGTCAGTAATTTTCAGACGAGCCATACGTTCGAGAGTTGCTGCAAAGAAGCGATCGCTGCGAAAGCGAAGCCTGATTCTACAAGCAAAAACGTACGACGGCTAGCGCGATGTTTGCCCGCCAATTTTGCTTGCCGTACTTACTTCGCGGTGACATGATGACGCCGCAAATCACGTTTACCTCGCGGGGAGGATCCCCCATGCCGAACCGAAAACTCTCGCCATCACTTGCGCTGCTTGCGGCGTTTGTGTGCCTGTTCCTGTCAACTACCCTCTTGGCACAGTCAAGTGAGAGCAAGACAAAACCCGTAGGAACGATTTCCGGAAGAGTAAGCATCAGCGATAAACCGGCACCCGATGTTTTGGTGGTGGCCCAATTCTCTGATCGTCCGACATTCCAACAGCCACCATCTCGCGCCAGGACGGACGCGAATGGACGGTACAAACTCGCTGGACTTTCTCCCGGCCAATACCAGGTTTCAGTCATCGCGCCCGCGATGGCGTATGCAGACAGCACGCCGTCGCCCGGCTTCTATGGTGCGAGCAAGCCAGTTCTGCTGTCCGGCGGCGAGGACGTCGACGATATTGATATCAAACTGGTAAAAGGCGCTGTCATTACCGGCCGCGTTACCGACGTGGACGATAAGCCCGTTGTCGAACAACGAGTAAAACTGCAGATCGTCGATCAATCGGGCAATGTAATCCGGCAAGTAGACTCGTTCCTCAATTATCAAATGAGTATGACTGACGATCGCGGCATCTATCGCATTTACGGTTTATCGGCAGGCCGTTATCGCGTCAGTGTCGGGTCGGCCGAAAACGGAATCTTCACCGGCAACACTCACGCCGTTTATCCCCTGACTTATTACGGCGCTACAACCGATGCTAACCGCGCCACGATCGTTGAATTACAGGAAGCCAGCGAGGCGGCGAACATTGACATTCATGTCGGTCGCGCCGGCAACTCGTACGTGGCATCGGGCCGCCTGATTGATGCGGACACCGGACAATCGATCCCAGGAGTACGCATCACCTACGGACCTGTGCGTCAGGGCGAACAGTTTTATGGCGGCTTTATCGGCATGCCAACAGGGTCGCGTGGTGAGTTCCGCCTCGAAGGCCTCGAGCCGGGCCGTTATGGAGTCTCCATCAGCGCGACGTTCGACGCGTCGACTTATTACAGTGAGCCGGTCTTTTTCAACATTACGGATAGCGACGTCAGGAATCTGGAGTTGAAGGCGACGCGCGGACAAACGTTGAGCGGCATAGTAGTTTTCGAAGGGAGTCGCGCGAAGGAGCTACAGCAACAGGTTTCGTTTTTGAGAATTATCGCGAACATCAGTTCGACATCGAATGCTCGCACGGGAACGTCTGCGTCAGGGTCGGTCGCTGCCGATGGGACTTTTCAAATTGGCGGCGTTCGAGCCGGCCGAGTGAGTGTGTTCGTTGGCGCTTTTACGAACCCGGCCCTTTGGGGCGTAACCGTTTTGCGCGTCGAACGTGGCGGGGTCGACGTTACGAAGGGATTCGAGATACAACCGGGCGAATCGATCTCAGACTTGCGTGTCACCGCTGCACTTGGCTCTGGATCAATCCGAGGAACGATTCGCATCGTCGGGGGCGAACTGCCGGCCAACGCTCGTCTCACCGTGACCACGCGGCGAGAGGGCGGTACGGGCGCGGGTAACGCCCTGGTCGATGCGCGAGGACGATTTGCGGTCGCGAATCTGACCAGCGGGACCTATGAGGTGATGCTTGTCGTAAGTTTCACTCAACCCGGGGGGCGACCCCTTCCGCCGCAGAAACAGACTGTAAACGTTTCGGATGAGGGCGAGGCTCAAGTTGACTTCATAGTCGATTTGAGTTCGAAAGAAGGCGGGCCGTGATTCAATTTGCATTCAAACTTTCTCTCGTCTTGCTCGTCTCCTTTCAAGGCGCTGTTTTTGCAGTGCGCGCGCAGGGTGGTGAATCAAATGCGAGCGCGCGCGACGGAGTGATTACCGGTCGCGTTACTTCGACCAGCGGTGATCTGCCGAACACCACAACTGTGTACGTGTCAGCGTCGGGCGCCGCCGCTCCGCCCCGCAGCACGATCGTTAACGGCGACGGCACTTTCAAGATGGACGATCTGGAAATTGGCGTATACCGGGTTTGGGCGAGCTCGCCGGGATTTGTGGCAGACGCTCCTTTGGGAACCGACCCGCGCGGCTTCATTCACACCGGCGAATCGGCGAATCTTCGTTTGAAAAAAGGCGGGGTCATCACCGGCACGATCCTTAACAGCAGCAACGCGCCAGTCATTGGCGCCAACGTGCGCGCTTTTCGCATTCGCGATGAAAGCGGAAAACCCATTGAAGCCATGATTTCATCCGCCAACGAGCGTCTTACAGACGATCGCGGCGTTTACCGAATGTATGGCTTGTCGCCGGGAACTTACATTGTCGCCGCCGGCGGTATTTCGAGATTCTACGGCGGCTTCAGTTCGACGGGATACGATCAGGACGTCCCGACGTACGCGCCGTCATCCACGCGCGACACGGCCATGGAGGTAATAATCAGAAGCGGCGAAGAAGCGACAGCCGACATTCAATATCGAGGCGAACCGGGACACGCGATTAGCGGCTCAGTCAGCGGTATTCCACAGCCGGCGGGCCCGGCAACTTTCGCAAGCGCGACGATCAACATCAGTGACATAAAGAGTAAAACGATTGTCATGAATGTGATTGCGTCAATGATTAATGACTACGCGTTTGCCGTTTACGGAGTGCCGGATGGCGAATACGAACTTGTTGCGCAGAGCTTTTCGCAATCGCGCGAGTCGCGAGCGTCCGACGCCAAACGCATCAAAGTGCAGGGCGCGGACGTAACCGGCGTCAATTTAAACGTCGCCCTGATGCCGGCAATCAATGGCCGGGTCGTGCTCGATAGCTCCTTCGCAGCAGATTGCGTAAGACGGCGCGAGACTGCACTCCAGGAGACGATCGTCTTTGCGCGCCGAGAAAAACAGACCGCGAAATCAACCGACACCAAAGCGGCCGCAACGAACCAGGTGCCGATGATGTTCGCAGATCAAATTGCCGACGCCGTCCCCGACGCGAAAGGCGACTTCACTTTGCGGAACCTTCACGCCGGTACATATCGGCTGACCATCACGCTTCCGAACCCCTCCTGGTACCTCAAGTCTCTGACGCTTGGAGCCAACCCGCGCACCGTTGATGCGCGCGTCGTCAGCGAAGGTGTTTCGCTTTACAACCAAACAGTTTCAGGGTTGACCGTTACTCTCAGCGAGGGCGCGGCCTCCGTTCGTGGAACGGTCGTGACCGACGAAGGAAAAACAGTGCGGGATCGTTTGCTTGTCTATCTGATGCCTGCTGAGAAAGAGAATGCCTCCAATTTGGTCAGATATTTTGAGACGCGCAGCGAGCCGGATGGAAGATTCGAGTTGCGTAACATCCCGCCCGGGGAATATTTAGCGGCGGCCACGAGCATCGACGAAGATCGGCCGCCCGGATTCTTGATTCGGCAGGATTCAAATCTAAGAGCGAAAGTCATCCGCGATGCACAAAAATCCAATCAGACCATCACAGTGAAGCCCTGTGAGCGAATAGAGAACTTCGAACTACCGATCGGCGCATCAACTAATAAGAGCCAATAATAAGTTAGCCGGCTTCGCTGTCTCGCCGCTCCGACATCCATTTCCCATTCTTATCTCATCGAACCCTTCCGAGTGCAGCACTGGCGTGCTCCGCGAGTCACCAGTCGCTGTGCTAGAGTTGAATTTTGAATCCCTTTCCAGTTTTCGCACGTATTAACGCATTCGAATGCTGGATGGGCGTCGACTTGTTTCCAGAGCAGGACGGACTAATTAACGTGAAGAAAATCTTACTGGGATTTGCATTAATCCTTAGCGTGGTCGCGCAAATGTCGGCGGGGCCGATGACAATTAATCCGCAGCAAGGTCAAAGCGCTGCCCCAGCCAAAACGACCACCACCAAACCCGCCGCCGATATCAACAGCCATATCCTGGCGAACGGTTTGGAGATCGTCACGGTCGAGGATCACTCGGTGCCATTGGTGACGATTGAATTGGCCGTGCGCAACGGATCGTTTACCGAACCGCCGGAGCTGAACGGACTGTCACATCTTTACGAGCACATGTTCTTCAAAGCTAATCGCGCCATCGATAACGCTGAAGCCTACCTTCAGAAGATCGGCCAGCTCGGCATCTCGTACAACGGCACGACGCGCGAAGAGGTGGTCGAGTATTACTTCACCACGACCAGTCCGAATTTGCGCACCGCGATGAACTTCATGCGCGATGCAGCCCGCTATCCGAGTTTTGACAAAGGCGAGTTTGAGCGAGAGCGCGAAGTTGTGATCGGTGAAATCGATCGCAATGAGTCGAATCCGTTCTACTACCTGAACCTGGAGATGATCAATCGCCTCTTCTACAAGTATCCGAGCCGAAAAAATCCGCTTGGCAACCGACAGACAGTTTCATCCGCTACGACAGACATGATGCGTTTGATTCAAGCGCGATACTACGTCCCGAACAATTCGGCGCTCGTTGTCACCGGCGATGTGCAGACTGAGGAAGTTAACAAACTTGCGGAACAACTGTTCGGCGACTGGCCGCGTCGCGAAAAGGACCCGTTTGTGGAATTCCCCATGGTCGAGCATCCACCGCTCGCGAAGAGTGAAGGCGCGATTGTGCAGCAGCCCGTGCAGAACGTGCTCATCAATATCGGTTGGCACGGTCCATCAATCGGCAAAGACAACCCGGGCAGCTACGCGGCGGATGTCTTCTCGTTCATCCTGACGCAGCCGAACTCGCGCTTTCAACGCAACCTCGTAGACACGGGTATCGTGTCCGGCGTCACCATTGGGTATCTGACACAGCGCAACGTCGGGCCGATTCAAATCATCGCGCAGACCACGCCCGACAAAGCGCGCCAGGCAATCAAAGCCATTTACAACGAAGTCGCGCACTTCAACGACAAGGACTATTTCACGGACGAACAACTCGAAAGCGCAAAGGCCTTGCTGGAAGCGGACGATCTTTACTCGCGCGAGAAGCTGAGTGAGTACGCTCACACGCTGAGTTTTTGGTGGTCGTCGACTGGTCTCGATTATTTTCGAACGTATCTGCCGAACCTCCGCCGCACGTCGCGCGCCGACATCAGCCGATATATTACGACCTATGTTCAGGACAAACCCCACGTTGGTCTCGCGCTGATTTCATCGGAAGCACAACAGCAAGTGAAGCTTACACCTGAGGAATTAATCGGACAGTAAGTGCATTTTCCATTTGTCATTTGGCATTTTTCATTTGCCATTTGGCGCGGAAATTGAAGAGATAATCACATAAGCCAAAGGTTGCACTAAATGACAAATGACAAGTGGAAAATGAGAAATGGAAAATGGACCCTGTCGCTGCTCCTGACGCTCGCACTAGTTCTTATTAGCGGCTTAGCGGCATTCGCGCAAACACCAACACCTCCGCCCCAAGCGCCTGATCTGCAAGGTCTGATCGCGCGTCAGGCAGCGCTGGTCACCGAATTAGATGTCAATGGATTAAAGGTGCTGGTGAAGCGGCGCGCCGGCAGTCAAACGGTAGCCACGGGACTGTTTCTGAAAGGTGGTTCACGCAATATTACCGCGGCGAACGCGGGCGTTGAATCCTTGATGCTCGACGTAATGGCCGAGGGTAGCGCCGCATATCCGCGAGAGAAACTGCGAGCTGAATTAGCGCGCACGGGAACCGTGATTGGCGCAAGCGACAATTACGATTACTCAGTGCTGTCAGTGACGTCCACCCGGGCGAATTTCGATAGCAGTTGGAACATCTTCACCGACGTCGCATTGCATCCGGCATTCGCGAAGGAAGACTTCGACCTGATCAAACAACGCACCATAGTCGCGCTGAGCGATGACGCTGACGATCCCGATACCTACTTGCAAAGACTTCAGGAGCAGGCCGCCTACATCGGTCACCCCTACATCAATCGTCCGGAGGGAACGGTCGAATCAGTTTCGCGGCTGACGCTGGACGACATTCGTCGCTATCACCAGCAGGTGATGGAAACCTCGCGTTTGGTGCTGGTCGTGGTCGGGGATATCGACGCCAACCAGTTAAAGCCCCGGATTGCTGCGTCGTTCGGGACACTTCCGCGCGGCACGTACAAAGCTGATGCAATACCACAGCTTTCCTTCAACGCGTCAACCGTGCAAGTCACTCAGCGCGGACTGCCGACGAATTATGTGCAAGGCCTTTTCACAGCACCGCCGATCACTTCGCCTGACATTTATCCGATGGAAGTGGCCGCCGCGATGCTGCGCGACCGGGTTTTCGAAGAGGTGCGCGTGCGGCGCAATCTGTCTTATGCGCCGAGCGCCTTTCTGAGCAGCCAGGGAGCAAACGTGGGCGGCATTTACGTTACCGCGGTCGATGCAAACCAAGCCGTGCGCGTAATGCTGAACGAGATTAAGCGGCTGCAAGAGCAGCCACTCGATCAAACAGACATCACCGGCGTCGTCTCGCAATATTTAACGACCTATTATCTCGGTCAGGAAACGAACGCGGCCCAGGCAGCGAACCTTGCCGAGTTCGAATTGATCGGCGGTGGCTGGCGCAACTCGTTCGAGCAAATAACCAAACTTCGCGCGGTGACGCCCGCCGACGTCCAACGCGTCTCGCAGAAGTACATGCGCAACATTCGGTTCGTCGTGCTCGGCAATCCGGCGCAAATCGACAAGAATGTGTTTATCGGGCAGGCAGGTTTATGAACCTACACGCCTGAGGCTGGAGCGTCATGGCTAATGAATTTGGTTCAGGTAATGCCTCATTATGTCTGCTGACAATCTTCACCATTTTCTTGTTGTTTTCTCCGGCTCGCCCTCAGTCACCATCCGCTCAACCGCAGGAGCAGCCGAAGTCCGGCGATCCCAATCAGGAGATTCTCAAAATCTCCGTGGGACTCTTGTCGAAGACCAAGACGCGCACCAATGACTAACCGTCTGTGGGTTTGGGCATAAAGTGAAATTGGCCTATTAGGGGAATCAATAACTTACGCGGACGATTCGGTCATTAAATGAAATTCCCGCACAGTGCCTAGCGTCCACGGTGAACGCTGCGAAAACTGGGCGCTGATCAGTTTGTATGCTCGTTGACGTACTTTAGGCATTGGCCCTGATTGCGGAATGCGGGCGGCCCGAATCGCTGATAGCCCCCCTCCTTGCAATCGTCTTTGCTTTGCGGAAACTGTGGCGGGGCAATGGCGATTCCAAGCGAACACTCAATCCCAAGGACTTCGTCGACCACCGTGTTGGTCGCGGTGTCGATAACGGCAATCGGGCCGGGTGAAAACCCACTGGAAACATAGACTCGTGCGCTGTCAGCCGTCACAGCCAGGAAAGTTGAAGAGCGTTCGCTAACCGGGATGGTGGCGACCCCGGTATTGGTTGCGATGTCGATGACTGAGACCGTGCTGCTGAACACCCCCGTTCCGTAGGCGCGCGCACCATCCGGAGATATGGCTATTTGGAAGAAGCCGCCGACGGGCACAAAGTCGGTCACGAGGTTGGTCGCGGTGTCGATGATGGGAGTCCCCCCGAACCGGGTTGCCACGTACGCGTGCGCACCGTCCGGCGTGATGGCAATTCCCGTGGGGTTAAATATGAGGAGGTCGATGGAGGTGACGAGAGCGTTAGTCGCAGTGTTGAAGACGGTGACCGTGTGACGTTCGAGGGTGAAAGCATGCGTCACGTAGATTCGCGTGCCGTCAGGCGTTATTGCAACGTAGGTAAGACCAAACCTATCCGGGATGGTAGCTATCACAGCATTGGTGCTCGTATCGATGACGAAGATCGTGGTGACAGTCGTTACGTAGGCGCGCGTACCATCCGGAGTGAAGACTATCGCCGTAGCGGGTGCGCCAATGGGGATCGTGGTGACTACTGTATTCGTCGCAGTATTGATGACGGAGACCGTCTGGCTCCTTCGATTTGTCACATAGACTCGTGTGCCGTCGGGCGTCACGGCCGGAAGGTAGGGTTCGTCGCCGACCGGGATGGTGGTGACCACGGTGTTTGTCCGCGTATCGACGACGGCCAGAGTGTTGTTGCAAGGGTTTGCGACGTAGGCGCGTGCCTGTGCCTGAGTGGTGTTGATAGCACCGTTCAGCCCGCCGATAAAGAGGAACGACAGGCAGATTGTAGTTAGGGAGAAACTGCGTAAAC
>Ga0105239_10008406_pt1 | contig 11751 bp, 9 predicted proteins | sample KBSC44metaG_FD_92761 | JGI IMG/M metagenome (GOLD analysis project Ga0105239, IMG submission 92761) | Corn rhizosphere microbial communities from Kellogg Biological Station, Michigan, USA - KBS C4-4 metaG | ecosystem: Host-associated > Plants > Roots > Rhizosphere > Soil | place: Michigan, USA...
GAGGCCTTGTCTGAACAGAACTAGTCTGCCAGTTGTGCGGGCAGCGCCTTTGGCGGAAATAATTGAGGCCAACGAATTCTAAACTCGGTTCGCACGATATCCTCAACCTCGTCGGCAATCGCGCATTGAAGACATCGCTTAGCCAGCACTTCGGCCTCCGCTGTATCGATTTGGGCAAGTGTAGATCTAACTCGCGGAATCGCCGCTGGGGTCATACTCAAATCCACCGCTCCCAAACCAACCAGTAGAACTACGTACGCGGGAGTTGAAGCCATCTCTCCGCAAACAATCGTCGGAATACCACTGTCTAAGGCAACCTGTAAGGTGCGATTAATCCCGAACAACACGGCTGGATGAAGCGTGCGGAACCATTCAGAAACGTGATCGTTGCCACGATCGACCGCCAAAGTGTATTGCACCAGATCATTTGTACCCAACTCGAAGAAATCGACTTCGGCAGCGATTTTGTCAGCCGTCAAAACTGCTGAAGGTATCTCTACCATCGCACCGATTTTTACCTGCGCATGCTCAACGCCCTCGTTGCTTAATGAAGCTAACTCCTCAGCGATAATCTTCTTCGCGCGTCTAATATCCGCAACGTCGGCAACCATTGGAATCACGAGACGCAAATTCCCAAACTTCGCAGCTCGCAATATCGCTCGTACTTGTGAACGCATAACTTTCGCATTCTTCAATCCGAAACGAATTGCCCGCAACCCTAAAGCTGGATTTCGTTCAGGCCGATCAGACAGTTCATATCCAGTTTCACCGCCTAAATCGAACAGCCTGATTACCGCACCTTCAGGTCCGGCTGCTTCAGCTAGAGCCCTGTATGAACCAAACTGTTCATCTTCCGACAAGAGCAAACCCGGTCGCGAGAGCAAAAACTCAGATCGGAAAAGACCAACACCGCACGCTCCAAATCGTCTTATCGCCTCAAACTCGGTCGGTAGTTCGACATTCGCTCGCAGTGCGATTTCGATTCCATTCTTCGTTGTTACCGGACCACTTACTCCTTGCGGAGCTACCGTCACCGTCGGAGAAGATGTTTGCGCGGTAAACTCGTATCTCTCTACTGTGGCAGCAAGTGGATTAAGGATTACTTCGCCGCGTTGTGCGTCAACAATGATTTGATCCCCGGTTCGCGTTCGATAGTAGAAGTCCCGCAAACCAACCACGGCTGTAAGACCAAGCCCACGCGCAATGATGGACATGTGTGACGTCCAGCCACCGGAGTCGGTCGCAATTGCGCGCACGTGATTCAAATCCAACTCCGCAATCGTTGAAGGCAAAAGATCCTGCGCCACGATCACGGCATCTTCAGAAAGTTTTGGATGACTGCGACCTTCACCCGTCAGGTTGGCCAGAAGTCTCTGAATAACGTCTTCGATGTCAGAGCCACGCTCACGCAAGTATTCGTCGTTAATCTGCATGTAGATCGAAAGCAATCGATCGCCAACAACTTTCGCCGCCCACTCGGCATTAGCCCGTTCCTTAACAATGTAATCCTCTACGTCGCGGGTTAACTTGGCATCTTCCAGAAACAAAAGGTGAGCATCAAAAATGTAAGCGTGACCTCGACCCAGTTCCTTTTCGGCTCGCTCCTTTATCGTTTCGAGCTGTCGTCTGGACAATCGCACTGCGGCTCGAAACCGGCGTCTTTCACGTTCGAGATCGGCACCGTCGATCTCAGCCCGATAGACATCACGTGTGCCATCCTGAAGACGAAGCACTCGACCAAGCACAATGCCTTCCGAGACTCCCAGCCCCTTACACCGAAGTTCTTCCTGAACAGCGATCGGCTGTCTCTCACCGATTTCGGGCTCGTCGAAATTGCGAGCAAACAGATCGCACACCGCTTCGAGCGCAGTGACTTCATCAATACCAACCGCAACGATGAGCAGATTGGTACCGCGGCTGGCTGCCAACATCAGGATACTAAGAATGGACTTAGCGTCCGCTTCAACTGAATTGTCGAGACGATGGAGCGTGACGGTGCTTTGGAATTGGTTGGCGACCCTGACCAGATTGGCTGCAGCACGAGCGTGAAGACCGAGACGACCAGTTACGCGAAGGGTACGCTCTGACACGTCAATCAGCTCCGCCCTTTGCCGGAGGGGCGAGTAGAGCTCCGGCGAGATAGATTCCCTGTCGGCCTTGATCACAGATTTTCCTGGCCAGGTCTGAGAGCGATTCGTTTCCGGTGTAGGTTGCCAACTTAATCACCATCGGCAAGTTCACCCCGGTGATCACTTCGACAGTTCCTTCGTCTAGAAACATGGATGCGATATTGGTAGGCGTTCCCCCAAACATGTCAGTGAGAAGCAAAACGCCTCGTCCTTGAGAAACGCGTGTAATCGCCCTCTGTACTTCGTCGCGAGCTGCGTCGACGTCGTCGTGCCAACCTATGGAAACGGCGGCAATGTGGGAAACAGGCCCGATGATCATTTCAGCGGCAGCAAGAAGCTCCCCTGCCAGGTGTCCGTGCGTAACAATAACGCCTGAAACTTTCTTTACATCTCCCGCTTGTGGCGATGGCTGCTGAGGATTGTTACTCATCTTCGCCTCCAGTCTTGAATGACCATCATCACACTTTCAGTAGCTTCGAACGAAACTGTGATCGGTTTACTTTGCGCACGTCCCGATGTGCTGCATGAGCATCAAAACCCGCACGCCGCAAAGTTCGCGCTAGTGCATTAGCGATCATCACGGATCGATGACGTCCGCCTGTGCATCCTATACCAACTGTAACGTACGACTTCCCTTCGCGCTTGTAGAGAGGTAGCAGGTAAGTTAGTAGTTCAGTAAACCGCTTGAGCGTTTCACTTACTTCTTCGTGAGAACGTAGATATTTCACTACGCGCGGGTGGTGCCCCGATAACTTTTTCAGGTCAGGGACAAAGTGTGGGTTGGGCAAGTGTCGGACATCAAACAACAATTCCAGGTCGCCTGGATTACCGTACTTGTGGCCGAAGCTCAGCACCTGGACGCGCATCGGCGCGCCTTTTCGATCCGGACTAAACCGTTCGAGCAGAAAACTGCGGAGGGTGTGCACAGTATGCTCTGACGTGTCGATGATCTGATCAGCCAGGGACCGAATCTTCGCCATTGCCGCGCGTTCTTTTCCAATCGAAGAGGGCAATCCCTTTCCGCGTTCAGCGGGGTGTGGCCTTCGTGTTTCACTAAACCGGTGTTGCAGAACATCGTCTGAAGCTTCAAAGAAGAGCACGCTAACTTTCAACCCCGTCGTGCGCAGTGCTTTCAACTGTTGTTCAAAGTGGGCGAGGAATCCGCCTTCACGAATGTCGATCACTAACGCAGCGCGTCTGATTCCTTTTTCATCTTCGTCAGTCGTAACCAACCGAGCGAAAGGCTGAAGCATGGTGATGGGAAGATTGTCGACACAGAAATATCCCAGGTCCTGAAAAGCATTGGTGGCCGAAGACATTCCCGAGCCACTCAATCCAGTTATGATAACGATGTCAGGTGCGGCGTCTTTATCAACGGGGGGAACAATGGTTTTCTTGCGAGGCATCTTTGGCAGTAGGCAGTAGGCAGATGCAAAAGGCAGGAGTAGAGTTTGCGCGTGCCTACTGCTCCTGCCTTCTGATTACTAATTCTTCACGGTTCGATTAGGCCGTAATTACCGTCTTTGCGTTTGTAGAGCACTCCAAGTCGGCTGGTATCCGCATCTCGAAACACTAAAAACTGATCCGTTTCATCAGATAGTCTCAGCGCAGCTTCCTCAGCCGTCATCGGTTTGACCGGGTAACGTCGAGCCGCGACGATTCGCGGCGGGCGAGGCGTGGCCTCCAGATGACCATCCGGTTCGGGAGCGACTCGTGCTGTTGAGCGTGCGCTTTGCTTTCGATCAATGATCTTCTTCTTAAGCTTGACCGCTTGCTTTTCAATCTTTGACATTGCCCGAGTCAGGGCCATGTACATATCAGCGTTAGTGTCTTTAGCGGTGATCGTGTGTTCCCGCCAGTAAACTATGATTTCACCTATCTGACGGTTCTTTTCAACTTCAATAATTACGTGTGTGCGGAGTGGAGTTCCATTGAAGATGTGATCGAGTTTCTTGAAGTGGCCTTCGACGTGACTACGTATTGCCGGCGAAACCTCAACATGTCTACCTGTGTATTCAAATTTCATTAGCCAAATCCCTCCTGTTGGAAAAGATACCAATGCGTAACCGTATCGGGGCCGGCTCTACAGCACAACAATGGTATTGGTAAAACCCTTCACGCGTTATTGAAACACTCAAACAACAGCGCGACGTTCGCGCGAACCGGGGATTTGCATTTGGTCACGATACTTCGCGACGGTTCTACGCGACAATTTAATTCCATCCTTAGCCAGTATCTTTACAACTTGATCGTCGGTTATTGGATTATGCGAATCTTCTTCTTCGATAAGTTTCTTGATCTTCAACTTAATGATGCGCGTTGAGATCTCTTCGCCGTCTTCGTTAAGCATTCCTTCGGTGAAGAACCTTCTCAGTTCAATTACGCCTTGCGGCGTGTGCGCATACTTTCGATTCACGACTCGCGAAACAGTTGATAAGTGCATACCAATGTCTTCGGCAATGTCCTTCAACATCATCGGCTTAATGTGTTGGACTCCGTGATCAAGAAAATCACGCTGCCGGGCCACAATCGACTCAACCACTTTATAAATCGTCTGGCGTCGGTGTTCGATATTTCTCAACAAGTCGACGGCCGATCTCATCTTCTCTCTAATGAAACTCTTGGTTTCGTTGCTTACTCCCTGGCTCAACATCTGTTGATACTGCTGACTGACGCGGAGGCGCGGACTTCCATCGTCGGCAAAGTAAATAATGTAGTCGTCGTCGTTCTCATCCAGCTTCTCGATATAGATTTCCGGACTGATAAGGATAGGCTCTTCTGACGAGTAGCGACGGCCAGGATATGGATCGAGGGTGCGAATAAACTGCAACTCGCTTAGCAGCAATTCAACTTCTACCCCAATCTGTTTCGACAAGTTTGGCAACTTGTGTTGCTGCAACTCGGAAAGGTGTTCCCTGATGAGTTTTGATGCGAGGCGATCAGTTTCACCCAGTACTTCCAATTGCACGAGCAGGCATTCTTTTACATCACGCGCACCGCAACCGACCGGATCCAATCGCATAATAGCCTGACGAGCCTGTTCGACGATTTCTTCCGACCACTCTCCCATCGCGGCAATTTCTTCATTTGTCGCATTGAGGCGCCCATCCGCATTGAGATTCCCAATCACAGCAGTGGCTGCCTCGCACAGCACAGGATCCAGAGAACTCATGTGCAACTGCCATTCGAGATGATCGGCTAACGATGGCGGCCTTGTAAGAAATTGTTCGAAGGTTGGAGCATCTTCTTTGTATTCGATTTCCTGCGTCTTGTATCCAGGGTCTAGATAGTCTTGAAACTCACGGCCGAAATCGATTTCTTCAAATGCGTCGCGCGAACCTTCTTCCCCAACACTCTCTTCTGTACTGCCATCTTCACCATGTTCACCGGCTGCAAAACTGTCAGCCATGTCCTCAGTCGGGCCTGTCAACGACGACACTACATCCGGGTCGCCAGATCCATTTGTTCCAGGAGTGCCCGCTTCGGGTGCCGAGGCTTCAAAAGCAGAATCCGCATCCGAGCTTGCCAGGTGATCGAGAACCTTCTCGGCTAATTCCTGGACTTCTTCCTGAGTGGGGACTTCTTCAAGGACTGGGTTCTCCAACAACTGCTGCTGAATCAGATCCGTCAACTCCAACGAAGTCATTTGCAGCATCTCGATCCGCTGTCGCAACTGCGGTGTCAGAACGAGTCGTTGAGAGAGGCTGGTAGTAAGTTTAAGAGACATCCTTAAATCAATTTAGTCATGATTGGTGTTTAATTTGTGCGCCAAAGCACAAGGGGATTATAACCGATCAGGCAAGGTTTGCGGGTAGGCATTACATCCGGAATTTTTCACCCAAATAAAGTCGACGAACTTCTGCGTCGTCTGTCAAGTCCTTTGGTTTACCCGATCTAAAAATGCGACCCTCGGCCATGATATAGGCTCGGTCGGTAACGCCAAGTGTCTCACGAACATTGTGGTCCGTGATTAGAATTCCAATACCACGACTTCGCAAATAGAGAATTACATTTTGAATGTCGTCGACAGCCTTGGGATCGATTCCGGCGAACGGTTCATCAAGAAGAATGTATTGCGGTTCAGTTGCAAGTGAGCGAGCGATCTCGGTGCGACGACGCTCTCCGCCCGAAAGGGCGTCGCCTCGAGTGTTGCGAACATGACTAATGCCAAATTCTTCAAGAAGCTCTTCCAGTCTTTTGAGCTGTTCTCGGCGACGGAGGCCCACGGTCTCAAGCACTGCAAGAATATTTTGGGCCGTGGTCATTTTTCGAAATACTGAAGGCTCTTGCGGAAGGTAGCCAATCCCCAACCGTGCTCGCAGGTACATGGGCAACTTGGTCAAATCTCTTTCACCGAGCACAACACTTCCTGAGTCTGGTCGCTCAAGACCAACAATCATGTAGAACGTGGTGGTCTTCCCCGCACCGTTCGCACCGAGCAAGCCGACTACTTCACCTTTGTTCACCTGAATGCTTACATCATCGACCACCCGGCGGCGCCCATAATTCTTAACCAGTTTGACGCTCCGCAGTGCATCGGTCGGTTGCGCGACCGGTGCGTTGCCGATCGCCACCTCGCGTCCATCTTCTACCAAGTGTAAATCTTCAACTCGCATACTGGGCTAAGTATCTACGATAAACTTTAGTTTGTCGTCCACTAATAAATAAAAGGACACTCTGTTTCAAGTGTACCGTTCACAAAGACCAAATTAGTGTTTTTAGGGAATCGACAAACTGAAGTTCATCGGACTTGAGGAGCGACTATGGCTTTTTGATCTTGTGGGTGGTGCGAATTCGTCCAGGTGATAACGGTCCACGCGGATCGTCCGCCGTGACTTTATTGTCCCGAATTGACAGCGTCAAACGATTGCCTTCTGTGTTTCCCTTTTCCGCATCTTCAACCCGCGCGGGATTGCCTTTCAAGACGGCGACTTCATCTGCGGCAGTATATTGGACCCAATCTCCAATACCTTTCCGGTTTGGTTGAGTCAGAACAACATCGCGTTCAGCAATTGTCTTGTCCATCTCGTTGGATTCCTTCATGAGATAGACATCAGCAATGCCGCTGGTGAGGCGGTCCGTTCCCTGCTTGATATCGACGTTCCCTTCGTAGTGAATGGTTCGGTTTGGATCCGAGTACTTCAACGAATCGGCTGAAGCAAACACGGGAACAACCACTGAGTTGCCGTCAATTTTACGCTTCGAATTGTAGATGCCGGTCTGAACGTGCCCACTTGCATCCATCGTTTTGTCGTTCATGTAAAGATTCAATTTGTCGCTGCGCACAAAATTATCATCCTGCCAGGCTCGAGCATTACCTGTATAGGTGGCAAGACCCGTTTCATGATGAAACTCTGCACGATCGCTAACGATGTAAACAGGACTTTTTACTTTCGAGAACGGCGTAGCGCCATTTGTTTGTTCCTGGCTGTAATAGGTCGACGCAGTTCGTCCACGACTGTATGACACCTTATTCGCGAGATCAGAATCCAGCTCAACGGCTTTGGTCCGCCCACGTGAATCCCACACGGTTGGCTCACCACCACGAAGCCTGACGGTTTGATCCTTAGCAGTATATGAAACTGTCGCAGCGATTCCGTTTCGATCGTTCTCGTTAAACTTCGCGTCGCCTTGTGCATCGAAACGTTCGACGTCCTGGGTATCAGGAATGAACACTGCAGTCATCGTTTGGGAAGTCAACGTACGGGTTCCTCGTTTTGGGTTCGGCTGGACCGGATCAATCACTGCTTTAGCGCCGGAAGTAGCATTACATACTTTTGTCAGATTCCCGGACGGAAAGAACTCGCAGTTGAAGTATGGAGCGGTAACTGTCTTTCTATCACTCGCACTACTGCGGTCCAACGGGTCCACAAATAGTTCTGCGTTGCCGTTAGCTTCCGCCTTTTCCAGATCCTGGCCCGAGCTTCGCCAAAAGAGTTTCACTTGATCGGCAGTCAAACGCTTATTGGCCGCACGTGGATCGTTGGCCTTAGACTTGGGCGCCGACATCGTAATCACTGAGCGACCCGTAGCATCCAACTGCTTCAGCACGCTCTGATTGTTCTGTGCTTGAAACTTAACTTCAATGGAGTTGGCGCCTGACCACTCGACGTCCGAGTCGGCATTCAGAGTTCTTCCCTTCACATCCTGCCAGGCAACGGCGGATTCGAGCTTCTGATCCTTGTCGAGGTAAAAGTCCATATTGAACGAGTGAACCTCAGCAGAGTGACCAGGTTCCATTGTACGGAGATAGGCATTGCCACGAAGCTCACACTTTTGCAGTTGCTTCTCTTTGCCGAGCAGGGCGTTAAGCGTATCGCCACTCATCACACTCGTTTCCTGCTCCGCCGTTACGCCACCGGAAAAAGTTAGCTTCATCGAATCCTGTTCGAACAGCGCTTGCGCCGACTTAATCGTAACCGGCTTCGACCTGGGAGAAGCCTTTGCGTTTGCGTCAGTACCAGCGTGTGGAACAACAGTTATCTCAACGTCCTTTTTCAACTGCAGTCGATGCGTCTTCTGTTCTAAGACTGCACCGACAGATCGCCCGGATATGTTCTCTCTTTCAAACGTTGTCGGACTGTCGGTTTGTGCCACCTCGCTATTTCGATCGAGGGAAAGTTCCTCCGTCGCAACCTTCAACTTGTCCTTGGTTTCGATTCTGACGTTGCCTACAAAGGAAATGACGTCTGTGCTCGGTTGATAAATCGCGCGTGTCGCTGAGATTTGATCCGGCACGTTTCCGGAAGCCGGATAGACCCCAACGCTCACATTCTCAAGCTCGTGATGACTATCTGAAAACGTGATGTCCTTCGAAGCTTTCACAAGTAGATACGAACCATCCTGCTTGGTCATTCGCTGCTCATAACCCTCGACGATACCAGTCACATCTTTTGAGAGTTCAGCAGGCTTTTTCGACAGCACAAACTTGTCTCTATTGCGCAGTTTGTAATAGGAGACGCCCACGAATCCGACACCAGCGGCAAGCAGCACAAACGCAGTGATACGGGCCACGAGTGGAACTCGCGCTCGGAGTCCAATTCCGAAGGCTCGTCTTCTGGTTACTTCTTGCATATATCTGGTGCTTGGTGCTTAGCGCTTGGTGCTTAGTGCTTAGTGCTTTGTCCCTCTAATCACCTGGTAGACCTTCAGCAAACCAACAAAGTACAAAGCTCAAAGTACAAACTCACTGTTGTCTCAAGTCCGCCACATTCAATTGCACTTTAATCTCATCGTTCCAAACGCTCGTCTCTATTGTATAGGCCAGTTCGATGCTTCCTTTTAACTCGGGCGTTTGCTGTCCCGGCTCAATGCAGTTCCACCAGAGTGCTTCGAGTGGTCTATTATTAGCTCCGGCAAGTCGCATCTTCAGGTGTCGATCTTTCATCACAACTGGTTCTGATACTAGCCGAAGTCCCCTCGAGCAAAACACTGGTCGAGTATTCCCTGCTCCGTAAGGTTCCATCGACTGAAGTTCTCTTGTCAGACCAAACGTGACGTCTTCTGCTCTCAACTCCATATCGATTGTCACCGACGGTTCAAGATCATCGGCAGTTAAGCAGGAAGCTGCATGCTGATTCAGCCGTTCTCTCAACTGGTCGATGCGCTCCGGTCTGATTGTGACCCCAGCCGCGTGCGAATGACCACCAAACTTCTCGAACAAATCAGCGCAACTGGTCAAGCCATCCAGCAAATGATACGCGGCAATACTCCGCCCGGAACCATGAGCGACGTCACCCTCAATCGAAAATACGACGCACGGCCGGTTGATGCGTTCGGCGATCTTCGACGCTGCGATACCAATCACACCTCGATGCCACCCCTCACCTGCGATAACAGCAACATGGGAACCCGGCTTTCCGTTGTCCGCTAACTCCGCAACAGCAAGATCGATGATTTGCTGCTGAACGACCTTACGCTCCTCATTGCGAGTATCCAGATGTATTGCCAGGCGGCGCGCTTCTTCCGTGTCACGAGTGTCAAACAACTCAACGACTGCCTTCGCCGCATCCATTCGTCCAGCGGCATTGATTCGGGGTCCCAAGCGGAAACCCAAATCGTATGCTGTCATGCCCTTGCCATCTCCGCAACCAGCCACCTCCATCAGTGCGCGCAGACCCGGATTTCGCGCTTTTGCGAGGTCCTTTAGTCCTAACGCCACAATTGCCCGGTTCTCACCGACCAGTTTCGCGACATCAGCTACAGTCCCAATTGCCACAATCTTCATGAACGCAGCAACCTGCGATTCACGGCCGCGTTCGCGGAATAATGCATGAACTAATTTGAAGGCGACGCCGACGCCAGCCAGATGCTTGTCCGGGTAATTACAACCAACCTGATTTGGATTCAAGACGGCAAGAGCGGGTGGTGATCCATGGTCTCCATCCGGCAAGTGATGGTCGGTGATAATTACATCGAGACCATTGTCGCGCGCCCAATAAAGAGGTTCGTGAGCGCGTATGCCGCAGTCAACGCTCACAACTAACTTGTAGCCTTCGTTTCGCGCACGCTCCAAAGCAGCTTGCTGGATACCGTAGCCTTCGGTAAATCGATGCGGAACATGGAAGCCGGTTTGAGCGCCCAGAAGTTTCAGGGCCCGTAATAAGACTGCTGTACCGGTTGTGCCATCGACGTCATAGTCGCCATAGATCAGTATCGGCTCTTGGTTATCGATCGCTTGTTCCAAACGGGCGACAGCTTCCCGCATTCCGAGCATGAGGAAAGGTTCGTGGATCTGTTTGTTGTTTGGAGTAAGAAACGACCGCGCGGACGACTCATCGTCGTATCCGCGGGAAATTAGCAGAGCAGCCAGGATTGGTGAGACACCCAGAACGCGTGCGAGCGAGGCAGCTTGAGCAGCGTCCTGCCTACGCACGATCCAGCGTTTGGCTTTAATCAATTTGTCATGAGTCTTTCAGTTATTCGGCAAACCAGCCGTCGGCGTCCAGCAGCTTAACACCAATTCGCTTTTTGCCGTCGAGCTCGTCGATCCATGCCCCGTTAACCTCAGCCTCAAGAGATCCGCCAAATGGCGGGACTAACTTGAGAACAGTTCCAACTGAGATATCGACATCGATCAGCAATGTCGCTCCCCCACGACTAATCTTGGTCGCCGTTGCTTTACTTTGGAACTGTTGGCCGTTGCTATCTGTTCCTTCGACGTCTAACGGGAATTCTACAGGAACGCGCGGGCTTCTAGGTCGTTGTGAGGAAGTAACGTTTCGAGATTCATTCTCGTTCATTCAAATCACCGCCCTTAAGTATTTGGCTATCGAGTCGGGCAGCCTGTAGGCGCCGGAGAGGATCGAGGCGAAAGTAGTTTACCGAGTTGATTGCGGATTGCCAACAGTTGTGATTGCAGATTTGGTGTCCGATATGCTTTAGAGCCTCTTGCAGAAGAACAACGCGCGGTCAAAGTGATGCCAGCGCATTTTGATGTCAACGACAAGCTAAAGCATATCGGACATTTCAGATGTTCGCCGAAAAATACCCTGCCGATAGTGCCGCCAGAATCAGTCCACCAACAATCACTCGATAAATGATGAACACGCCTGTTGAGTGAGTTCGCAGGAACCGTAATGGAAACCAGATTGACGCATACCCAACAATGCCCGACACGATC
>Ga0105239_10008407_pt1 | contig 11751 bp, 7 predicted proteins | sample KBSC44metaG_FD_92761 | JGI IMG/M metagenome (GOLD analysis project Ga0105239, IMG submission 92761) | Corn rhizosphere microbial communities from Kellogg Biological Station, Michigan, USA - KBS C4-4 metaG | ecosystem: Host-associated > Plants > Roots > Rhizosphere > Soil | place: Michigan, USA...
GCGGCGGGAACGACGGCGGCGGCTTCGGAGGCGGCGGGGCCGGGCCGGACTACACGTCGTTGCCGGGAGCGAAGTGCATGCCGTCTTGCAACGGTCCGGACTGCTGCGGTGGCGGTGGTCCCGGCGGAGGCGACGGACCTCCAGGCGGTGGGGGTCCGGGTGGCGACGATGACGGCGGCGGGGACGATGACGGCGGAGAGCAATGAGACGGCCCTACGAACATTCCCTCTCCCAAACACACATGGTGACCCTCCCCTTGAAGGCGAGGGCTGGGGTGGGGATGGGGTTCTCCAGGAGAGGGTTGGGGTGAGCGGTACCACGCACCAGAAACAGAGGCATTCATGAAAGCGAAATTCAATCACCTGCTGGCTGCGTTGCTGGCACTGCTGGCGCTGGTCGCGCTGCCCGCACAAGCAGAAGTCCGATTGCCGGACGGAGAGCTGTACGAGTCCATGGACGACTTGCAGGTGAAGGTCATGGGCGGCTACGTCACCGTGGCACGCAGCTGGTTTCGCAACCAATGGTTCTTCAATTCCGCATGGGCGCCGCTCAAGTTCACGTTCGATAGCCTGGACGGCTCGGTCAAGACCATCGATCGCAGCGGATGGAAGTACGAGCGCTCCTCGCCGGGAGTCTTCGTGTTCGACAAGCGCAACAGCATCCGCGCTACGTCGACCGGTTACCGCTGGCAGGATCGGCGCGGCAACTTCATCGAATACGACACCCAGGGTCGCATCCAAGCCTACGCTGATCGCAACAATGTGCGTGTCACCTTCACCTACGACACGCAAGGCCACGTCACCGGCGTACTGGACCACTTCAGCACCCAGGTTCTGTTCCTCGAATGGTCGGGCGATCAGCTGCGCATGATCCGCGATCTGACCAACCGGCGCGTGCAATACACGTACAGCGGCGGCCGACTGTCTAGCGTAATCGACGTGCTCGGCAACTCTTGGAGTTACGACTACGAACCGACCGGCAGACTCAAGACCGAGACCGATGCATTGGGTCGCCAGCGTCAGATCACGTACTACGCCAACGGCCGCGTAGCCACGATCGTCGAAGCCGATGGCGCCAAGACCCAGTACGGCTACGACTACGACTCGGCCAAGCGACAGCTCTACTGCAAGATCTCGCATCCCGACGGACGCGCGGAAGAGCGCTGGTACGACCTGCGCGCCAATCTGATTCGCCAAGACGTCAATGGTCGCACCCGGCTCGCCACTACCACTGACGGACGTATCCGGACGCGCACCGACGAGAACGGCGCACAAGTTACAGACGAGCTGGACGACTTCGACAACGTGATCCGTCACGTCAACGCCGACGGCACCACGCAGCTGTATGAATACGACTCGGTGTTCACGAATCTGCTGCGCTACACGGATGAAGCCGGGGTCGTGACGCAGAACGAGTACGACGCGAAAGGGAATCTGATCCGCACGATCGAGGCGGTCGGCAAACCGGAAGTGCGCGTAACCGAGTATGCCTACGACGCCTACGGCAACGTGACTAACGGCAGGCGACTCGCCGATGCGGTATCCGAGGCCTCGGAGTTCGCGTACGCCTACGACGACAAGGGCAACGAAACGCGACTCACCGATCCCGAGGGCAACGTCACGCGCTACGAATACAACGTGATGGGCGAAGCCGTGAGCGTCACCGACGGGCGCGGCAAGATCTGGCCCAGCGAGTACGACCTTGCCGGCCAGCTCATCAAGGAAGCCGATCCGCTCGGAAATGCCACCGTGTACACGGCAGACAAGGTCGGCAACGTCATCGCTACAACCAATCCAAGAGGGAAGATCAACCGCTTCGAATACGACGCTCGAAACCGCATCCGGCGCATGATCGATCCACTCGGCAATGCCGACGAGCTGCAGTACAGCGCCGAGGGGCAGTTGATCAAGACCATCGATCGCGCGGGGCGCAGCCAACGCTCCGAGTACGACGCCCTCGGTCGGCTGATCCGCAAGATCGACGCCAAAGGTAACGCCACGCAGTTCTTGTACGCCGATCCCGGCGGGGCTGATCCATCGGCGTTCGGTCCGACGCGCATCGTCTACCCGACCTTCGAGAATCAGCTCCGGTACGACAAGCGCAACCGCGTGGTGCTCGACACGACGGTCTTTGGCGAAGAAGGTCTGGTCACGCGCTATCGATACGACTTGCGCGGACAGGTCAATGCGGTCACCGATCCCAACGGCAAGACCGCCTTCCTCGAATACGACGCTCTCGGCCGGCTCTCCAAGTTCACCGACAAGCTCGGCAACGTGACTACGTATGGGTACGACAATCGCAACAATCCAATCGCCGTGCGCGATGCCAATGGACATCAGTACAGCTTTGCCTACGATCGTGCCAACCGGCTCGTGCAGGAGACACGCCCTCAAGGCCAGAGCACGCGTTACGCGTACGACGCCACGGACAATCTGATCGAGATCACGAGGCCGGGCGGCGAGCGCGTTCAGTACGACTACGACGAAGCCGGCCGGCTGAGCGCAGTGCATCACGTTCCAGTCGATACGAAGATCGCCGCGATCAACTACAGCTTCACTCACGATCAGAACGATAACGTCGTCGGCTGGAGCGACGGCCAATTCTCTGCAACGCTCACCTACGACGATCTGGATCGCAAGCTGAGCGAGAAGATCGACTACGCCGCGTTCGCCCTGACCTACGCCTACAGCTACACCGCAAACGATCTGAAGAAGACCCTGACGCTGCCGAGCGGCGTGACCTACACCTACAGCTACGACGACAACGACGAGTTGGCCGGCATCGACATTCCCGGGCAGGGCTCGATCACGGTCAACGACTTCTTCTGGCGCGCCCCTAAACGAGTCACCCTGCCGGGTGGGACGACGCAAGAGATGGGCTACGACGGGCACATGAAGCTCGAGAGCCTGGGTGTCACCAACCCGGCACAGCAAGTCGTGGCCGACCTGCATAACCGCTTCGGCAAGCTCGAGGAGCTCACCGAGCGTCAGCTCGACGGCACGACCACGGACTATGGGTACGACAACGAGCAACGGCTCACGACCGTCGCTTTGCAAGAAAGCACCGCGCGTAACTTGACGCTCGATCCGGTCGCCAATCGTCTGGGCGACACCGCCGATCCGGGGACCTGGAGCTACGACGAGAACAATCGGTTGATCCAGCGCGGTGCTGTCACATACAGCTACGACAGCAACGGCAATCTCGCCAGCAAGACCGATGGTACGCAAGTCACCCGGTACTTCTACGACGTTCAGAATCGCCTGAGTCGCATCGAGGACGGCGCGGGCGCTGTAATCGCGACCTACGGCTACGATCCACTCGACCGCAGGCTATGGAAGGAAGCGAACGGCGTGCGGAAGTATTTCCTGTATGCCGACGAAGGCTTGCTGGGCGAGTACACGGCCGACGGCGGCGAAATCTTCGCCTACGGCTGGCGCCCCGACGGCATCTGGGGCGCCTATCCTCTGTTCATCAAGTCTGCGAGCCAGTATTTCTACGCGCACAACGACCAGCTCGGCACGCCGCTCAAGCTCACTGACCGAAGCGGCAGCGTCGTGTGGTCGGCGAAGTACGACGTCTTCGGTCAGATGACCTTGGCTTCCGGCGCAACGATCATCAACAACCTGCGCTTCGCTGGCCAGTACTTCGACGAAGAGAGCGGTCTGCACTACAACTTCCGCCGCTACTACGATCCGAAGAGCGGGCGCTACATCGCGGAAGATCCGATCGGGATGGGAGGTGGGATCAATTTGTACGCCTACGTCAATGGCGATCCGACGAATCGGATAGACCCGAACGGAGAGTTTGTCCAAGCCATAGCCATCCGCGCTGCCATCGACTATGCCATAGGATTTGCCGAGTGCTTCGCGGGTTGTATGGGTGCGGCGGCGCTCATGGATCTGATCACCGGAAACTGCTTCTATCCCGGCGACGACGCTTGGCCATGCGCGCTTGGTTGCGCAGTTCCGCCGTTTTTCCGAAAGTGGCCGTGGTTTAAGCCGCCCTGCGGTCGCCGTAACAGCTTCGCCGGTGACACGCTGGTGCATACCGAAGAAGGTCTGAAACCGATCAAGGACATCAAGGTCGGTGACAAGGTTCTCGCCTGGGCGGAGTGGAAGGATGAGTACGCTTATAAGCCCGTAACCTGGGTGATTACTGGGGAGCAGGAGTATGAGCTGATCAAGATCACGCTAGAGAATGGCGACGTGATCGAGGCGACGCCCGGGCATCCTCTTTATGTGCATGGGGAGGGATGGAGGGAAGCGTACCGTATAGGAGAGGGTGCTGAACTCCACCTCAAAAACGGCGAGACGATGATCGTCAAGTCCGTCACCGTCGAGTTCCGGCACGTCCGAGTCTATAACCTTGAAGTAGCGGATTACCACACCTTCGGCGTCGGGGCAGACGGGTTCTTCGCTCACAACGCGACTAATCCGCCGCTTCCGTCAGGAGTGCAGCCCTACCAAATGGATCTCTTTCCAAAATCGGCATACGACAGGGTCCGCGATTATGGCTACACGCCTACTAGCGCACAACGTTCTTCAGTCCCGCCCGGAACCAGCTATGACCACAACCCAACACTCGTCAAACACTACTACGAAGGCGATGGAAAAGGTGGGCTACCAGGTTACAACCAAACGCAGCAGGAGCGAGAGGCATTTGCAAAGTCGCTAGCACATGGAAAGCCAGCAACTATCCAACAACAGCATGTGCAGGGTGGAAAGGCGTCAGCGTTTTCAAAAAAATGGAGAAAGGCTTTTTGCCTAAAATGAGTCCGGCACATCCGCGAAGGACACTACTGACTACGACTAACTCGATAGACGAGCCACTGGAGCCATCTAGCTCACCAACCCAGCGTTAGGGGTTCGGACCGTACTCTCGATTCAGGTCCAACAGGAAATGCCCTAATACGGAATCTGAGTCATGGTTGATAACCAAGACCAAATATCGATTGGGTTCTCCATACACAAACATGACGTGACTGTATCGCTTGTCTGCTGACTGGTAGACGTTTTCGATCTCAATTGAATCCACATCTGTTGGGAGATGCGTTGCCTGGATACATTCTTCCAGATATTCCTTTAGCGAGATAGGCCTGTCCATCTCTTCAGGCTCCTCCAGTCGGCGCATCGGGGCTACCATCGTGCTGAGGTACTCGGAGTGTTCGAGTTCTCTAATGGTCATTTCACCAATCCCTCAATCATTCCGTCAAATCCCGCGCAAGGCGCGTCTCTTGGCGTCTCTTCTGCAAAGTATAGCAACTGGCTCGCTATGCGGGTCCTTGGGAGGATCTCCATGTTCTACTTCAGGTGCGTAGTCATAAGAGGAGATCGGCTCTTGAATCATGAGAGGTGGGCGGGGTCGGCTTCTGCCTTTTGGCTCACGTCACGAGTGACTCAGACCTTGGATCGCGACTTTTTTCTGGCACGATCGTCTCGTCCCTCCGAATCGACGTCCCGTCGTCGCGGGTCACTCACTCAACGTCCACTGCGACTACAGCAGTGCCTCTTCGGACACTAAAGGAAGGCAACACATCACTCCGTTCAGCGCTTACGATGCCAAGGCTTTGAAAATCCCAACAGCGCATGCGACATGCCCAGCCAACGCGTATCTTAGATCATCCCTTTCTAAGAACAAGTATTAGCTCACGCTTCGTACCCGTCGCGCTGCGCCGGGATCTGCGCACGTCAGGAATGATATCTTCAATGACCTGCTCCAGCCGTAAGGATGGGTCTCTAGATAATAGGTGTCCAAGAATTCTCTCGGCAGGATGCGACGTAACTCGCTTCCTTCGCACCGTCTGGCCGACGATGAGGACACAACGCCCGCGTCGACGAAGCCGGGAAAGTGCATTTTCAGCGAATGCTTTACTAAGGGAGTCGAACTCCTCCTTTCTGTCGGTGGGTTCTGGTGAGTAGTTCGTCGTCTGGCGATCAAGAAACCACATTCGAAGGCGGTTATCCCGTATATAGTCGAGCGCGTTCATATATGGCGGGCTCGTGATGATTGCGTCGACCTCACGGTCCAAGACCAGCTTAGCGACGTCTTGCTGCGAGGCGCAGACGGTCACCCCAGGCAGGCGGGTGTTTGGCGATTTGAGTGCACGGCGCACCTTCGCGAGTAGTCGGGGGGCCAGCGATCGTTCCTCATACATCTGCGGAAACTGGGCCCGCGGATATTTCTTGTCACGCAAATATGGTACTAGATGGCTGCTTGGATACGAAAGAAACCCAGGCCGCTGGTGATGAAGTATCCCGAGAAGGCACGCGAGGAGAAATTGATCGTCTTGCTCGATACATTCATCGGCAAACTGAAGCGCTTGCTGCAACGTATTTGGGTGAAAGAATTCACTCACCCACTCCGGTACCGTGCGTCGCGAGTACGGTGGTCGTTCTTGAGCGCATTGCAGGCGTACCTCGAGCCTTTGAATGGCCTGCTCAAGTGAGTTCGGCGCTTCGAGTTTCGCACGCGTTAACGTGACGGCGTATGGATTGCGATCAGATGCTACGATGCTGCGCCCGAGCAGCACGGCCTCGAGCGCAACCGTGCCGGAGCCAGAAAAACAATCCAGGACTACATCTTTCGGCTTCGTAAACTTGGCGATTAGATCTCTCGCAATGCCCACCTTTAGTTTGCCGATATAAGGGGCTAGCTGATGAAGTGTACTGTCATCATCGGTCTTGCCGTGCTTCCATCGTGGCGGAGGGGCAACGGCGTGAAGGGCAAGCACTGTCATCATGCTCACCAGTCTGCCGTGACTGCAAGCCGTTGCCGAGCTGCTTCGACGAGCGGGACGAGGGCTGCAATAGACTGTCCCAACTCGATATGGTTGTTGACCGGATCATAAGTCAGGGCGCGAAGGTTCATTGTTTCCTCCATGACCTTTAACGTTCCAGCGCGGGCGGAGTCGCGCGGCATTGCGATGAAATGCGGCCGTGAACCTTCGAAGTGATACGCATGATCCTCAAGTAGGATTTGGATGTCAGGGTCGCGTAGTGATGCTCCGAGGAAGACGTGCGTGTGCGTAATGAACAAGCTGCGGAGCAGGTTGTAAAAATGGGCATAATCCCGCCGAGCGAGCGCGTATTGACTGCGTGTGAAGATGGTGTGTTCGGGCGAATCGATGCTTCCATGTACCTTCAGGACAACTCGTTGACTCCGACGAAAGACGTCCGCGACGTCACCCTCGTAGTACGTTTTGACGAGAACGGTGTTATTTTGAATTTGATTCGCGCGATTCTCATATAGCTTGTCAAAATTGGTCGTGAGGACAAACCGTGAATCCACGCGACTTAGGTTGTCGTGGATGTCCGCGTGCTGAAAGGCCTTGTCGGCGAACTGCTGAAGCAGAGCCGTCTTAAAGCCGTCTCGGTGAAGGTACTTTCGAGCTAGCTCACACGCTGTCAGGAGGTCACCCTCGTTTACGCAGAGCAAGATCTCATCACGCTGTTGGTCATCCGGGACACGTGTTGCCAGATATCGAAGAAACTCTTTCCAATCCATCGGATGCTCTCCCTTGGCGTTTCGGGCGTTCTTCGAAACCCCCGCGCCAAGAAAAAGGACAGAACGGCGTGCGGCGATGTCGTTCACGAGGTCTTCGGGCCAGCTGATCATGCGCGCGCCTCCCTGCTGCGTTTGAGATTGCGCAAGAGTGAACTCGCCAGCGCTTCGATGAACACCTTATATTGGCCCTGCTGCGCATACTGCCCGCCGGACAAGCCGTCCTTGGCCGTAAGCCGATGTATTGGCGCGTGGGCCGTCTGCGCTAACGGCACAAGGCTGTACATATGCGGGACGTCGCCCAGCCTCACATCCTCGGACGTCAGCGGCGGCGCCATGAAAGGGCCTAGACTGTCGTGGATTTGCTTAGGAATCTGCGCAAGAATCCGTTCATAGGCTCCGGTGGCCCGTTTTTCCTCCCGGATGGTTTTCGTGATGTACTGTTGCACGGTATACCCGACAAAGCGTGCAATGAGGGCAGACGATTCACGGATCTCACTGGAGTATTTCTCCAGAGCCGCTTTATGCGTTTGGGCGCAGCGCGCATACGCTTGATCATAGTTCTCAAGCCACTGCTTTATCCAGTTTGCGATATTCTCGATACCGATCAGGCTAAAGATGTCGCATCCCATCGGTGCCATGAAGTAGTCGGAACCAACAAGAATCGATCGGTTGAGCGCCCCGAGGCTCGGGCCGACATCGTAGACGATAAGGTCGTAAAGATGACCAAGATGACGCAACAACTGCGTGTTCCAGTTCGTAATGCGCGCTCCACCTAGGTCGCCGCCGAGAAATTCTGTCCATCCATTACTGAGCTTGTCCTCCAGCAAGGCGATCTGCGGGTGACCTGCCAGCACCGATACTCCGAAGCGATTAGAAGACGGTAGCGCCGGCCTGTGGGTGGCAGATAGCGAGGCATCTCCGGCCAAGAGTGGCGAAAGTACGTCCCTAAGCGTGTCAATTTGCGTGGACTCGTCCGGAGAATACATTCGCTCCGTCGTTTCGTCGGGCAATACGAGCTGCGTGGCGTTGCACTGTGGATCAGCGTCGACAAGCAAGACGCTCAGCCCCTCCGATTCAGCTAAGTAGGATGCGACGTTACACGCAAGGGTGGTCTTGCCGACTCCACCCTTGTTGTTAAAGAAGCAAATGCTGCCGAGCATAGGCTATCCCCATTAGAGTCGCAGAGACGTGGTTGTGTGCATCGATCCGTGCCCCACAGATCAACATTTATACCGGACGCGGGACGGGGTGCATAGTGGCCCGGCGCAGACCCAACTGCCTCCGGCGGATTGCGGCACGCCCCGACACTCGGGCCATAAGAGTTTTGCAGTCTGTAGTCGATGAAGGTCATTCAATGGACATACTTGCGGTTCTGGCTACGTCGCATTGAGATGATCGTTCTTGGCGTCGGTCGCGCGTTTGGCTGGCAGATCTGAGGGTCGAAAAGAGTATTCCAGAAGACCCGTTATTCGTCCGAAGTGTCTCGAGACGGTGCATTTGTCCAACTGCCATGGGGTGCTCGGCTAGTAGCAGTGCGGTGTGAGGAAATCAGAGTGACGGTATGATGCTGCCATGCAATCGCACTGGACCGCGATAGTCGAAATGGCCCCTTAGGTGGTGGTGGGCATGGCGGCTCGTGCGCCACATTGGCGACCATCTGAATCGACTCATAAATCTTAGCCTAGGCGCAAAGTTTTTCCGTGGCGATGCGGTCAGGCGGTGGACGGGCTAAGTCTTGCCTCTTACCTCAGGCCACGAGTGAAGTCGGTCAGACCTTGAATCGCGACTTTTCCAGCGCAAGACGTGGTGATCGTTTCGTCCACTCCGAATCACATGTAGCGTCGTCGGTGTCGCTCACTCAACGTCCATTCGGACTGCACCATTGCCTGTTTAGGCACTAGCAAGACGCAAGACCTAACCACACCTAACCCTGTCATCTGACTCCGCTATCCTGGTCGATATTGGCTGAGCAGACAAGAACCTAACGGCCGGCTGGTCAGCGGCCGCAGTGCACGGTCACTAACCGGCCAAACCTGGGGTCAGATGAGGTGAACTCTTCCTGCGAGCGGGCATTACAAAAAGCAGGCGTAATCAACACAACGACCCGCCCGCATTTACTGCTTCTTCTTCGCGTCTCCCGGCGGCGGTACGTCTTTCTTGTAGTCGCCAATGATCCCCTTGGCGGGGCAGACCTTGAATGCGGGACACTTGATGCAACTCACTGCCAATGCAACCGGGCAAAGCGTCATGATGAGTCTCCCAGGCAAACCCTCAGCCGGCTTGCGCGACGCGGTCGCTCGTATGGTACTCCCGCGTCCAGTAGACGGGGCCACGCTTCACGAGAGCGCCTACCCTCTGGTTTCGCAAGAACACACGTCTCGGCTGCCACTGGAACCGCGCGAGCCCCCGGGGCGTGGACGAATGCGATGTGAGCGGCAACCTCGGTGACGCCACGCTGGGCGCTTCCCAGAGTGCGAACAGCTTGGGCTAATATTGACGCTCCAGGCCTGTGGGTGTGGACCGACGCGCGAGTTCGCCGTCGAGACGCACGCGAGAGAGTGATAACAAAGAGGAGACGACCCATGGCAATCAGCGTTACTCCTCTTCACCCCGTATTCGGTGCCGAAGTCCGCGGCGTCGATCTCACGAGTCCTGTTCCCGCGGCGGTCTTCGCCGAGATCGAAGCTGCGTTCAACCGTTACTCGGTGCTGGTGTTTCCGAAGCAGCCGCTGACCGACGAGCAGCAGATTGCCTTCAGTCGCCTGTTCGGTCCGCTCGAGACTTCGCCGATATGCGCGCTGCGTACGATGCGCTGCCGGCGGAGAAGAAGCTCCTTCTCGAAGGTCTGGTCGCTGAGCACAGCATCTACCACTCGCGCAGCCTGCACGGGTTCACGCAGTTCAACGAAGATGTCCTGCGCGAGTTCCCGCCGGTGCCTCAGGTCATGATGCGCACCCATCCAGGTTCGGGCCGCAAGACGGTGTATATCGCCTCGCATGCGTCGCACGTCATCGGCTGGCCGACTGAGAAGGGCCGTGCCCTGATCGAGGAGCTGGTCGATTTCGCGACGCAGCCGCAGTTCGTCTATCGGCACCACTGGCATGTCGCCGATCTCGTGATGTGGGACGATCGCTGCACCATGCATCGCGGCCGGCCTTACGACGAAGCGAAATACCGCCGCGTCCTGCACCGAACCACGGTGTCGAACGAGATCAACTCGGTCGAGCGGGAACGAGGTGCTCGCAGTGCGGCCTGAGCAGGCTGCACATCGCCGTCTGCGTCGACCGTTGCCGTTCACTCGAACGAGGCCGTGACCGCGAATCAGTGGACTCTAACAACCATTTCAGCAGCGCCCCTCACCCCGACCCTGTCCCACAAGGGGAGAGGGTCGGCTCTCTTTCAAGCGTTACAGTCCACTAGGATGTTCGAAGGCTTCAGGCTCACCACGATCGACCTCGGCGACGCGGTGATCCGCGCACGCATCGGCGGAGACGGACCACCGCTGCTGCTGTTGCACGGCAATCCTCAGACGCACGTCATGTGGCACCGGGTTGCCCCGGTGCTCAGTCGGCATTTCACGGTCGTGGCCACCGATCTTACCGGCTACGGCAAGAGCAGCAAGCCGCCGTCGCAGCCCGATCACGCGCCCTACTCGAAACGGGCGATGGCGTGCGATCAGCTCGCAACGATGCACAAGCTCGGGTTCGAGCGTTTCTTCGTTGCCGGACATGATCGCGGCGGGCGCGTGGCCTACCGCATGGCGCTGGACTCGCCGGATGCGGTGGCGAGGCTGGCCGTGCTCGACATCGTGCCGACGAGCGAGGCATTCGCGCGCGGCGGTCGCGAGTTCGGCCACGCCGTCGGCGAACTCGACCCGCGGTTGCCAACCGAGCTCGCGGCGGATCCGCGCCGAGTCGGCGGTCAGGTGCCGCACGTCGCCGAGCCGGTACCGGCCGGTGATCTCCGGGGCCGGGCCGCCCACCGCGCCGGCCAGTGCGGCGGCGAGCTCGCCGACCGTGCGGGGCGTCCCCGAGCCGACGTTGAACGCGCGGAAGCCGGCGTCGTGCGACAACGCGGCGACGGTCGCGGCGGCGACGTCCCGGACGTGTACGAAGTCGCGGCGCATGGCGCCGTCCTCGTTGACCAGCGGCGCGTGTCCGCCCCGCAATGCTGACCGGAAGATCGCCGCGACGCCGGCGTACGGCGTGTTCACGGGCAGGCCCGGGCCGTACACGTTGTGGTAGCGCA
>Ga0105239_10008411_pt1 | contig 11749 bp, 13 predicted proteins | sample KBSC44metaG_FD_92761 | JGI IMG/M metagenome (GOLD analysis project Ga0105239, IMG submission 92761) | Corn rhizosphere microbial communities from Kellogg Biological Station, Michigan, USA - KBS C4-4 metaG | ecosystem: Host-associated > Plants > Roots > Rhizosphere > Soil | place: Michigan, USA...
CGTTCGATCGTCTTCTGCATGGGCACCTCCGCGTGAAGAGGTTTCACACATGCATTTTTGCGAGTGGGCTGTCGAGTGGTCCAGCCGCGTCGGGCTGTCGGGGCAATGGCGGCTAGGCGAAGACGCCGAGCGTTGCTACAGCGAAGACGCCGAGCGTTGCTACGGCGAAGACGCCGAGCGTCGCTACGGCGAAGACGCCGAGCGTTATTCAGCCGGTTGTGGCTGCAGGACCGTTCTGCGGTCGAGGGCCTGCGACAGCACGGCTACCGCGACGGCCATAAGGGCGAGCGCCGCGCCCACTAGCGGCAGGTCGGCATAGGACACGCCCCAGGAGATGGCGAGGCCGCCGATCCAGGCGCCGCCGGCATTGCCGACATTGAAGGCGCCCTGGTTCAGCGTGGCTGCAAGATTGGGCCCTTCGGAAGCCGCTTCGACGACGCGTATCTGCAATGGCGGCACGACGATGAAGATCAGCATGCCCCACAGGAAGACGATTGCCACGGCTACGCTTGCCACAGCACCGAACTCGGTGAAGACGACGAACAGCAAGGCCATGGCGAGCAGCGTGGCGATCACCGTCGGCATCAGCTTCCAGTCGGCCAGCCTGCCGCCGATGATGTTGCCGATGGTCATGCCGGCGCCGAACAGCAGCAGCACCCAGGTTACGGTCGCCGTCGACAGGCCGGAGACGTCGGTGAGATACGGTTTGATGTAGGTGAAGACCGCGAACAGGCTGGCGGAGGCTAGCGAGGCGATCAGCATCGCCAGCCACACCTGCAGCTTGCCGAGCACGCGCAATTCGCCGAGCAGGCCGCCGCCGCTGGGCTCCGCGACATCCGACGGCACCAGCCAGGCGATGGCCGCGACCGAGATCAGGCCGATGCCGACCACGGCGAGGAAGGTGGCGCGCCAGCCAAAAGCCTCGCCGAGCGCGGTGCCGGCGGGAACGCCGAGGATGTTGGAAAGCGTCAGGCCGGCGAACATCAGGGCAATGGCGCTCGCCCGCTTGTTGCGCGGCACCAGGCTTGCGGCAACCACCGAACCGATGCCGAAAAAGGCGCCGTGGCCGAAGGCGGTGAAGACACGCGCCGCCATCAGCAGCCAGTAGTTCGGCGCGATGGCACAGAAGAGGTTGCCGATGACGAAAAGCGTGGCGAGGCCGACAAGCACCGGTTTGCGCGGCAGGCGCGCGGTCGCCATGGCGACGATCGGTGCGCCGAACACGACGCCCAGCGCATAGCCGGTGACCAGGAGGCCGGCCGAAGGGATCGAGACGCCGAGGTCGGCAGCGACCTCCGGCAGCAGGCCCATGATGACGAATTCGGTGGTGCCGATGCAGAAGGATGCAATGGCAAGCGCTAGGATCGGCAGCGGCATGGGATGTCCGGACTGAATCGGTTCAAAATCGAGACTGGCGGCATCCATGCCCGGCGCACAAGCGCCATTGTTGCAACGCAGCAATGCAGAAAGACGAGAGCGGGTTAACTTCGGCGGTTCACCGTTTGACAGAAACGTCGAACCTGGCAGTCCCGGACGGAAGGCCGCTGCGCACTTTTCCCGGAATTGCTTTAGCTTGCTCCTCACAAACTGGATTGCGCCCGCATGAATGGAAGAAGCTCATCCAGCACGCGCTCCGGCGCCTCTTCGGCGAGATAATGCCCGGCTTGGATCGGACTGCCGACGACGTTTTTCGCAAACCGTTGCCATGTCCCGATCATGTCGAATCGCTCCCATACGGGATTGCGCGCGCCCCACAGAAGCAGCAGAGGCACCCCGATGCGACGGCCCGCGTCGGCGGCATCATGGGCAAGATCGATTGTTGCGCCGGCGCGATAGTCCTCGCACATTCCGTGCATGGCAGCCTTGTCCCGCAGAACTCGCAGATACTCTTTCCAGACATCCGGGCCAATCGTGCCGTCATCGACGAGATGGCCGAGTTCATAGCGCAGGAAGCTCTCGGGATCGGCGCTCAAGAGCTTCTCGGGAAAGCCCTGGCCTTGGGTGAAGAAGAACCATTCCCAGTACGCGTTGGCGAAGTGCCTGTCCGTCTGCTCGTACAACACCGTGGTCGGCAAGATATCGAGAAAGGCCAGCCGTTGCAGGCGATCGGGAAAGTCCAGCGCCATACGATGCAGGACCCGCGCCCCGCGATCGTGGCCGACGGCCGAGAATTTGTCGAACCCAAGCCTCGTCATCAGATCGATCTGGTCCGTCGCCATTCTGCGAAAAGAATAATTCGCGTGATCCGGCAGCCCTTGTGGTTTGCCGCTGTCGCCATAGCCGCGCAAGTCGCTCGCCACGATCGTAAACTCGCGTGACAAGGCCGGGGCCAGCCTGCGCCACATCAGATGTGTTTGGGGGCAGCCGTGCAACAGGAGCAGGGGTGGCCCTTCACCACCAATCCGGCAATGGATCGCGATATCATCGAGGATCACGGATTGCGTGTGGAAATTCTCGAAGGCCATTGGTTACCTCAATTCAGGCACGCCCGGAGGACGCGGCGCCATTAAGCTGCGTAGCTGCGATCCTGCCTGTCCAGCAGGCGCTTCAGCTCTTCGAAATGGGCGAAGCTCATCGCGGCGTAATCTTCCCAGTCGAGCGCGGTGCGTTCGGCGAGTTCCGGAGACATGACGTTCAACGGCTGCCCGCTGGAGTAGGCAAGGATCAGCGTCTGGCAGGCCCGCTCCAGGTAATAGAGATCCTCGAACGCCTCCGCGACGGTGGGACCCGTCACCAGAACGCCGTGGTTTCCCATCATGAGCACACGGCGATTGCCAAGCGCATCGGCGATACGTGCTCCCTCGGCATTGTCGTCGGCAATGCCGCCAAAGGAAAGATCGATGGCGATGCGGTCGTAGAAACGGGCCGTGTTCTGATCGATGGGCTTTAGCGAGGGATCCGCGAGTGCGGCCATCGCAGTCGCGTAAGGCGGGTGAAGATGCAATATACAACGCGCCTGCGGCAGGCGTGCGTGTACCTGGCCATGAATGGCCCAAGCCGATCGATCGGGTGCGTTGGGGCGCTGCATCGTTTCCCGATCCCCGCTGTCCAGCGCCAGGAGATCGCTAGCCTTGATGGCCGAGAAATGCCGCCAGCGCGGATTCATCAGGAAGCGTCTGCCATTCGGCGAGATGGCGACGCTGAAGTGATTGCCCACCGACTCGTGCCAGTTGAATTGTGCCGCCAGTCTGAATGCCGCGGCCAGGTCAAGCCGCAACCGCCATTCCATGTCGGCGTCTGACTGCCGGACGCCGTGACCAATCCCATGCATTGAAATGCCTCCGTTCGAGATGGCTCAATATTCAAGATGTGTGGCGATGGTTTTGACATTTTCGGCCATGTGGCAGAAAATGATAACTTTCGCGGCAGGCGCGTTCATGCCCGTTCGTCTTGGCTTCCTATTGGTTCGGCTGTTTCCGATGTACGTGGTCGTCCTCGCCACGGAAGCACTTCGGCTCGCCAACAAATATGCGGGGCGGAGGGTCTTCGACTGGCATCTCCTGAGCGAAGATGGACATGCCGTCGAAGCAAGCAACGGCATCAGCCTGGATTGCGATGCAGCTCTCGGGCGCGCGCCCGAACTGGCCTATGGCTTCGTCGTCGCGGGCGACGACCAGGCGCGTACGATGACGCCGCTGATGCGTCGCTGGATGGTGCGCGCCGCCGGAAAGGGCACGGTTCTCGGCGCCATTGACAGCGGCGTCTTCCTGCTTGCGGAGGCTCGACTGGTCCGGGAGCGCGACGTTACCGTTCATCCTGCGGCGGCAGCGGCATTCCGGGAGCAATTTCCCGACGTGGTTGTCAAGGATCGGCCTTTTGTCGTCGACGGGTCGCTCATCACTTGCAGCGGTGGCTTGGCGACCGTCGACCTCCTCCTGATGCTGATCGAAAAGCACTGCAGTGCCGCGATCGCCCGTGATGTCGCAAGCGACATGGTCTCGTCCAGAGCCGCTGCTTTCCCTGTGTCAGGATATCCGGCCACAGGCCGTCTGGATCGCGATCGCGGCGCCGATCTGGAGAAGATCCTGCAAATCATGCAGCAGACCGTGGAGGCGCCGATTACGCTCAAAGCACTTGCCGACCAAGCCGGCCTCTCGGAGCGCCAGTTTGCTCGTGTCTTCCATCAGGCAGTGGGCGAGACGCCGATGGTGCATTATCGAAAACTGCGCCTCAATCACGCCAAGCAGCTTTTGTTTCAAAGCAACCTGTCGATCTCCGAGATTGCCTTTGCGTCAGGATTTCGGTCGATCTCGTCGTTCTCCCGCTGCTTCAGCGCGGAGTTTGGCCGCCCGCCGCGCCAGTTGCTGGCGGAACTGCGCGCCTCAGGCAACGCGCGATCCGTTCCGGCGGGAAATTTCCGCAGGCGTCTCAGGCTGCAGGAGAACCAGCCGAATAAGTGACCGGGTCCCGACCCTTCCGAAGCCGGTCATCAGGCCAGCGGTTTGAGCTCCTGGGCGATGGTCGGCAAAAGCTCCGAGACATTGGGGTGGATGTGCATGGCGCGCGCCAGCGTCGAGATCGGCGCCTTGGCATACATGAGGTCGAGCACACAGTGGATCGCCTCGTCGCCGCCTGGCCCAAGCACGGAGCAGCCGAGGATTTCTCCGGTGTCGGCGTCGGCAAGGATCTTCATGAAGCCTTGCGTCTCGCCCTTCTCGACCGCACGCCCGACGCGGGTCATCGGCCGCTGGCCGACCAGCGCGCGGCGGCCGGATTTCTTCACGGCGGCTTCCGTCATGCCGCAGCGGCCAAGCGGTGGATCGATATAGAGCGCATAGGCTTCGATGCGGTCGCTCACCCGTCGCGGATCGTTGTCGAGCAGGTTGGCGGCGACGATCTCGAAGTCGTTGTAGGAGGTGTGGGTGAAGGCGCCCTTGCCATTGCAGTCGCCCATCGCCCAGATGCCGGGCACGCTGGTTCGCAACTGGTCGTCGACGACGATGAAGCCGCGCTGGTCGACCTCGACGCCGGCCTTGTCAAGGCCAAGATCGTCGGTGTTGGGCGAGCGCCCCAGCGCCAGCAGGACATGCGAGCCGACCGCTGGCGGCTTGCCGGCCGAGAAAGTCACGGCAATCTCATTGCCCTTCCTGTCGAAGGCGATGTCATCGGCGCCGAGATGGACGGAAATGCCTTCGTTTTCGAGGATGGACAGGATGGCGGCCGAGGTATCCTCGTCCTCGCGGCCGGTCAGCCGCGGCGCCTTCTCGATCACCGTCACTTCGGAGCCGAAGCGGCGGAACATCTGCGCGAATTCGAGCGAAATATAGCTGCCACCGACGACGATCAGGTGGCCGGGCAGGACATCGAGGTCCATCATCGAGGAATTGGTGAGATAGGGGACGTCATTGACGCCAGGCAGGTTGGGCACCGAGGCGCGGCCGCCGGTGTTGAGGAAGATTTTTGGCGCCGTGAGCAGCTCATCGCCGACGCGCACCGTGTTGGCGGATTCAAAGCGCGCATGGCCGCGATAGAGCGTGCATTTCTCCATGCCCGCGATCCAGCTCTCCAGCCCTGTGCGGGAGGCGCCCGACACCTTGTCCTTGCGCGCCTTGATCGCCTTGTAGTCGACGCCGACCGGACCGCCGAGCGTCACGCCATAGTCGGCGGCACGGCGGGCGAGATGGGCCGCATAGGCGCTCGCCACCATCGTCTTGGTCGGAATGCAGCCGGTATTGACGCAGGTGCCGCCGATGAGCTTGCGCTCGATCAGCGCCACGCTCATGCCGGCCGCGTTCAGCCGGCCGGCTAGCGGAGTGCCGGCTTGTCCGGCGCCAATGATGATGGCGTCGAAGCTCTTCGCTGTCATGCCACGGCCGCCACGATCAGCAGGCCGCCGATGATCGCGACCGCGTCCTCGATGAAGGCGGCCGGCGGATCCTTGCCGAAGGCGGCGGCCAGCCGGCCGCGCGCTTCGGCGCCGCCCAGCGTGCCGATCACCGCGCCGATCGCGCCGGCAATCAGGCCGCCGATGGTGGCGCCGCCTGTCGCGCCGATGACAGCGCCGGTGAACGCACCCATGACGATGCGGGCGCCAAACTGCTGTGGGACCTTGCGGCTCGGCGTCGACGGCAACTGGTCGGTGACGAGTTCGACGATCGCCAGGATGGTGAAGATGCCGACGGCAGCCCAGTGACCCATGAAGCTTGCCCAGGTGCCGGTGACTGGCAGCCAGCCGAGATAAGCGCCCCAGGCCACGGCGGCGGGCGCAGTCATGGCGCGCAAGCCGGCTATGACACCGATCAGCAATGCAAGCAGGTAAAGCATGATTGACCCCCTCAAAAATCGGGACCTCGCACGGTCCCAAGACGGCAGGCTAGCATAGACGGGACGTTTGGCCATGGGCTTTCGCCTCAGGATGGATTGTGCTTTGGCAGCAGCCAGCGTCGGAGGAGCGGCCATGACGACAAGCGAACGAACGAAGATGGCGGCGGGCGAATGGTACACCTGCCTCGATCCGGAACTGGAAGCGCTGCGCGTGACGGCGCGCGATGCCGTGTTCGAGCACAACGGCCTGCCGCCCAGGCAGCGCGGCAATATAGGCCCGGCCTTGCGGGCATTGCTCGGCGGCGCGGGCGAGGGAGCCCGCATCGAGGCGCCGTTCCACTGCGCCTATGGCTTCAACCTGTTCCTTGGCGCCGGCACCTTCCTCAATGCCGGCTGCACCATCCTCGACACGGCGCCGGTGCGCATCGGCAAGGGGACGCTGCTCGGCCCCAATGTGCAGATCTACTGTGCCGAACACCATCGCGAAGCCTCCGGCCGGCTGGCCGGACTGGAGATCGCGAAACCGGTGACGATCGGCGACAATGCATGGATCGGTGGCAGCGCGGTGATCCTCGCCGGCATCAGCATAGGCGAGGGCGCTATCGTGGGCGCCGGCGCAGTGGTGACGCGCGACGTGGCTGCCAACGCGACCGTCGTCGGTAACCCGGCGCGAGGCGTTGCGCCGCGCTGATCGCCCTGCGGCTCAGGCGCCCTGCTGTCTGGTCTACGCGATTCCTGACGCAAAACCGTCGCGCGTGTTTCCTGGAGTTGCTGTAGCGGACGCAAACCGGATCGCTGCCTCGAAACCGTCTTTCCGGTCCGATGCCGGCGAATTCAGCCTCAGTGTCGCGCCGGTCTGCTGCAAGATCTTGCCGACGATCGCCAACCCGAGACCCGAGCCGTCGGCAGGTGTCGCCCCACGCTCGAAGCGCCTCAGCAGCTTGTCGGGCGCCGGCACGACGGGACCTTCGTTGATCACGCTCATCCCGCCGCTATCGTCGACACGGATCACCACCGTTCGACCTTCGGCACCGTGTCGAAGCGCGTTTTCGATCAGATTGCGCGCCACGATCGCCAGCGCGTCAGGGTCGATGGCCACCTCCACCGTGCCGTTTGACGGCATCTCGAGGCTCAAGCGGGATCTGTTCTCGGCATGCTGTTCGAGATCCGCGACCACAAGCGCAATCACGGCGGGCAGATCAGCCGTTTTCCCGGCAGCAATGCCGGCATCGGCACGCGCCAGCTGCATGAGTTTCTCCGAAAGATTGGACAGGCTTACCAGCGCCGCCTTGATCTGGCGCGGGCGCCTCTTATCCGCGTCATCGGTTGCCTCGGCGATCATGCGTTCGGCCTGGGCCAGCGCTCCGGATATTGGAGTGCGCAGTTCGTGAGCGGCATTGGCGGTGAATTCCTTTTCGGCTTCCATTGCCATGTGAAGCCGCCGCATCAGCCTGTTGACCGACTTGGCGATTGCCGCAAGCTCGACAGGGAGATGCTCGGTGTCGATCGCAGTGAGATTGTCACCATCACGGGCGCTGATTTCGGCACGCAGCCTTCCGATCGGGCGCATGAACCGTGTCAGGGTCAGCCAGGCAAGTATCGCGCTGAGCGGGATCAGGGCAATCATCGGTATGAGGAAGCCGGCGGCGGCTTCCAACGTCTCTTCGTTGCGGCGCTGGTCGCTCTCGGCGATCTGGATGAACAAGGTGCCGCTTATCGCCGGCTCGGTGTAGACGCGCCATCCCGCCTCTTCCGAGAAACCCCGCATAAGCCCGGCCGTCAGCGGAGTGGCCGGCGCGCCGTGCGAGTTGAGCACTACACGGCCTTGGCTGTCCCGCACCTGGTAGATCAGCCGCTGGCCTTCCTCTTCCGAGACAGCCTCCGCCAATTCGCGCGGAGACTGGGCCGTTTCGCGTCCAAACAGGTCGTCAACGACGAGCGGCAGCAACCTTCGGGCCGCCTCTTGCATCGAACGGTCCATGGCCTCGTTGATTTCGCGATGCAGCGTGAAGCTTCCGGTGGCGGCCGCGACAATTCCAAACGCGACCGTTACGAGGATCAACGAGGCGACCAGCCGTCCGACAAGGCTGAAGCGCCAGCTCATCGGGCCACAAGGCGATAGCCCAGCCCCCTCACGGTCGCGATCACGTCGCGACCGAGTTTCCTGCGCAGGCGGCTCACATAGACCTCGACGGTATTGCTCTCCACCTCGGCGCCAAAAGCGTAAAGAGCGTCCTCTATCCGACCCTTGCTGACCGTGACGCCTGGCCGGCCGAGAAATTGCTCCAGGACGGTCCATTCGCGGGCGGTCAACTGGATCTCCTTGCCACCGACCAGCACGCGGCGATGGGCCGTGTCGACTTCGACCGGCCCGAGCCGGGTTAGCGGATTGGGGTTCCCGACATAGCGGCGCGCGACCGCGGCCAGGCGGGCGGACAGCTCGCCCAGATCGAACGGCTTGACCAGATAGTCGTCCGCACCGGAATTCAACCCCTCTATCCTGTCCGAGAGCTGATCGCGGGCGGTCAGGATAATGACAGGTGTGCGATGGCCATCGCGACGGAAAACCTTGAGGAATTCCAGACCCTTGCCGTCCGGCAAATGGAGATCGAGCAGCATCAGCTGATACGTCACGACACGCAAATGCTCACGGGCCTGCTCGAGCGTGCCGCTCCAATCGACGGCGTGGCCATCGGCGGCCACATGGTCGCGCACGGCTTCACCCAACACCCGATCATCCTCGATCAACAGAACACGCACGCAGCCTCCGCAGCCTAACCCAACCCGTTCCATGCGGAACGAGTCTGACAGTAGCCTGAACGCCAGCCCCATCAATCCATGCGCCCGCTGTCCAAGTGCGACATTTGCACGAGCAAGCCGGCGTTCAGGCTGCTGTCAGCTTTCCGTCGCAGGTTTTCGGCATCGGAATCAACCGATGGAGAAAACCGATATGAGAACGATCGTTCTGACCGCACTGGCGCTAAGCTTGGCCGGGCCAGCCTTCGCAGCCGACCGATGCAACGTGCCGACCGACCAATGGCAGCCGCGCGAAGCCTTGCAGAAGAAGCTCGAAGCAGAGGGCTGGAAGGTTCGCAGCATCAAGACCGAAAACGGCTGCTATGAAGCCAAGGCGGTCGACGCCAACGGCAAGAAGCTGGAAGGCGTGTTCAATCCCAAGACGCTGGAGTCGGCCGGCGCCGATTCCGACGACGGTTGATCGCCATGAACGCCACCGTTTCGACACGGGAAACCCAGGTCAGGGTCTGGAGCCCCTATGTTCGCCTCTTTCACTGGTCGCTGGTCCTGTGCGTCGCGGTGGCGTGGCTTTCTTCCGGGGAAATCATGAAGGTGCATGAGTTGGCCGGCTATTGCGCCGCGGTTCTGATCGCCTCGCGCCTGGTCGCAGGATTGGCCGGGTCGGGATATACACGCTTCCGTCAGTTCGTGCGTGGGCCGCGCGCGGTGAGCTCGTATCTCGCCGACGTGGTCCATGGCCGTGAAAGGCGGTATCTCGGCCACAATCCTGCCGGCGGGGCGATGGTGCTGGCGCTTGTGGCCTGCATTGCAGGAATTGCGCTGACAGGCTGGATGCAGACCACCGATACCTGGTGGGGTGTGGCCTGGGTTGAGGACACGCACAAGGTTCTGGGCAATGGCGTGCTGGTGCTGATCGGGCTTCATGTCGGCGGCGTGGTTCTGGCCAGCCTGCGCCATGGCGAGAACCTGGTTCGGGCAATGCTCACCGGCCGCAAGCGCGCGCCGTCGCCGGAAGACGTTGCCTGACTGCAGACTGGAGAATGCAAAAGGCGCCGCGTCGACGCGGCGCCTTTTGCCGTTCCATCTCAGGATGCTATGTGCTCGTCCTGATCGATCCGCCCCGAAAATTCACGGCGATAGTGCATCGGCGAAGTTCTAAGCCGCGCGGCGAAATGCTGGCGCAGCGACGTGGCGCTGCCGAAGCCGGCCTCGAAGGCCACCATGTCCATCGACTTGTCCGTCTGCTCCAGCAGCCTTTGCGCCAGCGCGACACGCTGGTCGGCAAGCCAGTCGCCGAAACTGGTGCCGATCGACTTCTGGAATCGGCGCGTGAAGGTGCGGCGGGTGAGACCGGCCGTATCGGCGACGCTGTCGAGACTATGCGGTTCGCCAGGTGTTGCCCGCACCTGGTCTAGAGCCTGTGCGAACCGGTCAGCGTTTGGCGTCGGCGCAAGCGGGCGCTCGATGAACTGCGCCTGCCCACCCTGCCGGTGCGGAGAAAGCACGACATGGCGGGCAAGCCGAAGTGCTGCTTCCGCGCCATAGCGGGCGCGCACGATATGCAGGCAGCAGTCGAGACCGGCGGCGACGCCGGCGGAGGTGATGATGTCGCCCTCGTCGACATAGAGCACCTCCGCATCGATCGCGAGATCTGGGTGAAGCGCCTGCAGCTGGTCCGTATAGGCCCAGTGGGTGGTCGCCTTTCGCCCGGCAAGCAATCCGGCGCCGGCAATGGCGAAGGTGCCGAGACACAAGCCCACGATCAGCGCGCCGCGCCGATGCGCGCGCTGCAGCGCATCCTTGAACGGCGCGGCCAGCGGGGCCTCGAGGTCCTTCCAGCTCGGTATGATGACGATGTCGGCCTCGTCGAGCGCGGAAAGCCCATGCGGCACCAGGATGCTCAGACCGGCATCGGTGTGAATAGGTCCTTCCTCCATCGCGCAGACGCGGAAGTCGAAGCGCGGCAGGCCAAGCTTGGTGCGGTCCGCGCCGAACACCAGGCAAGGTACGGAGAGGTGAAACGGGCTGATGCCGTCGAAGGCGACAGCGGCAATGATCGGGTTCTTCATGGCGGACATCGTCTGGGTTGATCGACAAATGTCCCAATTCTTTCGAATGATGTCAATCGGGCCACTTTCGGCTTGCGAAGCATACGCCTAATTTCGGCTCATCAACCCGGTCGAAAGGAAACCATTATGTCAGCACCAGCCAGCCAGCCGCGCCGCGCGCTCGTCGTCGTCGATGTCCAGAACGACTACAACGGCGGCAACCTTGCCATCCAGCATCCGCCCTTCGCCGACAGCGCCGCCAATGTGGCGCGGGCGATGGATGCCGCCGTCGCGGCCGGTATCAAGATCGTCGTCGTCAAGCAGATGGCGCCGGAGACCTCGCCGATCTTCGCCAAGGGCAGCCATGGCGGCGAACTGCATCCGGAGATCGCCAGGCGCGCACGCGATCATTATGTCGAAAAGACGCTGCCCTCGGCCTTCACCGGCACGGATCTCGAGGCCTGGCTGCGCGCCAATGCCATCGATACGATCGCGGTCGTGGGCTACATGACCCACAATTGCGATCTGTCGACCATCATCCACGCCGTGCATATGGGTTTTGCCGTCGAGTTCCTTTCGGATGCCAGCGGCTCGGTGCCCTATGCCAACAGCGCCGGCTATGCGTCGGCCGAGGACATCCATCGGGTGGTGACAATCGTGCTGCAGTCGCGCTTTGCCGC
>Ga0105239_10008412_pt1 | contig 11746 bp, 8 predicted proteins | sample KBSC44metaG_FD_92761 | JGI IMG/M metagenome (GOLD analysis project Ga0105239, IMG submission 92761) | Corn rhizosphere microbial communities from Kellogg Biological Station, Michigan, USA - KBS C4-4 metaG | ecosystem: Host-associated > Plants > Roots > Rhizosphere > Soil | place: Michigan, USA...
GTGGACGTCGTCGCTGGTATTCCCCTGCTGTATCTGCATGCTGAAACCACCCGCCACGCCGATGCCCCTGATCGGCGGCGGCGGGATGACGACCACATTGGCATTCTTGATCGCCGCCTTCGCTATCCGCTCCCGGATGACGTTCAGAAGCCCAGGCAGCTTCTCGCCCGGCGCCTTCCTTTCCTCCCAGGGCTTGAGCATCACGAAAAGAGTGCCGTTGTTGGAGTTGGCGCCGCCATTCAAAATATTGAAACCCGACAGCGCCGCAAAATGATTGACCCCCGGCGTGCTGCCTATGATGCCCATCAGCTTCGTCATCAGCTCCACCGATTGGGCGACCGATGAGGCCTCCGGCAGCTGGTAGGTGATATAAAGCCGCCCGTCATCCTCGGAAGGAATAAACCCGCTCGGCTTCTTCTTGAACATCACGAGCGCCCCTATACAGATGCATACCAGCAGGATCACCGCATATCGCGCTCCTTTGATCCACCGCCGCACCGCATTGGCGTAGCCGCGCGTAAATTTGTCAAAACCGCCGTTGAACCACAAAAAGAATCTGTCAAAAACATTCGTCTTCTTCAGATGCGAGGGCCGCAGCAGCAGCGTACAGAGCGCCGGCGTCAGCGAGAGCGCGATAAAGGCCGACAGCACCACCGAAATAGCGATCGTGATCGCGAATTGCTGATACAACCGCCCCACGATACCCGGTATGAATCCCACAGGCACAAAGACCGCGGCCAGGATCAGCGCGATCGCCACCACGGGAGCGGATATTTCCTTCATCGCGTGATAGGTCGCCTCCTTCGGCGACATATGCTGCTCGTCGATATAGTGCTGCACCGCCTCCACCACGATGATCGCGTCGTCCACGACGATACCGATGGCCAGCACAAAGCCGAATAGCGTCAGCGTATTGATGGTAAATCCAAGGGGAATAAAAAAGCAGAACGTACCCAATATCGACACAGGGATCGCCAGCACGGGGATCACCGTCGACCGCAGGCTCTGCAGGAAGAGCAGCACCACCAGCGCCACCAGCCCCAGCGCCTGCAGCAGGGTCATCAGCACCTCATGGATCGAGACATTGATAATGGTGACCGACTCGAACGGCACCTTGTAGTCTACGTCCGGCGGGAAGAATTTCTTCAGCCTTTCCAGCTCAGCGTAAACATTCTCCGCCGTCTGCAGCGCATTGCTCCCCGGCGCCTGGTAGATCATGAGGAACGAAGCCCGGTTGCCGTCGATAAAGGAATTGCCCGAGAACGTGAACTTCCCCAGCTCAACCCGGCCGACGTCCCGCAGATATACCAGCCTCCCGCCGCGCTGCCCGCTGTCGGGCAGGGTCTTGACCACGACCTTCTCATAGTCCGCCGCTTTTTGCAGCTGGCCGTTGGGCAGCACGCTGAGCTCAAAGGACTGGTCACCTTTCTGGGGAGGAGCGCCTACCGATCCCGCCGCGACATAGACATTTTGCGCCTGCAGCGCCGCGATCACGTCCTTCGGCATCAGCCGGTACGCAGCCATCTTATCCGGATTTAGCCAGACGCGCATGCTGAACTGGTCCGTACGCGCCGAGATATCCCCCACGCCGGGCACCCGCAGCAGGGCGTCCTGGATAAAGACGTTCGTATAGTTGTCGAGGAAGGTGATATTGTGCGTCCGCCTGGGCGCGTAGATACCCACCATCATGAGCATGTCCGGGTTACGCGCACGGACGGTAAGCCCAAGTTTGCTGACGACCGAAGGCAACAGCGGTGTAGCGATGCCGACACGGTTTTGTACGTTGAGCGCCGCGATATGTACATTGGTACCGATGCCAAAGGTCACCCGCACGCTCATACTCCCCGTGTTCGTGCTGGTGCTTTGCATGTATTCCATGCCGGGGGAGCCGTTGACCTGCTCTTCGATCGGGATGGCCACTGTCTGCTCTACCGTTTCCGCGTCGGCGCCGGTATAGCTGCCGCTGACGGACACCGAAGGCGGCGAGATATCCGGGTATTGGTCAACGGCCAGGTTGGCGATGCAGATCAGGCCGGAGATGGCCAGCACGACGGATATGACGATAGCCGTCACCGGCCTTTTTATGAACGTATTGGCGATCATCCTTGGACAGGTTGTGCCTGACCGCCCCTCGGATCCATTCCGTGCAGGTCACGCGATTTTTGTATTTCAAATTCCAGTTCGGGATCGATGTTTTGCTGTTCCACCTTTTTGGCCTTCTCCATCAGGCTTATATGATTCGCCCGCAGGTATTCCAGCTTCTTCTTTCCATACGAGGCGCGGGTGATGAGCACGAAGAGCACGGGCACGATAAAGATTGCCAGCGTAGACGCGGCCAGCATACCCCCCAGTACCGTAAAACCAATGGTCCGTCGCGCGACAGCGCCCGCTCCCGTCGCAAATACCAGCGGCAGCACCCCCAGGATAAAGGCCAGCGAGGTCATGACGATCGGACGAAGCCGAAGGCTGACAGCCTCCAGCGTGGACTTGATGAGCTCCTCCCCACGGTCCACGCGCACCTTCGCGAACTCCACGATCAGGATGGCATTCTTCGCCGCCAGACCGATCAGCGTGATCAGGCCGATCTGCGCATAGACATTGTTCGTAAGACTGGGTACAAAAACCAGCGTCAGGATCGCCCCGAAGGCGCCGATGGGTACGGCGAGCAGCACGGAGAAAGGCACAGACCAGCTCTCGTAGAGCGCGGCCAAAAACAAGAACACAAAAGTGATGGAGAAGATAAAGATATACACGGTCGTGGACCCGGCCCTGATCTCCTCGTAGCTAAGCCCCGAGAACTCATAGGTATACCCATCGGGCAGCACCCTTGCCGCCGTCTCCTGGATGACCTTCAGTACCTCCGTGCTGCTATGCCCCGGCGCAGGCGCACCGTCAACCTCGGCGGAACGGAAGATGTTGAAATGCGATATGAGGGGAGCGGTCTCCGTTGGCCGGTAGCTGATCAGCGTCCCCAGCGGAAGCATCTGCCCCCCCGAATTACGTACGTAGTACTTGTCCATGTCCGATATCATGCTGCGAAAGGCGGTATCCGCCTGGACCACGACGTGGAAGGTCCGGTTATAGGTCGTAAAGTCGTTGATATATAGACTACCCATAAAGGCCTGTATGGTCGTAAAGACGTCGGCGATATTCACACCCAGTTTCTCGCACTTGTCGCGGTCGACCGTCAGGTTGTAGCCCGGAGTACGCGCGGAATAAAAACTATACGCATTCCCTATAGCCGGATCCTTCTTCACCTCGGCAATGAACTTCTGGACGGTGTTCTCGAAGGCGTGCAGGTCGTCGTTGGTGCTTCGCTGCTCGATCTGGAAACTAAAGCCGACACCGGCGCCGATACCCGGGATAGGGGAGGGCTGTATCACCTCCACATTGGCATTGCGGATACCCGCGTCGGCAACCCGCTGCTGGATGACACTTAAGATCCGCGGAACTTTCTCGTCGTCGCCATTCCGCTCGTCCCAGGGTTTCAGCTGGCAGTAGATGGTCCCACAGTTGGAGTTCGTGGCGTTGGTGATCACATTGAGCCCCGACAACGCCGCATAATGCGCCACACCAGGCGTCTTCGAGACCACGTCCATCAGCCGCTGCATCAGCGCTACCGATTGTGAGGTCGAAGAGGCCGGCGGCAGCTGGTAGGTGACATAGATATTCCCGTCGTCTTCCGAAGGGATAAAGCCGGAAGGCTTGTTCTGAAAAAGGAAATAAGCCCCGGCACAGACGCAGATCAGCAGGATCAAAATATAGCGCGAGGCCTTGATGCTTTTTTGCACGCCGGTAGAATACCGGTCCGTGACCCGCTGGAACCACTCGTTGAAATTGATGAACCACCGGCCGAGCCCACGCGCCTCTTCCTTCGGCTTGGAGGGCTTCAGCAGCAGGCTGCACAGCGCAGGTGTCAGCGATAAGGCGATGAACGCCGATATGATTACCGAGATGGCGATGGTGATCGCAAACTGCTGGTACAATCGTCCTACGATACCCGGTATGAATCCCACAGGCACAAAGACCGCAGCCAGGATCAGCGCGATCGCGACAACAGGAGCGGAGATATCCTTCATCGCATGGTAGGTCGCTTCCTTCGGCGACATCTTCTCGTGGTCGATATAGTGCTGCACCGCTTCCACCACAATGATGGCGTCATCTACCACGATACCGATGGCCAGCACAAAGCCGAACATCGTAAGGGTATTGATCGTAAAGCCCAGGGGAATGAAGAGACAGAAGGTGCCGAAGATCGACACGGGTATCGCCAGCACGGGTATCAGGGTGGACCTTAAATTTTGTAAGAAAAGGAAGACCACCACAGCCACCAGTCCAAGCGTCATCAGCAGGGTAGTGACCACGTCGGCCATCGAGACCTTGACCACGGTCACCGACTCGAAGGGCACCTTGTATTCCACGTCGGTCGGGAAGAACTGCCGCAGCTGCGCCAGCTCTTTATAGATGCCTTCGGCGGTGCGCAACGCGTTGCTCCCCGGCGCCTGGTAGATCTGCAGATAAGAAGCGCGCTGGCCATCCACAAAGGAGTTGCTGGAGAAGGTGAACTTCCCAAGCTCCACCCGGGCCACGTCTTTCAGGTACACGAGCTCGCCCGTGGCCGGCAGGGTCTTGACGATGATGTTCTCGAACTCCTTGACCTTGCTCAGACGGCCGTTGACGAGGATCCCGATCTCAAAGGTCTGCGCCTTACTCTGCGGAGGGACACCCGCCGAACCCGCCGCGACCTGCACATTCTGGGCGTTCAGCGCATTGATGACGTCCTGCGGCGTCAGACTGTAGGCCGCCATCTTCTCGGGGTTCATCCAGATGCGCATGCTGAAGTCGTCAGTAAAACGGGTGATCGTTCCCACGCCCGGCACCCTGAGCAGCGCGTCCTGTACGAAGATATTGGCATAGTTGTCGAGGAAGGTGATATTGTGCGTGCCTCTTGGCGCATAGATCGCCACCATCATCAGCATGCTCGGATTGACGGCGCGTACCGTTATCCCCAGGCGGCTGGCCACGGCGGGCAGCAGCGGAGTAGCGATGCTGACACGGTTTTGTACGTCCAGCGCGGCAACGTCGATATTCGTCCCGATATTGAAGGTGACGTTCATCGTCATCAGGCCGTTGTTGGTGCTGTTGCTTTGCATGTACTCCATGCCGGGCGTGCCGTTGACCTGCTGTTCGATGGGCGTGGCCATGGTCTGCTCGACAGTTTGTGCATCTGCGCCGGTGAATTGTCCGGTGACCTGGACGATCGGTGGGGTGATATCCGGGTACTGGTCGACGGGCAGGATGAAGATACAGATCGTACCGGTGAGCACGAGCACGATCGAGATCACGATTGCGGTAACCGGCCGTTTGATGAAAGTATTTGCGATCATAAAGAAGTTGTGTTTATCGTCCTCCGCGGCCGCCTGAGCCGGGTCCTTGTTTGTTCTCGGTAGTGATCCGCGAGCCGTCGTGCAGCGACTGGATGCCGTCCACGACGAGGCGGTCCCCGTCTTTGAGCCCCGACTTGATGATCGTATTTGATCCAATGGTCTCACCCGTCTCTACTTTTACCTGGATAGCGGCCAGGTGCGGGGCCGCGGTGCTGTCGGCAGGGGGATCAGACTTTGCAGCGGCAGGATCACCACCCCGATGGATGACCGTATCCTTAGCTATATAGACAAAATATTCACCCATCTGCTCCACGATCGCCCGCGAGGGGATAACGATCTGTGGGGTCTGTTCCAGGTTGTGAACGCGGACCACGCAGCTCATCCCCGCGCGCAGCTCCTGTGTGTTATTCGGAAAGACCAGCCGGACGCGGATGGTCCCCGTCTGCGGATCGACCGCGCGGTCGATGACCGATATCTTTCCCAGCTGCGAATAAACGGCATGGCTGGGAAGCTCGATGGTGAACAGGGAGTCGATCTCATGCTGTTTTTGTGCCTGCAGCTTTCTGAACTGTCCCAGCTGCGCCTCATTGATCAGGAAGTCGACGGCCATGGGGTTGTCGGTCGAGATCGTATTGAGCAGCGTGCTGCCCGAGTTCACGAGGTTACCCATTTTAACCTGGCTGAATCCGATGGTACCGTCGAAGGGCGCGGTGATATTGCTATAGGTCAGGTTGGTGGCCGCGGTCTTGAGCGCCTGCCGGGCGGCGGCTACCTGGCTCTTGGCGTTCTCCAGCGCAATGACAGCGTGGTCCAGGGTCTGTTTGGCTACCGCGTTGTGCTGTATGAGGTATTGGTAACGGTCCGCGTCCTGCTGGGCCTGCACCTGGTTGCCCTCCGCGACTTTTACATTCGCGGCAGCCTGGTCATAAGCGGCCTGGTAGAGGCGCTCATCGATGGCGTATAGCTTTTGTCCCTTGCTTACATGCGTACCCTCGGTAAAATAGATGCCCGTGATATACCCCGTGACCTGGGCGTGCAGGTCCACCTGGCTGAGCGCCTGGGTGGTGGCGGGGTAGTTGTCATAGTACAGCACGGACGAGCTTTTGACCGTGGCCAGGTTGACAGGGGTAGGGGGATTGGGAGCCGGCGGCTTTTGCTGGCAGGAGAAAAGCGCGAGGCTGATGATGAAAACCAGGGACAAGACCTGTCTGCTCATACGTATTTTTTAATGATTAAGTTATTGATTGACGGTAATGACGCCCATGGACCTTTCCAGGTCGATCTTGCTCGACAGCACCTGGAAGAGCGCGTTCTGGTAACCTATCTCTGAAGTGATGAGATTGGACTCGGCGGTGATCACGTTGAGATACGGGACGGTACCCTGCTGATATTGCAGGGTGACGATCTCATAAACTTTCCGCGCCAGGACCGTATTCTCATGGGTAGAGCTAAGATTGAACAGGTTGCTTTTGTAGGTAGCCAGCGCGTTGGTGTATTCGGAATAGATCTGCGACTTGAGCCCTGCCTCCTGCCAGTCGAGCAGGTCGTACTGCAGCTCGGCCTTGTGGATATTCTGGGTGCGGGCAAAACCAGTGAATATAGGCAGACTCAGCGAAAGACCTACATAGGAATAGGGATAGGCGTGCGAGAAAAGATTGCCAAAGGAATTATTCTGGAACGTATAGTTATAGTCGAAGAAGGCGCCCACCGTCGGCAGCCAGGCCTTCTGGTAATAGCCGATCAGCTGGTGCTGGATGGCTTTTGAAGACTGCAGGACCTGGAACTCGATGCGTTTCTCGTACTGCAGCGTCTGGGTCGTGTCGAAGGCGATATCGTTCTTCATCTGCGTGGTGTCATAGACTACGTTGAACTGCCGTGCCGGGGCCCAGCCCATCACCTGCTTAAGCAGCGCGTATTGGGGTGTGACGCTTTCTGTCGCCTGTTTCAGCTGGGCTTTGGAATTGTTGAGGCTGATCACGGCCTGGTCGTAGTCGGTCTCGTCGACGATGCCGCCAAAGTACTGGTGATAGGTGTCATTGACTGTTTTACCCAGACGGGAGGTGTCTTCCTTCAGGACGTTTATCTGCTCGAGCGTGAGCAGGAGGCCGTAGAAGCTCTTGCTGACGGCCGCGACGATGTCGATCTTCGTGCTGTCCCTGATCTGTTCGGCCTGTTTGATATAGAGGGGCGCGTTCTTTGCGGCATACAGCAGCGCGGGGTTGAAGATCGTCTGGGTCACGGAGAGCACGGGCGTGAACGTGTTCACCACCCCGGCCTTCTGCTGGGTCACCGTACCGGTATTGGCATTCTTGATAAAGTTGGTCGGCAGGGACAGATAGTGGGTCAGGTTGCCCGAGATGCCCACCTGGGGCAGCCAGCCGGCCGTGTTGATCTTATTATTGGCGTGGGCGATGGCCACGCTGATCTGCGCCTGGTTGACCGTTGGCTGGTTCTTCAGGGCATAGGCGATGCACTGGTCCAGGGTCAATGCGGTATCGGGCCGGTTGGCCGGTTGGGCGGTGGCGGCAATCGATATACAGACCAGACAATAAATAAATACGGAATGTCTTAGACAGGCGACCACTGAGATGTTGTGCATATCGATTCGTAAGATTTACAAAATATGATATGGTGTTGATCGATAGGTTCAGCGAGGTCAGGTCGGAGTGAGAAGAACAAAAATCACCATTTTTGCCAATACCCTGAAGTAAAATCAATTAAAATGCTATTAAATAGAAAGTCGCAGCAATTTTGGACACCGGGGTTCGTCCCGCCGCGGGTCCCTGAGTCGCGGCTTCGCGGTTCACAACCTTGCGGTTCCGTGGTTCACATTGTGAACGCTATTGCGGCTCACGCGAGGTACGGTAGGAAGTACCCTTGAAAAGGGCTACTAGTTGACCTTCTGCGTTGGAAGTGCGGACCTCGTAGATACCGGTCCTGTTGCCCAGGTGGATCTCTTTTGCCTCTACTGTCAGGACCTCGCCGGTCCGTGCGGGGCGGGCATATTGTATATTGGCGTCAAGGGCGACTGTGAGTGGGCCGTGGGAGTTGCAGGCAAAAGCGAATGCGGAGTCTGCGGCCGAGAAGAGGATACCGCCATGGACAATGCCAAAGCCATTGAGCATATCTTCGGTAATAGTGTAGTGAAGCCGGCAGTAGCCACTGGCGTATTCATCGATGACCAGCCCCATCCATTGGGAGAAGCGGTCGCTTTCCATCATAGATCGGATGACGGCGCCGGGGTCGGACTTGTCGGCCGGGCGCTTAGGCCGCTCCATAATAAACTTTGTCTTTGCGGCTGGCGAGCAGGGTCAGTACTTCGTCCCTGGTGCCGGTAAAAGGACCGGACCCCTCGATCTTGAGGGTGGCCATGGCGGCAGCGAACTCACCCGCGTCCTGGATACCTGCTCCCTTTACCCGCTTGTAGAGATAGCCGGCCATATAGGTGTCGCCGCAGCCGGTGGCGTCTACTACCGAGGTCGTCGGGACATAGGCGGGTATGGTATAGAAGGTATTGTCAGTATAGATAACGGAACCCATGCTGCCAAGGGTAATGACCACTTCCTTTACGCCCCAGTCGGCGAGGACATAGGCGCCCTCCCTGACCTCCGTCTCCCCGGTCAGAACTTCCATTTCGTGTTCATTAACCTTTATAATGTCAACATACTGAAGCGCTTCCCTTTTTGCCGGCCAATCGATCGCCAGCACGTTCTGGTTCTGCACCTTCCGCAGATAGCCCTGGGCGTCCAGGGACACTTTGCCGTGCTGGGACAGAGTGCGGATGACGTCGACCGGGATATCGCCAGCTAATAAGGGGCCGAGATGGTAATAGCGGGCATCGACCGGGCTCAGCTGGTCGACGGTGAACGGGTCCGCCACTTGTAATACGCGCTGCTCGCGATGGTCCTGGTTCTCAGGATAGATGTTCTCGAAATAGACGGTGTGCCGGCTCGGGTAGACCTTAACATCGATGCCTTTCTTCCGCAGGTCTTCGACTGAATGAAGTTCGCTCTCGGCGAGGGCTGTCACCAGCGTGTAGCGTACGTCCATACGCGAGAGTGCATTCGAGAAATAGAAGGCCGTGCCACCAGCCATGTGTACCGTCGATCTGGGTGTTACAACCTTATCCAGTGTGATATGTCCTACGCAGCAGATTTCGTATTTGTGCATCTCCGATTTACAATTTATTAATACCCTTTGTTCGGGAACATTCAGTAAAATTACGGCTTTTTTCCCAAACGGGAGCCGCCGTCGCTCTATTGTGTTGCCCCGGGCTTCTACGGTAGGCCGTTGCGCCATAGCATCGCCGATAACCCCTCCGGCGGGCCACCCAGGTAGTAGAGCTAACGCCCCGACGGTTTAGTCCGCTGGTACCGCGTGGTGCGAAGGTCCTGATAGGAGGGAAGTGGCCGTTTGTGTGGATCATTCGGTCTTAAGCGCGCCTATTGTCCTCGAGCCAGGAACCGTTTCTTCTTGCGGTCCCGCTCGATCAGCTCTATCAAACTTCTGATGTGTTTTTTCATATTTCAAATGTTTTCTCAAAGGCAAAAACTATAAAAACTCACTTAAAAAAAACTTTTCCTTTGAGAACTTGCAAACCTGCAATTTTCTTCTTTACTTTGCAATTCAAAGTACTTTTAAACACGATGTGGCGATTCTCACTTCCCTACTTTCTCATGATGCTGCTGCTCTTTATCGTAGAAGTCTTCATCGGCGCCCGCATGCACGACGCCATCATCCGCCCCTACGGCGGAGACTTCCTCTGCGTGATCTGGCTGTATTGTTTAATAAGGACCTTCGTCGACTGGCCGGTCTGGAAGGTCGCAGCAGGAGTGCTGGTCTTCTCATACGCAATAGAGACCACACAGTATCTCGGCCTGGCAGACCGGCTTGGCTTCAGGGGGCCATCGCTCATGCGGACGCTGCTCGGCAGCTATTTTACCTGGACCGATATTTTCTGCTATACGCTGGGAATACTTACCGTCATAAGCCTGGAGGGACTCGTATGCAAACGTTTGTAGACAAAGACTCGATCGTCCGCCGCATCTGGGGCAGCGCAGACACTATCCTGTTCATCTTCGCCGGCGCCTCGGCCGAGTTCGCACTGAACAAGGCAGTAGACTGGCTCTATTTCACCGGCAAACTGCCCGCCGACCCGCTGGGCCGTCTGTTCTCGACAGTGGCCTACGCGCAGAGGATCGTTTTTGCGGACAACCAAAACGCGCTGGCCGCCATCGACGGCATTACAGCTGTGCACAGGACAGTAGAGTCCAGCCGTGGCGCGCGAATACCCGACGAAGCCTATCTCGACGTACTCTTCCAACTGATCGACTATTCGGTACGCGCATTCGAGCTGCTGCACCGGCGGCTGACGATCGTCGAAAAGACCGAGGTCTTCGACGTCTTCCACCGGGTAGGCATACGCATGCAGCTGAAGAACCTTCCAGCCAGCTATCCCGAATGGGAAAAGATGCGGAACGACTACCTGCAGCAACACCTGACCTACAGCACCTTCACCAAAGACCTCTATCACCGTTACCACCTCAGCCTCGGCGGATTCCGGTATCAATTGCTCCTGCAGGCACAGGTATTGCTCGCGCCACACCGCGTTCGACGACTGCTCGGGCTGTCCCCCATACCATTGCTATGGCCGGTAGTACAGGGGTACAAAGCGATCCGCCTCCTGCGGCTGGACAGGCTGTGCAAGCTGCTCATCCTTCCCAAAAGATACAGCGAAGAAGTATTCCGGCTCGATATGCCTTAATTACATATCTACTTCCAATTCCTGTCCGGTGATGGCAAAGAAGAAATTCTGCAGCTGGTGGAGGGATTTTATGCCGACGCGGGTGTGGGTAGAATGCCGCAGGCGAAGCCCCTCAGAAGTAAATTCAAAATCCGTGTGTGTATTGCCGTAGCTGATGATCCATTCGTCACGGACAAAATTCCGGAAGCCGCATTTCTCGAGGATCTTTGGCGTCAGCGCAATGGGGGTAACGTCCTGGAAATCGATCTCCTTGACCAGCTCGACGACTTCCGTAACATAACTGTCTTCGTAGAACCGACCGCTGTTTGCCGCCACTTTCCGGCTGATATTGATCTGCGTATCGTAGATGAGGGAGTTGGAGAGAAGCTGTTGGACTGTGATCACTTCACCTTTGCGGTTGAACACCTTGTTGCCCAGGCGGAGTTCTTTTGCGTGTAACATAGAGTCTATTTAAGATTAAGAAATACAATGAATTGTGTCATGGTATTTCACGGGTATAGACTCTTTTACGGATCAACTTCAGGGAGCAAGATACAAGGCGATAACGAAATTTGCAAGCCCCTGTGGATAACTTGGGCTGCTTGTCTTATCTTTA
>Ga0105239_10008414_pt1 | contig 11744 bp, 11 predicted proteins | sample KBSC44metaG_FD_92761 | JGI IMG/M metagenome (GOLD analysis project Ga0105239, IMG submission 92761) | Corn rhizosphere microbial communities from Kellogg Biological Station, Michigan, USA - KBS C4-4 metaG | ecosystem: Host-associated > Plants > Roots > Rhizosphere > Soil | place: Michigan, USA...
CGTCTTTGGTCGATCCATACGGCAGAGGCCAGCAGCATAGTAACAGCAAGGCCTGCACAGTCGACAAGTCCTGTTTCGCGGGATAGACGGCTTCGGAAACCAACCCATGCACCAAGTGTGCCAGGCGAAAATAGCATGACCGGTGTTCCACTTTGGTCCTGAGAGGTATCGCCATCACTATCCAAAAGAGGAGAGGCGAGTGGTCGGCGCAGCTCATCAAGTCGGCCAGCTGAGGCAAGATGGGCAGAATCTCGTGAAAGTGAGCGTAGAACCTGTTGAACATAGGTAAGAATTGAGTGCCAGTTCCGGCTGCGGTTTTGGTGGCCCAAACCTACTCCTCAAGCATATCCCCCACCATCTGGCCGTCGAGCTCGACATCGCCAATTGACCTCCTGGGCATCCTCTGGCGAATGTCTTGCAGGAGTGATTTGGGGGCTACAAAGCCGCAATCCACTTGAGCAGGGCCGGTATCCGGGGATACTGACGATTTCGTCGTAGGGTAGGAGCTGTGCTCGGACACTCTAACACTGTCAATCCCCTCGGGCGTGGCTTTCAACGCCATTCTAATCTCTTTCAATTCGCGTTCGACAAGCTCAAGACGGCTAGTTCCTGACTTAGTCCCCTTCTGACCCCACAACCATACTGGGGTCATGCTGGGCGGAACTCACTCTCGTTTCGCAGTCCGCTTGTAGGTTGGATCGACCACGCAGCGCTTCTCGGAACTTTGGCAGCGTGTACACGGCTCTGGGAAGCGCATGGCCATCACATCTTAACTGTTTCCCGAGCATTCAGCGTGAAGTGAAGAAGGCCATGTGTGCACCCTACCTTCATCTGGCGGCAATTGACGCATGCCGCTGCTTTCTGTTGCCATCGAAACATTGCTGCTTCGATTGTCACCACAACGAACAGTCCTACAGAGAATTTCGGGGTACTAATCAAGTAATCGCTGGCAATTTGTGGAAGAAAGTGTAGCTTCAAAGGCCCCGATCTCACTTTGGCGATGTCTTTCTGTTGCACTGTTCGTGCTAAAGTGATGAAAGGTAAGGTGATCTTTGATGTCAGCAGCAGCAATGTTATTTTTCATTGATTATTGTCTGAGGTGTGGATACCCTCCCGCATATATATACATGAAGCACATAGCCAGATTACTAACACAGTCGACACTTGCCGTCTTTAATATCACAGGAGGGAAATCATCGAAATTGGTTGCCGAGGTCTTCCGCGCACAAGCGTGGTGCACTCCTCAATTGACTGGTGTCATTAGGCACTTCATGGAGGCCCACTAGACCGAGGGGCAAGCAGCATCCCTGTGCTCGTTGGCCTCCAGGTTTGTCCTTAGTCCATGCGAGACCGCAGCCGGCCACCTACTTGTAGGTATTGGTGGCAGCCTTCCCCCATTCGAGCTCAGACTTTGGCTAGGTTGGTGCTACTGGAGGTACTGGACTCCGTCCGCTAGTAACCATGGCCTGATACAGCCAATCAATCTCGCGACATTGATAGCACTAGAGGACAACGGGCGGCCCTATCAATGCGTCAAGCCGCTTCAGGGATGATAATCGGCCCACGAATCTGGGCTGCGAAGCAATTGGCGAAGTCGACCTGGAAACTGCAAGCACCGGCAGACCTCCTGGAACTCGTTGAGAGCGAAGGGAAATGGGAACCTCTTGGTGTTGGAGGGGAAGCAGGAGTGCGCCACATTGGATCCTCCCTTCTCGCAACTTTGGGTGAGTCCAATGCCGCTCTGCTACACTTTTCTTGCGCTGGTCTATTTATTGTCAAAGATTACTACTACCTGTCCTTCCCTCAAGCGCGACTCAATGGTAGCACAAGGTAAAACAGTGGCACATGTTGTTGCGACCCGTGTACATCCGTTTCGCCAAAGGATCCTGACGGGGTGGGACGTTTGATGGTCGTCTTGAAAGCCCGCGCCTGGTCCCAAAACATACACACGAGAATGTCGTCGTCTGTGACGCGGTACAATTTCTTGATGGTGTCCTGCGAAAGAGCTCCAGTGGCCTTGACCCGATTGTAGGTGTCTTCCTCATCGAACATGACATCCATCGTTAGTTCGAAAGGGCCGGCATTTTTGGAGCGGATTACACTGGCCACGTCTCCAAGGTAGCATTGACCTGCAGGCAGTCTCGGACGGAGCAGCCATTGGGGAGCGTCTCCGTTGGTCGGCACGGTCGGAGACTCGGATGCTGGACTCGGTGCCAGGCCTGAGACCTGGGTGCTATCTTCCGTGTACACATGCTCGAAGGTTCCTCTGCCGACAAGCTGATGATAGCTGATCGGAAACAGACCTATGGGGTCGGCATCATGGAGCAAGTGGTAGATGTTGAATTCGCTGATTTCGCCCAAGGGCATGTCGTATGGGGCAAACGGCATAGCGAAGTTGCCAGCGTTGGCCAACTGCTGCGGATATGGGCCATGGACGCACGCAAGGCGAGCAATTGACGCAATTTGCACAGCCTGGGCTTGAGAAGAGGCTCTGATCTCTCCGCACAGGCAAATCTCCTTTGGGATCGTCCATTTTTCTGGCTCCAGCGCGCCCATGACCCCATCGATGCCGTACAGATTCAACTTGAGATCGTAATCGAAGTCAACGCGAGATTCGACGTATTTTTTCACTCGGGCCATGAAGTTCTCGATCTGTCCGATCAGGATGGGGTCCCGGAAGGCACCGATGAAGGCTGCCCTGAAGCCACACACCCTGGCCCCCTCTAGCTTTACTGTATATTGACCTTCAGCCACCGGGACAAATTTTCCACCCGACACTCGAACTGAGCGTCCGTCTGGTAGCTGCTCGTAGGTCGCCGCGGCTAAATGCAGTGCACCACCTGGGCCAACCAGGACGTCAGGGCGGGTTTTTTCGTACAGTGTATGAGCGGCCACCGACAGTGGAGTGCACTGTGACCCAGGAGTGAGCGGAGTGATGTCGAAACTGTCGCTCCGAACCACGGCGAGGGCTTCCTTACTCTTCGGCAGCGAACAGAGGGCACCACACTCCATGATTTTCCCCATATGATACGCCGTGCCGAGATCATCAAGTCCACGGTGGACACAGTAGGCAGCATACCTGGAAGCACAAACAAATGTCAGTCCAATACTAGTCTATGTTTAGGTGCGTGGTAGGTCACTTTCTCACATTGCAGGATCATAGCTTCGTCCGCCGATAATGATGTCGAAGTCTGGGTAGTCCGACATAGCTTTCACATACGGCTCGAGACCCATCTGCCCAACAATTCTTGTAGCCTCAGTCACGTCTTTCACGGTCAACCCGGGCACCGCTTTTGAACATGGAGAAATTTGGCCATGTGCAAGCTTCGTCTTGACCAAGTCCTTGTCAATCTCAGAGTTGATTGTCACCACATTCAGCGAGCGATAACCTTTCTCTTCGATCAGCTCTTTTACGATATTTAGGAAGACTTGGACATGATCGTCCGAGCCGTCGCCTCCGGCAGATCCTAGCAAGACTGGAATCTTGCAGGCTGAACAGGCCGCAACGATGGCGTCGAGGTCTGCGACGTACGCCTCTCTGGACACTGTCATTGATCCCCGAGCCAATTTCTGAGGACCACTGTCTGTCGAGCCGCAGTCGGCGATGATGGCGTCAACTCCCTGCGACACGGCTTTCCAGAACAATTCATGGCTGAAGCCATACCCGATCATGCCCACCGGCGTTAAAATTCTGATCTCTTTCGTATCCTTGACGTTAGCCATGGTTGTCGTGCCTTTTTGAACTACCAAGCGCACGTCGTAGAGGATGATGAAACGCAGAAATTGGAAATTCTCTGATCGAAAGCCATAGCTGTTGATGGGACGAGGCCATCGGGCGCGTAGGGGTGGCAACGTGCATGGGCTTGCAGCCTTTGATGCAGAGCGATTGTCGGCTTTGCCGATTCTGGAGCAAAGCGATCGTCGGCTCTGCGGCCGAATTCGCTGACTCCACTCTTTGGTGTTATCCAGGGGCCGAAGATACCATGAATTTGGCTGTCAATCTTCTGTTCACTCGCAAGTCAACCACATTCCAAAATTCTTGAAGTTGACGCAATTGTCTGTGATAACTCTTCCAGTGTTGTTATATTAGCCCGGTCCTGAACATTTCGTAATAGTCATACCCGCTGCATCAACACCCTGTCTGTCTTGACTGTCGATGATGAGGTACGACGATGGATTACTCCGGGCCTCGCCTGAGAGCCTTGGAGTCAAGTCGGAGGATATCCTGGCGTTCGTCAATGATTGTTCGACATCTAAGGTCGAACTGAACAGCTTCATGTTGTACAAGGGGGGGAAAGTTGTCTCCGAAGCCTGGTGGTGGCCATACCGAGCCGAACTACAACACTCGCTTCATTCTGCCACAAAATCCTTTCTCTCTGTCGCCGTTGGGCTCGCTGTGAATGAAGGGTTTTTCAAGCTGGACGACAAGGTCGTAGGCTTCTTCCCCGATCAGCTCCCTGCCGAACCGTCTGCGAACCTTTTGTCGATGACAGTGGAAGATCTTTTGACACAAACCAGCGGCCACGGCCATGGAGTTTCAGGCGGGGAATGGCGCGAGGTCGAGACCAGCTGGATCGACAAATTCTTTTCCATCGAAGTTGAACATGTCCCAGGAAGCACCTTTGTGTACTCTAGCGCCAACAGCTTCATGCTATCGGCTATCATCTCCAAAACCACAGGTCTGTCAGCTCGAGATTTCCTCGAGCCAAGATTGTTCAGGCCGCTGGGGATCAAGATGCTGTCATGGGACGTAGGTCCCGAGGGCATCAATCCTGGTGGCAATGGGATTTCCTGTCTTGCCTCCGACTTTCTCAAGCTCGGAATACTGCACCTGCAGAAAGGTTTGTGGGATGGACGTCAAATCTTGCCTGTGGATTACATTGCCAGTGCGACTCAGCCCCAGCGCGGGAATCGGCACGGTTACCATTGGTGGACGGGCTCTGAGGGACAATTTTGGGCTGGCGGGATGTTTGGTCAGCTGTGCATTGTCTTTCCAGAACAGGATGCGGTTGTTGTCACCACTGCTGCCGTTGGTAGGGGTGCAGTCGCTCTTCGTGAATTGATATGGCGACACTTCCCTCGAATTTTCTCCTCGTCACAGTGTATCGCCGCCAGCTCAGAATGCACGGAGTTTGGAACCCGCATCAGCAAGCTGAGCCTCCTCGAGCCTTTTCAAACAGGCTTGCAATCTACACACTGGCTGTCGCTGGTGTCGAGAGAGAGATATCTCGCGGGTTCTAATGAGGATGGCATTGTGTCGTTCGGGCTGGACTTTTCCCAAGCCAAATCTTGTACTTTCCACCTGCAAGACGGACGTGGCTTTCATCGAGTCCTCGTTGGTCTGGATGATTATATTGAAGGAGAAACCACTTTATCGGGAGCCAAGCTGCACCACGGATACGAATCAGCTCGATTGCGGGTGGTCGCTGGAGGCAGGTGGACCAGCAAGGAGTCGTTCAAAATGGTACTACAATACAACGAGACAGTGTTCCGTGACACCATCACCATTACCTTTGATGAGGACTACCGCATGGCCAAGTTGGACCGGAGTGTCAACGTCAATTCCTTTAGCACGAGGCGGCCAGCTGTCTGGGGCGTCAACCTCATTACACCTGAGAGTGTGAAGAAACTACAATGTCTTCCTTCAAGCGTCGCCTACTCCACTACAGCCACAACGATTGGCGAATTGCTCGACAGTGATGCCACTAGAGCCATCTTGGAGGCAGAGATCCCAGAGGTGGTGAAGAATCCTCGAATTGAACAGATTCGGAGATACACCTTTGACGTGATCCTCCATCACATTCCCGGGCTGACCATGCAGGATTTGGCGCGTATTGATGCGAAACTCTCTGCGCTATGAGGACAAATCCGTTATACAAGGCACTGTGAGAGCATTATAGCAGTTGGCGGTAGCGGAGAGCCATTCACCATCTGGAATGTACATCGTGCGCAAGGAAGGCTTAAAGACTGACAAGGATATCGGCGCTGAAGATATTATATAGTGGCTAAATGGCAAAGTCGCTAATTATAAGAAGTTGCGTGGAGGCGCTGAATTCGTCGACGGCGTGCCCAAGAGTGTCAGTGGGAAGATCCTCAGGAGGATTTTGAAGGAGTAGGCGAAGAATAAGTTTCGCGAGGAAGAGGACGCGAAGCTCAACAAGGCGAGGCCGAAGTTGTAGGTTTCCCTTTCCTCCTGAGTGGTTGTCTCCCACTGAATTTGGCATGCACGTGGTTGGAATCTTTGTTGATATCCCGACTTCGTATCGGAGCGTGGCTACCTGAACACAGCAGGATACAGCATGACTATGCAAGAAGCTGGGAGTAGACAGGGGGCTGCATTAAGATGCCCTTCAGGTTCGGAGCAAGTTATGAGTGCTAAAAAGCTAGGAAATGTAAGCGTAGGTAAAGCAGGTACATATCATTCGATCTATTTGAGGCTTTGTCACATCTGAGGTCGTATTGGGCTCCTGGACTTCGAAAGGGTTGGAATGGCTGAGGTGTTATCATCTTCGGAACAGGCAAAGTAACAACCGGCCTTCATGAGTTGACGTGTATGTTGGATCCCCAAACCCCTCACTTTGGGCTAAGGCAGTCCTGGGCAGCGTTTCACGAATACATATCCCAAGGATTAGCGGAGTTGTGTAGTTCGGAGGAATACATCTAAGACTATGTTGACTTATTGAACTGATGTATGTTGACTTGATGTACGCATGCTTCAGAGAAGAATGGCAGCGCACCATCAGCAGGGATGGCCATCTCCGAAACAAACTAGTTAGCACGGTATGCCGCCGCAGCTTATGAGCCAAAATCTCCGCTTCATAGCAACTCAAAATCGACCGTCCGCTTTGTGAGCGCTAAGCCTTGCAGGGAGGCAACTCGGAAGAAGGCTTTTCATGCTGCAGTGCTTTCAGCGTCTCGTACCAACCATCTTTCATTCCATTCGCCCTTCCCTGGTTATCTGGACTGCCAGGATAGCAAGTACGAGGATACTCAAACTGGAGAAGAGGCCTTAGCACGCTCGAATGCATATCACTGAGAGAGATCACCCACCACTCATCCACCAAATCTACAGGCCGGCTCGACATCGTCTATACAGTTTCCCGGAGAAAATATCGTGCTTTGTACCTCTGTAGAAGACGGGAATCCTGTCAATTGTTGCCTCGATGCTAATGTACTCTCCTCCTTTGTAGGGTTCATCCGTCCACCAATCCCTCCACTGATCAGCTCCGGAGCTATTCCTAGTTTGGGCCACTTTTTCGGTGGACATTACATAGCTGGGGAGGTATACTTTGTAGGTGATGACTCCTGCCTTCGTGATTGGAGCAACCATTAGATTTGGGCCAAACATAAAGTGATGCTTGAATTCATCCGGACTGTTCAAGGTGTGTGGGTCCGATGATGCAAAATCCCAGAAGAGAGGTGTTTGTAGTGGTCGTCCACAATTGGCCGCATCCTCGAATAAAGCCTCAAGATACTTGTCCAGTTGATAACGTAATCGAACGAAATCACTGAGAATCTTCGTATTTTCTGGACCAAACGACCAAGGCTCGTTGGGGCAGGCATGGTATCCATCTTGATGCTCGGGGAGGCATTTTCTACGGCCATGGGCTCGCATGATGGGCGAGAAGCTGTATCATCAAGTCAGCACCGTCCTGGTCTTCTGCAATAACCGAGCCTTATCGAATACCTGGGGGAGACGTACGTGCCATATTGGAACCACCGAACATAGAGCTCACGATATGTCGGGTCGGAGATATTGCCGTGGTAAGATTTAGTCGCATAATAGCCTCCGATGTCAGAAGCCCACCACAGCATACCTGACATCTGAAGAAGGCCCAGAATTAACGGATTATGACACCCAAAAAGATTACAAGGGCACAGATTGCATACCTGTGCGTTGAGACCTGTGACGATCTGAATGGGAAATGCCTCCCAGCTACCATCCACATCTCCATTCCACAAAGCACTTGAAAATCGCTGAGAGCCCAGCCACGCACTTCTTGAGAAGGAAATCCCTTCAGCCTCGGTACGGCGCTTGCTTCCTTGTGAAGAGGATTTCAGGCCATCATCAATCATTTGTTGGGCGAAGTAGGGATACATAGCTCCAATTTCCGCCTGCGATCCCAGTCGATATAGGGTATTTGGACGAGTGTATGGAACACCTTGAAGATAATCGGTCGTAGCTGATTTGTATGAAAATCCCTGATCACCTGTGGTCAGAAGGCAGAACACTGAGATGATTTCTTGTGAAAGCCATAAAGGGAACTCTGTCTCGACGTACCTCTCCGACCCCGCCTCCCTCCGTGCAGTCGATTTGGAAATCTTTGATGCCGATGTCGTGATACGCATGTTTCAGAGCCTTCCAGACGAACTCGCGAGTCCTGGGGTTGGTGTGGTCAACTAGATGCATATGTGTGCCGTTGAAGAAGTCAATTACTCCCAAACCGTGCGTCGATCCGCAAAGTAGACCTTCCGTGGAAAGCTTGACCCAGTTTATTGAACTGTGTTCCACGAGTGGCCAGACACTGGCCATGATCCGAGCCCCACCAGTGAGACGGGATACCTCTTGTACCATTCCAGCAGCATCTGGAAAGAAGTTCGGATCAAACGACCAATCGCCAAAAGCTCGCCAATGGGGAGCGTCTGTGAGAGGAGACGAAGTTATCTACCCAGTGCTTGACGGTGATAGATCTTTGATGCTTACCAACATGGATCATAGATACAGGAACGTTCAATCTACGAAATGTCTTTGCAAGTTTCACGATTTCGTCTTGGTTCCGATAGGTCGTCTTTGACTGAAAGTACCCTCTGGCATGTGCTGGCATGCGAGGTACTCTGCCAGTGAGAGATGTGGAGATGTCAAGAAGAGTCTCAAAATCGTTTGGATCCGCCGCGAAAACAACTGCGACACTGTTAGGTGCCTAACTCGCGGCTGAAAATATGGCCGTGGGAACCAACTATAGTCCACAACAGAGAGAGAATGTGACTGCCATTCGATGCATGTAGGGCCAACGCTAACATGGCCCATACTTGGAACATTCCAAATAAAGCCATATGCCTTTGAAGATAGGTAGAGTGGTACGGTTGACTCCGACTGATGATGGCGAAAACTGAATCTCCTAGTGAGTTTGTGAGCGTACAGCTTGAGTTTATACGCAGGCTACCCTCAAGCTTACCAGCCTTTGTTGTTTAGGACCCCTGTTTGATGCTGGCCGAGCCCGAATATCTGTTCGTCGAGGTCCGTGGTGAACGAGAACGAGGCTGACGGTCTGGAACTAATCCCGGCTTGATCGTACGACCAGCTGCGAGATAGTTGACCATGCTGTGAACTGCTATTAGGATTTGATTCCTCTAGTTCGGGTACGATGGTTACCTGTGGCCATAATTCTTGGAGCAAGAGACTCTCTGTGCCATTACCAATCCGCCAAAATGATAAACGGTTTTGCCGCACAGTCACCGCAAGATTTCCACTCTCAACTCTGGCATTTGTGAAGTATGTAATATTTCTTTGTTCGCAAGTTGAAGTTGCCCCTTCTGATCCTAATGGCTTCCCGAGAAGGCCTCCCAGCTCACTCTGTGTGGGATCTTGATACAAAGCAGCCCGTACCCTGATTGCATTCTTCCCCCATGGTTGCAGGTAAAGCCGCTCGTGCCCGTTCGTCAAGTGAATGGGGCTGGCATCTCTCTCGCAGACCAGATCCTTGTGTGAGCTAGGATTCGGGCCTACAAGTAGGCCAAGGAGAGAATGAACCGCTGCTGAGAGCCACTTCATCTCCCTAATCTCCAGGTTAGCTATGGCCTGTCGCCTAGAATTCTACGACAGAGAAAGTGAGATTATGCACCAGAGTACACACAGCAACGTCCTGGGAGTTTATGTCAGGCATAATGTATTTCTTTTAGGTCCTCGGTTTAGTCGTGTGCCGACGCTGAGTGAGAACAGGAGGTTGTTGAGAACGAGTCGAACACAGCCCGACTAGACAGAGTCTCTGCGCCATCATATCGGTCAGAACCGGAATGCTGAAACAGATGTTCTGTTGTTCAACCTCGGCTTTTCTAAAGCGTCTTTACACAACCTGATGGCTTTATTAGGGACGAAGCAAGAACACCGCGGGAAGAAAACGGCGCCCGTCGATGCGCGGATCGACCAAGTCGAGGACTGAACTTTGCCAACTTTTGTAAAGACAAGCATGTTCGTAAAACCCAAATTCAGATCTCTTTATAACTCCGGTGGCCTCTGCCCTCAAATACTAGGTACGTAGGTAGTCCATCCTTGCATACTGCCAGCCGATCTTAGTATGCTGAAACACGTATTCGGGTGCCCAGACTCGGCACTTCTAAAGCTTCTTTCGACCATCTAGGGACCCCGGAGGTTTTGATCTCCTTGTAGTTCATCCTTGCATACTAGCGGCCTTGGTATGGTGAAACACGTATTTTGGTGCCCAAACTCGGCACTTCTAAAGCTTCTTTAGACCATCTGGGGCTCCACATGTTTTGATCTCGTAACGGTCTTGGTATGGTGAAACTAGCAATTTTCTAGAACAGCCAAGCTATTCATGGCACCGACGGCGGGTAACCAGTTGTTATCGTCGATGGGGCATTTTTATATGGATATGAGTACCGAGTAGTCCGTAATGCCGAAGATTCGTGTTTCCTTCAATGTCTCCTTTCAAACTAGGAATCAACACAGGGAATCAATTGATCCTAAGAATTCTGCCACAGTGGCTAGCTTACTAGTAAAGTCCGAGAACCTGAATTTACGACGACTTCTCGATGACGGGTAAGCTCGGGGGTGAAATGCGAATCACACACCGGATGTTCAAGCCGTTGGAGACAACAGCCTCGGTCCATTGTGATCTGAGCAAGAACGAACCGTATTCCTGAATAGTGCCGTCGATCGTCGAAACGCGCCTTGGCGTCGAGAACCGTGTAGTCTTGTTAGTATTCAGCCCAGTCTATCCTGGAATGGCCTGGGGGGTGGAGAATTAATGACGAGGGCGTTTCAGTATAGCACCTCTCACATTGGTGCAATTGAATTTAAGAGTTTACTACTGTTGATCGCCGAACCTTATTGTTATCGTCGTCCCCATCTTTGTCCTCGTTGTAATTCTCTTCATTCATCGATTCCCATCAAGCCTAAGCAATATTACTATAATCATGCGACGATACCCATATGACTTATCACGCGGTTTCACGTGACTAGTATCTGCCTATGACGGCCGTACTCACGGAGGATATACGAGGGGTCCATTCCATAAGCTCTAGGTATCCCGCATTTCCTAGATAGTTTGCAAGTCATTTCTTTAAGAGTAAAGACCGATTTATCATAAACCTTCCACAATACCGATCTAACCTGTCCCAACCGACAATTCCCAGCGAGGTTAATCCTTGTTGCTATTAACCAATAAAGTGCCCTTATACAAGGTATCGCGCTCCTTTCTCTCCTGGTCTCATCAGTTTCCCGAAGATTCGAACCTCGGTCAAAACATGGTAATCTTTGCCCATGAGCTGACCCCTTCAGGAATCAACTGGAACGTCGGCGAACGGCCACTAGCTGTACTGGTACCGCGGGCTTCTCACTTCAATCCTATTAGACCAGCTATGTTCGTGAGTTTCATGTACGTCGCAGGCCGAGTACTACACGTTCGCCTGGCTTCATTACATAGCCAGGGTATCGTCAGATAATGAGCGCGGTCTGAGACAGCTGGCAGTCAGATGCCCTTGGCATCTACGTAGGCACGCACCGA
>Ga0105239_10008416_pt1 | contig 11742 bp, 10 predicted proteins | sample KBSC44metaG_FD_92761 | JGI IMG/M metagenome (GOLD analysis project Ga0105239, IMG submission 92761) | Corn rhizosphere microbial communities from Kellogg Biological Station, Michigan, USA - KBS C4-4 metaG | ecosystem: Host-associated > Plants > Roots > Rhizosphere > Soil | place: Michigan, USA...
ATGCGATGCATTTTGCAGAAGAGCTGACCGGTTTTTATCGAGAAAAACGGCCCGCGCTTCCGGCGATTGCGCTAAGCGAGCCGGGACATTTGAGCTGCGTGGGCAATGATGTCGGTTACGACTATGTATTTTCTCGCGCAGTAGAAGCATATGGAAAAGCAGGGGATGTACTTGTTGTTTTGACAACGAGTGGCAATTCATCCAATTTATTTCACGCCGTCAAGATTGCAAAAGAGCGGGGATTGAAGACCGTTGCCTTTTTGGGAAAAACGGGTGGAAAACTCAAAGGGGAAGCCGATCTTGAATGGATCGTCTCTAATTTTCGCTGGTCAGATCGGATTCAAGAGGCCCATATGACTGCGATTCACATCATCATTGAACAAGTAGAAAAATTAGTTTTTGCAGCACATCCATGTACTTTCGTTTTATCTCATTAGGAGAACAATTTCTTAAGAGCAGATGGGCTGTTTATTTGACGCCATTGAGTTGGGTTTGGCGTTTTGTCACATATGTTAAAAGTTTCCGTTCTGTGGAACGGGTCTCTGCTTGCGTAGTCAGTGTTGGAAATATATCTCTCGGTGGCACAGGAAAAACGCCTTTTGTGATCAGACTTGCGAACGAGTTTAAAAACTACAAAATCGCCATTGTTTCTCGAGGCTATGGAGGCGATGAGATGAAGGTGATCGCTCGCCATGCGCCCCATGTGCGTTGCTATGAGGATAAAGACCGCGTCGAGGCCGCTAAGCGGGCAGTCGTTGAGGGGGCAAAGCTCATTTTATTAGATGATGGGTTTCAATATAGGCGTCTCTATCGCGATCTCGATATAGTTTTACTCAGGCCCCAAGATTTGAGTGATCGGGTCATGCCTGCTGGAAGGCTCCGAGAGCCTATAGAAGCTCTGCAACGGGCCGATCTGGTGTTTTCTAAGCTAGAGTCTAAGGTGAGGCGCGTTATCACGCTACAGGGCGCCGAGGTATCGATTCAGGGCTGTAGAGTAGGAATTTTTTGCGGAATTGCTCATCCCGAACGATTCAAAAAAACAGTTGAATCATTGGGGGCTCAAATTATTTTTGAACATATTTTGGCCGATCATGAGCCAATGGATCTAAAAAATCTTAAATCCTTTAGCGTTAAATACTTAGTATGTACTGAGAAAGACGCTGTAAAACTACCCCCGACCGATCTACCCATCGTGGTTATCGAAATTGAGACCGACCCCTCAAAAGAGCTCATTTTATGGCAAAACACAGTTGCAAAAATCGCCCAAAAGCTAAATAATTGATCCGCAATGGAAGAGTCTATAAAAATTACTTTACCGAAGCTCGGCGAGAGCATTTTGAGCGCCACGGTTGTCCAATGGTTTAAAAAGCCAGGGGACCGGATCGAGCGCGATGAGCCTTTATTGGAGGTTTCTACCGATAAGGTCAATAGCGAGATCCCATCACCTGTAGCTGGCATCTTGCAAGAGATCTTAGCCCACCCAGATCAAGAGCTACAAGTAGGGGAGCCTCTAGCCCTCCTTTCCTCACTCAAAGCCGCAGCAAAGGCTGTAGAAGCCCCAGTAGTTGCCACTTCAAAACCGGTAGAAGAAGAGAATGAGACGTTTCTCAGCCCGGCTGTTTTACGCCTGTTGCAGGAGAAAAAAATTCCTTTAACCGACATCGATAAGATTCCGAGATCAGGTCAGGGGGGAAGACTCACCAAGCAAGATGTGGAAGGATACTGCCCATTCAAGGCAAAGCCGATTGCAACAAGTTCTGATATCGAGCGGGTCAAGATGACCAATCTTCGAAAAGCGATTGCCGATAACATGGTCAAATCGTTTTACGAGGCCCCTCATGCTTCCTTGATGACAGAAGTCGATGTGACCTCTCTCATGAAAGTGATTGCTGAAAATAAACAATCGTTTTTGCAAAAGCATGGAGTGAAGCTCACCATTACCTCGTTTGTGGCCAGAGCTCTTTGCCGCGCCCTTCATGCGTTTCCCTTGATCAATTCATCTCTCGACAACGATACGATTGTCATGAAGCGCTTTGTCAATTTAGGCATTGCGGTGAGTGTAGATCAGGGCGTCATGGTCCCTGTCATTCGCCATTGCCAAGGGTTAGAACTTGCCCAAATTTCCAAACAAATCGCAGATCTAGCGGAAAAAGCCCGTTCGCAAAAACTGACTGCAGAAGAGACGCGAGAAGGGTCGATCACGATGACAAACTTCGGCATGACCGGCACCATGATCGGGATTCCCATCATCCGCTATCCAGAAGTGGCCATTGTAGGTCTTGGCGCCATCGTTAAAAAAGTGGCGGCAATGCCGGACGATTCGATTGCGATTCGCTCCGTCATGATGGTCTCATTGACCTTTGACCATCGAGTTCTCGATGGACTTTATGGCTGTGGATTTTTGAGCGAGCTCAAAAAACATCTCGAAGAAGACATTAAGCTATAACGGATCACATTTCGACCCAATTCCCCATGCCAGTGATAGATGAGCGCCTCTGTGTTATCTCCATAGCAGCGGCTCCAGTTATATTTTTCATCTAATTCTTTCACTGGATATTTCATCTCTCGAATGATCTGAGAGAGAAGTTCTTGATCGCCTCGAAAGAGTTGGTTTTTCTCAAAACTCTGATCGGCCCAAGTTTCAATTAACTTCAGCCCATGCGTAAAGGCGATCACTCCTGAATTATAAATCCAAGCATCCCATCGCTCTTTGAGTAAAGCAATCGAGTCACATTCGAAAAGTTCACCGATAGGGCCCCTAATTTCGCAGTCTAAATCGATCCAAACTGTCCGTTTAAACGGCGATTGGAGACAAGCGAGCGGTTTTTTGAACCACGCATTTCGGCAATTCCAAAAGTTCTTGCCGAATTGATTTTCCCATTCACTGAAAAGCTTTGCATCGATCTCTTCTTTTTCTGCGACAAAAATATCAGCGACCTGTAGCGGAATAAATTCGCCCCGCTCTTTGCACCACTCCTTTTTCTCGGACGACATTCCAAAATCGACAAATGCAACGGGATGGCCGTTGTGTTTTTGATAATTGTCCCACCACCAAGGAAGAAGCCACTCTTGGGTTAGATCAGAGCCGACAATGATCCCGTCGCAAGCCCGTAAGTTTTCCGTTCGCCAGCGTCTATATTCTTCGTACATAATTTATGAATTTTAAACGGTAAATTAACCACCCGCGAACAGGGTTCGCTAGAGCCCACAGAGACCACAGAGGAGAATTGGTTTAGAAACTAGCCTTACCTCTGATTACTTTTTCTCTGTGGGCTCTGTGAGCTCTAGCGAACCCTGTTCGCGGGTGGTTAATTTTTCCGTTTTTTATCCTTCAGCAGAGCTGTATCCTGGCTTTCCATCGAAATTGTAAATAAACTCGGCCTTGATCGCATCTAACCCGACTCGATCAAACGCCTCAAACACTTGCATGCATTCCCTTTGACTGCAGGTTTGTGTCCCTTCTACTGCAAAGCGGCAGCGCCACTGTTCGATGCAGAAGGTCTCTGGTTGGCCGTGAGGCCAAACGCGCGCACCTCGATTGGTGACCATTTTCAGGCGCAAATTTCCGATATTGATATGAGAGACCTTATCGAAAAAGCCCGCTAAATTTCCCCGATGATACAAAAACACATCGACACCCACAATTTTTCGATTGGGATGGGTCATTGTATACTTAGCTTCGCTCATCTCTCGAGCCGCTGAATAGGTGATCGGTTTTAAAACTCCAGGTTTTTTCCCCAGATTGTGGATCACCGCATCGGCAAATTCTTTGGTTCCCACCTTCTTTTTGCTCTTTCCTTCGACAAAAATATCGTAGGTGTGAATTCCATCTTCTAATGTGCGGAGCCATCCGTTGTGAACATGTTCGGCAATTTTGGCTTGACCGATGTGAACGAGCATTTGTACGCCTGCCAAGAGAAGGCCCGATGGGTTGGCCAGATTTTGGCCTGCGCGCCTCGGCGCAGAACCGTGAATCGCTTCAAACATCGCTCCATGGTCGCCAATGTTTGCAGAGCCCGCTAAGCCGACAGAGCCTGTGATTTGGGCGGCAACGTCTGAGAGAATATCGCCATAGAGATTCGGCATAACAATCACATCAAAGAGTTCAGGAGTGTCAGCGAGTTTGGCAGCGCCAATATCGACAATCCAATGTTCATTGATAATATCTGGGTATTCTTGGGCAATTTCATCGAAGACTTTATGAAAAAGTCCGTCTGAAAATTTCATGATATTATCTTTACTAAAGCAGGTGACTTTTTTACGCCCATAATGCTTTGCATATTCAAAGGCGTAACGGATGATTTTTTCGCAGCCAGGGCGAGAAATCAGTTTTAGAGAACAACAGACATCGGGCGTTTGCCGATACTCGATTCCCGAATAGAGATCTTCTTCATTTTCTCGGACAATCACCACATCCATTTCCGGATGTTTTGTGTCGACACAAGGAAAATACGATACGCAAGGGCGAATGTTGGCATAAAGGCCCAATGTCGTTCGAATCGTCACATTTAAACTCTTAAAACCGCCACCTTGTGGCGTCGTGATCGGCGCTTTGAGAAAGGCTTTTGTTTTTCGAATGAGATCCCACATTTTCGGATCCATTCCTGTCGAAAAACCCTTCAAATACATTTTTTCGCCGATCTCGATTGGGAAAATCTCTAGCTCAGCGCCTGCTGCTTGAAGGATGCGGAGCGTAGCATCCATGATTTCTGGGCCGATTCCATCGCCATGGGCTACCGATATGGGAACTTTCATTCAACACCTCTTTTCTTGAAACATAGTGAATTTATCCGAACAGTTCAAGTAAGATAGAATTATGATTCAAAATCTTTTAGACAAACAGAAGCGCTCTCTTGACTATTTTTTTAATCGTATCGATGTAGCTGAACTCGAGGTCGCATTAAAACTGCTCTCTGAGTGTAGAGGGACGATTGTGTTTTCTGGAGTGGGCAAAAGTGGACTCGTTGCCCAAAAAATTGCCGCGACGTTTGCATCCACTGGAACTCGGGCCGTTTTTCTTTGCCCGACAAACGCCATTCATGGCGATTTGGGACTTTTGCAAGAGGGGGACGTGTTTGTCGCTTTGAGTAAAAGCGGCGCCTCGCAAGAGCTTCTCGATTTAATCCCATCGATCCAAAGAAAAAAAGCGCAAATATTAGCCGTTGTAACAAACCCCGGATCAAATCTCGAAAAAAATGCGCTTGCCACCGTCCATTTGCCGATCGATCGAGAACTTTGCCCTTTTGATTTAGCGCCCACTACTTCGACGGCCGTTCAAATGATGTTTGGCGATTTATTGGCCATAGCCCTCATGCAGAAAAAAAACTTTTCGGTCGATGATTTTGCCAACAATCATCCCGGCGGCCTTTTAGGAAAAAAAATCACGCTGCGCGTTTCTGATTTGATGTTCAAAGGAACTTCGATTCCAATGTGTAGGCCCACCGACAAATTGATCGATCAGCTCCATAACTTTAGCGCGAAAAAATGTGGCTGTCTGATCGTGACCGATGAGAATCTTGAGCTGCAGGGGATTTTTACCGATGGCGATTTGAGGCGATCCATTGAAACAAAAGGGCCCAAAGCGCTTGAGCTCACCTTATCTCAGCTCATGACCCGCGCGCCCAAATCGATCTCGGCTGCAAATTTAGCAATCGATGCCATTCGCGCCATGGAAGAAGAGCCGCGCCGGCTCATCACCGTCTTGCCCGTTCTCGAGGGGACTAAAGTGGTTGGCTTGATTCGGATGCATGACATCATCCAAGCAGGACTCCATCCTGTCGAACAATTTCCATTGTAAGATATCTTCACTCCCAACAAAATTGAAGAAAACTAACTGTGAGAATCTATGGACCCTACGTTTGCAAATGCATTGATCATTCTCGTTTTTGCCATCGGCTATTTCGCGATCATCTTTGAATATAACATCAAAATCAACAAAACCGCATCCGCCCTCATCATGGCAGTCCTCACTTGGATGTTTGCCTTTTTAATCCAAGATCAAGATCCCATCATGGCCATCCATTCGTTAGGAGAGCATTTGGGAGATGTGAGTCAGATCATTTTTTTCCTCTTGGGAGCGATGACACTTGTTGAACTCGTCGATGCGCATAAAGGGTTTAAAGTGATCACCGATTTAATCCAGACAAATTCGAAGCGAAAAATGCTCTGGATCATGGGGATTACCACCTTTTTTCTCTCGGCCGTTTTGGATAACTTAACCACCACCATTGTGATGGTATCACTGCTCCGAAAATTGATCTCTGATCGAGAAGATCGAATTCTTTTAGGCTCTATGATCGTCATTGCCGCCAATGCAGGTGGCGCCTGGACGCCCATTGGCGATGTGACAACAACGATGCTCTGGATCAATGGAAATATCAGCACCTTATCGATTATGAAAGCGCTCTTTATCCCGAGTGTTGTCACTCTAGTTGTATCGCTCTCTCTTTTAAGTTGGAAGATGAAAGGGCTCCATTCTAAACTCGAAAAAAAGGCAGAAGCGCAACCCTCAGAGCCCGGCGGAAGATTGATTTTTTACTCTGGCATAGGCGCTCTCATCTTCGTCCCCATTTTTAAATTTCTGACGAATCTGGCTCCCTCCATGGGGCTTTTACTTGCGCTCGGCGTTTTATGGCTCATCACCGATCTCATGCATCGCACTCACGAAGGGCGTCAACACCTTCGCGTCCCCCAAATCCTAACGAAAATTGACACCTCAGGGGTGATCTTTTTCCTCGGCATCCTCCTCTGCGTCGGCGCGCTCGAATCGGTGGGCATTTTGCAAAACCTAGCGAACTTTTTAGACGTGCATGTTCACAATGTATCGCTCATCGCAACGGTGATCGGGCTCATCTCGGCCATCATCGATAACGTGCCGCTTGTGGCCGCTACCATGGGGATGTACGATCTCTCAACCTATCCCATAGACGCTCCCATTTGGGAACTGATCGCCTTCTGCGCAGGAACAGGCGGTAGCATCCTCGTCATCGGCTCGGCCGCTGGCGTCGCCCTCATGGGGCTCGAAAAAGTCGATTTTCTCTGGTACGTGAAAAAGGTGAGCTGGGTCGCCCTCATCAGCTATTTTGTGGGGATTGGGGCCTATTTAGTGCAGAGCGCGATTCTGGGGTAAGAGAGGATTGATTTCTTCTTTTCAAAAACAAAGCTTCTTGGTTATAATACTTCTCAATTTAAAAATTATTTTATATCGGAAATTGAAAAAAATGATTACTACTGCTGTGCGAAACTTTGAAATGGGAGCGGCGAGTCCCTCTTTTTTTGGAGAAGTTTATTATAATGAGTCTCGAAGCGCAGAAGGCTGCTGGCTGCAAAATTTAGGGGGTAGAGCCTTATTTTTAGCACAGACAATTGTGAGTATCGTGACTGTTGCATTAAACCTAATAGCCATCATTTTTGGCTCTCTATTGGCCCTTTGCTTTGAAGGCTGCGAGGAAGCGAAAGTTATACTCGACAAAACCTCTCGATTCGAGCTTGTCCATTTAGCCTTTATTCCGACTGGAATCCTCGGATTTTTTGCCCCTGAATGTGCCATCGATACCCGCCAATCGCTCTTGAGCTGGGTCGGAAATTAAGCCGATTTAGCTTGAAAAACTCTCTTCAAGAAAGAGAGTTTTTAGGTTGGATTTAAGAGGCTCCGAATGGATTATTCCAAAAGACGTAAGCAGCTACTAAAAACGCTGCTGCTCCCATCCCTGCGGGAAGGACGTAATTGGAGTAGGCTCTTAGTGGTAGCTTGAGTGGAATGAAAATAGAAGCATTTGAATACCTCGAAAAAATTTTATTTACTCCGGGTTTAATAACAGTTCCTGTGAGCACTCCCGAGGGTAATGCTACTAAAGCGGTAATAAAAGCAGCTACAGGATCTCTGCCTCCCAATGTCGCAAGAGCAATTCCTGCTAAAATTGGGCATATAACCTCATCTGTAAGATTGTGCCATGGCATTTTGAAAGATCGCAACCCACGATGAATTCCTAGCTCACATCCTATTCCCATTCCTATTGCAGCCAGCGTTGGTATTCCATTGAATAGACTTGCTGTTTTGGCAGCTGCCAAAGCTAGCGGCGCCTCTAGTGCCATCCCAATTGCAAATACTGTGAGTAAAGTGATCGGATTTATCGCCATTTTCTTAAATTCCTTCCATCGATAAAGATCTGCCTCCTCTCGTATTGGAACTGTGAGGGGATTTAGAGCCATTCGCACATAAGTTGACTGCTCTTCAAAACCTGCTAAGTCCTCCGGAACTTTAGGGGCGCCAAAGAATGTGTGTACATTTCCTGCTACGTCGGAGATTCTCATCCCTTCCTCATATTCGGGACGTAGTAAAAATATGCCAATTGCTCTGATCAGATCGGGCGGGAGCGCATCGAAATTACTCTCTTTTTTAAAGAATTCAGTTTCCGTTTTAGTGCAAAGGTGGTTAGCCCTGCCGACTACCTCTGGGCAGTAGCACATAAGGGGATTGCAGATACATTCTCCGTGACAGTTACCCATAAGGGGATTACACGCTGATGTCATAAACCGAACTCCATTATAATAATGGCAATATTATAATATAATTTTGTAATTAAGATCGATTGGTTTTTATCCCACAACTTAGCAGTTATTGTACCTAGGTTTCGTGAGGTCGAATTTCTCATCGGAAATTAGGCAGATTTAGCTTGAAAAACTCTCTTCAAGAAAGAGAGTTTTTAGGTTGAATTTAAGAGGTTGTGTTTTCACCGAATGGATTATTGTAAAAGACGTAAGCTGCTACTGCGTACGCTGCTAATTTGATACCCATGGGGAGGGCCGGGCTGAGAGGAGGATAGAAGCTTCTTGAGTATTGCGTGGATGGAATGTAAATATAAAGATTTAAATATCTTGGAAAAATTTTATTTACTCCGGATTTAATAACACTTCCTGTTAATATTCCTGAGGTTACCGCAACTGAAGCAGTAATAATAGCAGCTATAAGGTTTTCGCCCCCCAATGTCGCTACGGCAGTTCCTATTAAAATTGGACGTATAACCCAATCTTTAAGACTGTGCTGTTGCAATCCTAAGTGAGCTCCAAGCCTACCTCCTATCCCCATTCCTATTGCCGCTACTGTTTGCGTTCCATTGAATAGGCTTGCTGTTTTTGCAGCTGTCAAAGCTAAAGGTGCTTCTAGTGCCATCCCAATTGCAAATGCTACGAAAATATTTAGCTTATCTATCATCTGTTCCTTAAATAGATTCCGTCGATAAAGGTCAGCTTCTTTGCGGATCGGAGCTGTGAGAGGATTTAGAGCCGTTCGCACATAAGTTGACTGCTCTTCAAACGCTGCTAAGGCGCTCGGAACTTTAGGGGCGCCAGGGGGGAAGGTCTGTTTGTTTTCGTACCCATTGATGATCTTCACCCATTCCCCATATTCGGGATGTAGCAAAAATCTGCCAATTTCTTCGATCACTTCGGGATGTAGCCCATCGAAATTACTGGGTTTTTTAAAGGATGCGGTTTCTGGGTCGGTGCAATAGTGTTTAACCTCGCCGATCCGCCCTGGACAGTTGCACATAAGGGGTTTGCAAATATTATAATCTGCAGTTTTCATGTGGCGTTCCTCGTGTTTAATTTGAATTAATATAGTGTAATTATTAGATTAAGTCGATTGATTTTTAGCCCGCAACTTCGCGCTATTTGTCTGCTTTGAACTGGGTCGGTAATTAGGCCGATTTATACCGCTCGTGACTCGAAAATTGGTTCTGCCTGCGCCCTACCCCAAAGATCGACGCGATCTTCGAGGCGGGCAGCCCGACTCAAAATCGGGGCGACTCCCCGGCATTTCCCAATTTTCGAACCACTCCCGGCACAGCTCGAAAAACCCCCCTCAAGAAAGAGAGTTTTCAGGCCGAATTCAAGAGGTCGCGCTTCCACCGAACGGATTATTCCCAAAGACGCAAGCAGCCACCGCGTATGCCGCTAATTCGATACCCGTGGGGAGGGCCGGCCTGAGAGGATAGAAGCTTCTTGAGTACCGCGTGGGTGGAATGTAAACATAAAGATTTGAATATCTTGGAAAAAATTTATTTACTCCGGATTTAATAACACTTCCTGTTAATACTCCTGAGGCTACCGCAGCTGAAGCAGTAATAAAAGCAGCTATAGGGTTTTCGCCCCCCAATGTCGCAACGGCAGTTCCTATTAAAATTGGAGATATAACCCAATTTATAAGACTGCGCCGTCCCAATCCGAAAGATTGCAATCCAAAGATAGCTCCAAGCCCACCTCCTATCCCCATTCCTATTGCAGCCAGTGTTGGTGTTCCGTTGGATAGACTTGCTGTTTTTGCAGCTGTCAAAGCTAAAGGTGCTTCTAGTGCCATCCCAATTGCAAGTGCTGCGAAAATATTTAGCTCACATATCATCTGTTTCTTAAATACTTTCCATCGATAAAGGTTAGCTTCTTTGCGGATCGGAACTGTGAGGGGCTTTAGGTCATTTCGTACCAAAGTTGACTGCTCTTCAAACCCTGCTAAGGCGCTCGGAACTTGAGGGGGGCCAGGGGAGAAGGTTCCTACGTGTCCGTGCTCATCGATGAAGTTCATCCATGGCCCATATTCGGGATGTAGCAAAAATCTGCCAATTTCTCTGATCAGATCGGGCGGGAGCCCCTCGAAATTACTGTGTTTTGTAAAGTCTGCGGTTTCTGGGTCGGTGCAATGGTGTTCAACCTCGTCGATCGGCCCTGGACAGTTGCACATAAGGGGATTGCAAATATTATAATCTGGAATTATCATGTGGCGTTCCTTGTATTTAATTTAAATTAGTATAGTGTAATTATTAGATTAAGTCGATTGGTTTTTATCCCACAACTTAGCAGTTATTGTACCCTAGGTTTCGTGAGGTCGAATTTCTCATCGGATATTTGGGGCGTGAATTTTCTGAATCGTATCTCTCTTATTTTTAGCGAGTTGTGAAATGCTCTCTTAACTCCATTTTGAAAAAAGTTGCTGTAAATTTCTCGTTTCATGTATGTTCTTAACTTCGTTTCAAATAAAAGTCGAAAGACTGGAAGAAACGAAAGAACGGCGAAGAATCGCTGATCGATGTCTTGACAGTAGAAGAAGAGAAGAGTGCGGAAAAGTTTTGAGCTTGTTAGAGAGCTCAAGGTAACTTGAGCACTCGTCAATTATATACAGTATATTTTTTTTGAGAATTTGATCTTGGTTCAGATCGAATGCTGACGGCGTGGATGAGGCATGCAAGTCGCACGATATAGGGGCAACTCTATATAGTGGCGCAAGGGTTAGTAACACATGGATAATCTACCTCTGACTTAGGAATAACGGCTGGAAACGGCCGCTAATACCCAATGAAGTTCTGCAAGGCATCTTGCGGTAATTAACGCGGGGGATCGAAAGACCTCGTGGTGAGAGAAGAGTCCATGAGATATCAGCTAGTTGGTGAGGTAAAAGCTCACCAAGGCTAAGACGTCTAGGCGGATTGAGAGATTGACCGCCAACACTGGGACTGAGACACTGCCCAGACTCCTACGGGAGGCTGCAGTCGAGAATCTTTCGCAATGGGCGCAAGCCTGACGAAGCGACGCCGTGTGAGCGAAGAAGGCCTTCGGGTTGTAAAGCTCTTTCGCTAGGGAACAAGAGAGATGGAAGAATACTCCATTGATTTGATGGTACTTGGTAAAGAAGCACCGGCTAACTCCGTGCCAGCAGCTGCGGTAATACGGAGGGTGCAAGCATTGATCGGA
>Ga0105239_10008418_pt1 | contig 11741 bp, 8 predicted proteins | sample KBSC44metaG_FD_92761 | JGI IMG/M metagenome (GOLD analysis project Ga0105239, IMG submission 92761) | Corn rhizosphere microbial communities from Kellogg Biological Station, Michigan, USA - KBS C4-4 metaG | ecosystem: Host-associated > Plants > Roots > Rhizosphere > Soil | place: Michigan, USA...
AAGGTCGCGGCGAGCGCGATGGCGGGCGACGAACGCATGGGATTCGAACAGCGAAAACAGCCTTCATTTTAGCAGCCAGCCGCTACAATGCCGCCCATGCCCACGACATTGTCCGCATCCGATCTGCCCGGCCTGAACCTGATCCATCGCGGCAAGGTGCGCGATGTCTACGCGCTGTCGCCACGCGAACTGCTGATCGTGGCAACCGACCGGCTCAGCGCGTTCGACGTCGTGCTGCCCGATCCGATTCCGGGCAAGGGCGAAATGTTGTGCCAGATTTCCAATTTCTGGTTCGACAAGACGCGCCAGATCGTGCCGAATCATCTGACCGGCAAGCCGGTCGCGAGCGTGTTGCCGACCGGCACCGATGCGCAGCTGTACGCAAAGCGCAGCGTCGTCGCCAGGCGGCTCAAGGCCGTGCCGATCGAGGCGATTGCACGCGGCTACCTGATCGGCTCGGGCTGGAAGGATTATCAGGCGCGCGGCGCGCTGTGCGGAATCAAGCTGCCCAGCGGTTTGCGCCAGGCCGAGCAGTTGCCGCAGCCGATTTTCACGCCGTCGACCAAAGCCGCGGTCGGCCAGCACGACGAGAACATCGGTTTCGATCGCGTCGTCGAACTGGTCGGCGCCGATCTCGCCGAGCGCGTGCGCGACGCAACCTTGAAAATTTATACATATGCCGCCGACTATGCGCGCGCGCGCGACATCATCATCGCCGACACCAAGTTCGAATTCGGCCTCGACGAAGACGGCACTCTGTATGTGATGGATGAAATGCTGACGCCGGATTCCTCGCGCTTCTGGCCGGCCGACCAGTATCGTGTCGGCACGAGCCCACCGAGCTACGACAAGCAGTTCGTGCGCGATTACCTGGAAACGCTGGACTGGAACAAGACGGCGCCGGGGCCGAGCCTGCCGGCGCACGTGATCGAAGGCACGGCGGCTAAGTATGCCGAGGCCCTGAAGCGGCTGGCCGGAATCGAATTGCAGTAGGAGGTGCGCCATGAACACCGTTTCGAACGAATCGATCGACACGCGCCGCGAAGTCGACCGCTGGCTCGGCAATTACAGCGAAGACCACCGCAATCCGACGAATATCCTGATTCACTGGATCTGCGTGCCGCTGATCCTGTGGACGGTCATCGCGCTGTTGTGGGCCGTGCCGGTCCCGGAATCGATCGGCCGCGCCGGCTTGTGGGCGGGCGTGGCGATGTTCGCGGCGATGATGTTCTACCTGCGCCTGTCGCGCCCGCTTGCCTTCGGCATGCTCGCGGCATTCGTGCTGCTCGGCCTCGTCACGGAAGGGCTGTATCGCGTGCTCGGGCCGATGAATCTGATGTGGCTCGCGATCGGCGTGTTCGTGGTCGCGTGGATCGCACAGTTCGTCGGCCACCACATCGAAGGCCGACGTCCGGCATTCTTTACGGATCTGGCTTACTTGCTGATCGGCCCGGCGTGGATCGTGGCCAAGGTCATGCGCAAGGTCGGGATTGCCTACTGAATTCCCGCCGAACAAGGCGCCCGCAGGCGCCTTGTATCAAGCCGAATGATATCGCGCGATCAGTGCATGCCGCCCATCATGCCGAGCATGGCGCTGCCGAAAACGAAGAACAGCACGACGGCCAGCACGATATAGATCACGTATTCGATCAGCGTGACCAGGCAGGCCTTGCCGAAGCCCATCTGCCCGCCGGCCGGCACTTTGATCAGGGCGTTGATGATGAACGCGTTGAGCAGGAACGAGACCACCAGCCCAACCAGCGAGCCCGTGGATCCCAGCAACATTTGCATCAACCACGAGACCACCGCGCCCGCGATGATGCCGACGATGACCACGGCAACGGCATTGCCGAGGCCTGGCTTGAAGCCGGCCGCGAGCTTCGTCGCCAATTGCACGATGAATGCACCGATGACGATGAAGACGACCAGAATGACCAGGCCAACTATCAATCCTGTAAGCATGATGTTTCCCCTCGATGGATGAAATTCGAATTGTCGGAATCGTGCACAAGGGCGATCCATGCCCGGTGGCGCTCCACCCCGCTCCCGCGCGGATGGTACAGCAATAAATGTCGCGTCGGCCGCAAACCGAACACCTAGTCGGCGGCTTTTTCGCGCGGCTTGAGCAGCCAGCGGCACAACGCCGGCAGGAACACGATCGCGGCGATCATGTTGACCACGAACATGAAGGTGAGCAGCACGCCCATATCGGCCTGGAATTTCAGGTCCGAGAAGATCCACAGGCCGACGCCGACGGCGAGTGTGAGCGCGGTATAGAAGATCGCGATGCCGGTGGTCTTCAGCGCGATGAAATACGCCTCGGTCAGCGGCTTGCCCGCGCGCAGCGCCTCGCGCATGCGCGCGAAGATGTAGATCGCGTAATCCACGCCGATGCCGACGCCGAGCGCGAGCACCGTCAGAGTGTTCACTTTCTTGCCGATGTCGAGCTCCACCATCAGCGAGTGGCCAAGTTCGGTGACGAGCACGAGCGGCAGCACGATGCACAGCGCCGATAGCGGATTGCGGAAGCTGATGAGGCACATCAGGAACACGGCCGCATAAAGCAGGTACAGCATCGTGTGGTCGACAGCGCGCACTTCGTCGTTCGTCGCCGCCATCACGCCGACGTTGCCCGTAGCCAGGCGCAGGTTGACCTTGTCGCTGGTGAAAGTCTTGCCGTCGGCCTGCGCATCGGCGAACTGCTTGGCCAGGTCCGCGCGCAGATTCGCTTTCGGGCCGGCGAACACATGGTTGTAGTCGCGGAATTTCTTCACCGCGGCGATCACGGTGTCGATCGTCGTGGCGCGATGGTCGGTGAGGAACAGCATCACCGGCATAGCGCTGCAGTCCTCGTTGAGCAGGCCGGAGTCGGTCTCGAAACCTTGCGTGTCCTGGCGCAGCGCGTCGTTGTCGCGCGGCAGCACGCGCCAGCGGATGTTGCCTTCGTTCCAGCCGGCGTTGACGATCTTCGCCGCTGCCGGCAGCGTGATCACCTGGGCGACGCCGTCGACGTTGCGCATCGCCCAGGCGAAGCGATCGAGCGTTTCCATCACCGGATAGCTGGTCGTGCACGCGTTCGGCGCGCCTTCGGCGATCACGTTGAGCATGTCCACGCCGAGCGCGAACTTGTCGCTGATCAGCGCGGCGTCGCGGTTGTAACGCGCATCCGGCTTGAGCTCGGCCACGCCTTTCTGCGCATCGCCGATCATCACGCGGCTGCCGTATTGCGCGGCGGCGGCCCACATGCCCAGGCCGATCAGGATGACGATGGCGGCCGGCACTGGCCGCGAGAGATGGGCGAGCACGCGCCACAGCTTGTCGAACTGGGTGAGTTGGCGCAGGCGCCAGGCGCGCTTGCCGTCGAGGTTGCGCAACTTGCAGAACGACAGCAGCACCGGCAGCAGGATCAGGTCGGTGAGGATCGTCAGCGCGACGCCGACCGTGGCGGTGACGGCCAGCTCGAAAATGATGCGCACCGGAATGATCAGGATCGTCGCGAAACCGATGCAGCCGGCGATCAGCGCGACGGTGCCCGGCACCAGCAGCATGCGGAACGCGAGGCGCGCGGCGGTTTGCGCATCGACGCCCTGGCGCGCGCGCAGTTCCTCGACGCTGCCGTCCTCCAGGCCGCCGAAGAACAGCTCGCCGCGGAAGCGGTTGATCATCTGCTCGCCGTGGCTGACCGCGATCGCGAAGATCAGGAACGGCGTGAGCATGTTCAGCGGATCGACGCCGAAGCCGAGCAGGTGCAGCGCGCCGAGCATCCAGACCACGGCGACCAGCGCGCAGAACACGGTCAACGAAGCGAGTTTCACCGACGCCGAATAGGCGAACAGCAGCAGCCAGGTGAAGGCGATCGTGACGAAGAAGAACACGATGACCGATTTCGCGCCGGTGCTGATGTCGCCGATCATCTTGGCGAAGCCGATGACCGCGACGGTGGTGTGTTCGTTTTCGTATTTGTGGCGGATCGCCTCGAGCTGGTCGTCGATCTTGTTGTAGTCGATCGTCACGCCATGTTCGGGGTCCTCCGGCACGAGGTCGACCCAGACCATGGCACCGGAGAAATCCTTGGCGACGAGGCGGCCGACGATGCCGGCTTTCTCGATGTTCGCCTTGATCGTGGCAAACTGCTCGGGCGTGGCCTGGAAGCCCTCGACGTTCGGCGTGAACGTCTGCGGGATGACGTTGCCGCCGGCGAAGCCGTCTTCGACGACCTCGACGAAGCGCACGTTCGGCGTGAAGATCGAGCTCTCGCGCGACGGGTCGGCATGGTCGATCTTCGCCGCGTCGGCGGTGATGTTCTCCATGGTCTGGAAGAACGGCTGGTTGAACATGCTGCCGCTCTTGTCCATCACCGCGATCAGCACGCGGTTGGCGCCGCCGAAGTTCTTCTCGTAGTCGAGGAACGTGCGCATGTACTCGTGCTGCAGCGGAATGTGCTTCTTGAAGCCGGCCTCGACCTTGAGCTGCGACGCGAAGAACGCCATCGCCGCGGTGATCGCGGCGAAGATGATCAGCACGACGATACGATTGCCGAAGATCAGCCGTTCGGCGAAGCGCTGGAAGGCATTGGGTTCCGCAGTGGGGTTGGTCGGTGCAGCCACGAGATGCCTTCCTTACTGCGCTGAGTAGACGGAAACGCCGTTTTCGCCGGCGACGAGCAGATCATTGCCGGTGCCGAGCGGCAGCACCGCGGCAAGCGTGCCGGCGGGCTGGTCGCTGTAACTCTTCAGCGCTTCGCCGGCCTTGCTGCGCACCAGCACGATGCCGTTTGCGCCGACGATCGCCACGCCGTCGTTCGGCAAAGCGGTGCCGCCCATGAGACTGAGTTCGGTGCCGGTGTCGAGCAGGTTCCAGTGTTCGCCGAGATCGTTCGATTCGAACACGTGGCCACGCAGGCCGAACGCGAGCACGTGCTCGCCGCCATAGCCGATCACGCCGAACATCGAGCCGTCGTACGGCAGCTGCTGGCGCTGCCAGGTTGCGCCCGCATCGCGCGAGCGGAACGCGCTGCCGCGCTCGCCGACAATGACGAGACCGCCGCTACCCGTGCGCGCGATGGCGTTGAAATGCGGCGTGCCTTCCTGGCCGAGCTTGAGCTCGTCCTTGTTGAACGTCTGCCCGTGTTCGGCTGTGGCGGCCGCGCTGACGTCCGCGGCCGCGCCGGATTTGGCGGCGGCGCTCGCCACGTTCATCGGCGTCCAGGTGTCACCGCCGTCGTCCGTGCGCAGCGCGAGACTGTAAGCACCGACAGCGAAACCGTGCTTCGCATCGGTGAACAGCACGTCAAGCAGCGGCACGCCCTGCCGCGAATCGTGCAGCGCATCGCTGGCGTCGGCCGCGGGCTTCCACGGGTCCTGGCGCTGCAGCGTCCAATGTTCGCCGCCATCGCCGCTGTGCATGATCACGCCGTCGTGGCCGACCGCCCAGATGTTCGCATCGATCGCGCTGACTGCGGTGAATGTCGCGCGCGTGGGGACCTGCGCCTGCTGCCACTCCTTGCCGTCGGCGGACAGCAGGATGTCGCCGCGCGCGCCGACCGCGATGTAGCGTTCGCCGGCGCGGGCGAGATCGAGCAGCAGCGAGCGCGCCGCAAGCGGCATGATCTCGGCGGGAGCGGCGACCGGATCGATCCAGTTGTCGGCATGTGCGCACGTGCCGGCGAGAACGCCGGCAACGAGCGGCCAGCAGCGAAGATCGCGGAGCATCTGCTTCCCCTCCCGGAATCGCCTGAAGCATCTCCGCAGCACCGCCCAAACGATGCTGCGGAGATGGTTCGCGGTTTTACCTTACTCCAAAAAACCAACAGCCGCTCGCGCGGCTGGTGGTTCTTTCTGTACTGCACCGCGTCACTGGATGCCGCGTTCGCGCAAGCTTTGCGGGGAGAACATCTCCGGCTTGGTGACGAACGAGAAATTGTATTCCGGGTCCTGGTTGTCCAGGCCCTGCACCAGATAGCGGCCGGCCTTCAGGTCGTTGTGGATCTCCAGCGTCGACCAGAACACCGGTACTTCGTAGTAGTTCACGCTCGGCGCTTCGGAGTAGCGCCACAGCTTGCCCTGGTTGTCGTAATGATCGATTTCGAGAATCTGCCAGCTGTCCTCGTCGAGATAGAACGTGCGCCTTGGATTGATGTGGCGCATGCCGGGCTTGAGGTTCGCCTCGACGATCCACACGCGATGCAGCTCGTAACGCAGCAGGTCCGGGTTGATGAAGTGCGGCTTGATCAGGTCGTCGACCTTGGTCTTGTCGCTGTGCGCCGTGTACGAGTTGTACGGCACGTACATCTCCTTCTTGCCGACCAGTTTCCAGTTGTAGCGGTCGAGCGCGCCGTTGAACATGTCGGTCATGTCGTTCGTGCGCATGCCGTCGGAGGCGGTGCCCGGATTGTCGTAGGCGACGTTCGGCGCGCGCCGCACGCGACGCTGGCCGGGGTTGTAGATCCACGCTTCGCGCGGCTCTTTCTTCGAGTTCAGCGTCTCGTGCACGAGCAGCACCTGGCCGGCCAGGCGCGGCGGCGAGACCACGTCCTCGAAGAAGTACAGCAGGATGTTGTTGATGTCCTTGAGCGTGTTGCCCTGCTTGTAATACAAGCCGAGGCCTTCCTCGTGGAAGCGTTCGAGCGTGTACTGGCCCGACGCCGTCGGCACCGCCTGGTTGTTCCAGCGCTCGAACGACACGCCCTTGAACTTGAGCTTGTGGTTCCAGATCGCCTCCATGCCGGCCTTGGCCGGATCGGAATCCAGAATCGGGAAGGGAAAGCCCTCGGCCACGTTCGCCACGCCTTCGCCGTCGTCGATCAACTCGCCGGTCGCGGCGTTCTTGATCGTCATGTCGTAGATACGCTGCGGGAACGAGGCGCTGCGCCGCGTCGGATACACCACCATTTTCCAGTCCGGATATTTCTCGAACATCGCGATCTGGCCGGCGCCGAGTTTCTCGGCGTATTGCTTGTAGTTCTTCGCGTCGATCGTGAACAGCGGCTTGTCGCCCGGGAACGGATCCGGATGGTGCATGCCGACCTTGTAACCCGCCGGCGGCTGGGTGATGCCGCCGGTCCACTCCGGAATCGAGCCATCCTTGTTGCCGGCGCGTTCGGCGCCGACCGGAGTCAGACTCTTGCCGAGCTTGCCGGCGTCGGCGGATTTCGCCAGCGCGCCGCCGGCGAAGACTGCGGCGGCGATGAAAATGGCGAGCCGCGCGTGTTTGTACATTGCCATGGTGGTCCCTCCCACTTAGCTTTTCAGAATGAGTATTTGACGACGAACGCGACGAAGTCGCGGTCGTTGAGCAGATTGAACTGGCCGCCGCCGAAATAATCCGTGTAGCTCAGATCAAGGTCCCACTTGTTGAGGTAGTTCGCGTTCACGCCGAGCGTCACCGACTTGCGATCCTCGATGAAGTTGCCGCCGGGTCCCGGCGAGGTGCCGTGCACGTCGTGATTGAAAGCGATGCGCGGCGCCACCGTGAACGCGGTGCCGAAAGCATTGTTGTAGTCGGCGCGCGCGGCCACGCGGTAGCCCCACGAGAACGCGGTCGGGAAACCGTTGAGCTGGGTTTCCGGATTGTTGCCGTTGCCGGAATTCACGTCCGGACCGCCGCCGGTATCGGTGCCATCGCTGTTGTAACGCAGTACGCTCTGCGCCGGCAGATTCCATACCTTGGTCGCACCGGCTTCGCCGATCATGACGAACTGGTCGGCCTGGAACCAGTTCCCCGGGCCGATGACCTTGGTCGCGGTGAACTGCAGCTGCGATACCTTGTGACGCTCGTAGCCCTGGATGTACTCGCCCGGACCGTAGGTGCCGAGCTGACTGACGAAGCGGTTGTACGGCGCCGGAATCAGTTCGTTGAGCGGAGTGAGGCCGGCGTACAGCAGTTCGACCGCGTCGATCTGCAGCGGCTGGTTCGGGCGGTAGCTCAGCTCGCCCTGCAGCGCGATGCCGGGACCTTCCAGCTGCGTGCTGAAGCTCAGACCGTAGAGATGGATGTCCTTCGGGTATTCGTCGAAATAGCCGGCGCTGTTCGGTATCGTGCTGGTCACGGTCACGCCGCTGATCAGCGGCAGGCGGCTGTGATAATTCTCGTAGTAGAAGCTGAACTCGGTGCCGTTGAGATTATCGGCGATGTAATGCGCAGCCACGCCGTATTGGCCGCTTTCCGGAGCGAAGCGGTCGGGCAGGCGACGCACGGTCTGCTGGCACGACTCGGCCAGCAGGGCCGCCAGCGGATTGCTCCCCGCCGCGGTGATGCTGGCGCCGCCAAATGCCGGATTGTCGCTCGCGGCACCGCCGAAACAGACGCTGTAATAGTTGTCCGCGTTTTTCACCGGCTGCGGCACGAGGCCGAACGGCAGCGAGGCGTAGGTACCGCCGAGCGTCGCGAAGTCGTTCGTCGAGAAGTACGTTCCGGCCGGATCCGCCTTCACCTGGGCGAATTCGAGCAGGTACGTCGCTTCCACGGAAAAGTTCTGGCTGACGCTGAACGAACCCCAGAGCTGATTGACCGGCAGGTACGCTTCCTTGAGCTCGGCGCCGGCGACGTGCAACTGCGACAGATCGAACGGATTGAGCGCGTTGATGCCGCCCTGGATGAACGTGCTCTCGCCCCAGTTCAGCACCTGCTTGCCGAAGCGCACCGTGCCGCTGTGGCCGCCGATGTCGAAATTGTCGTAGACGAACGAGTCGAGAATGCGGAAGCGCTTGCCGACCTGGTCGCGCGCGATGCTGGTCAGGTCCTTGTTGTTCTCGTTCGCGAAATCGTAGAACGCGCTGGCGCGCAGGAAAGCGCCCATGTTGGAGCCGTAGTCCAGGTGCAGTTCGGTCGTACCCTTGACGGCGTTGGAAAACACGTCGCCGGAGTTGTAGTTGAGATCGCCGTCGTCGTGGTTGGCCGAGAACGCGCCGCGCGCCGCGCGCTGCTGTGCATTGGGCGCCAGCCCGATCAGCGGATTGAAGTGGGCCTTGGCGATCTGGTCGTCGCTTTGATCGGAGACGCGCTCGGCGACGCCGTACGACAGCGTGGTGTTGATCGAGCCGTGCCAGCCGTCGGGTTCGCCGAAGTCGATCGCCTGCGCGGGACGCGCGACGAAGCCGGTCAGCGCGACGGCGATCGCCAGGCTCAGTCCGTGCGGCAGCAGGCGACGCGCAGTGTTGGTCTTGTTATGTTTGGTCATGGTGAGTCCCCGGTTACTGCGAGCGGACAACGGAAGGATTGGCGATCAGGACCGCATGGCCGCCGCTGGCGAGCATGCTGGCCATCTCGGTCTGCATTTCCACCGTAGCCTGCGGCGAACTGCTCGGGTCGAGCAGCGATCCATGCGTGCCGGTGACGAAGCGCACGACACCGCGGATCGATGCAGCCTGTGCTCCCGGAGGCACGAGTGTGGTCAGACCCAGCGCGGCAATCAGCGGATCGCCGCCCGACAGTGGCGCGCCCGGTACGTTGTTCGGGATGACCTGATCGGGCAGCCAGTTGCCATTGCCGTCATAGCAGTTCGCGCAATTGGCCGCACTGACATCGCCGGCCACCGGCGCGCTGCCGCCGACCACTTCCTGGGCGAGGATGCTCTTGCCGGCCGTGGCGAACGCGAAATTGATCGAGTCGGCGGAATCGACGACCGTCTGTGCTGCGACCATGAACGCGTCGTAGTCGGGCGTGCCCTGCTGCAGGCCGGCCGCGGCGAGGCCCGCATGGATCGACGGACCGAACGCCGGCGAGCCGTCGAGCAGGCGCACGACGCCGCCACCGGGCACATTGAGCACGGCCACATTGACGTGCGGTTCGATCGCCAGGAACGCGGTGCCGATGATCGAGCCGAGCGACTGGCCGACGAAGTAGATGCGCGAGCCGTCGAAATCGGCTGCACCCGTGTAGCTGAGCGTCGGGATCGCCTTGGTCAGTTCCATCAGGTCCGAACTGGCCTGGCGCAAGTTGTCGCGCGAGGTGAGCAGCGAGGCGAGGTTGATGAAGTGGATGCCGGAGGCGTCGATATGGCCGTCCGGACCCGGCGCGCCGGTGTCGTTGTTGGCGTAATCCACATCGAACGTGCGCTCGCCGGTGATCAACGCTTGGGCGGGCGAGCCGGCGAGCAGCTGATTGCGATACAGCGGACTGGTCGGATCGGTAATGCCATGCAGCGGCGCGTCGATGGCAATGACCGCAAAGCCTTGCGCGGCCAGCGTTCCGGCAATCGCGAACATGTCGGTGCGCACGCGCGTGATGCCGTGCTGGAAGATCACCACCGGCCAGCCGGCGGCCGGCTTGGTCCTGCCCGAGTTCGCGTTCGGCACCGTCATCAGCACCGGGATGTTCTGCGTCGAAGCGGCGACCGGGAATGGATTGAGAAACGTGACGTTCGTCGACGTCGGATCGAGCCCGAACTGGTTGAACGGCGGTACGTAGGCGCCTGGAGCCGCCTGCCAGAATGTGTTGAGCGGCGCGATCGGATTCTGCGCCGACGGTGCGCCCAGGTAGTACGGCACGGCCAGCGTGCCGACGAGCACGTCGGCCACCGGCGGCAGCGCCGGATTGATCTGCGCGAGGTTGATGCCCGTCGGTACTACGTGCGCCGCCGGGGCCGGGGTCTGCTCGACACGGCTTTGCACGGCCTGCATCACCGGCGTGATGCCTTGCGTGGTCGCTACCCACGACAGCACGATGCGCTGATCCGTCGACGCCTGGTCGAACTGGTCGACGGCATATTCCTGCGAGTTGACCAGCTGGCGCAACGGCTCCAGCGCACACGCCGTGGCGTCGGGCAGCAGCGGATCGGTGGAGTGGCCGCCGCTGCACAATGCGGCAGTGCGTTTGGCGAGGAAATAAGTTGTGTCCGGCGTGACGTCGTTGCCCGATGCGTCGGTAATGCTCGGTAGCTCGCCAGGATTCAGATGTCCGCCATTGCCTTCCAGCACCACCATGTAAGAGGTGAGCTGCTGCAGCGGCGCCGTCGGCACGATGGCTAGCGTGCGACCTGTGGTGTCCGACGGCGCCAGCACGGCGACGAATTCCTGCGGTGCCTGAAGTTCGCGCACGATGCCGGTTACGCCGCCACCCGGGCCGGTCAGCGTCACCTCGAACATGCGCACGGTTTGTCCGGGCACGATTGTCGTGGCCTTCGGCGGCGTACTGAATGTCGTGCTCCACGGCGCGGTGGTCGAAAAGCCGTCGAGCGCGTCCATCGCTACGCGCGGATCACCGTAGTCGGTTGGATTGGCGACCGGAATGTTCAACGTCAGGTCCGTCGTGCCCGACAACAGCAGGTTCGTCGGAAACGGCACCACGGCATTGCTCGGATCGAACCGGGCGGTGATCACGCCGGTGGTCGGCTGGCCATTGCCGTTGGTGGCGGGCTGTGTGGATGCCGCACGCGAACTGTTGCTGCCGCCGCCGCATGCTGAAAGCAGCAGAGACGACGACAGCGCCAGGAACAAACTCAGTCGGGCCTGCATAGGGAATTCCTGATAAGTGATTGGGAGCGCAACGACGCCCGTATCATAGGTAGTTCAAACGGTCGTTGGCAACGGCAATTTAACGGCGTTTGCGCGATTTGTCGCTGCTGCAATGCAGCAGCCGCAAGCCGCGTTGGCGATGATGTGAAAAAGTATACTCAGCGTGCGCCCGTGGCGTCTGCAAGCACATCGGCGGCGATGAAACCGCGCGGCGCATAACCGAAGTCGCGCATGGCCGGCCCGTTGTCGGCGAGCAGTGGTTCGCGCAGGCGCGCCAGTATGGCCGGC
>Ga0105239_10008419_pt1 | contig 11741 bp, 11 predicted proteins | sample KBSC44metaG_FD_92761 | JGI IMG/M metagenome (GOLD analysis project Ga0105239, IMG submission 92761) | Corn rhizosphere microbial communities from Kellogg Biological Station, Michigan, USA - KBS C4-4 metaG | ecosystem: Host-associated > Plants > Roots > Rhizosphere > Soil | place: Michigan, USA...
GAATGTCCAGTTCTTTTTCCCCGCAGAATGCGGCCATCAGGGGCAGACCGATCAACCCGATCTTTTCAACCAGGTCTTCCTCGAGTTTTTCCGAGACGGCAAGATCGCTCGACAGACCGCCGATGCTGCGGGCATTTCCAAGCACCGGCCAGAGAACCCGAGCCTCGTTACACAGCAATAGCACCGCCTCTCGGAACAGTCCGCTGGGCCTGCACACCGTCGTGCAGGCCCAGCCACTGGGAATCGATAATCGATGTCCATCAAGGAAACGGCACTCACGAAGACGACAGCCCGCCCAGCCCCCGGGGCGCGCGAACGACGCTTCCGTCGATGAGCCCCGATGGTCGAGCTCAGCGGCGGAACAACATCGGATCAAGCCCAGCTGAATCCAAAGATAATCCCTAGCAACACGATTCAAGACCATCGACGGTGCTGGCGGTCTACAGGCTGGATGTCCGTCCGATCCCGGGACACTCAATACTGAGATGCTGTAACCATTACGAAGCTGCGCAGATGGGCATCGAGGAACGCCGATTGCGATCATGCCCCGAGGACAGTGTCCGTATTTCAACGTCCATCATGCAGTTGGTTCACCGTTGGATGCGGCTCGATGATTCAGTCGGTCGCGGACGCGGCGACCGAGGGAAACGCTGGCGCGCGCTTCTGCTGAAACGCGGCGAGGCCCTCTTGCGCGTCGGGACCGGTAACGAGGTGCACTGCGGATGCGACTTCGTGTTCCAACCGCTCGTCTGTGACACTCGCCGACACCGTCATGGTCTTCATAAATGCCAGTGCGGGTGCGCTGCAGGCGCTGAGTTTCTCGGCGAAATCGGTTATCCACTGATCGAGCTCGGCGTGCGGCAGGACGTGCTGGACGAGACCGATCGTCATCGCGGTGTGTGCGTCCACAGTGCCACCTGTGTACATCATCCATCGCGCCATGCGGACACCGATCGCGTCGGGAAGCCGCCGTGTTCCGCCGCCCCCGGGCACGAGACCGAACTTGATATGTGCGTCACCGAAGGTGGCGCGGTCGGTCGCGACGATGACATCGCAGGCCAGGGCGAGTTCCAGGCCGCCGGCAATAGCGAGGCCGTCAACGATCGCGATCACAGGTTTCGGACACCGCTCAATATCGCGGAAGGTACGTCGCCACGACTCGAGCACGTCCCGGAAGACGAGTGGCGTCACCAGTTGTCGTTGGGCCTCCACGAGATCGGCGCCGGCTGAGAAGGCACGCCCATTACCGGTGATCAGGATCGCCGTCACCCGGTTGTCCCCAGCGGCGGCGCGCACCGCGCGTCCGAGGACGTCGATCACCGCAGCGCTCAGCGCGTTCCGGTGTTCTGGACGGTTCAACATCAGTTCTACGATCCGCCCATGCCGGCGCTGTATGACGACTTCCTCTGTCACGGGCTCACTCTCATCTCAAATTTGTATTCGGGCATCCGTACTCGCAAGACATGCACCGCCATCATTCCGGCGTGTGGGGAAGCCAGGGCCAGTACTTGGCAGTGACGCCACCGTCGACCGTGATGTTGCTGCCCGTGATCATCGACGAATCGTCGGACGCGAGAAAAACAACTGAGGGCACGTAGTCCGCGGGGGCAGGTAGCCGATTCATTGGCATCAAACCGAAGAAATTGTTTCGATACAGCGCGTCAGGCGAATTCGCAGCCTTCATGCGCTTTTCGTCGTCGGCGGTCGCAGGTTGTGTGGCGGTTGGGGTGAAGCCGTTGACTCTGATCCCGTAGGCCGCCAATTCCATCGCCGCCGAACGGGTGAAGTTGACCAAACCGCTCTTGGCAGTGGAATATCCGATGTTCCCGGGCTGCCCTTGCCACGCCGCGGTCGATAGGACATTGACGATGCTGCCGCCCCGGCCAGCAGCGATCATCGTGTCGGCCGCCGACCTCGTGAACACCAGTGCACCTGTGAGGCAGACATCCACCTGGCGACGGAACTCCTCGACTGGCATCGTGAGAAGCCCTTTGTGGTTGAACACCATGGCGTTGTTGACCAAAATGTCGACCCGTCCCCAGCGCTGCTCTGCAGCGCGCACGACGTCAGTTGCGTGAGCGGTGTCGGTGACATCGCCAGCCAATGCGAGAGCTTCTCCGCCGGCATCGATGATGAGCTGCATCGTGGCGTGTGCCGGGGCCTCGGCCAAGTCGGTGCAGACGACACGCGCACCCTCGGCCGCCAGCCCAACCGCGAGTGCGCCACCGATGTATCCGCCTGCGCCTGTGACAATTGCGGTCCTGTCCTGCAATCGCTTCACAGGATGATGCTGACCTTGCCGTGCGGCCGCAGGGCGTCGAGCACCATGACCGACTTGCGGCTCAGGAACTTGAAGCCGGTCACTTCGTCGGCTTCCATGATGTGACGATACTGACCCACGTATGTGTCGAGTACGCCGGCGCGAACCCGGTACACGGCGAAGTTGGCGAGGACATGCACTCGCCCTTCGCTGTCTTTGCGTACGCGAACATTGCTGATCAGGCGTCGGGTCGCAGAGTGCGGGTACTCAGCATGAGCGGAACGCGTGAGCAGTGATTCCACACGCTGCTCAAGTAGGAACCGGTCGTCATGCACGAGGAACAGGTCACGCGTCGGATCACCATCGGGACGGTCCGTGGCCGGTACCTCATAATGGCCGTTCGGCGCGAACAGCTCCAGCCACTCGAGTAGTCGCCATTGATCCAGCAGTTCGGCTTCCTCGAATAGAAAATTCTGGACGTCGGCCACCTCCTCCGGCGACACAGTCGATCCGGTCTCGAACGTCGTCCTCAAACCCACCGTATGCTCCTCTTCTCGTGCCGTGGCCTCGGCCGACGGCGGACGGAACCCTCTGCACAGGCCGAGGCTTGCGTCCATCGTGGGGACCGGCCGGGGAGGTCACAAGCACGTGTTCCACCCGACGGAAGCGACCAGCGGTGCCGTTGTGCCGCAAACGGATACCGTGCCTGAAAGCCGTTCACGCCAGCACAAAGACCTTGCCTTCGGAATCAACCTCAACCGGGAACGTCCGTAACCGCACAGTCGCCGGCAGGCAGAGCGGCTCACCGGTTCGAATATCGAAACGGGCCATGTGGAGCGGACAGGTCACCTCGTTGCCCTCGAGGTCACTGTCTTCGCCTAGCGACCATTCCTCGTGGGTACAGCTGTCGGCGGTCGCAAAGAACTCGCCGGCCTCATTCCGAAATACGGCCACTGTCGGCTCACCCTTGATCGTCATGGACGAGCCGAGTTGCATCTCGTCCGCCTGGCACACATAACGCCGTCCCATCCTTGACAGTCCTCTCTCAGTTGGGCCACCTGGCACCGCGTCGGCACCCTGCGGAGCATCTTCTCCGGGAAATTTGCGCCGATCCACCAGTCGTTTCGGCGGTTGGAACCGTGGTCCGCAGGAGATCTGGCCATTTGTGTTCCGGTGCTTGGGACGCACGGTTTCCCACGATCCACGGCGCCGATCAGATGGGGAGCACCAGTTCGCGGTGCCCACAGCCCAAGACGACCGACCACCCGGGAGATTCTTCGTCATGACCCCCGTCGTGCACATCGCTCCGCGGCACGACGCTGTGCCGACAGCAGTCGGGCCGATCGACGTCGCATCCATCCATCTACCCGGCACGCCCCGGGGCGCGGTCCTGGTCCTGACCGCCGACACGAACTTTGAGCACGAAGCCGCCACGCTGCTCAACGCCTTCGCCGCAGCGGGCTTTGAGGGGCACGCCGCAGACGTGACCGAGGTGCGGGGAACCCCGGACAAGCTGGTCCCGGTTCTTCGCACACTGATCGATCTGGTGGGCGAACATGGATGGACTCGGGAACAGATGGGCATCGTCGGATACGCAAACGGCGGAGGGCTCGCACTCTTGGCGAGTGCTTGGTTCGAACTCGGTGCAGCAGTGAGTTTTTCTCTACGGCCTTGGTCCACCGGCTGTAGCGACCTTGCGCGTCATATCGCAGAACTGGCCCCTCGCATTCGGACATCCTGGCTCTACCTAACGGGCGACCACGATCCTTTGCTGCCGAGGTCAGAAGGGCGACGACTCGAAGGTGCGCTTCTCCGCGAGACATCGGTATACACACAGATCGTCACCTATCCGGGCGTGGGCGCGGACTTTTACCGAACATCACCCGAAGTCCCGGCGATTGCCGCTGCCTTCGATGCGTGGCAAAGGACGGTGGAGTGGCTCGAGTTGCACGTGGTGCCGCGACTCACGCCTGCTGCCGAAGCTTGGCGTCGCCGTCAGGCGATCGCATGACCACTCGTGTATCAGCCCACCACCCAGAGAGAAAGGCAGTGGATACCCATGTCTGATTACGTCATCGACGACCGCGATATGCCGCGGTTCAGAGTCAACCGCGAAGCCATGGTGGATCCGGCCGTGCTAGCGCTGGAGCGCACCGAGATCTTCGACAAGAGTTGGCTCTACGTTGGTCACGAGTCCGAATTGAAGAAACCGAACAGTTTCAAGACGCGTACGCTCGCCGGGCGGCCCATTATCTTCACGCGGGACGCCAAGGGCCAGATCCGCGTCTGGCTGAACTCGTGTCCGCACCGCGGCGCCATGGTATGCCGGGAGCGCGAGGGGAACGCTCGCTTCCTGACGTGCTTCTACCACGGATGGTCGTTCAACACCGCCGGTGAGCAGGTCTCGATGCCCGGCGACGAGGCCTACGGCCCCAACTTCGAGCGACCTGGATTGGCGCAGCCGCCGCGCGTAGATTCCTACCGCGGGTTCGTGTTCGCCAGTTTCGATCCCGACATCGTCGACCTCGATACCTATCTTGCTGGCGCCAAAGAATACATCGACCTCGTGGCGGATCAGTCCGAGGCCGGCATGGAAGTCCTTGAGGGCACTCATGAATACTCGTGCAAGGCCAATTGGAAACTGCTGGTGGAGAACAGCTACGACGGCTACCACGCAATGACTACCCATCAACGGTACTTTGCGATGGTCATTGCGGCACGAGGGAAGATCGACACGTCCCTGGTCATCGGCAAGGACCGCAGCTTTGACCTTGGAAATGGTCATGCGGTCATCGCGGCAGCTCCTGGCGGCGATCAGGTCCTGGGCCGGCCCCTGTCGGCAGCCGGACAAGCCGAGCGCACCGCCCGCTACGCGGCGATCGGCGAGAAGCATGGCCCCGAGTGGGCGCAGCGGCTGCTGGGGAATCGCAACTTGGTCATCTTCCCCAACCTGGTGATCATCGACCTCGTCATGGGCGTACTCATTCGCAAGATCGAACCGGTGACTCCCGACTACATGGAGGTGACCGCGTGGCACATCGTGCCGCCCGAGGAAGGTGAGGAATTGCGCGCGCAGCGGCTCGACAACTTCCTCACTTTCTGGGGTCCGAGCGGTCTGGCGACACCGGACGATGTCGAGGCGCTCGAGAGCGCGCAGCGCGCATTCGCGACACGGAAGGAACTGCCGTGGTCCGATGTCTCCCGCGGCATGGGCAGCCCGGTCACCACGGGCCAGGATGAACTGCAGATGCGGACTTGGTGGCGCAGGTGGGACGAGCTGCTGACCGGAGAGGTGCACCCTCCGGAAGTTAAGGACCCGGTCGGGCTGCCATGGTCAGGTCGGCGACTCGTGCCAGTGCAGTCCCCTGCTCCGTCATCGTGACGCTGGAGCGCGGTAAGGCGCGCCCGCGAAAGGCTCAGTCAGCCCAGCGCAGCGGATCCGAAAGTAACGATCCGTACTTGCGAGACCAATAGCGGCCGGCCTCGTCGAGGTGCTGTTTCATCGCTTCCTCAGCGCCGAACGCATCACCGCCCCGCAGTGCGTCGACGATACGTTGGTGAGCGGCTGCCACGGCGCGGCGACGGTTCGGGGTGTATCGCACCCCCATCAGCGCACCGTCAGCCACCGCCTTCAAGGTCTCTACAAAGACACTCAGGACGGCGTTTCCTGCAACCTCCGCGATGAGGCTGTGGAACCGCTGATTCTCTGCAAGGAAAGTGTCGTGATCGTTGAGGTCCGCGAGCATCGCATCGACAGATCTCTGCAGCAGTTCCACCCGGTCGTTATCGATACGTGTGGCAGCGAGGCGGGCCAGTGTCGGCTCAAGCGCAACACGCGCCTCGAAAACTGCATTGAGCGGACTCCGCTCGAACTCGAGGATCAGGGTGAGGGCTTCGCTGAGGTCGGATGCGTGCGGCCGACGGACGACCGGCCCCCCTCCTGGCCCCGTCTTTATCGTAATGACCCCGCGCGTCTCCAGCAGCCGCAGTGCCTCCCTCAATGTGGTCCGCCCCACCCCGAAGGTCTCAACCATCTCCTTCTCGGGCGGCAGCCTCGTACCCGGCTCCAGCTGGCGATCTACGATCCGGCTGGCCAGGATGCGCGCGATACGCTCGGACGTCTTCGGTTGGCGGCGTTGGGCGCTGCAGGCAGCCTGTCCCGAAAGCTCTTCATTGGGCGAAGATACGGCCGTTCGTCGAGCCTCTGCCACCGCTATGAGTCCTCACGTCGTCCGGCGGGCGGGCTGTTCGCCCAATCCCATTTCTGTTCATCATATGTCTCGATCTGGTGACCATGACGAACGGACATGTCGGTAGCGGGCGGCCGCGGCAGGACACGAACGTACGAATTACCTGGGCCCTCCGGGATAAGACGGAGAGCCCAGGTCACAATATTCAGGACAGCTTGAACACCGATCGAGCTGCATCCCCGACGAACAGTTGCTTGGCATCATCCTTGAGCCCGAGGCCGTCGATGGACTGCAACGCATTCTTGTAGTCCATCACCGGATAGTCAGTCCCCCACAGCACCTTTCCCTTCCCGCGGGAGTTGGCGAACGCGACCAACGATGGGTCGAGGTACTTCGGATGGTGAGCCGATGTACCAACGTAGACGTTACGGTGCTTCCACGCGAGGGCGATCATCTCCTCGACCCACGGCCAGCCGGTGTGAGCACCGATGATGGTCAGTTCCGGGAAATCCAAGGCGATGTCGTCAACAAGGATCGGCCGCCCCAACTGCGATGGCATCCGTTCGGCCGAGTGGCCGACCTGCATGACCACGGGCACACCGAGTTCCGCGCACTTTGCGTAGAACGGGTAATACCTCGGATGATTGAGCGGAAGGCCGAATCCGTAGGTATGCAGATGCGCACCTACAAACAGACCGTCGCTAACAGACTCCTGCAACCGACGCACACCAGTCATGCCCTCATTCGGATCAATGCCGAACAATCCGAAGATGCGGCCCGGCGCCGCCTCCGCGAGTTCGCTCACCTCTTCCTCTCGGACATTCCAAATCAGCTGACGAGTCTGGTAGGACGCCATCTTCGCCGAGGGGATCAAGACCTGGTCGACGTTCGCATCGTCCATGTAGGCGATGAACTCCGCAACGGTCTTCCCGACGAATTTCAGCCCCCACCATTTGACAACATCGGCCACTTCTGGCGGATCCTCGAAGGTGTGCTTGATGCCCGCGTCAGTGAAGATGTTGCACCAGTAGTCGACTGCTCCCATGGCGTTTTTCCTTTCGATGAAGTGGCGGCCACCGATGGCGGCCCATGCTGAAACCCGAATCAGCGGGGCAGCCCGAGAACCCGTTCGCCCAAGATGTTCCGTTGAATTTCCGAAGTGCCGCCGGCGATCGTCGCACCGTGCGAACTCAAGAAAGCTTGCCGCCAGTCGCGATACCGGCGACCGAGTGCCCAGTCTTCGCCAAGCGCATCGCGGGCGAAGCGCCCGACCTCCTGTTGCAATTCCGAGGAGACGAGCTTGAGGACCGAAGTCCGCGAGTCCATGTTGCCGTCGCCCTTGCCATCGGCCTCGGACAGAAAACGGAACCACGTCCACCTAAGTAAGCCAACCCGGGTGTGCAGCTCGACCCAGCGTTCGCGGAAGCGTTCGTCATCGCCGCCGATGGTCTCGACCTCATCGCGTAACGACCACAGCGCGCTGTCCAGCCCAATGGCCACGGAGCCGAGCATTCGACGTTCACTACCGAGTACCGACAACGCGACCTTCCAGCCGTTTCCCTCTGCTCCCACGAGATCGTCAGGTGTGACGCGAACATCGGTCAGGTACACCTCGTTGAACTTGCACTCACCGTCGAGTTGCCGGATCGGACGCACCTCTATGCCCTCCCGGTCCATCGGCAGCGCAAAACAACTCAGCCCTCGGTGACGGTTTGACTGCACATCCGTGCGTGCCAGCAACAGACCGTAGTCGGAGTAATGCGCTCCGCTAGTCCAAATTTTCTGGCCCTCGACCAGCCAGCCGTTTCCGTCTGGCCTTGCCGCCGTCCGCAACGATGCAAGATCGGAGCCCGCCGACGGTTCGGAGAACAGCTGACACCAGATCGTGTCGCCATGCACCATGGGCGCGATCATCGCCGCAACCTGTTCGGGCCGTCCGTACCGAAGCAGGATCGGGCCCGCCAACTCGAGGGTCACGAAACTGAGTTGCCGCGGCAGATGTCGGCGGGCGAGTTCCTCGGCGAAAATCGCCTGTTCGGCTGGAGACGCATCACGACCGTAGGGTGCCGGCAACGACAGCGCGGCCCAGCCGGCCTCAGCGAGCTGACGCTGCCACTGTCGCGCCGGACCGATGTCGTCGGCAGTGGGTGTGGAACCAAAGTCCCGCAACCCATCTGGCACCGACACGGAGTCGAGCCAACTCCGCAGCTCGTCACGAAATTTCTGTTCGGAAAGACTGAGTTCGAGGTCCATATCAACTCGCCATGTAGAGGCCGCCGTCGACGCACAACACCTGGCCGGTGATGTACTGGGCAGTGGGACCGGCCAGGTAGGTGAATGCCGATGCCACTTCGGCCGGTTCGGCGAACCGCCCGAGCGGAATGTTCACCAGATACCGAGCTTGCAGCTTCTCATCGGTGCGGATGGTCTCCGTCATCGGCGTGGCCGCCACCGGAGCGACTGCATTGACACGGATGCCATACCGCGCCAACTCCTTTGCCGCTGATTTCGTCATCGCCGTGATCGCCCCCTTCGCCACCGAATAGTTGATCTGGCCGATGGTGCCCTGAAGTCCGGCTGACGAGGTCACGTTGAGAATGCAGCCAGGGACCTCGTCAACGATCATCTGCCGCGCTGCAGTGCGGATTCCAAGAAAGCTGCCGCGCACGTGGACATCCAGTACGGCGGTGAAATCGGCCACCGACATGTTCTTCAGCATCGCCGGGCGGCTGACGCCGGCGTTGTTAACCCAGACGCCGAGCGGGCCGAACTCTTCGCGGCAACGCTGAGCGAGTGCCTCGACATCCCCCTCGTCGGCGGCGTCGCCGGTCACGGCGACCGCTGACCCGCCCCGAGCACGAATATCGGCAGCCACTGCCTCCGCCCGGCCACCGTCAAGGTCGGACAACGCCACGGGGTGGCCCGAATCGGCCAGCGCCACAGCGACGGCTTGGCCTAGCCCCTGCCCCGCCCCGGTGATCACCGCAGGACGGCCGGTCACCGGTTCGTCCCCAGGATCGTTACCGCGGAGACCGCTGTAGGTCCGCCAACGTTCTGCGCCAAGCCCCACCGGGCGTCCGCGACCTGATTGGCTGCCTGGCCGCGCAGCTGCTCGAAGAGCTCGACACACTGGGCGACACCTGTGGCGCCGGGCGGATGCCCCTTGGCTTTCAGCCCGCCGCTGGGATTCACCGGAAGAGTTCCCCCGACGCAGGTCGCCCCGGACTCGATGAGCTTGGCGGCATCGCCACGCTCGCAGAAGCCCAAATCTTCATAATTCATCAACTCAATGCCCGTGAAGCAATCGTGAATCTCGGCGACGTCGATGTCGGCGGGACCGATGCCGGCCATCGAATAGGCCGCTTTCGCCGCACGAATGGTCGATGGGAATGCCGTCATGTCCTGCTTGTGCGCGTGCATCACCCGGTCGAGAGCCAAGCCGAATCCACGCACCCAGACGGGGTTATCGGTGTACCGATCGACCAGTTCCTCGGCCACCAGGATGACCGCCGCCGCACCGTCACTCTGAGGGGCGCAGTCGAGCACTCCGAACGGACCAGCGACGCGCGGGGCGGCCAAGACCTGCTCGACCGTCACCTCGAAACGCAGGTGCGCCATAGGATTCGTGACGGCGTTGTGATGGTTCTTGACTGCAACGGCGGCGAGGTGTTCAGGCAGAACCTGATACTCGTGCATGAAACGGGCCACGTGCAGCGCAAAACTGGCCGGCGCGATCAAACCCAGCGGAAAATCCCACGCCTTATCGCGGGCCATCCCCATCCAATCCCAGAATGTTGAGAGGGTCGAAGTCTCGCGCGTCTTGTCGGCGCCGATGGCCAGAGCGATGTCGACCTGCCCGCTGCCCACTGCGAGGGCAGCGTTTCGAATCGCGTCACTGCCAGTGGCGCACTGGTTTTCGACTCGCGTCACCGGGATGTCGAGTAAACCGCACGAGTCAGCGAGTACACCGGCAGGGAATCCATCGGACGGTTGCAGGTTACCGAACCAGGCGGCCTGTAGGTCGGTGGCATCCATACCCTTGTCCACCGAGTCAAGCGCTGCGGTCATCGTGCGGGGAAGCATCTCCTTCATTCCGGCACTGAAGAGTTCGCCGAACGGCACCATGCCGGCGCCGACGATAGCTACAGACCTCATCACGAATTCTCGACTTTCTCGCCGACGGTGGACAGATCGGGCCGGAAGGCGTAGCCGTAGTCCGGCACGCCTTCACGTTCGGCAACAAGCCGCAGCACCAAGTCTCCGGCGGCCCCGATCGCGCAGGTGTCGGGAGCTGTGTCAGTGACGTGAGCCAATACTCGAACGCTGGTGGGGGGCAACGACACAATGGCGAGTGCTCGCGGAGTAGGGATACCGGGTACCGGGGCGTGCACCGTCACCGTCGAGTACACCTCACCGCGCCGCGGCAGTGGGAATGACTCGCTCTCGGTCGACCTACGACATCCCAGGCAGAGCTCGCGCCTCGGGTAAGCCTGCGCTCCGCAATCGGGACAGCGCCACCCCAGCAGACCGACCTTCTCTATTACCGCGCGTCTGTAGCTGGGCATCGACATCGGAATGGTCAGCGACGGGCCGACTCGTCGCGGTCGTCCTGACGACAGCAGAGGCGGGCGGGCATCGGACACCACGGCGACCTCGCAGTCGACGGTGACATCGACCGCGACCCCGATCGCGCTGTCCAGCGCGATAACGCGTCGGGTCTCGCCCTCCTTAGCCATCCGAGCCAGCACGAACAGTGCCCCGGCGGCGCCGCCAGGACCGTCCGGGACGCTCCTGCCACCGAGGCGCGATGCCTCTTTTGCCGGTACCCCGACCAACAGCGGCTGGTTACGAGCCGCGTCGAGACTGTCAAGCGTTGGGCGCCAGCCGAGTTCGCGCTCGACGCGTCCATCGTCATACACACTTGTCGTGGGTTCTCCGCTGGCGTGAACCCGCATCGGGAGACTGCTCTGCAGGGTTTCAGCGTGCTCAACCCCCAAGCCGCCGGATCCGACCAGCGCTCCGACACCGCCTGCCCCGACGCCAGATTCGACGCCGATCACGAGCGTTCCCGGCGCAGCGTGTGCGACGGCGTCGAGCGCGGCGGGCGCTCCACCGACTCGCAATTCGGCGGGCACCTGGCCGCCGAGCTCCAATCCGCGAACCAAGATGGGGAGGGGCGCTCCCGTAAGGTAATCAGGCTCTGCACAGACCAGCACGACGCGCGACACCGCCGCGCGGTCGGCCCCGGCGAGCGCGGAACGGCCGGCGGCGACAGCGACGGTGATCATGTC
>Ga0105239_10008422_pt1 | contig 11739 bp, 10 predicted proteins | sample KBSC44metaG_FD_92761 | JGI IMG/M metagenome (GOLD analysis project Ga0105239, IMG submission 92761) | Corn rhizosphere microbial communities from Kellogg Biological Station, Michigan, USA - KBS C4-4 metaG | ecosystem: Host-associated > Plants > Roots > Rhizosphere > Soil | place: Michigan, USA...
GCAGGATCTCGCAGAGGCGGATCTCGTCATCCTCAATACCTGCCATATCAGAGAGAAGGCTGCCGAGAAGGTCTATTCAGAGCTCGGTCGAGTGCGGATCGAAAAAGAGCGGCGCAAGGCTGAAGGCCTCGACACCTTGATTGCGGTTGCAGGTTGTGTGGCTCAGGCCGAGGGCCACGAAATCATCGCTCGCGCTTCCGTGGTCGACATCGTGGTCGGGCCCCAGAGCTATCATCGTCTTGCCGATCTCGTCGGCAAGGCGCGCGGCGCCGATGCTGACATCGTGGCGACAGAGTTCCCCGCCGAGGACAAGTTTGCCCATCTGCCGCAGCGCTCCAAGGCGAAACCGCGGGCCACGGCCTTCCTCACCGTGCAGGAAGGCTGCGATAAATTCTGCACTTTCTGCGTCGTGCCCTATACGCGCGGCGCCGAATTCTCTCGCGCTCCCGCCGAGATTATCGCCGAGGCTGAAAGCCTTGCTGCGACTGGCGTGCGCGAGATCACGTTGCTTGGGCAGAACGTCAATGCCTATCACGGCGCCGATCCTGACGGCAGGTCGTGGTCTCTTGCGAAACTGCTGAGGTGGCTTGCAGAGAATCCGGCCATCGATCGATTGCGCTACACGACTAGCCATCCCCTCGACATGGATGATGAGCTAATCGCACTCTTCGCCGAAGAGCCGAAGCTGATGCCCTATCTCCACCTGCCTTTCCAGGCCGGCTCTGACCGCATCCTCAAGGCGATGAACCGGCGGCATACAGCCGCCGAATACGAGGATCTGATCGGCAAGGTGCGGCGCGCGCGGCCGGACATCGCACTATCGACCGACATCATCGTGGGCTTTCCTGGCGAGACCGACCAGGATTTCGAGGCCACGCTCGCGCTTGCCGCCCGCGCCCGCTTCGCCCAGGCCTTCTCATTCAAATATAGCGCCCGGCCGGGAACGCCTGCGGCGAAGGTCGAAGATCAAGTGCCCGAAGAGGCTAAGCGCGAGCGCCTCCATGTTTTGCAGACCCTGCTCGACAAGGACCGGCATGAATTTGACCGGAAAACCATCGGCCGCAGCCTTGAAATCCTGTTCGAAGGAAGGGGCAGGAAACCAGGGCAGATCGCTGGGCGTTCTCCTTACCTACAGGCGGTTCACGTGGAGGGACCCGACGAGCTGATCGGCGGGATTGCCGCGGTTGACATCGTGGCGGCGAGCCCGAACAGTCTCACCGGTGTCATAAAATCGGGGTTTGAATGGCGCGAGCCAGCTCAGGCGGCCGTGTGAGCAACAAGGCCAGCATCAGAAAATCATCCTTGGCACGCGGACGCGGAGCGGCGCTGAAGCGCTCTGCCGCCGCGCAAGTCAATGGCGGCGGCGAGCCGACGGTCGTATTTTTCGACGACATCAGACTGGTACGCGATCTCCTTGGCGATTATGACGCCAATCTCGCCGTGCTCGAGGATCGACTTGGCATCGAGGCGGTAGTTAACGGCAATGCGGTCAGCCTGCGGGGTCCGGAGGCCTCGACTGCCACGGCGAAGTCGGTGCTGGAGCAGCTATACGGCCGGCTGGCGCAAGGCGAGATGATCGGGGTGGGCGAGGTGGTCGGCGCCATCCGGCACGCGCGCACCTACGAACCGGCCGAAAGTCCGGAGCCCGGCGATGATCGTCCAGAGGCGCAGCAGATCCGCACACGGAAGCGCCTCATCACGGCGCGTACGCCGGCGCAAAGCGCGTATCTCGCATCGTTGCAACGTAACGACCTCGTCTTTGCAACCGGTCCGGCCGGCACCGGCAAGACCTATCTTGCCGTGGCCTTCGCGGCGGCTTACCTCGAAAGCGGCAGATGCGACCGGCTCATCCTCTCGCGCCCCGCGGTCGAGGCCGGCGAGCGACTGGGCTTCCTACCTGGCGACATGCGCGAGAAGGTCGATCCTTATCTGCGCCCACTCTACGACGCGCTTTACGACGTGCTTCCGCCTGAGCGTGTGGAGCGCGGTATTGCCACTGGCGTCATCGAGATTGCACCGCTCGCCTTCATGCGCGGCCGCACTCTTTCGCACGCCATTATTATTCTCGATGAGGCGCAGAACTGCACCCCGGTGCAGCTCAAGATGTTCCTCACGCGGCTTGGCGAAGAAAGCAAGATGATCGTCACCGGCGACCCGACCCAGGTCGATCTTCCGCCAGGCAAAGACTCAGGTCTGCTCGAGGCGATCGCATTGTTGCAGCGCATCGAGGAAATCGACCATATCGCCTTCGCCAGGGCCGATGTCGTGCGCCGCGAGCTCGTCGGCAAGATCGTCGATGCCTACGAGCAGGCCCCGCTCCGTGGTGAGCGCGATGGCTGACGGTGGCCCTAGTCGCAAAAGGCCGGCGCCCTCTTCGAGCCCAAAGCTCGAGGTCGATGTTCTCCGCCACGCTGAGGCTTGGCGTCCCGCGCTGAACGACGCCCTGCTCAAGCGCGCGGCGCGGGCGGCGTTCTTGACCGCTCCCCCGCCCGGGCACGGAATCTACGAGGTTACGATCCTTCTCACCGACGATGCGGAAATGAGGGAGCTTAACCGCGCATGGCGCGGCAAGGACGCGCCGACCAACGTTCTGTCCTTCCCCGCCAGCGATCAACTGGCAGAGCCTGGTCCGCTCGGTGATGTCGTGCTCGCTTATGAGACGATATGCGACCAAGCGCACAAGGCCCGCATCTCACTCGCCGATCACGTTTCTCACCTCGTCCTCCATGGCCTGCTCCACCTGCTTGGCCGCGATCACATGGATGACGATGAGGCCGAACAGATGGAAGCCCTCGAAAGGACGGCGCTCGCCACGCTTGGAATCGCGGATCCCTACGCGGAGCAGCAGGATACGCCTGCGGAGGTCTCACCATGAGCAATGCCCCGAGCATCGACAACGATCTTAAACCCGAGGAGGCTCGCCCGACCGACGAGGAGGCATCGTGGTTCGAGCGCCTGCTTCAGACCTTCGGCCTCGGTGAAGAGCCCGATCTCCGTGAGCTGATCGAGGATGCGCTCGCCCGCAGCAAGAGCGACACGCTGAGCTCACAAGAGCGCAGCATGCTCCGCCGCATCCTCCGTCTCGGCACGCTCACGATCGAGGACGTCATGGTGCCGCGCGCAGATATCATTGCGGTGGATGACACAATCAGCGTCGCCGACCTCATGGGCGTCTTCCGCCAAGCCGAGCATTCGCGGGTGCCAGTCTATCACGAGACCCTCGACGATCCGCGTGGCATGGTTCACATCCGCGACCTGATGTCGTGGATCACATCGGAAGCGGAAGCGTGCAAAGAGGGAAGCCTCAATCTCGGCAAGGTCGATCTCGGACGCAACATCGCCTCGATCAATATCCTGCGCGAGATTCTATACGTGCCGGGCTCGATGTCGGTGCTCGATCTCCTGCTCAAGATGCAAACAACGCGCCTCCATCTTGCGTTGGTGGTCGACGAATATGGCGGCACCGACGGTCTCGTCTCGATCGAGGATCTGGTCGAGGAGGTAGTCGGCGACATTGCCGACGAGCACGACGTCGAGGACGAGCCTTTGATCAAGTCAGACCCGCGACTTGGGCTTGTCGCCGACGCGCGCACGCCGATCTCTGACCTCGAGAAGCATCTCGGGCTCGAACTCGCTTCCGAAGAGCAGGAGGAAGAGGTCGATACGCTTGGCGGCCTCGTCTTTGCGATTGCGGGACGGATCCCGGCGCGTGGCGAGCTCGTCCAGCATCCGAGCGGCATCGAGTTCGAGGTGCTTGACGCCGACCCACGCCGGATCAAGAAGCTCCGAATCCACCTCCCGCCCGCAGCCGAGACCGGACAGGCCGAAAGCGCGTGAGTTCGCTCAACGGGGGTGTGTCGAAGCAAGACGTGCCGCATGCAGATCATGTCGGTGGATTACGCATTGCGACCTTGGTCGCGAGCCTGCAAGGCGTCCGCCGCGCCTTTTTTGCGGCGTTCCTCGGCGCAATCTCGGTGCTCGCCTTCGCACCGGTTCATGCTTGGCCGATCCTCTTTATAAGCTTTGGTGGACTGGTTTGGCTGCTTGACGGCTGCCACGCCGTCCATCCCCAGCGTGCCGGCAGGTTGAAATGCGCAAGCTTGGTGGGGTTCTGGTTCGGCTTCGGATATTTCCTCGCGGGGCTTTACTGGATCGCCGAGGCCTTCCTGGTAGAGCCTTGGCGCCACGCCTGGCTGATCCCGTTCGTCATGACGGCGATGCCCTCGGGGATGGCCCTGTTCTCAGCGGCGGCCGCAGCGTTTGCCATGCTGCTTTGGCTCCCTGGCATCGGCCGGGTCTTTGCCCTTGCTTTTGCCTTCGGCCTTGCTGAGTACGCGCGCGGGCACGTGCTGACCGGGCTGCCGTGGAACCTCGTTGGTTATGCTCTTCTCGGCGCGCTGCCGATGATGCAGCTCGCCTCGGTGTTCGGGGTTTACGCCCTTAGCCTGCTCGCCGTCCTCCTTTTCGCCAGTCCCGCCGCCATTACGGCGCCGGAGGGCTCAAATCTTCAGGCGGGCAGAGCCGGCTTGGGGCTCGCTGCTGTCCTCTTGGTTCTGCTCGGGTTGGGCTACGTGTGGGGTGAGCACAGGCTTGCCGAGGCGGCGCAAGACAGCACCGGCATCCGGCTTCGTATCGTGCAGGCCGATGTCGATCAGGCAGACAAGTGGCGGCCAGAGAACAGTGCCGAGATCTTTACAGACTATCTCGACCTCACCAAGTCGGGCAGCGACGGGCTTGCCGGTATCAATATCGTGATTTGGCCAGAGACAGCCGTTCCGTTCCTTCTCGCCGACTCTCCCGACGCTCTCGAAGCGATCGGAGCGGCGCTGCCCGAAGGAACGTCTCTCGTCGTAGGCTCTGCCAGGCTCACCGAAGAACGCGATGCAAAAGGCACGCTTGGCCAGACACGCATCTATAACAGTCTGCTCACAATCGACGATCGGGGCCGCGTCGTCTCGAGCTACGACAAGATGCATCTCGTTCCCTTTGGTGAGTACCTTCCTTTCCAGGACTTCATGGAAAGCCTCGGCATCATGCAGCTTACCGGTGTGCGCGGCGGCTTCAGCTCAGGTGCCGGCCCGCGGCTTCTCTCCATCCCCGGAGCGCCGCCGGCAAGCCCGCTCATCTGCTACGAGATCATTTTTCCTGATGACGTGACCAAGAGCTCGGCGAGACCGGGCTGGCTGCTCAACGTCACCAACGACGCGTGGTTTGGATCGAGCTCCGGTCCTTATCAGCACTTCCATCAGGCCCAAGTCCGCGCCGTCGAGCAAGGATTACCTCTCGCCCGGGCCGCCAATACGGGTATCTCGGCACTGATCGATCCTTACGGCAGAATTCTCGCCAAGATTAGTCTTGGCGAGAAAGGCGTCATTGATGTCGACCTGCCCAAAGTGGGTTCATCGACTTTCTTCGCTCAATTCGGATTTGTTCTGGAAATTTCTACCATTGTGTTGGCTTTTGCCGCATGGCTCGCCTGTCGCGTGCAATCGTCTCATTGGACGAAGTAACGCATCCCGGACAAATACGGGGTGCGGCTCCTGCGTGCTTGACGGAGGCAAACCGCACCGCTTAAGAACGACCAGTATGGCAGTTTCATCAAGAATATGAGTCAGCTTCGAATTTTCAAACTCAATGTTGATTGCGAGAAAGCTAATGGCAGGCAAGAAGCCTAATCCCGTTGACGCACACGTCGGCAGCCGAGTTCGATTGCGACGCATGCTGCTTGGCATGAGTCAGGAGCGCCTCGGCGAGAGCATGGGCCTTACATTTCAGCAGGTGCAGAAATACGAGAAGGGCGTGAACCGCATCGGCGCTAGCCGGCTGTTTCAAATCTCGAAAATCCTCGACGTCCCCGTTCAATTCTTCTTCGAAGAAGCGCCTTACACGGGCGACGGTAACGCAGTGCGCGGGATGGCCGAGCCGGACTCCGAAGCCTTCATCCTCGAGTTTCTGAATAGCCGCGAAGGGCTCGAGCTCAACCGCGCCTTCGTGAAGATCGGCGATCCCAAGGTTCGCAAGAGCGTCGTCGATCTGGTGCGCGCCCTGAGGGGATCTGGCAGCACCTCCTAAGTCTGATTGGCCTCAGTCTCGAGCTGGACGGCGGGCTTGACCCGCCACGCGCCCTGTGGTTTGCGAGAAACGAAGGCGGTCATCCGGCCGCCTGTCTTCACTCGAAACAGGGTGGGTCAAGTGTCCCGGACAAATTACGTCTTTACCAGCGAATCCGTGTCGGAGGGTCACCCCGACAAAGTGTGCGACCGCATCTCCGACGCGGTGGTCGATCTCTATCTTGCTGCCGATCCCCATTCGCGGGTCGCTATCGAAACGCTCGTGACCACCAACCGCATCGTGATGGCCGGCGAGGTGCGCGGGCCCGAGACGATGACCCCCGAGCTGATCGAGCAGGCGGCGCGCCGTGCGGTGCGCGAGATCGGCTATGAGCAGAAGGGATTCCACTGGGACCTGGCCGAGTTCGAATATTATGTGCACGAGCAGTCTGCCGACATTGCCCGCGGCGTCGACGCCGATGCCGGGACCAAGAAGGACGAGGGCGCGGGCGATCAGGGCATCATGTTCGGCTTTGCCTGCCGCGAGACCGAGCCGCTCATGCCGGCGCCGATCTTCTACGCCCACCGGATCCTGCATGAGATGGCCAAGGCGCGGCATACGGGTCGCATGCCTGAGCTAGGGCCTGACGCGAAGAGCCAGGTGACACTCGCCTACGAGAACGGAAAGCCGGTGCGCGCCGATTCCATCGTGGTCTCGACCCAGCATGGCGAGGACGTAAGCCAGGAACGCGTCAAGGAGATCGTGCGCGGCTTCGTCGATGAGGTGATGCCGAAGGGCTGGGTGAACGGTCACACGAAGTTCTACGTCAATCCCACAGGGCGGTTCGTCATCGGCGGTCCAGACGGCGATTGCGGCGTCACCGGCCGCAAGATCATCGTGGACACCTATGGCGGCGCGGCGCCCCATGGCGGGGGCGCCTTCTCAGGCAAGGATCCGACCAAGGTCGACCGCTCAGCCGCTTATGCCGCGCGTTATCTCGCTAAGAATGTGGTCGCCGCCGGGCTCGCCGATAAATGCACACTGCAGGTCTCCTACGCGATCGGCGTATCCCAGCCTCTCTCGCTCTATGTGGACCTGCATGGCACTGGCAGCGTCGCCGAGGGCAAGCTTGAGCAGGCTTTGCGCCAAGTCATGGATTTGAGCCCGCGCGGCATCAGGGAGCATCTCAAGCTCTCCCGCCCGATCTACGAGCGCACGGCTGCCTATGGCCATTTTGGACGCCAGCCCGACAATGATGGCGGCTTTTCGTGGGAGCGACTCGATCTCGTCGAGCCGATCCGCGCCGAGCTGACCTAACCGCTTCATCCTTAGCCTTATTGTCATCGCCCGGCTTGACCGGGCGATCCAGTAATCACAGAGCTATCGGCAACGAAGGCCAGTTGTTACTGGATGCCCGCCTGCGCGGGCATGACAATGGTGCGTGAATTGGCGCCGCAGACACGTCCGACCGCCGAGGTTAAGCCGCTCAGGTCCTATGGCCGGCGCAAGGCCAAGCCCCTGAGCGCTCGGAAAGAGCGCCTCATTGCCGACCTCCTGCCGAAGCTTAAACTCGACCTCAAGGCCCCTGCTCCGAAGTGTCTGCAAGACCTCTTCCCGGTGCTAGTCAGAGAGGTTTGGCTCGAAATAGGATTCGGCTCTGGCGAGCATCTCCTTTTTCAGGCAGGGCACCACATAGATATCGGATTCATCGGCTGCGAGCCGTTCGTCAACGGGGTGGCGAGCCTGCTCGGTGCGATCGAGACGAGTAGGGTCAAGACGATTAGGGTCCATGACGGCGACGCGCGCGAGGTGCTTGGCTGGCTTCCCGAGAGCGGAGTTTCTCGGCTCATTATTCTGTTTCCTGATCCTTGGCCGAAAAAGCGGCACCTCAAGCGCAGGCTCATCTCGCCGGAGACCATAGAGCACTTCGCTCGCGTACTGGCGCCCGGCGGCGAGCTTAGATTTGCGAGCGACAGCGGCGATTACGCAGCACATGCGCTTGCTGCCATCGGCCGGAGTCGTGACTTCACTTGGCTCGCCGAACGGCCATCGGACTGGCGCATGCGGCCCGCTGATTGGCCTGAGACCCGCTACGAGCGGAAGGCCTTGAGCGAGGGCCGGAAGCCTGTCTATTTGAGATTCAAGCGGGTCTAATCCGGAGGGGCTGATGCGCGTCGCTTGGATGGTTATGACGATCGTGCTGATGCCCGTTGCAGCCATGGCGGGGACCGACATCGTCGCGACTTGCTATCAGACTTGCGCCGACAGCACACATTCCAATCCCGAATATAAAGCCTGCGTCGTGCGCGCCGCGGACAGGGCGGATCAACTCCTGAACGACAGCTATAAGAAGCTGCAGGATGCGGTCCGTGCCGACGCCAAGGACATGGGCCAAAGCCCCGAGGTTCAGCTCGGCTATCTCAAGGACGCGCAGAAGCAATAGATCGCCTATCGCGATGCGAGCTGCGCGTTCGAGGACAGCCTCGCCTTCGGCGACACCTCGATTGGCGGCAATTATTCGTCATGTCTCTGCGCTCTCTCCTATGAGCGCATCAATGACTTCGAGCGCATCGAGAAGGCGGTGATGGGTTCCCCCTAAGCGGCGCCTCCCGGCCCGCGAAGGCGCTTGAAACCGCGGAAAAAGCTCGTATATTAAGTGCGAACTCATGATTGGTTTTGATCAGGAGTGGGCTTGCCGCCCGCTCCTTTTTGTTAGGCTCCTAGTCTCCTCGGCTTCCTGAGGAGTGTGGCCCGATGTCGAGCCCTGCCGCCACTGACCGAAGATTCGCCCGCGAGACGGGGCCGGCCCGGGTGATCGCCGATCTCGCCGAGCCCGTGCTCGAGGAACTGGGCTTCCGGCTGGTGAGGGTCAAGGTTTCGGGGCGGGACGGAGGCACGGTGCAGATCATGGCCGAGAGGCCAACGGGAGAGATGACTGTCGAGGATTGCGCCACGATCAGCTGCAGGCTGTCCCCGGTGCTCGACGCCTACGATCCGATGCCCGGCCAATATCGGCTCGAGGTTTCCTCTCCCGGTATCGACCGGCCATTGGTGCGACCGAGCGACTTTGCGTTGTGGGCGGGTCACGAAGCCAAGGTGGAGCTGAAAGAGCTGGTTGACGGGCGCAAACGTTTCAGGGGCGTGATCGAGGGCGTGGAGGATGACGAGGCGCGCCTCAGAATTGAGCTAGAGGGCAAGGCCGAATTGGTGACGATCGGCCTTCCCTTCTCGCTCATCAGCGAGGCGAAGCTCGTCGTCGACATGGACAGCTTCAGGGCCGACCTTGCTGGCAAGAAACATTGAGATTCAACCCGGGCCGCGAGAAGTCGCGAAGCCCGACGAATAGAGATCGGAGGCAAAAGACATGGCTCAGGCAGGCGTAAGCGCCAATAGGCTGGAGCTGCTGCAGATCGCCGACGCGGTCGCGCGCGAGAAGGCGATCGATCGCCAAGTGGTGATCACCGCCATGGAGGACGCGATCCAGAAGGCGGCGAAGTCCCGCTACGGCAGCGAGAACGAGATCAAGGCCGAGGTCGACCCAAAGACCGGAGAGATCAGGCTCGCGCGGCTCCTCGAGGTTGTCGAGCAGGTCACCATGGAAGCGACGCAGGTTTCAGTCGAGGAGGCGCGCCGGCGCAATCCGGCGGCGCAGGTCGGCGACTTCATTGCCGAACCCCTGCCCCCGCTCGATTTTGGCCGGGTCGCCGCGCAGAATGCAAAGCAGGTCATCGTGCAGAAGGTGCGCGAGGCCGAGCGCGAGCGCCAATATGAGGAATACAAGGATCGCGTCGGCGAGATCGTGAACGGCATCGTCAAGCGCGTCGAGTATGGCAACGTCATCGTCGACCTCGGTCGCGCCGAGGCCATCGTGCGCCGCGACGAGACGCTGCCGCGCGAGAATTTCCGCTACGGCGACCGCATCCGCGCGTATGTCTATGACGTACGGCGCGAGCCGCGCGGGCCGCAGATCTTCCTATCCCGCACCCATCCCGAATTCATGGCGAAGCTGTTCGCGCAAGAGGTGCCGGAGGTCTATGAGGGCATCGTCACCATCAAGTCAGTGGCGCGCGATCCTGGCAGCCGCGCCAAGATTGCGGTGGTGTCGCGAGACGCCTCTATCGACCCGGTCGGCGCCTGCGTCGGCATGCGTGGAAGCCGCGTGCAGGCGGTGGTGAATGAGCTGCAGGGCGAGAAGATCGACATCATCCAATGGTCGTCAGATGCCGCGACGTTCATTGTGAACGCGCTCGCCCCTGCCGAGGTAGTCAAGGTCGTGCTCGATGAGGATGCCGAGCGTATCGAGGTCGTGGTGCCCGATCCGCAGCTCTCGCTTGCCATCGGACGCAAGGGGCAGAATGTCAGGCTCGCTTCCCAGCTCACCAGCTGGGACATCGACATCATGACCGAGGCCTCTGAGTCCGAGCGGCGCCAGGCCGAGTTCGCGGAGCGCTCGCAAACCTTCATGGAGGCGCTCGACGTCGACGAGGTCATCGCGCAGCTGCTCGCTTCGGAGGGCTTCAGCTCGGTCGAGGAGGTGGCTTTCGTCGAGCCGTCGGAGATCGCATCGATCGAGGGCTTCGACGAGAACACCGCGGCCGAGATTCAGACCCGGGCCCGCGAGCATCTCGAGAAGATCGAGGCGGCGCTTGACGCCAAGCGCAAGACGCTCGGCGTCGCCGACGAAGTCGGGGAAGTGCCCGGCGTCACCACTGCGATGCTGGTCGCACTCGGCGAGAGCAACATCAAGACCGTCGAGGACCTCGCCGATTGTGCGACCGACGACCTCGCGGGCTGGACCGAGCGCGGTAAGGATAAAGAGGCCGTCCGGCATGAAGGCATCCTCGATTCGTTCCGCCTCACGCGGGAGCAGATCGAGGAGGTGATCATCGCGGCGCGCGTGAAGGCCGGCTGGATCGAGGAAGCACAGCCTGAGCCCGAGCCTTCTGAGGCTGAGGGCGAGGCCGCAACTCCGGTCGAAGGCGACTCGTCGGCCGGTGGGCCGAGCCAGAGCGCAGGCCACTAATGATCAGGCAAGGAGACCAGGCCTTTGCGGCAAGTGGCGCCGGAGCGAGACCAAGATCGCGAAACGGCGGACACCGTCCGCCGCTGCGCCGTTACCCGCGCGCTTAGGCCCAAGGACGAGCTGATCCGCTTCGTGCTCGGCCCAGATGGGGCTGTGGTCCCCGACCTCAAGGAAAAGCTGCCGGGACGCGGCGTGTGGCTTACTGCGGCGCGCGATACGGTTGCCGAAGCGTTAAGGCGCAACGCCTTCGCTCGGGCCTTCAAGCAAGAGGCCAGAGCGCCTCAAGGGCTGGATGCCCAGGTCGACAAGCTTCTCGCCGAGGCGGCGATTTCTGCGCTTTCGCTCGCCAACAAGGCTGGCGAAGTGGTTTTCGGCTATGCCAAGGTTGAAGAAGCGATCGCCAAAGGCCGGGTTATCGCCCTTGTTCATGCGCGGGAGGCGGCCGACGACGGCTGCCGCAAGCTCGACGCCAAACTCCGCGGAAAGAAAGGCGGAACGAGCCTTCCCGCCGTCCGCGTCTTCACCGTGGATGAATTGGGTTTGGCATCGGGCCGGACAAATGTGATACATGCTGCCCTAATCCAGGGTGGAGCGGCTCTAAAGGTTCTTGCGGCGGCCTCGCGGCTTGAGCGCTACCGCAAGGGCAGCGCCGCATTCAGAAACCC
>Ga0105239_10008424_pt1 | contig 11739 bp, 7 predicted proteins | sample KBSC44metaG_FD_92761 | JGI IMG/M metagenome (GOLD analysis project Ga0105239, IMG submission 92761) | Corn rhizosphere microbial communities from Kellogg Biological Station, Michigan, USA - KBS C4-4 metaG | ecosystem: Host-associated > Plants > Roots > Rhizosphere > Soil | place: Michigan, USA...
CTCCTCGGTAACCGCGATGGCTGGTAGCAGCGGAGGGATTTGAACCCCCGACCAAGGGATTATGATTCCCCTGCTCTACCACTGAGCTACGCTGCCGCGCCAAGGCGGGGGATGTAGGGTCGTGCGCCGGGGCCTGTCAAGCGAGTGCGTTACGCCGCCTGACGCGCGGGTTCGGCGCGGGCGATCCAGCCGCCGCCCAGTACGCGCGTGCCGTCGCGCTCATAGAAAACGCAGGCCTGTCCCGGTGCGATGGCGTCTTCGGGCGAAAGCAGTTCCACCTGTGCAGCGCGATCCTCGCCAAGCACGACGCGGGCGGGCATCGGGGGACGCATGGAGCGGACCTTCACGGCGCACTCGATCTCGCGCTCACTGCCGCCAAGCCAGTTGACGTCGCGCAGCGCGATCGTACGTGTGGCCAGCATGTCGCGCGGGCCGACTATCACGCGCGCGTTCGCGCTGTCGATCTTCAGCACGAACAGCGGCTCTTCGTTACCGGAAAGACCAAGACCCTTGCGCTGACCGACGGTGAAATGGATCACGCCGTCGTGGCGGCCGAGCACTTGGCCGTTCGTATCCACGATCTCGCCGGGCTTTGTCGCATCGGGCCGGAGGCGATCGACAATGTTCGCATATTTTCCGTCCGGCACGAAGCAGATGTCCTGGCTATCCGGCTTGTCGGCGACGATCAGTCCGAGTTCCGCCGCCAGCGCGCGAACATCGCGCTTGTCCATGTCGCCCAACGGAAAGCGCAGGTAGTCGAGTTGCGCTTGCGTGGTCGCGAACAGGAAATAGCTCTGGTCGCGGCTCGCGTCCGACGCGCGATGCAATTCGGCACCGTTCGGCCCGTCGGCACGCCTGACATAATGACCGGTCGCCAGCGCTTCGGCGCCAAGCTCGCGCGCGGTGTCCATGAGATCGGCGAACTTCACGCGTTCATTGCAGCGCACGCACGGGATCGGCGTTTCCCCCCGCGCATAGGTGTCGGCGAAATCGGCGATCACGCGGGAACGAAAGCGCTCTTCGTAATCGAGAACGTAATGCGCGATGCCGAGCTTCTCCGCGACGCGGCGCGCGTCATGGATGTCCTGCCCAGCGCAGCAAGCGCCTTTGCGCTTGGCGGCACTCGCCGAATAAAGCTGCAGCGTGACGCCCACGACCTCGTATCCGGCGCGCTGCAAAAGCGCGGCCGTGACAGAGGAATCGACGCCGCCGGACATGGCGGCCACGATGCGCGGACGGGCGGAAACGGTCATGGGCGGTCGCTATAGTCCGCCCGACCGGCTCCTGCAAGCAAACCGGTCAGGCGTGCGGCAGGTAGTTCAACAGCGTGATCTGGCCCAATTGGGCCGTGACCTGAAGCGCCGCCTGCAGCGCGGTCTGGTTCTGGTTAAGCTCGCTGATGGCGGTCGGCATATCGACATTCTCGATGTTGGAGACGAATCCGCCGTAAAGCGTCGATAGCGCCTGCTGCTGGTTCGAGGCGTCGGTGAGCTGATTGTTGATGTAGCCGTTGGAGGCAGTTGCGGCGTTCGCGCCATGCGTCGCGGTCTGTGCCAGCGGAATTTCCCCTGAGAGGAAGTCGGATTGGGCCGAGGTGAGCTGCGTGCCGAAATTCCCGTCCGGGCCTGCCGCAAAGCTCGCGATATCCTTGAGCGTCTGCATCAGCTGGGTTCCGATGTCGGAGGCGAGCATACCCACCTGCACCGATTGCCCGTCGGCGACCATCACGGATTTCTTCTGCGTTCCGTTGGAGAAGGCGTCGGAAACATTCGCGAGGTTTGCGAGATCGCCCAGCGATGTCACGTTCAAGGGTGGCGTGTTGTCCTTGTCGCCGCCGAACAGATAGTTCCCGCTCGCGTCCTTAGCATTCAGGACCTGGGACGCCTGGTCGAAGATGTTCTGCGCCTGCTGCATCAGTCCGGTGGCGTCATCCTTGCCTGTTGCATCCGAGAGTGCCTGCTGCAACTGGTGAGAGATGCTGGAAAGTTGTGTGAGTTCCGTGTCCTGCAAGTTGACCTGGTTGAGCGCGGCGTTGGTGGCGGATTGATAGGCGTCGGCGCGTGCGGCGCTGGCGCGGGCCGCTTCGAGCGCCGACGTCTTGTTGCCGATGCCGGCATAGGTCGTGGAAACTTTACCGCTCGCGACCTGCTGCTGCGACGTGGTCAGCGCCTGCGTGCGCCGCATGATCTCGCTGAGCAGGTATTGAGCCTGGGCGTTGGTGGCGACGCGTTCGACGCTCATCCTTGTTCTCCTATGACTGGATCTGCAGCAGGGTGTTGTAGAGCTGCTGCACGACCGTCAGCACGCGCGCGCTGGCGCTATAGGCCTGCTGATAGGTCGTCAGATTCGTGAGTTCTTCATCCAGGCTGACGCCGGAGACCTGCGACTGGCGCGATTGCGCTTCCTGCAGGCGGTCATCCTGCGCGGTCTGGTTCGACGTCGCATTTTGGCTGGCGAGAGCCTCATCCTGATAGAACGCCGCGGCGTAGTCGCCCAACGTTCCGGTCTGTGCGCTCATGTCGCCCGCGGCGCCGAAGCTTTGCCGCGCCGTGCCGATATTCTGTAACGCGAGTGCGCCACTGGAATCGCCGTGACCGACGATCGACTGGCCGGCGACGGTGGTGGAATCGATGTTGGCCTGCGCGAAGGCGAGGCTCTGCGGCGACGCAGTGATCGCCGGATTGACCTTTATGCCCGACGCGAAATTCTCCATCTCCTGATCGCCGATGCCGAAAAGTTCGGTGAAGCTCATGCCGGTCGAGCCGCGCTGCGTGGAATCCGAAGTGACGTCGAGGCTGTCGCCAGGGTTGGCCGGCGTCTCGGTGGTGGAGCCGTCGCTGTTCAGCGTGAACGCGGCCGTGCCGCCCATGGCGGTGTTGAGCGCACCAATCACGTCGCCGACGGACATGCCGGCTGTGACCGTGACCGTTGCCTGCCTGACGATGCTGCCGTCTTTGCCTCTTAGCGCGAGCGAAATCTGGCCGCCTGCGGCAAGGCCGCTGGCGTCGCTTGCCGAAAGGCCGGTCGACAGGACCGAGGGTTCGGCGGTGCGGAAAAGATCGTTCAATCCGAAGAATTGCGAGAAGCCCGAGCCGCCGCGGCTGGCCGGCGTGGACGCATCGTCTTTCACGACGACTCCGTTGCCGTTGCTGGCGGAGATCGTGAGCTGGCCATTGTTGAAGCTGGCCGAACCGTTGCTTCCCAGGGCCGTGTTCAATGCAGCAGTGAAGCCGCCGACGGTGTTTCCGAAGCTCGCAGCCGCGCCGCCATCGACCGAAATCGTGCCGGCGTCGAAATCGACATCCACGCGGGAGACGAGGTTGCCGTTCTGATCCGTCACCGCGATGGTCGTCTTGCCCGTGAAGTTCAGCGCATCCGTGGAAAGAAGGCCGGTGTTGCGTCCCGCCATCGTCGCAGGCGGCGGAAAGGCGGTGTTGGCGTTGTGCTGCGCGTTGTAGGCGAGCACGGTCTGGCGCGCGAGATTGCCGAGGCTCGCAGCGGTGTTGGCCAGGCTGCCGTCGCGCATATCCAACAGGCCTTTGATCTGGCCGGAATCGATATGGGAATCGAACACGTCCGGGTTGCCGGTCGCTGCTCCGGTTTGCGGATTGACGCTCTGGATCGTGATCGGACCGTAGGTGCCGTTGGTCGCCCCACCAACATAGGAAAGCTGTGCGTAGGTGCCGCTCACCAGTCCGATGCCGTCGCTGGTCATCACGCTGACGCTGCCGTCGGCCTGGTCCTGGGTGCGGATGCCGAGGAGCTGCGAAAGGCTGGCGATCGCCTGATCGCGCTGGTCGAAGACCGCCGAGCCCGTATCGCCGTTGATCGTGGCCTGCCGAGCCTGGGCGTTCAGATCGTTGATCTGCTTGAGCAGCGTGTTGACCTGGCCGATGGCGCCGCTGATCTGCTGATCGGCCTGTGTGCGCAGACCGGAAATCGAGTTCGAAAGCGACGCCATCTGGGTGGCGAGGCTTTGAAAGGCGTTGAGCGCGCCAAGCTGGCTTGCGGAATCGCCCGGCGCCAGTGTGGCCTGGCCGAGCGCGGCAGACACATTGCCGATCTGCGAGGTCAGCGCGGTGTCGTCGCCGGGAGAGCCGAGCATTCCGTCGAGCTGGCTGTACATCGATGTCTGCGCGTCATAGCGCGCGGACGAGCCGCCGGCCGCGGTCACCTCGCGGCCGAGATATGTGTCGATTGCGCGACGAACGGTTTCAATATCCACGCCGTTCAGCATGCCGCCGGTCGCGAACGTGCCTTCCTGAATGGTGCGACGCGCGTAACCCGGCGTGTTGATATTGGCGATGTTGTTGGAGGTGATGCGCAGCGCTTCGGTGTTCGTCATCAGCGCCGAAAGCGCACTCGACATAATTCCGTTGAGGCCCACGGCCTGCTCCGCACACACAAATTTCCGCTTCGTGATCCGCAAGCCTCATGCCACATCGCGCGCGGATTTTTTGCCGCAAAACCGGCATGCGTAAGCTCTTTTGCGCGTCGGACACGGCAGAGTTTGCCGGGCATGGCAGAACGTTCCTTGTCCAAATAAGCTTCGGATCGCGCAAAGCAGCCGCGATTCCAAAGGAAATCATGCGCGGAAAATCTGGTCCGATGCTTGCTACGAACGTCGCGGAAAATCGCGGACGATCTCGTGGCTCAAATCCCCGCCATGCTTTTCGCATCGAGTGGCGCAGGTCTTTCGTCGCATCCCGCGGCGAATGCATCATCGTCGGATTTCGACGCCATTCTGGCCGCGCTCACGCCGGATACACAGCTGCCGCATCTACCGGCCGTCGCGTCTCTGAGCGAATACGCATCGCTGCACCATTACAGCGCGCTTCCCAGTCCCAAGTTTGAGAACGCGGTTCCGAAGTTCGGCAATGTCGGTGGCAGCCGTCCAGCACCGACGATTCCCGCACTCAAGGCATCAGTCGCACTGCCGATCGTAACGGCACCCGTGACGATGCGTGCTCCTCGCAAGCAGGACCAGGAAACGCCCAAGCCTGCATCGCCCTCCCGCACGGCAACGCCACCATCCGCGGCACTAAACGTGCCGCCGCAGCAGATCGCGCCGATGCGCCCGGTCGCGGCCCCTGCGCCCGCAAGCGCGCCCTCTGTAGCTGGTATCGGAGCATCGGACGACAGTGTTGGTCACGCCATGCCGTCCGTCGCTGCGCCTTCGCCGTCTTCAAACTTCGCGACGCCCGTGTCGAACGCTGGGCCAACCGACAAAGCCGATCAAGCTCAGGAAACGGCGACCGACGCGTCTCCCGTTCCGGGTACCAGAGCATCGGACACGGGAACCGATCACGCGGTGCGATCCGCTGCCATGTCTTCGCGCGCATCAAACCTTGCGCCGCTCGCGCCGAAGGCGGAGGCAACCGACGAGGTCGATCGGGAATCGACTCTCGGCCCGACAAACCTGCCACGCGCAACGCAAGGAGATACATCGCGCTCCGCATCCAGCGACGCGGAGCGGCGCCCGGATACGGAGACCGCAGTACCTTCCAACGCTTCGAAAGAAGCGCCTCGCTCCGCGACAAGCAATCCGGTCGCACAACAAGCTACTGTCCGCATCGCGCCGGGAACGGCTCTCCCACAACATGTGGTGGACGCCATCATGGCGGCCGGGGTGGACTCCGGCGATCTGCCGCAAGTGACCGTGCCCGCAAGCTTCGCTGAGAAGCCCTCGCAACCCGACACGCGTCCTCAGACAAGCAATGCAAAACGCCCGGCATCCGATTTTTCGACAGCCAGTGCCGCTTCTGATCGCGTTGTGAAGGCGTCCCCATCGGCCAACGCGACAACGCGCGTAGAGAGCGTTTCCACACCCGAAACAGAATCGGTCGATCCCCGATCGCGGGAGTCGGCCACACAGGATGCAAACCGGACAACCCCACCATCGCCGACACCGACGGGCAATGTTTCGATGAGAGCGCTGGACACGCTCGTCAAAATGTCTGGCGCGAATATCACTACGATGGTCGAGGAGCCGCGTCTCGCTCAGGCCGAGATCGAACCAAATCAGGCGGTAAGACAGCCTCCACCCACAGTCTCCAATACAGATGTTTCCGACGTGCGTCGGGACGTACAGCCAGCACAGTCTCGCGTTGCTGCCACGGATCAGACGGCGAACCAGGTGTCTTCCCGTACCGCCGATTCGGGTATTGCCGAGACAAATCCGAAGCCGCAGCAAAATCCGGCTTCTGTCCGACCCGCAGATCAGATGGTGGAACAGCCATCTCCCAGTGTCGCAGGTTCACAGATCGGAAACGAGCGTCCGCAGGTACAGACTTCGAGCTCTGGAGCCCTGGCGGACCACGCCACCAAGCAAGTCTCCATCGAGGAGAGCGATACAACCGTTGACGATGTGGTGCCTGAAATGCACCAAAGCCCGACTACGGCAACGCCGTCGAGTAGCCCCGCCAAACCACAGATCGACACGACCAATTCTGAACTGGCGCCTGTCCCGACACAGCAGAAGACGGTCCCCTCTATTTCGGAAGATCAAATTTCGAAGCGGCAGACGAATTCTGTCACTGATCCAGCCCCTAGCCAGACACAGCAGAAACCGGTCGTTCCAGCTTCTACAGATCAAATTGCGAAGCTCCAACCAGGCCCGGTCACGGATCCTGAATTGACGTCCGATCAAACACAGCTGAAGCCAGTCGTTCCTGCTTCGGCAGATCAAATCGCGAAGCAACAGGTAGCCGCTGTCATTGACCCTGAGGTCGCTGATCCGCACGCGCAAGCTTTGAACGCGAATCTCGCAGCCACGTCCCCGACTGCATCTGTCGATAATCCGGAACCGGCGGATACCGATTTGCAGAGAACGCAGCAGCCCGCGTCTCTAGATCAGTCGGTCCCAGCCAAAAAAGCTGATGCAAGTAAACCGCAAGCAACAACACTGGCTCAGCCAAGACAAACGGCCATTGAGGTGATCGATTCAGCGGAGATGCTCGGTTCCGAAACGGTGCTGGCGACAACGGCCGAAAATATTCCGACGCAAATGCGTGGGCCCGCGAGCAAGGCTATCGACAGTTCGGCGGTTGGGCCGAAAACAAGTGGACCGTCCGCCGCCGGCGCCAAGCCGGAACCGCAGCTGCCGGCCAGTTTGATAAATGCTGTGTCGACAACGAAGACAGCTGGCGACACGAGCAGCGACGCGTCGGCGGATAACGCGACGACAGATGACGCCGCGTCGCAATCCGATGCAGCCTCAGGCAAGGTCCAAACTGCGCAGGCGGCGCCCAGCGGGCCTGCCATTCCGGCGCCGGCCACGCAGCCGGGCGGCGTTACGCCGGTGACAGGTGTGGCGCAGACCGCGTTCACACCGACAGCCGCCACGCCGGCCGCACCAACCGCGGCTTTGGCATCGGCCGCATCGGCGACCACAGCGCCCGCACCCGATATCGACAGCCTGGCGGTCGCGATTGCCGCCAACGCCGCGCGTGGCGCCAAGCATTACGACATCCGTCTCGATCCGCCGGAACTGGGCCGCGTGGATGTTCACATGAGCGTGAGCCGCGACGGCAAGGCCGAAGCGCTGCTCACCGCAGACCGCCCGGAGACGCTGGAATTGTTGCAGCGCGACTCCAAGACGCTCGAGCGCGCGCTCAAGGATGCGGGGCTCGATCTGTCAAACAACAGCCTCAATTTCTCGCTTAAAGGGCAACAACGGCAGGGCGACGGAGGCGGTGCTTCCATGGCGCGCATGCGCAGCCTGTCGGATGCGGTTGTCGCAAGGGCTGAAGCCGCAAATGCCTCAACACCCATCTGGAGTCATGCGCCAGGCAGCGCGCGGCTCGATATCCGCGTCTAGGCGCGAAGGGAGAAGGTCATGACGACGATCAACACGCAGCAGACGCTGAACGGCGGTCAGTCTCAGGCAGCCCAGCAGCTTGCGGGAAATTTCGACACCTTCCTGACGCTGTTGACAACGCAGCTTCAGAACCAGGATCCGCTGAGCCCGATGGACTCCAACCAGTTCACCCAGCAGCTGGTGATGTTCTCGCAGGTCGAACAGCAGATCAACACGAACGACAATCTGCAGTCGCTGATCGCCCTCAACCTCAGCCAGACGGCAAACTCTGCGGTGAACTATATCGGCCGCAGCGTGGTCATGACCAACGGCGAAGGTTCGCTGCAGACCAACAGCGATGATGGTACGGCCAACTGCGACTGGACCTATAATCTTGCTTCCGCATCCGCGGGCACCACGCTGACCGTCAAGGATGCAAGCGGCAAGGTGGTCTTCACCAAGAGCGGTAATACCTCCGCCGGCAACAACGATTTCAGTTGGGACGGCAAGGATTCCAACGGCAACCAGCTGCCGGACGGCAAATACACCCTGTCGGTATCCGCAACCGCGTCGGATGGCTCGGCCATTACGACGACGCTGGCAAGCAAGGCGATCGTCACCGCGGTCGACATGTCCGGCACGACGCCGATGCTCGTGCTGGGCTCGATGGAAATTCCGCTCTCCGACGTCTCGCTCGTCGGCGCGCCAAGCTAACTCTCAAACCGGCGGCCGAGAACCGGCCGCCTTGGAAACAGGCGAAAGGACGAAGTCCTCGAGGCCCTCAAGGAAACGGAACAATGAGCCTCTACGATGCACTTATGATCGGTGTCTCGGGCCTGAACGCGCAGAGCAGGGCCATGAGCATCTTCTCCTCCAACATCGCGAACGTGAACACGGTCGGCTACAAGGGCTCGGCCAGCACGTTCCAGACCATGCTCGGCGCTGCGAACGGTGGTGCGGCCGGCCTTTCGGAAGGTGTGATGGCCGGCGCCCAGGCGAACATCGCGCAGCAGGGTGCGGAATTCGCCACCTCTTCGCCGACCGACCTCGCCATCACCGGCAACGGCTTCTTCTGTGTCAGCACGTCGGCGGACCAGGCGGCGCAGATGCTCTACACACGCGCCGGCAGTTTCACGCCGGATTCGTCGGGCAATCTGCGCAACTCGGCCGGTCTCTATCTGCAGGGCTGGCCCGCCAACGCCGACGGGACGTTCCCCAACAGCGGACCGCTGGGCCCCATCAATATCTCCAACATCGGCGGCAAGGGCGAGGTGACGTCCAACCTCTCGCTCGCAGCCAATCTCGACGCGAGCGCGGACGCCTACAGCGGATACCAAGTCGGCCAAATGACACTTGGCAATCCGCCTGTCCAGCCGACCTATTCGACCACCGTGAATGTCTACGACAGTCAGGGCGGATCGCAGCCTCTCAAGATCTCTTACCTCAAGACCGGCCCAAACAGCTGGGCCTATGAAGTTGCGTATACCGGCGATGCCAACAATCTCGATTCCAGCGCAGATCCGTCGGTGCCGATGATCGCGAGCGGTACGCTCACATTCAACTCCGATGGTTCACTCTCCAACGTCACCGACACGACGCCGGGGGGGAGCGGCTTATCATCTCCCGACGGCTCGCTTAACTTCACGATTCCCTGGAATGCGACCACGTCGGGGCTGAAGCCGCAGACGATCGATTTCAAGATGGGAACCTACGGCAAGATGGATGGCATCACCCAGACCGCCGCCGACTCCGTGGTCAACAACGCGACCGTCGATGGCGCATTGTTCGGCAATGTCACAGGCGTGACCATTGCCGCCGACGGAACGGTCTATGCCAACTTCTCCAACGGTCTCACCCAGGCGGAGTACAAGATCCCGCTGGCAACTTTCGCCAATCCGGACGGCTTGGCGCAGGTCGGCGGCAACGCCTTCGCGGTCACGCAGAACTCTGGCGCGGCAACGATCGGCGATGCCGGTGCCGGCAATCGCGGTGGTCTTCAGTCCTACGCGCTTGAAGGTTCCACGGTCGATCTCGCGACCGAGTTCACCAACATGATCACCACGCAGCAGGCCTATTCGGCATCGGCGCGCGTCGTCTCGACGGCTTCGCAGATGCTCGATGAGCTGATGCAGATTCAGCACTGAAAAATCTGGCGGCGTCCTTCTCAAAAAGGGACGCCGCCAACGCTGGTTAGAAACAATTCAGACAGAAAGTTTATGGCTTCGTTTACCTTCGATTTTGGCCTTTTCTTAAATAGCCAGGCGCTAAATTCGCAACGGGTGATGGAGTCAGGAGCAGCGTAATGATGGGTGACGACCGCAGAGGGCGAGTCAGTTACGTCATCGGGCCGGATGGAAGCCCGCTGACGCTGGCCGATCTTCCGCCGCCCAGCACCAAGCGCTGGGTCATACGCCGCAAGGCCGAAGTGGTCGCTGCGGTGCGTGGTGGGCTGCTGAGCCTCGATGAAGCCTGCAAGCGCTACACGCTGACGGTCGAGGAATTCCTCGCCTGGCAGCGCGCGATCGATCGCCATGGTCTTGCGGGTCTGCGCGCGACACGCGTGCAGCAATACCGCAACTGATATCGAGCCGTCGAAACGGGAAACCTTTTGTTAATTCCGATTTCCGAGTTCTGACCTCCGATTTCTGCGCGCATTAAGTCCGCCTTTACCAACAGCACGGCAAAGTTTGCCCAGCATCAAGGGGCTGGGAGCAGATATTGCCGGAATTCATCAAGGCCATCGGGGCCGCGCGCTTCGGTGTGATGGCAGGTGTCGCTGCCGCGCTCACGGCGTTCTTCCTCTACGTGGCGGGCGTCATCTCCGAACCGCCCAAGAACATTCTGTTCTCCGGGCTTGAATCGCGCGACGCGTCCGCGGTCACCGCCAAACTCGACACCATGAATGTGCCCTACGAAATCAAGGGCGATGGCGGCACGATCCTTGTTCCGGCCGATCAGGTGACGAAGCTGCGCATGTCGCTCGCCCAGGACAATCTGCCGGCGGCCGGCGTCGGCTACGAGATCTTCGACAAGTCCGATGCCTTCGGCGCCACCGCCTTCGTGCAGAATATCAACCGGCTCCGCGCCCTCGAAGGCGAACTCGCCCGTTCGATCCAGACCATCGAAGGCATCCAAAGCGCCCGCGTCCATCTCGTCGTGCCCGAGCGCCAGATCTTCTCGCGCGACGAACAGACGCCGAGCGCCTCCGTCGTGCTCAAGACGCGCGGCCAGATGGAACATGGCCAGGTCCAGGCGATCCAGCACCTCGTGGCTGCGGCCGTGGCCTCACTCAATCCCGACCGCGTCGCCATTATCGACGACCGCGGCAATCTGCTGGCGGGCGGCGACGGCAAGACCGGTCCGGACGCCATCGCGCAGGGCGAGGAACAGCACACGACCGAATTCGAAGACCGGCTGCGGACTCGGATTGAATCGATTGTCGGCAGCGTCGTGGGCGCGGGCCATGCGCGCGTCCAGGTGACCGCCGACATGAACTACAACCATACTAGCGAAACCAGCGAGACCTTCGATCCCGACAGCAAGGTCGTGCGCTCGACGCAGACGGTCGAGCAGAATGCATCCGACGCCAATTCCACCAACAGCGCCGCCAGCGTCGCCGCCTCGCTTCCCAACCAGTCCGCCACCGGAGGCGGCGACAACACGAAATCGACATCCGGCCGCACCGAGGAAACGACGAATTACGAAATCTCCAAGACCACAAAGACCAGCACGATCGACGGCGGCACGGTGAAGAAGCTCTCCGTCGCCGTCGTCGTCGACGGCACAAAGGAAGGTGACTATCGTCCCCGCACGCCGGCCGAGATGAAGCAGATCGAGGCGTTGGTGAAATCCGCCATCGGGTTCGACGGTGCGCGCGGCGACCTCGTCCAGGTCACCAGCATGGCGTTCGCGAAGATCGACATGCCGAGCGCCACCGCCGC
>Ga0105239_10008425_pt1 | contig 11739 bp, 11 predicted proteins | sample KBSC44metaG_FD_92761 | JGI IMG/M metagenome (GOLD analysis project Ga0105239, IMG submission 92761) | Corn rhizosphere microbial communities from Kellogg Biological Station, Michigan, USA - KBS C4-4 metaG | ecosystem: Host-associated > Plants > Roots > Rhizosphere > Soil | place: Michigan, USA...
CAGTACAACGGCATGGACAATCGCATCAAGATCGTCCAGGGGCTCTACCAGACGCGCCTCGTCACCAACCCTTCGCCTGGAGCGTTCTACTACTCGAACACGGCGGCCACCGGCACGCTGTCGATCGAAGGCGGTTACAACGCGGACTGCAGCGCGCGCTCCGGCAATCCGCTGGCGACCCTGCTCGACGGCAACGGCCAGTACCAGGTCATGGACCTGCGCAGCCGGAAGGCCGCGATCCAGGTCAGCGGCGTCACGATCGAGAACGGCGAGACGTCCGCCGACGGTGGCGGCCTGAGCATCAACATCGAAGGAACCGACGACAGCGCGGCGACCGTGTTCGACACGATCATCCGCAACAACCATACGACCTCGGCCGGCGGCGGCCTGTACGCGGCCTCGGATGGCGCCGGCAACCGCACGGTCGTCCACAACACCCTGATCGTCGGCAATATCGCCGAGCAAGGCGAATCCGCGGTCGAACTCGTCGGCGGCGGCGACGGCGTGGCGTTCTACGACAACACCGTCGCGGACAACAGCGTGCCCGGCAGCGACGATTCGCAGCGCTCGGTCTACATCGACGGCGCGAGCTGCGACGTCGCCAACAACATCGTCCAGCACAACGTCAACGGCGGCTTCTGGATGTCGTGCCCGACCGCGACGCTGTACTTCAACGACATCGGTCACATCCTCAACGACAGCGGCGCGGTACAGGCGGGCAACATAGCGGTCGATCCCGGCTTCGTCGACGCCGGCGGCGGCGACTACCGCCTCGGCGCCGATTCGCCGCTGCTCGGTCGCAGCCACTGGCTGACCGGCGGCACGGACCTCCTCGGCGCGGCCTATCCGCTGCACGGCCACCAGGACTTCGGCGCGTACGAGGACACCGTGTTCATCGACGCCTTCGACGAGTCCGTGCTGTTCTGACCGGCGGCGCCGTCTTGGCCCGTGCGACGCGATCACGGCATGATGCGGTGATCGACCCACGGGAGACCCCATGGCCAAGGCCAAGACCGCCTACGTCTGCGCCGAATGCGGTGCCGAGCATTCGAAGTGGCAAGGGCAGTGCATCGAATGCGGCGCATGGAACACGCTCGCGGAAATCGTCGTGCAGCCGGCCGCGAAATCGGTCGCGGCGTCGCGCACGGGCTATGCCGGCGCGGCCGCTCCGGCGAAGATCACGCGCCTCGCGAGCGTCGCCGCGGAAGCGGAGCGGCGCAGCGACACCGGCATCGGCGAACTCGACCGCGTGCTCGGCGGCGGCCTCGTCGCCGGCTCGGTCGTGCTCATCGGCGGCGATCCCGGCATCGGCAAGTCGACTTTGCTGTTGCAGATGCTCGGCGCGCTCGGCCAGCGCGTGCGCGGGCTGTACGTGACCGGCGAGGAATCGCTCGCCCAGGTCGCCGGGCGCGGCCAGCGCCTCGGCATCGCGCTGGACGGCCTCGACGCGCTCGCCGAAACGTCGATCGAGCGCATCCTCGCCGAAGCCGCGAACGCGAAGCCCGACGTGCTCATCGTCGATTCGATCCAGACGATCTGGACCGAACAGCTCACCGCGGCACCGGGCTCGGTGTCGCAGGTGCGCGAATCAGCCGCGCGCCTCGTGCGCTTCGCCAAGGAATCGGGCACGAGCGTGTTCCTCGTCGGCCACGTGACCAAGGAGGGCGGCATCGCCGGGCCGCGCGTGCTCGAGCACATGGTCGACGCGGTGCTCTACTTCGAAGGCGAGTCGGGCTCGCGCTTCCGCGTGCTGCGCGCGTTCAAGAACCGCTTCGGCGCGGTCAACGAGCTCGGCGTGTTCGCGATGGGCGACAAGGGCCTGCGCGAAGTGCCGAACCCGTCCGCGATCTTCCTCTCCGCGCACGCGCGACCGACCGCGGGCAGCGCGGTGATGGTCACGCGCGAGGGCACGCGACCGCTGCTCGTCGAGGTGCAGGCGCTGGTCGACCAGAGCTCGCTCGGCAACCCGCGCCGCGTCGCGCTCGGCCTCGAGCAGAACCGGCTCGCGATGCTGCTCGCGGTGCTGCACCGCCACGGCGGCGCGGCGGTGTACGACCAGGACGTGTTCGTCAACGTCGTCGGCGGCATTCGCGTGCAGGAGACCGCGGCCGACCTGCCGGTGCTGCTCGCGGTGCTGTCGAGCTTCCGCGACCGGCCGTTGCCGGACAAGACCGTCGCGTTCGGCGAAGTCGGCCTGTCGGGCGAGATCCGCCCGGTGCCGAACGGCGAGGAGCGGCTCAAGGAAGCCGCCACGCACGGCTTCCGCCGCGCGATCGTGCCGAAGGCGAACGCGCCGAAGAAGCCGCGTATCGGCGAGATGGAGATCGTCGCGGTCGATCGCCTCGGCGAGGCGTTGTCGGCCGCGTGGGACGCGTAGAGGCCGCACCGCGCGTGCCGCCGACGCGGCACGAGGGCATCGCTCGAGGGCGCGTGGCATCGCTCGTGTCAGGCGTCGCCGGCGTCTCGCGAGACCTGCGAGGCTGCCCGCTCGCCGCGAGCGACGAAGCAGGCGCCGACGAAGAGCGCGACAGCGAGCCCGGCGAGCCATGCGCCGAGCATCGGCCACCATGCGTGGAGTTCCGCCAGCGTGCAAAGCGTATAGCCCGCGCCGAATCCGCGCAGTTCATGGCCGCAGCTGCGCATCGCCGCGAACAGCAGAATCCCGCAGATCGGTGCTCCGACCGCGACGAACAGAGCTATCGCCAGCAGCAACGTCGTCAGCGCGCGTGCGAGGGAGGCGCTTCTCGGGTGCGTTCTCATGCGGTCCTGTGCAGCACCAGTTCGAGCACGAACTTCGAGCCGAAGAACGCGAGCAGCAGGATCGCCATTCCGGCGAGCGTGAGGTTGACCGCGCGGCGCCCGCGCCAGCCCCAGGCGCGACGGCCGTACAGCAATGCGCCGAACACGACCCAGGCAAGAATCGACAGCACGGTCTTGTGCGCGAGGTGCTGCGCGAACAGGTTGTCGACGAACAGGATGCCGGTCAGCAGGGTCAGGCTGAGCAGCACGAAGCCGGCCGCGATGAGACGGAACAGCAGGGTTTCGGTCAGGGTCAGCGGCGGCAACGAGCGCAGCAGCGCGCCGAACTGGCGATGGCGCAGCGCGCGTTCCTGCAGCGCGAGCAGGATCGCGAGCGCGGCGGCGATCGACAGCACGCCGAAGGCGAGCAGGGCGACGCTCACGTGCAGCTTGATCTGCCAGTCGATCGGTTGCGGCGCGGTCGCCGGCGCCGCGTAGGCGTCGATCGCGAGCAGCAGCGCGGTGAGCGGGAACACGATGACGCCGAGCGCGGCGACCGGGCGCGTGAGGTTGACGATGAGGGTCAGCGCCGAGACGACGCCGGCGACGAGCGACAGCGCCGAGAAGAAATGCAGGTCGAGCGCGCCGCGATGTGCACCGAGCAGCACGCCCGCGTGCGCGAGCACGGCGAGGGTGGCGATCGCGAGCGGCAGTTTCGCCGGCGCGTCGCCGCGGCCGAGCAACGGTCGCGCCAGCAGGGCGCTGGCGACGAGGTAGGCGAGGATCGCGAGCGCGGCGAGGATCGGGCTGAGCATGCCCACAAGTGTGGCACAGCGCGCCTGCCTGGATCGGCATCCTGGATCGGCATCGGGATGCGGCCGGCGCGGGGGCGCTATAATCGCCGCCTTTTCCGCATGCCGGTCCGCCCATGTTCGAGTCGCTCAGCCAACGCCTGTCCGCCACCGTCCAGCGCCTGCGCGGCAAGGGGCGGCTGACCGAGTCGAACATCCGCGAGGCGCTGCGCGAGGTGCGCATCGCGCTGCTCGAGGCCGACGTCGCGCTGCCGGTGGTGCAGGCGCTGATCCAGCGCGTGCAGGTCAAGGCGCTCGGCCAGGACGTGCTGCGCAGCCTCACGCCGGGCCAGACCCTGGTCAAGGTCGTGCGCGACGAGCTGACCGCCGTCATGGGTACCGCGAACAGCGATCTCAACCTCGCTGCGGCGCCACCCGCGGTCGTGCTCATGGCCGGCCTGCAGGGTGCGGGCAAGACGACCACGGTCGCCAAGCTCGCGCGCTTCCTCAAGGATCGGCGCAAGAAGAAGGTCATGGTGGTCAGCTGCGACGTCTACCGCCCCGCGGCGATCGAGCAACTGCGCACGCTCGCCGACCAGGTCGAGGTGTTGTTCCATCCCTCCAGCGGCGAGCAGGACCCGGTCGCGATCGCGAAGGCCGCGCGCGACGCGGCGGCGCGCGCGTTCGCCGACGTGCTCATCGTCGACACCGCGGGCCGCCTGCACGTCGACCAGGACATGATGAACGAGATCAAGGCGCTGCACGCGGCGCTCGATCCGATCGAAACGCTGTTCGTGGTCGACTCGATGACCGGCCAGGACGCGGCCAACACCGCCAAGGCGTTCGCCGACGCGCTGCCGCTGACCGGCGTCGTGCTGACCAAGACCGACGGCGACGCGCGCGGTGGTGCGGCGCTGTCGGTGCGCTACGTGACCGGGCGCCCGATCAAGTTCATCGGCGCGGGCGAAAAGGTCGATGCGCTCGAGCCGTTCCATCCCGATCGCGTCGCGACGCGCATCCTCGGCATGGGCGACGTGCTGTCGCTGGTCGAGCAGGTCGAGCAGGGCGTCGACCAGGAGAAGCAGCGCAAGCTCGCCGAGAAGGTCATCAAGGGCAAGCGCTTCGACCTCAACGACATGCGCGACCAGCTCGAGCAGATGGTCAACATGGGCGGCATGGCGTCGCTGATCGACAAGCTGCCCGGTGTCGGCTCGCTGCCCGACCACGTCAAGTCGAAGGTCAACGACCGCGAAGTGCACCGCATGATGGCGATCATCGGCTCGATGACCAAGAAGGAGCGGCGCCATCCCGACCTGCTCAACGGTTCGCGCCGCGCGCGCATCGCGCGCGGTTCCGGCATGCAGCCCGCCGACGTCAACAAGCTGCTCAAGCAGTACCAGCAGATGGAAAAGATGATGTCCAAGCTCGGCAGCGGCGGCCTCAAGGGCCTCATGCGCCAGATGGGTTCGGCGATGAAGGGCATGGGCGGCGGCTTTCCTCCGGGCGGCCTGCCCGGGCGCTGATCGCCGGCGATCGCCTTCGCGCGGCCGGGTGTCAACCGACCGCGCGTCCGCGCGTTCGCACCGGACGTCGATCCGCCATCGCCGAGTGGGGCGATCGTCACAACCGCCGACGATCGCAGCGGCTAAGGTGCGCCGCTCCGGTCACCGGACCACCCGGCCACTCGTGGGGACGCGCGATGACTCGCTTCAGCAACGCATGCGGCGCGCTCGCCGTATCCGCTTCGATGGTCTGCGCGGGGGCACACGCCGCCACGCACGACCGCCTGTTCGCCTACGGCTTCGATCCCGCGCCGGACGCGCCCGCCGACGTGAACGAGGCGTCGCGCTTCCTGACCCAGGCCACGTTCGGCCCGACCGCGGCCGACGTCGCGCGCCTGACCGCGCTCGGCTACGACGCCTGGATCGAGGAGCAACTCGCCAGGGCGCCGACGCTCGGCGCGCCGGCCGTCGAACAGGTCGTCAACGCGCGTACCGCGGCGGCGCAGAGCGTGAGCCAGTCGCAGCGCATCCAGCGCTGGTACTGGCAGGCGGCCTACGCGCCCGACCAGCTGCGCCAGCGCATGGCGTGGGCGCTCAGCCAGATCTTCGTGATCTCGGACCAGAGCAGCGCGATCGGCAACTACATCGTGCCGATGGCCGGCTACTACGACATGCTCGCGAAGGACGCGTTCGCGCCGTATCGCACGCTGCTCGGCGACGTGACGTGGCACCCGATGATGGGCCGGTACCTGTCGTCGTTCCGCAACCAGAAGCCGAGCGCGACGACGAGCCCCGACGAGAATTACGCGCGCGAAGTCATGCAGCTGTTCTCGATCGGCCTGGTGCTGCGCGACATGGACTTCTCGCCGATCCTCTCCAACGGCGTCGAGATCCCGACCTACGACCAGACCACGATCACGCACACGGCGAAGGTGTTCACCGGTTTCACCTGGAGCGATGCGCCGCTCAACCCGCCCAACTTCTACGGCGGCGGCTTGACGTTCGCCGCCCAGTACGCGCCGATGGAATGCTTCGGCACCGAGCATTTCCCGGCGAGCGGCAGCGGCAGCAACAACATGCGCCACGACATCACCGGCGACGACGGCACCACCGCGACGCCGAAGACGGTGGTCGGCGGCGTGACGATCCCGCCGAACCAGACCTGCGCGCAGGACGTCGGCGACGAGCTCGACATCCTCGCCGCGCATCCGAACGTGCCGCCGTTCGTCTCGCGCCAGCTGATCCAGCGCTTCGTCACGAGCAACCCGTCGCCGCAGTACATCGAGCGCGTCGCGCAGGTGTTCGACGCGCCGGGCGCGAACCTCGGCGACGTGATCAAGGCGATCCTCATGGACGACGAGGCGCGCCATCCACCCGCGCTCGCGAGTGGCGACCACTACGGCAAGCTGCGCGAGCCGATCCTGCGCCTGACCGCGGTGTGGCGTGCGTTCAACGCGCAGGCGCAGGCGCCCGACGCGTACGGCGAAGTGAAGATGAGCGCGGGCAACGGCCAGACCAGCTCGTTCGGACAGGGACCGCTCGAATCGCCCACGGTGTTCAACTTCTACGAACCCGACTACCAGCAGCCCGGGCCGTTCGCCGACAACGACCGCTATTCGCCGGAGCTGCAGATCCTCAGCGAGGCGAGCGCGTACTCCACCGGCAACTCCTACTACAACTTCAGTGCGAAGGCGTACGTGGGCATGTCGAACCCGCCGACCGACCGGCCGCTGATCGACCTGTCGTCGCTGACCGCGAACGCGACCAGCCCGGCCGCGATGGTCGCGACGATCGACAAGAGCCTGCTGTACGGCACGATGTCGGCGAACATGAAGGCGACGCTGACGAGCATGCTGGCCAACCTCAACGGTGCATCCGCCGCGGAAAAGGCGTGGTCGGCGATCTACGTGACGATGCTGACCCCCGAATTCGCGACGCAGCGCTGAGGAGACGACGATGAGCCATTCCCGCAACTCGCGCCGCGACTTCCTGCGCACGCTCGCGCTCGCCGCCTGCAGCGGCGGCACCGCCGCGATGTTCCCGCAACTGCGCATGATGGGCACCGCGCTGGCCAACACGCGTTCGCTGTCCGGCTACAAGGCGCTCGTCTGCGTCTACCTCGCCGGCGGCAACGACTCGTGGAACCTGCTCGTGCCGTTCGACAGCGCGCGCCACGACGTCTACGCGGACGCGCGCGGCGGCGTCTACAACGCGCAGTCCAATCCCGACGGCCTCGCCCTCGGCATCCCGACCGGCGCCGACGTCGCGTTGCAGAAGATCGTCGACGGCAACGACGCGAGCAGCGCGACGAACCAGTACTTCCTCCACCCGGAGCTGGACGATCTCGCCGCGTTGTACCGCGCCGACAAGCTCGCATTCGCGGTCAACGTCGGCACGCTGGTCAAGCCGATCGTGAAGGCCGACTACTCGACGCCGGCGAACCGCCCGCCGCAGCTGTATTCGCATTCGGACCAGGAGAACCTCTGGCACCAGGGCACCAGCGCGACCAACCGCGTGGTCGGCTGGGGCGGCCGCTGCGGCGACGTCGTGCATGCGTCGAACCCGAATCAGGACCTGTCGACCTGCATCTCGATCTCCGGGGCGAACCGCTTCGAAGTCGGCCTGTCGACGGTGCCGTACCGCATGTCGTCGAGCGGCCTGTCGTCGTTGAACGGCATGTGCAATCCGACGCCGTGCAGCGGCGTCAGTGCCACCAGCGTGCGCGACAACGCGCTCAACACGCTGCTCGCCGAAACCTATGCGAACGATTTCGCGGGCGAATACACCAAGGTGTTCGGGCGCAGCCGCGACCTCTACAACCTGCTCAAGACCGGGCTCGACGCGACCACGCTCGTGCAGCCGTTCCCGGCCAACAATTCGCTCGCCTCGCAGCTGCAGATGGTCGCGAAGATGATCAAGCTGTCGAAGGCGCAGAACTACGCCGCGCGGCAGATCTACTACGTGCGCCTCGGCGGCTTCGACCTGCACTCGGGCCTGATGTCCGGCAACAACGATCACGGGGACCTGCTCAAGCTCGTCAACGACGCGATCTCGTCGTTCTGGCTCGCGCTCGCACCGGGCGACGTCGACGCGCAGAACGAGGTCACGCTGTTCACCGCGTCGGAGTTCGCGCGCACGCTGCAGTCGAACGGCTCCGGTTCGGACCATGCCTGGGGCGGCGTGCAGTTCGCGCTCGGCGGCGCGGTAAACGGCGGCAAGCTGTACACGAACGGCGGGGGGCCGATCAGCGGATTCCCGGACCAGCACCTCGACGCGCCGAACAATTTCTCGCGCGGTCAGATGATCCCGGGCATCGGCGTCGACCAGTACGCGGCGACGCTCGCGCAGTGGCTGGGCGTGACCTCGCCGACCGACCTCGCGGCGATCTTCCCGAACCTCGCGAACTTCGCCACCGGCAACCTCGGCTTCGTCTGAGCCGATGCGGGCGACGCCGGCCATCGCGGTCGCGGCCGGCATCGCACTGGCGTGCGCGTCCGCGTACGCGGGTGCGCCGGTCGGCTGCACGCGCATCGCCGACATCCCGCCGGACTATGCGATCACCTACGGCGCGGCGATCCAGGGGCTGTTCGACGACTACGCGACGAACGGCGGCAGCGCCGGCTGCATCGACTGCCACTTCGCGCCGCCGCCGATGCCGAGCGGCGGGCTCGATCTGAGCGCGGGTGCCTCGTGGGGCCATCTGGTCGGCGTGCCAAGCGGGGAGGACGCGAGCATCCTCTACGTCGTGCCGGGACGGCCCGAGGAAAGCCTGCTGTTCCGCAAGGTCAACTGCGACACGCCCGGCGTCGGCGCGCGCATGCCGCTCGACAACTACGGCGGCGGCCTGCTGCCCGAGCAACAGGCGCTCATCTACGACTGGATCGCGAACGGCGCGCTGCCGGGGACGAGCACGACCGTGTTCCGCGACGGCTTCGATATCCGCGGCTTCGTGCCTTGATGCGATCGCCCGCCGGAAGGGCCGGGTCGGGGGAGGGGCATGCCGGACATCGGCGGCCCGCTCCGTCCAATGGCGGCCGGGCGCGGTTTTCGCCCGTGGAGCCAGGGACAAGTCGTTGCAGGGCTTTATTTTTTCCTGATTCCCGCTAGAATGCCCGGCTCCCGACGCGCGACGGCCACTCACCGGCCCGGGTGCGACGTCGACGACTTCGCAAAATATCGAGCAAAAACAATGGTCAAGATTCGCCTTTCCCGTGGCGGTGCCAAGGGTCGTCCGTTCTACCACATCATCGTGACCGACGAGCGCAACGCGCGCGACGGCCGCAACATCGAGCGCGTCGGCTATTTCAACCCGATCGCGGCCGGCAAGGACGTGCGCCTCGAGCTGGACACCGCGAAGGTCAAGTCGTGGGTCGAGAAGGGCGCGCAGATGACCGAGAAGGTCAAGTCGCTCTACAAGGAAGCGAGCAAGAAGGCAGCCTGATCGCGTGAGCGGGTCGGAGAAATTCGTCCTGCTCGGCAAGGTTGTCGGCGTACACGGCGTACGGGGCGAGCTCAAGCTCGAGTCGTACACCGAACCCCGGACGCAGATCTTCCGCTACAAGCCGTGGCGGATGCGGTCGACGGCCGGCGAAACGGTCATCGAGGAAGGCGGTCGCGGGCGAGCCCAGGGCAAGGGCATCGTCGCCGAGCTGCCCGGTGTGACGGACCGCGACGCCGCTGCGGCGCTGGTCGGCACCGAAATCTGGGTCGCGCGTTCGGCGTTGCCGAAGGCGAAGCCCGGCGAATACTACTGGGCCGATCTCGAAGGACTCGAGGTCGTCACGGTCGAAGGCAGGCCGCTCGGCCGGGTGTCGCATCTGATCGCGACCGGGGCGAACGACGTGCTGGTGGTCAGGGACGCGGAACGCGAACGGCTGGTGCCGTTCCTGACCGGCCAGTTCGTGACCGAGATCGATCTCGACGGTGGTCGTATCACCGTCGATTGGGATCCGGAGTTCTAGCGGGATGCGCATCGACGTCATCACGCTGTTCCCGGATTTCATCGAAAGCTGTGCGCGGATAGGTGTCGTGGGACGCGCGCGCGAACGCGGGTTGCTGGAGATCGCAACCTGGAATCCGCGCGATTTCGCGAGCGACAACTACCGTTCGGCCGACGATCGCTGCTACGGCGGCGGCCCCGGCATGGTGATGATGATCGACCCGTTGCGGAAGGCGCTCGACGACGTGCGCGCCGCGGCCGGGTCGACGAAGGCGAAAGTGATTTACCTGAGTCCGCAGGGAACGCGGCTCGACCAGGCCAAGGTGGCGGAGCTCGCACGGCAGGAACACCTGGTCCTGTTGAGCGGTCGCTACGAAGGCGTGGACGAACGGTTTCTGGAGCGTGCGGTCGACGAGGAGATTTCCGTCGGCGACTACGTGCTCTCCGGCGGCGAACTCGCTGCGGCGATCGTGATCGATGCGGTCGGGCGCCTGCAGCAGGGTGTGCTGAACGATGCCATGTCGGCCGAACAGGATTCGTTCTCGAACGGCCTGCTCGACTGCCCGCACTACACGCGACCCGAGCATCACGATTGGGGTGACGTGCCGGCGGTGCTGACATCGGGTGACCACGCGGCGATCACGCGCTGGCGCCTGAAGCAGTCGCTGGGTCGCACTTGGTTGCGGCGGCCCGACCTGCTCGAACGGGTCGAGCTGGACAAGAAATCCCGCGCGTTGCTGGTCGAGTTCCAGCGCGAGCACGAACAAAGCACGCCGGACCGCGAATCCGGTGAATGAAGACGGCCCGGCCAGTCCGGCGTCGACGAAAAAAATCAGACCAGAGTGGTGAGTGTCATGAACCTGATCCAGCAATTCGAAGCCGCCCAGATGACCCGTTCGCTGCCGGAGTTCAGCCCGGGCGATACCGTGATCGTCAACGTGAAGGTCAAGGAAGGCAACCGTGAGCGCGTGCAGGCCTATGAAGGCGTCGTCATCGCGCGCAAGAACGCGGGCCTCAACTCGGCCTTCACCGTGCGCAAGATCTCGCACGGCACCGGCGTCGAGCGCGTGTTCCAGTCGCACAGCCCGTCGATCGACTCGGTCGTCGTCAAGCGTCGCGGCAAGGTGCGTGGCGCGAAGCTGTATTACCTGCGTGGCCTCGAAGGCAAGGCGGCGCGCATCAAGGAAGATCTTTCCGCGCACGCGAAAGACGAAGGCTGACGCCTGACCCACATCCGTCTTGGAGCATACGAGTCGCGTCTGTGCTCCTCGTCAGAGCGGCCGTCGGAAACGACGGCCGCTTTTTTATTTGCGATCATCCGTGATCGCGGCCCGACGACGCGATCTGGCGGTCGGCCAGGTCGCGGGCGATGACGTCCAGAGCGGCCATCCATGGCCGCACTCCTCAATAAGAGCAGCTTCGTTGGGGTGAACACGGTTGGGCAGATCAAGCCATAGGGGATCAAGCCGCGTAGCGGCGGATCCGCCATGGCACGCGCGGCGGCTTCGGCCTTCGGTAGGGCGGTACGGCGGAGCGCGTGCCGCCGCCCGCCACACGCGCCACCCGAGCGCGCCGCTTGAAGCCCGCGCTCCCCGACTCCATTCTGGGGCGCAGCCAGATCTATGGAGGGAAATCCATGTCCACGACCGCCGAAACCCGCGCCTTCGAGGCCGAGGTCTCGCAAGTCCTGCATCTCGTCACGCACTCGTTGTACTCGCACAAGGAGATCTTCCTGCGCGAGCTCGTCTCGAACGCGTCGGACGCGTGC
>Ga0105239_10008426_pt1 | contig 11737 bp, 7 predicted proteins | sample KBSC44metaG_FD_92761 | JGI IMG/M metagenome (GOLD analysis project Ga0105239, IMG submission 92761) | Corn rhizosphere microbial communities from Kellogg Biological Station, Michigan, USA - KBS C4-4 metaG | ecosystem: Host-associated > Plants > Roots > Rhizosphere > Soil | place: Michigan, USA...
AGCGTAGCCCTTGCTATTTGCAGCGAAGCCTATGCGCATACCCGGCTCTTTTAAAAACACAGTTTGATCCGTAGCGTTAAGCACTACGTTTTTGTAGTTAGCGTTGCTAACCATAGTTTTTGCAGCTGCGCGGCCATTTAGGTTTTCAAGGTCAGCATCGTCATTCCCCCCCGAGTTGTAAGTAATATCGAATGCACCATGAGTCAGCTCCGATATTTGCAGAGAACGGTCAATCAGCCTGAAAATTTCGGCATTTGCCTTTACAGGCTTTACGCCTGCATTCCGGTTAATAGCATTAATGCAGCTGTCATCGCCAAAAGCGCTTAGTAATTTTTCAACCCTGGTTATTTCAGCAACGGCCGCATCAAAACTTGCTTCGGCCCACGCCGGGTTATCGCCAACTACACTTATCTCAAACTGATCGCCCATCAAACGTGCAGAACGCCTGAAAATTACAGAATTGTTATTAGGGGAAATGGTTTTTACAGCCAACATACGCTAAACAATTTAAAAGGCTTTTATATAACCGCCTTTATTTTTGAACAGGCAATATGCTGCATTTTTATTAACGTAAATGCAGTATACCGCTAACTTTGATAACGAAAGTAGTGTTGCTTTATGAAAATGAGATGAAAAGGGGTCGGTGAGAACGGTAATACGGTCAGGCCTATGTCAAAAACACTAGATAATACTTGCTCTATGCGCATCAACGTAGTCAAACGGGATTTCATCAAATTTTTGTTCTAATGCTTCCAATCCAAATTGCTTTTTGAAATCTAATTCTGCTTTTGATATTGGGATAAGCCAATAACAATGGATCGTCTTTAGATTATCCACTTGAGGTTTAACTATTTCCAAGTCGGGGCCGTCAAGATAAGGCAGAGATATTAAACCGTACGAACAAATTGAAGAACCTTGCCATGGCTGACCAAAATTTACTGTATGTCCTAAGTTAATATTGTCCTCTGTGTTGTGATAATAACTCACAGCCGTCAGCAATTCCAGGATACCGTCGTCTTGTTTAAGAGAAAATAAATGTAATTCAATAGGATGGAGATGAGTAAATGTAGACATGCAGCAAGTGCTATATGTCCACATTTTACGTTTTTCATTTGGTGCGAATTCCAAAATGGAGAAATCCGGGGATAGCGCTTTCATCGGGCCAGTCGCCCATGTCTTTTCTCTGAAATTGCGCCCCCAAACATTTGAATAATGTTCTATCAGAGCCTCTTTATAAACTTGGATACTATGATGATCCATATTTCGCTCTTGTGGATATTTATCGAGTTTAGCTACTTTCGAAAGTTACTACATCCATGCAGAAATTAGGCTACAGTTCCTTCTTTTAGCTTTTCAGCGTTCTCGGCAAACTGAAGGGCTTCCATAATATCCTGCAAATCGCCGTTCATAACGCCGGTGAGGTTGTATATGGTTAAGCCGATACGGTGCTCCGTTAAGCGGCCCTGCGGATAATTATAGGTACGCACCTTGGCCGACCTATCGCCGGTTGATACCATGGTTTTACGTTTTTTCGAAGTTATTTCCAGGTGCTTTTGCAGCTCCATTTCGTAATCGCGCGAGCGCAGTACCTGTAAAGCTTTGTCGTAGTTTTTCAATTGCGATTTTTGATCCTGGCACTGTGCCACAATACCTGTTGGTATGTGCGTTAACCTAACGGCCGAATAGGTAGTATTTACCGACTGCCCGCCCGGCCCCGATGCACAAAACAAATCCTTACGGATATCGCTCACCTGCAGGTCAATATCAAACTCATCAACCTCAGGCAATACCACCACGGTTGCGGCAGATGTATGCACGCGGCCCTGGGTTTCAGTATCAGGCACACGCTGAACGCGGTGCACACCCGATTCGTATTTTAAATTGCCGTAAGCATCTTCGGCGTTTACGTTAAATACAATTTCTTTGTAGCCGCCGGATGTGCCTTCGGTATAGTCAACCAATTCGGTTTTCCAACCGCGGCGTTCGCAATAGCGCATATACATGCGGTAAAGGTCGCCGGCAAAAAGGGCGGCTTCGTCGCCGCCTGTGCCACCACGTATTTCCACAATGGCATTTTTCGAATCTTCAGGATCCTTAGGTATCAGCATCAAACGGATAGCTTCTTCCATTTCGTCCTGCCTGGTAAGCAACTCATCCAGCTCGCCTTTAGCCATTTCGCGAAACTCTTCGTCTTTCTCAGTAGCTAATATCTCCTTATTGCTGTCGATATTGCTCATTATATTTTTGTAGATGTTGTACTGGTCAACAACTTTCGCCAAATCTTTATATTCTTTATTCAGCTGGGCAAAACGCTTCATATCAGCCATGGCATCAGGGCTGCTCAGTTCAGCTTCTACATCTTTCCAGCGTTGAAATATCGCCTCTAATTTCTCTAACATAACAAACTATGATTTTTAGGATTGATTGGATTTTAGGATTGTCCTATAAAAGATGAATCCTCTGCTCCACGTATCCCCGGCTTTAATTAAAGCGCACAAAGGTACGTAATTACGCGCAATATTAATTCATGCAGATGTAAAGAGAACTGCTGATTTCGGTGATTGTACTGATTTCGCCGATTATCTGATGAGTGATTTTGGCCTTATTTAATCTTAAGACAACCATCAACGCTATTTCTTGTTAATATTGCGCAGTCTATTTGCTCAACACATACATTCAACCAATATGATAAGGAAATCAATTCCGGGGATAATTATTTGTTTTACAATTGGTTTGTGCCATGCCCAAACTAAAATCGACCCCAAATCCATCGCCGATAAAATGCATTGGTTTGAAGATGCCAAGCTGGGCATTTTTATACATGCGGGTATTTATTCGGTAAATGGCATCGATGAATCGTGGAGTTTTCATAATAAAAAGATAGGCTATGCCGATTATATGAAGCAGCTAAAGGGTTTCACCCTAAGCAAGTACGACCCTGCGGGATGGGCCGATTTGATTAAAGAAAGCGGCGCACGTTATGCAGTTATTACCACTAAACACCACGATGGCGTTGCCATGTATAATACCAAGCAAAGCGACTTAAACATTGTAAAAGCAACGCCAGCCAACCGCGATATGGTAAAACCGCTGTTTGACGAGTTGCGCAAGCGGGATATTAAATGCGGCGCCTATTTTTCGCTTATCGACTGGTCGAACAAATTTTACCCCGGGTTTTTAAAAGATAGTTCGCGGTACGATTTGCAAAACGATTATGACCGATGGAACACTTTCAGGATGTTTTTCCAGGGACAGATTACCGAGATTGCCAATACCTTAAAGCCCGACTTGTGGTGGTTTGACGGTGATTGGGAACACAGCGCCGAGGAGTGGGAAGCCGAAAAGGTGAGACATATCATCCTCTCCAGGAACAAGAATGCAATCATTAACGGCCGCCTGCAGGGTTATGGCGATTATACCACACCCGAGCAGAACTTCCCGGTTACGCGCCCGCCGTTTAACTGGTGGGAACTTTGCATGACGATTAACGACAACTGGGGCTACCAACAGCAGGACCAGAACTGGAAAACCCCGTACGAAATCATCACCATTTTTGTGGATGCTGTAGCCAACGGCGGCAACCTGCTGCTAGACATCGGACCAAAAGAAGACGGCACCATCCCCGACCAGGAAGTCAACGTTTTAAAGGAACTTGGCGCCTGGAACAAAAAGAATGGCGAGGCCATCTTCGGCACCAAAGCAGGCCTGCCTGCCGGGCATTTTTATGGAGCAAGCACCATGTCGAAAGACTCAACAACCCTATTCCTTTTTGTACCCGCCAAAACCGTTGGAACGTTGATGATAAAAGGGCTTGACAATAAAATTGAAGACATAACCGTGGTTGGCAACGGCGCGAAGCTTACCCCGAAAGTGGTAGGGAAAATATCATGGAGCAAAGTACCGGGCCTGGTTTATATTGATTTGCCGGAGAATGTGCAGGATAAGTATATGACGGTTTTGAGGGTCAAATTGGATAAACCTATTAAATTGTATCGTGGCGAGGGTGGCCTGTAATGAGTGGACGCTAATTCCACGAATTAAGGCGAATTTCACGAATTAATGCCCGTAGTTAGCAGACTTGCGTAATTCGTGAAATTCGAAAAAATTAATGTAATTCGTGACTATTTCCCTTCAGTTACCTCAAAACTTGCCAGCAACTTTACATTCGGGTCAGCTTTAATATCAACAGGTTTTGCCGGTACCTTAAACTGAGCGGTTGTGGTTTTATCTTTTAAATGCACGGTATCCGCTTGTTTGCCTATCTGCAAATCGAGTAAAACGTCGAACAAAAAATCCTGTTTTTGGGTAATGGTTAGGTCGACAGCGCCTTTTGCTGCATTGTATTTCCAGCTGATAGCCAAATCCGGGTGACCTGGCGTATACAGCCATTGGTTAAAAAACTGTTTCAAATCCTTGCCGCTGGCCTGTTCCATTATTTTTTGCAGACCACTGGTGTAGGCATTGCCGCCGTTATATTTGGCGTAATAGTTTCTTATGCCTGTCCAAAATGCATGGTCGCCGATTTTATGGCGCAGCATGTGGAGCACCCAGCCGCCTTTTTGGTAGCTGTTGGCATTTAGCAGTTGCATGTAGTTATCTTTTACCAGTGTATCAACAACAGGGGTGTGCCTTCTTTTTTCGAATCCAAAAACCACCTTTCTGTCGGCTGCTTCACGCTTCTTCATGGTATCCGGGCCATATTTATTTTCAAGGTAGAGATTAGTAACATAAGTGGCAAACCCTTCGCTCAACCAAACGTGCCCAAAGTTTTTCTCACTGGCAGCATCGCCAAAGTACTGGTGGGCAATTTCGTGGGCCATCAGGTCTTCAATATCCTTTGTGGTTGGCGATTCTTCAAAATAGAAAATTGAGCCGGCGTTTTCCATACCACCAAATATGGTTTTTGACTGCACGTTGGCCAGCTTTTTATACGGGAACGGGCCGATGGCTTTTTGGTAATACCTTACAATTTCGGGTGCCACCGCATAGCTTTTAAAGCCAGCAGCTTTACTTTCAGGGAACACATAGGTGTAAATTGGCACATCGCCGGCATCGCCCGGATGGTCAATGGCAAAATCGGCTGCACCAATTACCATAACTTTTGTGGGCAATTGCGCAGTTTCTTTCCAGTGCGTTAGCTTAAAATTAAAGGGCAAAGCGGTTTCCTCAATCTTTAAACCGTTTGATACTACACTATAATGGTCGGGTGCGGTAACAAAAAAATCGACCTGGGCTTTGTCGCCGGGGTAATCGGCGCAGGGCAGCCAGTTATGTGCGCGATTAGGCCAGTTGTCGCCAAAAAATGTACGGTGCCCCGCTTTGTTTTTCGATATAATTAACCCGTCCGCAGGTATGCCCGCATAATTTATAGTGTAGGCATGCTCGGTATTGGCAGCAGCAACCGCATTGATATTAAGTTTTTCAGTTTCTTGCGTAAAGGCTATGTTCTTCCCGTCTTCAGTTACCGACGATACCAGCATCCCCTTACCGGCGGTGCTTACTGTTTTATTGTTGCGTACGTGAGTACTGCCCGAGTTACCGGCGGTATCTCCGGCGGCTTTTTGTTTAACCAGGTCGAGTTGGAAAGCGCTTACATTCTTCAGAAATTTAATCCTGATTTTTGCCTGTCCTTTTAAGGTGTCGCTACTATCATTAATTTGTATGGCAAAGCGGTAGTGCTGCACATCAAAAGTTGGCAACTGGGTTTGGGCTTTCGAAAGCAAACAACACAGCATCGCCAAAGCAAAAAACGAAAAGGCTTTATTCATGGTCAGTTAGTTATGAATTATGTGTAAATATCCTAAAAAATTCCGACAACCAGACAGGCGAAAATTACCCCCGGATTTGCATTCGTCGGTTACGCACCTACGGAGCGCAAATGATTTCGTTTGATATTGCTACCAATATTTCGCCCTAACGGAGCGCTAATCCCATTTTAATTTTGCTACCAATATTTGAACCCGATGGGGTCGTGCATCGCCGAACTGCGCATAACAAAAAAGGCGATGGGTTTGGACCCATCGCCTTTTTTTTGAAATTATCGAACAAGTACTACTAATCGGCCTTCACCCCATATTTATCAGCAAACTTTTTGTAAAGCTGTTTATGCAAATTATCAAGGTTGATGTTACGGCCTTGTATAAATGCATAATCAACATCGATGCTAATCATATCCAGTGCATCACCTTTTGACACAAATAGGTTGGCGTCTTTGCCAACTTCCAACGTGCCTGTGGTTTTGTCGATACCTAATATTTTTGCATTGTTAATGGTGATCATCGATATGGCCTGTTCCTTGGTCAAGCCGTAGCCAACTGATTCGCCGGCCTCGAAGGGCAGGTTGCGCTGGCGCCAGAAACCTATGCCGGTAAGTCCATAAGTTACGCCTGCGTCCTGCAGCATTTTTGGCAACTTGTATGGCAGGTACACATCGTCTTCCTCTTTGTCCGGCAGGCGCTGGGTTTCTTTTAGTATTACCGGCACGTTATTGTTTTTCAAAACATCAGTTACCAGGTACGACTCATTACCGCCCACGATAACCACCTGCACGCCCATTTTTTTGCCAAAATCAACCGCCTGTATTATTTCTTTAGCGCCTTCGGCATTTACAAACAGCTTTTTAGTACCATTAAACAAACCCTTCATCGCTTCCAAACGGATGTTGGTTACTTCAGGCTTTGCAATATCTGCATATGCCTTTGCCTCGTTAAACAGGCTGGTAATAGCGTCGATGGCTTTTTGCGCCCTTTCAGCCGGCGACTCCTGCGGCACGCCAGGTGTTGGTGCGACAGGTCTGCGGCGGCCCTGTACCCGGGCAACCGGCCAGGTTAAGTGTATTGCAATATCGGTTTTATAAGCAGCATCCTGCCAGTTCCAGGCATCCAGCTGCACTACCGATGATGTTCCGGAAATGGTGCCACCAACAGGAGTTGGCTGTGCCAGCAAAATACCGTTTGACCGCACGGTTGGAATCACCTTGGAGTCCGTGTTAAACGCGATCAATGAACGCACATGCGGGTTAAGGTCGCCGGTTTCCTCTTCATCTACGGTTCCGCGGGCACCCTCTTCAATTTCAACCAGGCCCAGGGTGGTTATGGGGCAAATAAAGCCCGGGTAAATTTGCTGGCCTGTGGCATCAACTACATCAGCCCCGGCAGTGTTAGGTGCGGCGCCTTCGCCAATAGCTGTTATCTTGCCTTTATCAAAAGCGATGTAGCCATTGTTTATTACGGTGCCGTTACCTACGTGTATGGTAGCCCCTTTTATTATTATTGGCTTCATTTGCGCCTTTGCCGGCGATATGTTTGCCTGTCCGTTTGCGAGGATGGTGCTTAGCAGTAATCCTCCAAAAATTAAAAATATCTTGTTCATCTTCTTTTTCTATTAAGGATTATTTACCGGCTGAGTTAGTTTGTCCTACACCATCGCCTGATACAAATTCATCATCTTCGTCGCTTTCATTGTTGCGGGGCCGTCTTCCTGCCGGCCTTTGGGTTGCTGCGCCTTTGTTTTTGGCAGCAATCATTTTCTGGATGATTCGCGCCTCTTCAGCTTTTATAGCTTTCTGGTTGGCTGCATCTTTTTCAATATCCCAGTATGGTATGCCATCTACATAAGTTTTTTCGGCAACGGCATAAATCGACAGCGGATCGGCCGACCATAATACCAAATCGGCATCCTTACCAACTTTAATGCTGCCCACTTTTTTGTCAACGTGCAGCATGGTAGCCGGGTTAATGGTAACCAGTTTCAAAGCCTCCTCCTCGCTCATTTTACCATAAGCTACTGATTTACCTGCTTCCTGGTTTAAGCGGCGCGCCATTTCTTCATCGTCAGAGTTAAATGCAACAATAACGCCTTCGTCGTGCATTAGCTTGCCATTGTAAGGTATCGCTTCGGCAACCTCGTTTTTATAGGCCCACCAATCGCTAAATGTTGAACCGGCTATGCCGTGTGCTTTCATTTTATCAGCCATTTTGTAGCCTTCCAAAATGTGGGTAAAGGTGTTTATTTTGAAGCCCATTGAGTCGGCAACGTGCATCAGCATGTTTATTTCCGACTGTACGTACGAGTGGCAGGTAATAAAACGCTTGCCATCCAGTATCTCCACAATGGCGTCCAGCTCAATGTCGCGGCGAACATTGCTGCCTTTTGCGGCACGTGCGGCTTTATATTCTTTAGCACGGGTAAATTCGTCTATGTAAACTTCTTCAACGCCCATGCGTGTTTGCGGGAAGCGGGCGGCACCGATAATTGGGCCGTTGTTGCTGCCTTTTACGTTTTCGCCAAGGGCAAATTTGATAAAGCCATCAGCGCCTTCAAACTTCATATCATCAGGCAATACGCCCCAGCGGTGTTTGATCAGCTGCGTTTGGCCGCCAATAGGGTTGGCCGAGCCATGCAGGATGTGCGAGGTAGTAACCCCGCCGGCCAGCTGCCGGTAAATATTAATATCTTCCGAATTTAAAATATCGGCAATCCTAACCTCGGCGCTTACGGCCTGGGTGCCTTCGTTTATGCTGCCGCTGCCTGCAATGTGCGAGTGCTCATCAACAATACCAGGCGAAAGGTGCTTGCCAGTAGCATCAATAACTTTGGCGCTGCCTGGTGCAAGGCCTTTGCCTATGGCCTTAATCTTGCCGTTTTCAATTAATACGTCGGTATTTTTAAGGATGCCGTCTTTATCGCTGGTCCAAACAGTGGCGTTTTTAAACAGCACCGTTTCAGCTTTTGGCAATTGGGCGGCGCCGTAGGCCATAAACGGATAAATTACCGGGCCGGCAACATTGTTTGCTTTTGGCACATCATTGCGGTTGCGGTCGGGTGCAGCAGGGCCGGTATAGGCCGCGCTCCATTTTATTTCGCTGCCATCGGGCAAAATACCGCTGCCATTAAAGGTTAAGGGCGATGTTTTGGTGATATATCCGTTCAGCCTCACGTTTCCGGCAGGCTTATTTTTCAGATCGAAATAGATGCTCACCATATCGCCGGTGCGGGTAATGGTGCCTGTTGCACGGGTGCTATCGGCACCGGTACGTTCCAGGTTAACGGTGTACGCACCGGGTGTGCCGCTGATTTTCAGCACCACATTTTGCAAAGCATCGCTGGCAAAACTATAGTTACCACGCAAATCGGTCACGTCAATTTTGCTAACCACATACTGGCGGCCCTCAACCCAGTTTTCGAAAATCACGTTGTCTTTTTTAAACAAATCGTCAGACGTGATAATGAAGCTGGCCATTTTACCTTTGGCAAGCGTACCCACCTTATCGGCCACGCCCAGCATTTCGGCAGGGATAGCAGTTAGCGAGTTTAGGGCTTGTTTTTCGGTTAAGCCATTATCAAGAGCGGTACGCAGGTTGGTCCAAAAATCGCGGGCGTTAGTTAAGCCATACGATGTAATGGCGAATTTTATACCTGCCTTTTCCATAACCGCCGGGTTGGTTGGCGCAAGTTCCCAATCCTTCATTTGAGTATAGCTCACATTGCGGGCATCAATCGGGTCTTCCACATCAAATGCCTCGGGGAAGGTAAGCGGGATAATAAAGCTGCCACCGGTAGCCTTCATTGCATCAATGCGGCGGTACTCCTGCCCATCGGTTTTAAAGATATATTGTTTGCCAAACTCCTTGCCTATTTTATTGGCGCGCAATACGCTAAGCGGGTCGCCAACCTCAAAAATCTGGGGGAGTGCTTGTGTGCGGTTAAATTCGTCAAGCGAAATATTGTATTCCTCTTTCTGGTTTTTGTACCACTGTGCATCGTAATAAGTTTGGCGCAGAAGCGCTATTGCACCCATTAATGATGAAGGGTAGTTGGTTGCCGCTGTGCCTTTGCTAAACGAGTAATTGGCCGCTGCCTGGTCGTTCAATATTACAAAGTTATCGCGCTCGTTGCCCAGGGTAACCACTGCCGAAGTACCGCGGGCAATGCCATCGCGTATTACGGAGTGTACGGTACCAAAGCCGTTCTTTTTAAATTCTTCAGCTTTTGAATCGTCGGCGTGGAAAACAGCCTTTACATTCATTTCGGGCTTAATAGCCTCGTTCCAGCCGTAAGCGCCGGGTTTGGTTGATACGGGCACAGCTGCACGGCCAAAACCGCCCTGGGCAAATGCCGCCCGTGGAGCGTCGGGAATGCCGTAGCCGGTATAGGCATCAACAAGGCTGGGGTAAATGTACTTGCCTTTCAGGTCGATAGTTACATAGCCTTTGGGGATTTTTACGTCTGCGCCAACAGCTTCAATCTGCCGGTCCTTAATCAATAAAATGCCATTGGTAATGGTTTGATCGGCATTTACAACAATGGTGGCATTGGTAAATGCGTACTGTCCGGGTCGGATGTCCCAGGCGCCGTTTACGGGGAAAGTTTGCTGCGCCCGGCACAACAGGGCAAACAGCATGGCGCAGCCAAGAAGTAAAAGTTTTTTCATGTTAATAGTTTAGTCAGTTACGGAGCTAAATATATTAAACATTAGCGAAATCACTGATCGTAAGCGGGGTATTATCATGGATTTGTTACAATTAGTCCGAAAGTCGGGAAAGTCAGTAAAGACCGAAAGATGACTTGCTGGCGTTGAGATTATCTCCGAACAAGTATGGTTTTGTTTAGCAAGATGCCGCATTCTTGTCCGGGGATTATTATACGCTAAGTGTAAACTCAAATAAGGATTATTTACTAAAATCCTCACCTTTTTACACGTGATTGTCGACTACTTACATTTTACTAAAATTCAAATGCACTGATTATCAACATGTTTCACAGCGTTCCGGGTGTTCCGCGTGGAAAAATGGAACGCTGGAACGGTACGGCCCTTCTGGATGGAATGCTTTTTAACCCGAAACCGTACGCCCTAATGCCCGCTTTCGTTACAGCGGACATATTTCATTTTGTATACTTTTTTAACTATCAATTAGTTATAAGTTTGGAACAACGATTGCGCTTAACTATTTCCATTGAATACGTACACGCTCCATATCAACACCTACGACCTGGCTTTCTTCGGAATGATCTTTATCGGGCTCACTATTGCCATTTTTTTAGGGTTCATCAAAAAACCAAACCGGGCTGCAAACCGGTTTTTAGCCCTGGCAATCGTTAGCATCGTTTTGTGGATAGCCAGGATACTGGGCATCGACATAGGGCTATCGGCTTACTTTCCCAATTGGAGCCGGCTGCCGCTGCAATTTTCGCTGGCACTTGGGCCGTTGCTCTATTTCTATGTTCTCAAAATAACCCGGCCGGAGCATACATTCCGGGCAAAGGATCTGTTGCATTTTAGTCCGCTGTTGCTGGAATTGGGCGCCCATGCATTAGAAGTTGGCGATAGCATAAAAACAGGCGCAGCTACTTATGACACAGTGCCCTTTAAGCAACTTAACCCGGTATTGCAATTGCTGGCGTTTGTTTCGGTGATAATTTACCTTTACTTATCACACAGGTTAATAGAAAGCTTTTACCAACAGCTAAAATTTAACAACGGGAGCGACCGGTACCGGCACGAACTGCGATGGCTGCATAACTTATTAAAAGCCTTTGCCTTATTATGGTTACTGTGGATACCTTTTACAGCCGCCGACTATTTTTTTTACCACCACCAGTTACGCGCACAAGCTTATTATCCTTTGTACCTGCTTTTGGCATCAATGGTAACCTGGATGGCGGCCAGGGCGTTTTTAAGGCCGGAAATTGGCGCGCCGGCAGATACGTCATCAATTTTAAAACCATTGCTGCCGGC
>Ga0105239_10008427_pt1 | contig 11737 bp, 14 predicted proteins | sample KBSC44metaG_FD_92761 | JGI IMG/M metagenome (GOLD analysis project Ga0105239, IMG submission 92761) | Corn rhizosphere microbial communities from Kellogg Biological Station, Michigan, USA - KBS C4-4 metaG | ecosystem: Host-associated > Plants > Roots > Rhizosphere > Soil | place: Michigan, USA...
ACCGCGTCTGGGGCGTTCCTGCCTGGCATCTGGTGCGGCCTCGGGCCCGCTTTCGACATAGCCATTGAGAACCGATCCGGATATCCGGTCCACGCGAGGATTCAAAACCCCGCGCTCGGCCCCTACGGCAGCACTACTGGACGCCCTGTCGGGCAGACCTGGCGGGAATAGGCCGGTTGATAGGGCATCCATCCCACCATTCGTCGTGTCTCTATCGCTCTTAGGTGACTTGTTGTTTCCGGAAGCCGGGGACCCTGCGAAGTCTTCCGGATCGCTTTCGGATCGCCCGACTCTCACAACCGCTTCGTTCCGTTTCCTCGTTTCGCGACTTTGCAAGGCGACAGGCCAAGTCCGCGCTTTTTCCTGGACGGCGGACTCTCGCTGGCTAGTATCGGCATCTCGTTCGCGCTCCATCAGCTTGAGATACTCGCGGCGGATATTGATTACCTCGCGGGCGGCCGCAGCAATCTCGTCGAAATAGGCGCGCTCGGCCGGCTTTACAGAAGACTCCACCGTGGCCAACACTTCCTCAAAGCGGTTCTCGTAGGTTACAAATTCTTGGCGTGTCATCGCTCGCACGGGGGGACCTCCAGCTCCGACCAATCTCGCCAACTTTACCATATTGGCTTCCAGATTTGTAGGGATGACAGAACTCTTGAGTTTCCCGATGTCAATTTGACTCTCCCTAAACGCCGCCTGAAGGCGATCCATCTGCGCCGTCGCGAACTCAACGACAGCTTTGTTTGGGTCGGAATGTTTGATTTCCTCCCAGACCTGGACTGCCGCGAGGGCATATCCCACGCTGCGCTCTGAGCGGGAGACAAAGTGCCGGTTGGCGCGCTTGCCGTCGTAACGAGCCTGTGCAGCACTGCTCGTGCCTTTATGTTCGGTACGACCAGCGTAACTCACCGGGATCACCTGGCTTTGCGCATACGCCGGCGGGTTGCAAAATTCGCGCCGGTCCGTCATCTCCATGTTTATGCCACGCTCCTTCGACTTCTGGGCAATCAAAGCGCGCCATTGCCGAAAGACGCGCGGGCTGGTCACGACCCGCTCGCCTGTGTCGGACCGCATGGTCACAATGGCATGGGCATGCACATGCGGCCGCCGACCACCTTGCCTAACCTCCTTCGGATCATCGGCGGGAGCATGCAATGCGAATACATAACGGTGCCCCCCGAACTGCTCTCCCAGGAAATCTCGCACCGCGGCCTGAAACGCCGTAAGATCCGTGCCGGCGCGTGCCGAGACGACCAGATGCATGACGTCCCTGCCCTTGCGGCTGTGCATTTCCCGTCGCCATTCCTTCTGAACGAGATCACCGGCTTCTTCGAAGTCTCCGATGATGCGGCCCGTCTCATCACGGACGCCATCCTGTTGTACGCGCTCGACAAGCTTGCGTATCCGCGCCGTCGCGAACTCCACGCCGTTGCCGTAGCCGCTGATTCGGAGGCGGACTTCCGCTTCGCGAGCGACATGGGAATTGACGATCCTCTCCTGGACGATCGCGGCCGCCCTTTCATCCGCGGTCAGGCGCTCACCGCTTGGGTCGCGCAATACGGCAACGCCCCGAACCTCTAGCTCGCCGGTGTTCTTCTGCTGGACAGCGAGGACAAAGCGTCGCTTGCCAAATCCTGCCCTCAGTACCTCTCGAGCGAATTCGTAGCGGTCGTCTGCGCTCAAGGGCGACGACATGGAAATCTTGACCTCAAACAACCCGACGTCGCGACTGGCTGTTCGGTGGTCGAAGAGGTGTTCCCATTCCGCACGCAATTCACTCAGAGCCGTTTTACCGAGGATGCGCTCGCCCCTCTCATTTTCCACCGGCAGTTCACCCGAACGCGAGGTGTAACTCACCATGGCCGCTGCCCTGATGCCGCTACCGTAGGAGGCAAGCTTGACCACTGCGGGCTGGCTCCCCCGGGCGAGCGCCGCAAATCGCACACGCATTGACTGTTCGCCACCGGCGCGACCCAGAGCAACCGCTCGGCCCTCCCGTCGTGCGCCGCCGTCACAACCACCATCCCTTGGTGGGTGGACTGCACCTCCCCTTCGCGGCCAGTCCCAGTCGAGCTCTTTGTGCTCGCCCATTTGCAACTCGTGGAGAAAAGCCGCCCGCCGACGCTCCCAATCGCGCTCGAAGGCGCCGAGGAAGAATTCCATCAGATCGCTTCACCGCGCCGGGCAGCGCCGGCGTGCTTCGTCATCGCGGCGATTTCGGCCGCCACTGTGAGTGCGATCGCGCGGGCATCCTCGATCGCCGCTGCAAGATCCGACGCTGCGAAATGTCGATTACCGTTGAGGGCGCGGGCAAGCTGATTGAGGTTGCCACTGACGGCGCGCATGTCCTGGACGAGCATCTCCAAGACCGACCGATCTTCCCTGCTCATGAACGGTCGGATACCGGCGCCTTCGAGGGAGAGCGAGCGGATAAAAGCCGAAAGGGAAAGACCGGCTTTTTCCGCGGCGATTTCCACGGCCGAGATTTCATACTCCGCGAATCGGATATGGGCGACCTTTTCCCGCCTGGCTGCCCGCCTGGAACACGATGCATTTGGCGTTTTCATCGCCGATCTTCCTGCCTTTTTTCCCGGCTGCAAGCCGTCGATCGAGGGCTGGTCCCTCGATCGCCCGGAAAATGTATCACATTTTTCCGTATCCTGCCAAGCCGAAATGACATTCTTTCTTCCAGTCCTTTGCGCAATATTCATTTTTTCATTGTTCTTGTGACATTATTTTTCTATATTGATGACTCTCTGATGCCATGCAAATGCGCGATCCAACGACGTATGGCTCGTGTGTGAGCAGAAACACATGTCTGAAGGAGATGAACGATGCCGGTCGTGATTTCCGCCATCAATGCGAAGGGCGGAGCAGGCAAGACAACTACTTTGATTAATATCGCCGGCGAATATGCCCTTCGCGGTCGGACAGTGGCGATGATCGATATGGACGCAAGGTCAAACTTGGCCAAGTGGTGGAGCGACTGCCGGGAAAAGCATGCCTGCGCCGACGGTGTGGAGGTCGTTGGGCATAAGACCGTCAGGGCGGTCAGCGCGTACCTGGCTCGAGCGGAACCTGACTACATACTGATCGACACGCCAGGCGAGGACACCGCGATCATCGATCAGGTGATCGGCTGGTCGCATCTGGTGATTTCCCCGATCCAGGCATCGAAGCGCGAAGTGCTTGGGGCGATCGACTGCTTTCAATCAGTTCTGCGGGTGAACGATGCGCTCGGCCGTGGCTGCCACCACGGCGTGCTGCGGACGCGCATCTCGCTAACTGTTCGGCACACGGAGCTTTATCGGAAAATCCGTCCCATCATCGAGGAGGCAGTCGGAGCCTATCTGTTTCGCACCGAGCTCATGGAGCGCAATGTCTACAAGGATATCCAAAACGGCATTGGCACGCTGCAGATGCAGGAGCTGACGGAACCGATTGTAAAGGCGCGCCGGGAAACACAACACCTTGTCGGAGAGATCGATGAGTTGTTGGTCGCTGCAAAGGAGCGGAGCGACGCCCGATGAGCGCGAAGGAACAATTATCGCTCGACGAATTCGTGATTGCGCAAAAGAAGAAGGCCGCCACCGAGACCATCGCTACGACCGTAGCTGGTCCAGGAATGCAGCTGCCCCGAGAGGCCGCCCTGAAGGCTAAAACGGTCGCTCAGGAGGCACGAAAGGCATTGAGGCGGACAAAGCGGGAGCGGCTGAAGGGAGAGAGCTTCTTTGTCAATGTGTGCCTTGATCGACGGACCAAACGTCGCCTCAAACTGGCATCTTTCAATTCAGAGACGTCAATGCAGTCGATCATGGCAGTGGCCATCGTGAAATATCTCGACGAGATTGGTGCTTGACCTCCTGGTTCCTGGCGTCGAGATCAACCAACGAAGTTGGTCGCATCAAAAAAAATTTTTCTGGGCTGATGTCAGATCGGTCCTGATTCTGTACGGTATTGCCCAGTTCGCGCAAAGCCCAGCGTCACAGCGATGCGCTTTCTGGAGCAACGAGGAGCAGGCCAAAGCCGTCGTCATGGCGATCAAGGACATTCAGAAATATATCGACGACCAAGGGCTCGTCGAAACCAGCGACGAAGAGTCGGAGAAGCCGATTTATCGCAGGCCGGGTTTCGAAGGGATTCGCGGCTTTCGGGAGATAGAGAAGATATTCAGCCATTTTATTCGCGAGCATCGCGAAGCGAAGCGCCTCAATCGCGCGCAGGTCGGCATGATGGTCGGCCTGCACGAGACGATCTTCGCAAGGTACGAGCGAGCATTTTCGAAATTGCAGGCGACGCGGCTCATTCACCTTTGCGAAATCCTCGATTGTTCTCCTGTTGAAATGATCCATGCGGCCGCCCCGCATTTCTTCGGCGCAACCCGCAAGGAGGCTGATGAAAAGCTCAAATTGATGTTGCGGATCTTGGATATGCCGCCGGCCACCGCCTCAAGCCTGCTCAGCATGATCGAAGGTTTAGCCGGAGACGGCAGCCATGCCGATTCTGCCTCGGCAACGTGAGGTGCGGGGCGATTGATGTGGTCCAGGCGGTGGCATTCACGAGGTCGTAGTCGACGCACGGGCCGCGGCATGCAAGCGGCTCGGTGGGGGACGCTTTTGCGTCCCCGCCAGCGGTGAAGTTTGAAGGTAGACGAACATAAACTCGGTACCTGTAGCGTGGCCGAACATTGCTGCGCTGCGCGATTCTTTCGCGATGAACGCCTTGCATTACCAGCTGCATATTGACGCCATGCCCCGGAGCGGAACATGGCTCGTTTTTACGCACTTTCGATTCAGGAGACGGTGTTCGGCCAAACTTGCCTCGTGCGCCGGACACCCGGGGCCGCATTGCCCAGCACTAGGACGAGGCAATACGCCACTTGCTCGAGTTGCTGCGCGCCAAGGGGCTGCGCGGCTACCGGCCGACGCCCCCACTCGACATCCAAATGCGGCCCCGCGCGTGGACGGGCCGCATCGAGATCAGTCCCGGTTAGAGCGGGACCAGATCAGGTGAAGCCCTTCCTGGCCGTCTACTTCGGCAAGCGTGGCGTAGATCGGGTTGGGAAACGATGGATCGTCCACTTTCGCCGCGAGGTAGTCGCGTTCAGTGTCCTTGGCCGTCTTCTGCAAGGCGGCGCCGAGTTCAACTGCGCCCGAGTAGATGCGGAAGTGCGGACCCTTTTCGGTGGGCGCATCGACCCGCTCGATACGCGCCTTGACGTAGAGATTAAGGGATCGTGCCGGTGAAGCCGGCGGCCGTGGTGGTGGAGGTTCCGATGGTAGCCATGATGATGGTCCTTTCCTTGTACTCGGGCCGCGCCCATCGCGACTTCACATGAGGGATCACTCGCCAAGCTGTGGTTATGAGCTGCTGAGTGGCCGGTTTCTGAATGGCGCCCCGCCGGATAAGGGGCGTCATTCAGAATTGTTCAGTCGCCGTTGCGACGGTTCGGTCGGGACCAGATGAGGCTGTAGCCCTGACCGTCCTCACCCTCGACGAGGTTGGCGTAGATTGGGGCGGTGAAGCTGGGATCGTCGAGCTTGAGACCCAGGTAGATGCGGCCCTCATTGGACTGCTTGGACCAGGCGGCACCGATTTCGATCCGGCCGACGAAGACCCTGTGGCTGGGAGCGTTTTCGCCGCTGGAGCGCCTATCGGGAACGATACGGACCTTCTTGGCCTGGAGGGAAAGGGTGACGATCTCGCCGTTGAACTCGTTATCGCCGGACTGCTGGAAGTTGCCGATGGTAGCCATTGTCGTTCTCCTGACTGGTTGCCGAAGCCGCCCTATGCGGCCTCGATAGCGGTCGTGAGGCGACGATCGGGCCGACTGCATCCTGTGGACCGCAGCGTCAGCGGAGGACGGCGGCAGCCGAGCTTGTTGTCCCGCGAGGAATGCGGCAAAGCCGCAGGGGAAGAAGGTCGGCGAAGCCGTTGCAGGCAGAGGCTCGACCGGCGCAAGACCAGCCAGAAGAGAGGCCGTATAGGGAGGGTCCCCGGCATCAGTCTCACGAGAACGATGCTGACCATCGGTCCTTCAGCCACGCACTCGGCACAAGCGGTGCAATCCGTCCCGCTCCATGAACCTCAGGTCTGAGCCCGTTTCCTGATCCGCGCTGATGCACGTATCAACCTCACATCCGGTCGCCACTCGAGCAGCTGCACCATAATCCCGCCTGCGGCGGCAAGGGCTCAGGAGGACGAGACCAGTCTCGATGACGGCGTTTAACCCATGCCGCAATGCGGTCGTCCACCTGGTTTCGGCGGGGCTGACGAACTGTGATTCACCAACGTCGTCACAGCCTGATGACTGTTCTCTATCAACACGCCGGCGCTGACGTACTTCGATGAAGCCACGACCAGCTTGCGCGCCAGCGCGGTGATCATCACCTTCTTGAAGCGGCCGCCATTCCGGGCAACGCGGTCGTTGAACCATCGACAGAGTAACGAACCCGGTTGGTTTCGCACCCAAAGCCACGCCATTTCCAATAACCTCGATCGCAATCGCGGATTTCCGGACTTGCCGATCCCCTGCTCCCGGTCGAACGATCCGCTCTGCCAGGGCGTCGGCGCAAGGCCGGCATAGGCAGCCACCCGCCTTCGATTGTCAAAGTGACGGAAGAGCCTTTCGCCCCAGAGAACGGCGGCAAATTCCGGCCCGACACCACGACCTTCAATAGCAAGGGGACTTCCCGCACCGATTGCCTTTCTTCTGCCAGCATGGCGTCTCGTTCGACTTCTATCTATCGAGTAGCATCTCCATTTGGTCAGAACGGTGCGCCAGTGGACCTTCTCGAAGACGTTCATCACGCAATGTCGAAAGCCCGCACTCCTCTGGCGGAGAGAGCGCGGGCCGATCGGAGGCCCGATCTTCGGCAGGCGATGGAGGGCACCAACCTGCCGCTCGCATCAACCTTTAGAGATAACTAATGTTCCAATCAAGGAGCTGAAGAACGCGGTTTCGATCCTGGAATGGATGGTCAGGGCTATGCCGTGGACTGGCCGAAAAGACAGCCAGGACGGCCAAGCGCGGCGAATCGGCTGGATCGTTCGACGGGCCATGGGTATGGCGCAAACAGATGGTGCGTTCGATCCGCCGGCCCTCGTAGTGAGATAGGACGTCCATCATCTTTTGCCTTGCTTGGGCTAGGCTGTTTTCACGGCGGGTTTTGGAGGAGGTCGATCTGATGACGACAAGCCTTGCCGGCACCCTGAAAACCGCGGCGAACAGGTGGCCAAACGCCTGCTTGGCTATGATTCCCGCAACTGGCTGCACATACGCCAGATCGAGGCGTTCACCGTCTTTCTCGAGGCCGGCAACCGCAAGGCCTCCGACGTCATCGAGATCTCGCCAGGCTGGAACCGCACCTGGCTGGCGATGTGCCCCAACTACCGCTCCGACGATTTCCCCGCCTTCGACATCTGCAAGGACCGCGCCGAGGTAATCGCCGACCAGGTGCTGGAACATGTCCAGCGGCCGCACGCGGCGGTGCAAAACATCCACGCCATGACCCGGCCTGGCGGCTGGGCGATGGTGGCCGTCCGCACCGCTACAACAGATGGACGCCCGCCGGCCTCAAGCAGTTGATGGTCGAGGGCGGGTTTGCCGAAGCCAACGTGAAGGTCCATGGCTGGGCAACAAGGCATGCGCCCGGGCTCACATCGGTGGCCCGGTACGGCCTACGGTTTGTGGCGGGACCTCAGCAACGACGAGGAATACCCGCTCATGGTCTGGGCCTTCGCAAAGAAGGAGTCAGCGGCGGCTCAGTAATTGCCGTTGTAGTAGCGGTCGTCGCAGGGCGCGGTGTAGATGCGGCCGTAGCGGTCCTGGTAGCGGCACATTTCTTCACCGCGGCGCTGCGGCGTGGTGGCGGAGCCGACGACGGCGCCGAGCAGCGCGCCGCTGGCCGCGCCGATGACCGTGCTCTTGGTGTTGCCGCCGATCGCCTGGCCGACGAGGGCCCCGCCGGCGCCGCCGATGAGCGCGCCGGTGGTGGCCCGCTGTTGGCCTTCGGTCTGCGACTGGCAGCCTGCAAGTGCGGCGGTCATTAGCACTGCGGCTATGGCTTTGTGAAAGGTCATGTGAAGTCTCCCTTAAAGGTTTGAAATCCCTATCGATCGTCCCGTGAGGCCGCATTGCGGCGGAACGGGGGCACGCGCTCTCACGAAGTGAGTCAGAGTTTCCCGACAGTTGAAAGCCATGGTTTCCAACGCGGAAAGGAAACGGGGCATACCTGCTATCTCAACGGCGATATAGTTTCGCACGGATATATTTCTGGATGCGGCCGACAGCTCGCATTCGAAGCAAACTGGACATGTTTTCCTAACCAAATCGCAGGCGGTACAGGGCCCTATATCAGTTCTGAGTAGCATGGCGCGCGCGATGGACAAAGCAACCACACCTCCCGAGTTTGAAAGGCGAAGGGCTCGCGCTGCTCAGTACTTGCGCATGTCGACGGAGAGGCAGATCTACTCCATCGACAATCAAAGGGACGCGATTCGTAACTATGCAGAGATCATGGGTTACGACATCATTGCCACGTATGAGGATCCAGGCCGAAGCGGGCTAAGCATCTTGGGGCGCCCGGGTTTGAAGCGGCTGATCGAAGATGTCGAAAGCCGGCGGGCGGATTTCGAAACCGTCGTGGTCTATGACGTTAGCCGATGGGGACGCTTTCAGAATACTGATGAAAGCGCATCTTATGAATACCGATGCCAAAGAGCCGGAGTGCGGATCGAATTCTGCGCCGAGCTATTCGTCAACGATGGGAGCATTGGGTCCGATGTTCTGAAGGCCATCAAGCGCAGTATGGCTGCGGAGTACAGCCGAATGCTGTCGAATAGGGTCTTTGCCGGTCAAAGCCGAATAGTTAAACTGGGTTTCAGCGGAGGCGGCCCCGCAGGCTATGGGTTGAGGCGCCTTCTTGTCGACGGCTCTGGAAATCCCAAGGCAATCCTCCATCGTGATGAGCGAAAAGGCCTGGCTAGCGACCGCGTCGTTCTCGTCCCCGGGCCTGAAAATGAGGTGTCAACCGTCCGATGGATATTTAACCAGTTCGTGAAGAAAGGAAAAACGGCAGTCGAAATTGCGTCTGCTCTAAACGCGCGCAGCCTGGTCACCGAGTTTGGCCGACCTTGGACCGGAGCGTGCGTAGACACGATACTGGCCAGCGAGAAATATATCGGCAACAGTGTATGGAACCGGATATCCCATAGGCTTCTGCAAAACCGGGTAAGAAATCCGCCAAGCGCATTTGTTCGCGCCGACAACGTCATCGAGCCGCTCGTAACCCGGGCGCTGTTCGATCGTGCGCAAGCTATCAGGCGGGCGCGCACTTACCTCAGACCCGATGAGGAGTTGCTGGCCGATCTGACCAAGCTTTTGAAACAACGGGGGAGGCTGTCGAGCCCAATCATTGATGCTGCTCCAAGCTGTCATTCAGCCAGCATTTACGCGCATCGCTTTGGAAGCATGAACGCCGCCTACCAGTTGATCGGATATGACGGGTCGGCGAACTATCGGAAACTCGACATCAAACGGCGGCTCAATCAGAATCGGCAGCAAACAATCGAGAACTTGATGTCGGACATTGGCAGGGTCGGTGGTTCAGCGCTGTACGACCCCCAAACAAAGATTATGCGTGTCAATGATGAATTCTCCGTGGCGATTTGGATTGCGCAATATCGGATTATCGTCACCGGTTATCCACGCTGGCCGTTCTGGAAGCGGGGTCTCATTGGGCCAGACGTGACGATTTTGATCAGGATGGAGTCCGATAATCGGACCGTTCGTGACTTCCTGATCGCACCCGCTCATGAAGCGCAGTCTGCTCTTCGCATGCTCAAGGCCGGCAATGGCGTGCGCCTTGATGCCTTCCTCTTCGCTTCGCTTGATCCTGTCGTCGAGATGGCGAGACGAGAACCAATGCGGGCAAATACATGATAGCGACGAAAGCCGAGCTTCGCCACTTCGTCACAAACAACCGGCATGCCGTTCGGCTGACGGCAGATCCGCGGGCTCCAATGAACCCGCTGCGTGGCCCTGGTTTGTTGAAGGCCTATAGGCGCCAGCTCGACGATATGAAGGAATTCATCAGGGAAGCCGACGCGGTGAAACACCAGATGGCAAGCGTCGTCGATGCCTTTCGTCATGTCCTGCGCATCGCTGCATTTCAAGGATTGCTTCAATCGAACGGCTTCGCAACCCTTCCTTCGATCTTGACGCAAAATTCGCCAGAGGCCGGGGCAGGCATCTCCAAAGACCGGCAGACTCCCTTGCCGCACGTCGCCGAGCCGCTTGTCGAAGGCATCTGCCTCGAAGCTCTCGACATGCTGAACGATTTCGGCGCCCCCTTGAAGATTTTCGGCTTGTTACGAGCGGTCGTGCCGAGCCGGCAGGTTGAAATTTGCCGGCTGATGCTCGCGCTGTACCGCGTGGAATTTCGAGTAGCGAAGGTCTTGATCGAGCTCACCCCACGATCACAACTCACCAATCCCTTGGCTCTTAGAAAAAGATACGAGGGTATTTCCTCGGAGCAAATGGCTGCCATGGAAGCCGACATAGGCGAGGTCAGCCAAGAATATCTGAGCGCTGCCAGCACCCACGGGTCAGAAATGCTAAACCTGATGGCCGCTTCGAGCTATTTCGACCGACTGCTTAACAACCCCAAACTGGTTCGATATCTGGCGCGCAACTTCGCGGGGCAACTAGAGGTGTTTCAGAACTTGCTCGACTTCCGCGAGACTCGATACAGGAAACACCCGCCGACCGCTTGAGCGCTGGGCCCCTTCGGGCAATATGCAGCGCTACTCATCCTTCCAAATTACGCGTTTTTCCCATCGACTAAGCGCCTAACCGGATCGCTTCAAGTTCTTGCCCAACAGGATGAAAAAGCTCAGCAGTCTTCGATTCTTTGCGCCCGCATTTCTCGCACCGAACCTTGGTTCGTAGCTGATCGGCGGTCACGTTGCCGATCACCTCCCGCAATTCCATTGGCTTGTAGAACCGCTTGATGTTGCAATGGCCACAGCGGATGCGTACCACCTGCCCGGCATTGTGGGCATGCATCAACGTCCAGGGGGCGCCCTTCGGCCACTTTTCTGGTTGCTCCGGCATGTCTTGAAATGAGGGACATATTCCTCTCACGTCAAGACGCCCTTGACACTTTTGTTCTCATTTCGTTCACTATGGGGGGGGGATAACCCAAGCGCGATGGAAGCTTGTCGATTGAGGAAACGCCATGTGCGGCCGCTTCACCCGATATCTGACATGGTCAGAAATCCACCGACTGTACCGTTTGACGGCGCCGGCGGAATAGGCCGCAATGATGAGCCGCGCTACAACATCGCGCCCACCGAGGACGTCCCCTTCGTCACCGCTGGCGAGGGCGGAGATCACCGGCTGCGTGAAGGTCGCTGGTGGCTCGTTCCGTTTTGGGCGAAAGAGATGCCCAAGGCGGCCATGTTCAATGCCAGGATTGAAGGCATCGACACGGCGCCGGCGTTTCGCGACGCCTTCAAATCGAAGCGCTGCCTGATCCCTGCCGACGGCTTCTACGAGTGGACGATATCGCCGGCCGACGGCAAAAAGGATCCTTGGCACATCTAACTGCCTGGCCACGCGCCTTTCTCGTGTGCGGGTCTATGGGCGTACAACACCAATCTCGACGTCACCAGCTGCACCATCATTACCGAGCCTGCCGGCGAGCCGATGAAGAAACTGCACGACCGTCAGCCG
>Ga0105239_10008431_pt1 | contig 11733 bp, 6 predicted proteins | sample KBSC44metaG_FD_92761 | JGI IMG/M metagenome (GOLD analysis project Ga0105239, IMG submission 92761) | Corn rhizosphere microbial communities from Kellogg Biological Station, Michigan, USA - KBS C4-4 metaG | ecosystem: Host-associated > Plants > Roots > Rhizosphere > Soil | place: Michigan, USA...
ACGGTTTCAGCTGCAAGGAACAAATTGCGCAGCAGACGAATCGTCACGCGTTGCATTTGGCAGAGGTATTGAGATTGGGTCTCAATGGTGGACAGAAACATCCATCCGCGATGTATCCCGAGGATTATTTCGTGCAGCCTCGCAAACGGGCGCAACATAGGTCCATGGCACGGGCTGCCATCATCAGCAGTCTGGCGTTCTCAATACTAGGCCTCACATGGTTGAAGAAAAGTCGGCGATGAGCGCTCTTGCGATTGGTCGCCACCCTACCCGGCTCATCTGACCAAGCTCTTCTCCTGGCGTGATAAAGTGACACGGCACTGATGTCATGCCGCCTTCGAAAGCGCCGACCGGGCAGCATGATAACCACACATGCCGTGGACTCCTCCTCCAGGAGGAGTGGAGGCAGAGCAAATGTAGACGCTTGCCGCTGATGTCCGATAGCCGCGCCAGCTCGGACGGAACACGAACTGCCGTAGGTCGGCGATTCCGCCCGAAATATCGCCACCTACAAGGTTACTGTCGCGTTGCTCTAAGCCCGCAGGCGACAGCACATGACGAGCCAGGATGCAGTCGCGGAAGCCCGGAGCAAATCGCTCGATCTGACTCTCGATCCGCGGCAGCATCTCATCTGTCGACCCATTCGGGACGTGGCAGTACGCCCAGGCTGTGTGCTTGCCAGCTGGAGCACGCGATTTATCAAATAAACTAGGCTGAACTAGCAAAACAAAAGGCCGATCAGCCAGGCAGCCATTCCGCACCATGTGCTCCGAGCTCGCGATCTCCGCAAAGGTTCCCCCCAGATGCACGGTGGCAGCGCGAGAGCAGTCCGTGGATTTCCAAGGAATGGGAGCGTTGAGTGCGTAATCAACCTTGTAAGCCCCAGGCCCGTATCGGAAACGCTGCAAAATTCTTTTGTAGCTCTCTCTTAGCTCTGCGCCGGCGATTTGAAGAAGCTGTCTCGGAGTCACATCACAAAGAATCCGATCATAGTCCGGGAGCTGACTCAAGCTATCGATCCGCACGGAGCTCCTAACCTTTCCTCCCAATTGCCCCAGGTGACTGCAGAGCGCGTTGGTGATTGACTGAGACCCGCCGCGAGCGATTGGCCATCCCACCGCGTGGGCCGTTACCGCCAACAGTATTCCGAATGCACCGCTCAAACTCTCGTCCAAGCTCAAGAACGAATGTGCGGCAAGGCCTGCGAACAGCGCGCGGGTGCGCTCATGGCGGAAGCGATGAGCGATGGAGCGAGCTGACCGAAACGCGTTCCATCCGAAGCGGATCATCAGCAACGGATGATTCGGCAGCCATGGAATTGGACCCAAGACTTCGGCTGCGAATTGTGGCCACCGTTCAACAAATGGCTGCAGCAGGTCTGCCCACGCATTGCCGTCCTCCCCCAGCGAGCACTTTGCATCGTCAAGATTGCGCTCCAGAACGACTGCGGATCCATCGTCAAACGGGTGAGCAACGGGAGCCTCAGGATGCACCCACTCGAGCCCATGCGTCTCAAGGGGCAAAGACGAAAAGAAGGGGGATCCCGCAGCTAGCGGGAACACGGCAGCGCCAAAGTCATGCCAGAAGCCGGGTAGGGTTAGTTCCATGGTGCGCACCGCTCCACCGGGAGTCGACTGGGCTTCGAACACCTCAACGCCGAGGCCGGCGTGTGCGAGAACGATCGCGGCCGCGAGGCCATTCGGTCCCGAGCCGATCACGCAGGCATTATTGGGCATCAGCCAATGCCTTCATCACGATTCTCCTCCAGCTCTTTCCATCCACCATAACTCTACTCGCGAGGTGACACATTGGGCCATTCGGTCACTTGGATGCTTCCGTCAGGTTCACGCTCGAGGGTAGGTGCATACAGACCAAGAAATTCGCGGCGCCACCACAGTCCGGTACGACGCTTTTCTGCCACGGTGGTGACCCAGTACTGCCAAAGCATCACCCGAATCTGCTTTGGCGGCTGATTCGCGAACGGGTTGCTGGCAAACAGGCTGAGCACATCTTTCTCATTCGCGAGTAGTCTGACCGAAGTGTTGGGCACGATCGGATATTCTCGCCACTGTCCGAGTGATGCGAACCACAGATTCCAGTCGAACCGTGGCTGGTAGGGTGCATAGATCCCTGGGGGCTTATCGAGATCCTGGGGCTTGTGCCGGAATGGATAAGCGATCCAATTCTGACCGTCAGAAGAACCTTGAAACTCAATTTCGTACCGACCACGGGTCATGACTGCAAACAGTCCGTACTGATTCGCGATCCGGAACGGTTCCAAGGCCATGATGGGAGCAAGGGGAAAGCGAAGACCACGCGAAAACATCAAAATCATTTCTGCCGTGGTTGCGTAGAAGATCCAGCCGAGCATCATTGTACTCAACGAAACCGCCAGCAGCTGTCGAACTTGTCCGCGGACGCCCTTGTTCGTTACCCATGATGCTTCGGGCGGTATGTGCTTGGAGATCGCGTCCGCGAAGCCCGGAGAACATCTTCGTGACACTCCGATTAAGAAGTCGTCATCGAGTAACAACAACCCCATCGCCAGGACCAAGTAGTTGAGAAATGCGTAATTTGCGGTAAGGATCACTGCGATCTGCCATGGCGTAACGATGAAGAACAGAACGATTCTCCACCTTCGCGGCAGAAACAGCATCCACACTAATCCGAGCTCCATTGCCAAAGTGGCATAAACCGTACCGGCATGGAACCAGTGCGGGAGATGTTGTGCGTACCACCCCATCCAGGTGGGTAGCGGCCCATTCTGGTAGTACTCGTCCATGGCAGTAAAGTTTCGCCACTCGGGATCTCCACTCAGCAGCTTCACGACTCCAGACTGGAAGTAAATTCGGAACCACTCCCACTGCAACAAGAACAAACTCCCTCGAGATACAGGTTGATTTTTCGCAAGGCCAGGCCGCAAACCCGCGGGAGCGAAAAACAACGATATAAATCCCGCCTCTAGCAACATGCCATCCGACTGGTAGCCAGAGAAGTCTTGTGCGGCGGCAACGAAAGAGAGAAAACAGACGAAGCAAACGGCGAGGGTGAGTCGTGGCCAGAAATTAACAACCAGAAGCAACGACGCCACTAGGCCTACGCAGCAGATCATCATCAACATCCACGATTCAGGGGAAAACCATAGGACTGTGGGGGCATACCAAAAACGTTGCCAGGGTCCGAGCGCCTTCGTGACTTCGGACAGGTAGCTCTGGGCGGGAAGAATTCCGGTTGGGCCGATTAACCCTCGCACTTGGAAAGTTAGCGAGAAAAAAGCCGAAAAGTAGATGAATCCAAGAGCGCGCAAGAACAGCCAGCGCGGCAAGCAGCGATTCGTTAGTCCATACGCCGGATCAAACGCCGCCCTGATCGCGTTCTGCGGCCGAGGCAACATGAAAGCAATTATAAGATTCGCTTACCGTCCAACGGATGCTGCCTCTTGTTTCCGCGAATGCGTCATCGCTCCACCATGGAGAAGATTTGGTTCGGTTGGAGGAGTTCGACCACTCCTCAAGGGCGCAGTCGAGACCGTCAAGGGGGCGAGTAGGACTAGCCATGAACGGCAACGTCAGAAGGCGAACTTCAGAACCAGCTGTCCAACCCGTGGATTTACCGCTGTGCTGCTGATGACGCCGAACGTTGGAGAGGTGAAGTTCGCATCGGGATTTGCAAACTGAGGATGATTCAGTGCGTTGAAAAACTCGGCCCGAAACAGAATGCTGCTACTTTCATGAACGGTAGTGCTTTTTGAGAATGCGATGTCTAAGTTGGCTTGAGCCGGGCCATCTACGATTCCCGTGCTGCTGTTTCCGAATGCCGTTCCAACCCCGTCGGCGCCCACTATCGGCGGGTTTGTGAAGCAGCCTTGATCGAAGTAGGCGTTCAGTTTCGACTGCATGGATCCGCGTGCAACCAACTGATCCGTCGAGCATGTGCCACTGAGCTGTGCACGATCTTGACTAATGCCAAAGACATTATTTGCATTGGTATTAGCGATGGTGAGGGCAGTGCCAGATTGGATGGTAAGCACGGCGGCGATGCCCCAGCCTCCTAGAAACCGGCCCTTAACACCTCCCGAAGCGGCTGGAATTTCCCATGTTTCGCTCACGACAAAGCGATGACTGCGATCAAAGCTCGCTCGTCCCCAACGCTGCCGGGGAACGTTTTGGTCTCCCAAGGTCAACGTATTCGCAGCCGACGTTCCGTTAATGTTCGCGCCGTCAGTATCGAGCGTCTTTGAGAAGGTGTATGAGGCCAGGAATTGCAATTGATGACTTGCCCTCTTCGTAAGGCTTGCTTCAAAGCTGTTGTACCATGAGCTTCCCCCCGATTCCATTTCCCGCAGCGAGTCAGGAAGTATTCCTGGAATCGGCACTCTCAACGGAATGTTCACCACGGTGTTCGATGTCACCCCGCGAACGGGATTGTTAGGTGACGCGCTTAAAGCCTGGTTAAGCGAACGAAAACGCTGTAAATGAATTCCGTTGGTGCCTACGTAACCCACCTCTAGCAACCAGTTTTCGTTGATCGCGGCTTGCGCGTTTAGCGAAAACTGCTGAACCATCGCAGGTCTGAAATTGGGTGACAACACGTTCATCGAGCCCTGTGTAGCCTGGGAATATGGCAGGAATATCGGGAAGGAACTCGGGTTTGGGAATGGCTGTGCGAAAGGTGCTTCTAATGTCGCGGCCGCGTTGGCAGCGCCGGTACTGGTTCGAGTGAGTCCAAAGGGAGCTGCAAGTACGGAAGCCGTATAGGCTTGGCCTGTCGGACGAGAATAGTACATCCCGTATCCGCCCCGCAGAACCAAACGGGTGGTTCGCTCGAAGATCTTCCATGCAAATCCGACTCTGGGAGCAAGCGTATTTTGGTGCAGGCCATAGGTTCCAAATGCGTTATTCACTCGGGTCACGCCAGGCGGAAGAGAACCTGGGAAATTCGAAGCCACTAAGTATCCAGCAAGACTTCCCGTTGGCGGCGGATTTCTAGCTGCCTTGTCGAAATCAAAACTAGCACTCCTCCCCAACTCGTCTGCGAATTGGCCAGGTCGTTCGTAGCGAATTCCCAGGTTTAGCGTCAAAGAGTTCTTGATCCGATAATCATCCTGTGCAAATCCAGCCACCTCCCAGGCTCTAAGGTCACGATCGAAGAGCCCGAAGCCATCGGCTGATTGATAAACGTTGCTGAACTTCCCGCTTCCGTTGCCTGTCGCATTCAATCCCAGCAAAAAATCCGGCCAGCTCAGGAACTGAATGAACGAGTCGAATCCGGCAAAGTGAAGCGGGTCTCGCAGCCGGGTGAGCGATAGGCCAAGTTGCAAGGTGTGAGCACCAGAAATGGAAGTGAAGACATCATCAGCCACAAAACTGTGTTGTGTATAGGTTCTTGGAAACGCGGCACCCATGCTCAAAGAGCCAAGAATCTGCAAGCTTGGTAGTTCGTTGTTCTTGTTCATTGCACCTTCCAACACGCCAATATCAGACCACGCGAAGGGTGCATTTGCGCGTGTATCGCTTCTCGCGTGAACAAAACCAATCCTGGCTTCATTCAATCTGGTACTACTCAGAATGTAGGTATGTGACAGAGAGAAGACAGAGAAGTCCGTTGAGCCAGGGCTAGTGAAGCCTGCAATATTTTCGAGCGCAATTCTGCCGTTGCCTGGAAAGGTGACTAGCTGGTTGCTAGTGGAATGAAAGAATCGCGCAGCGAATTGGTTGGCCGGCGAAGCCTTATAGTCCAGGTTGGCCAAAAACTGATTTTCATCGAAATGGCAAGGCTGACTGAACACCGAAAGGCCCTGGCGTGCAAATGGCCTGGCCGGGTCAATCATTTGCGGTGTAGGAATCAAGAAGGTTCCGTCGGGTAACTTGAAATTCAAAAGCGCGAGGGCAGCGGGATTAATGTTCGATCCATCGGGTTGGACCGCAATCCCGCCCAGGGCGCCATTCATACCGCCAAAAAGGTATCCAAGGGCAGCCGGTGACCGGTCGTTGGTGAGCGGTGGCTGGCGCAAAGTTGCGCTGCACGCCACGCGTGCCTGACCGGCCGCGACCCCATTGACTTGCCGTGTTCCCTGATAGGAGCCAAACAAATGCAGTCGATCTTTCTGAATCGGCCCTCCGGCGGCGAATCCAAATTGGTTCTGTTTGAGTTCTGGGCGCCGCTGGCCCACTTGGTTCAAGAAAAAATCATTTGCGTTAAAAGCGTCGTTTCGCAAAAATTCGAACACCGTACCGTGGTATTGATTGGTACCACTCTTGGTAACCACACTGACGTTGGAACCTGCGGCACGGCCAAACGCCGCACCATAGATACCGGTTTGGACTTTAAACTCCTCTAGCGCGTCCGGGTTTGGGACGGGGATGCCACCGCTCGCTGTGCCCGTGCTGAGCACGTCATTCACGCTAATTCCATCCTGTTGCCAGCTATTGTCATAAGAACGAGTCCCATGAACGTAGAGACCATCATTCGAAGAGCTAATTTGCGAGAGAGCGGTTCCTCCAATTCCAAGCTCCCCTGCGTTGTAGACCCCGGTCGTTACTCCCGTAGAAAGGCCGGCCAGCTGAGAAAAATTCCGCGTGGGCAGGGGCAGTTCGCGAATCACTTGTTCATCGGTGCTTTTGCCAAGCGTGGCTGTGTCAGGTTGCACCATCAATTGGTTCGAATTGACCTGTGTGTGCTCGACGAAGGTTTTGAGTTGAAGATGAAGTTCCAGGCGAATCGTTTCGGTAACATGAATGTGAAGTTGTTGAATGCTTAATTCCCTGAAGTCTGCCTTGTTGGCCACCAATTCATACGTTCCTGGCGGTAAAGAAACAAATCGAAACGAACCATCATCGCTCGACTGAGATGCGCCAATGTAAGACCCACGCTCAGTCGAAAGCCGAACTGCTACGCCAGAGACTACCGAACCTGAGCCGTCAAATACCACGCCACTCACTGCCCCGGTGGAGGAGGTTTGAGCCTGCAAGACGGCAACAGGCAGCAGAAGAATGAGAAGACGCCAGGTTGGATAACAAGAGAACAAGGAGATTCGCCAATGAGACACAGCAAGCACGCCTCAGCCGTGCTGCCGAGCGGGTGGATCGCCTACCTATGTATGGTGTTGCCCAACATCAGAACAGCGGGTTGACAGTACCTCTATGACCCGAATTTGGGGCACTGTCAAATTTGACAGTAGGGGGAAGTACACGGTGGTTTGAAAATACCTGAGCTGGCTCTCTGCAAAATGACGTGCGTGCGGAGTTCTCGCGATGGCGAGTAGTCCCCCTGTTGGACGCGATCTCGCTTGCCACTCGGCCCCCACCGAGGAGGGTTCAGCATTACACATGCGATTCAGAAGAAGTGGAGCTGCTTGCCTGAGAGCACGGACCGGTTTCATTCTGATCTTGCTGGCCTGTTGTATTCCAAATGTGCTCGCAAAGGAGCCCAACCCTCTCCGTCGAGTTGTCATTCTGAACGAAGTAGACGCCTCGTATCCTCTGATTAACCTCATTGACCAAGGAATTCAAAGTTCACTCAGTACCTCGCCGTATCGCATCGAATTTTACCGAGAATACATGGGGACGGTCCTATTCCCCGAGCCAAAGGATCAGCAGCTGTTTCGGGATTTCTACATCCGCAGATATCGAGCCCGTAGACCGGACGTGATCATCGCGGTCGGGCCAGCTCCGCTGAAATTCATGCTCGAGACGCATCGGGAATTTTTTTCTGGAATTCCCGTTGTATTTTGTCTCCCAAACAGGCGGCCTGGCAATCCCATTACCGAACCCGACTTTGCTGGAATAGAGAGTGATATTGCCCCTGGACGAACAGTCGCGGCGGCATTGCGCCTGCTTCCCGGTACAAAGCACCTAGTGGTTGTCGGCGGTACCGCCCCCTATGATCGCGGACAGCAGGCCGAAATCAAGGATCAACTGCAAAGCTATGAGAACCGTCTCGATATCTCGTACCTCACGGATCTGTCCCTGCCTGTTCTTCTTGAACGCTTGAAGACGTTGCCACATCACACGATCGTGCTACTGACCCCGTTTGGAAAGGATGCAGCGGGGAGGACCTTCACGTCAGGCGAAATCGCTCCGGTGATTGTCTCTGCTACCAATGCACCTATCTTTAGCCTAACCGACAGATACCTCAATCATGGGGAGGTCGGCGGAAACATCTCGAGCGGGATCGAGCAAGGCAAGCTCGCCGGCAGCATAGCTGGACGACTGCTGAACGGAGAGAAGGCAAAGGACATTCCAAGCGTACGTACAGCCACCGCCTACACCTTCGACTGGAAGGCACTTGATCGCTGGGGCTTGAAAGAACGGGATCTTCCACCTGGCAGCATCGTGCTTAACCGTGAGCCGACGGCTTGGGAGTTGTACAAGTGGTACGTCGTGGCCTCTCTGGCTCTGATTGTTGTGGAAACGTTTCTCATTCTTGCTCTTCTCCGCCAACGCAAAGCAAGAAAAAGGAGCGAGACCTACAGCAGAGAACTTGTGCTTCGATCTCCGCTAGCGATGGTTGTCACGTCCGGCCCGAACGACACAGTTCAGATTGCCAACAATAAGTTCACCGAGCTCTTTGGCTACACCATGAAAGACATCCCTGATGAGGCGAGTTGGTGGCCTTTGGCTTACCCCGATGCAGAATATCGAGAAACAATCAAAGGGGAATGGCGACGGCGCGTGAATGAAGCCGTATTGCAAGGGAAAGACATTGAGCCACTGGAGGCCACGGTTCGCTGCAAAGACGGTTCGACGCGGTACATTGAATTTCATTTTGGTTTTCTCGCCGGATCCAAGGTGGTGAATTTTGTAGATTTAACCGATCGCAAGCAAGCGGAAGCCGAGTTTGCCATTGCCAACGACCGCCTTCGCATGGCAATTGAGGCAGGAAGATTTGTAGGCTGGGATACCGACTTACGGTCGGGCAGGAATGAATGGTTCGGCGATCTCGAAGGCATGTTCGGAATCGAATCGGATTCCTACTCCGCACGCCCAGGCGAGTTTCTAACTCGGGTTCATCCCGATGACCTCGACATGGTCACTAAGGCCATAGAAAACGCGAGACGGAACAAACAATCCTACTTTGCCGAATTCCGAATTCCACGGAATGACGGGACGGTTCGTTGGGTAATCGCCAGAGGGGAGTTCTATTACGAACCGTCCGGTGAAGCAATCCGCATGCTTGGTTTGGCGGTCAACATTACAGACCGTAGGCTTGCGGAACAAAAACTCAGAGAGAGTGAACAGCGGTTTCGCTTAGTCGCGAACTCGGCCCCGGTGATGATCTGGATGTCTGGTCCGGATAAACTGTGCACGTATTTCAACCAGCCCTGGCTGGAATTCACCGGTCGCCCTCTGGAATTGGAATTGGGAAACGGTTGGGCGGAAGCCGTGCATCCTGCAGATATCGAGACCTGCCTGCAGACTTACATCGAATCCTTCGATCGCAGAGAGCGTTTTGAGATGCGTTATCGGTTGCGTAGACATGACGGGGAATATCGCTGGCTTTTGGACATAGGCGTACCCCGGTTTGATTCAGGCGGGTCGTTTGCTGGCTATATCGGGTCCTGCCTCGACGTCACCGAACGCAAGCGTGCCGAGGAGGCACTTTCCACCATGGGCCAACGCTTGATCGAAGCCCAAGAAGAGGAGCGTAGCCGGATTGGGAGAGAGTTGCATGATCATGTCAATCAACGACTGGCATTGCTTGCAGTGGAGTTGGATCGCTTGAACTACACAGGTTCTACAAAGCATATTCAGCAGCAGATCCAACAAGTTAAGGGGCGGGTTACGGAAATTGCGACAGATGTGCAAGCCCTCTCGCATCAATTACACTCGGCGAAGCTAGAGTACTTAGGACTGGTTGCGGCCGCCAAAAGCTTCTGTAAGGAAGTGTCGGAACTGCAGAGAGTACAGGTTCACTTTGTATACGATGGCGTGCCGCGTTCTTTGCCGAAAGATGTCTCTTTAGCCATGTTTCGTGTTCTGCAGGAAGCATTGCAGAATTCGGTTAAGCATAGTGGTGCTGATCATTTCGAGGTACAGCTGCTCGGGAATCACGGCAAGCTTGAGCTGACCGTGCGCGACCACGGCACAGGGTTTGAGGTCGACAAAGCAATGTACGGGCGAAGCTTGGGTCTGATTAGCATGCGGGAACGAGTCAGCGCTCTGAAAGGCACAATCGCAGTCCGATCGAAGCCTCACAGGGGCACGGAAGTTGTTGCTTGTGTACCGATTTCTGCCGATTACCCGAGGGGTGAAGCGATTTCCGGAGCAGCATAATCACAATATGAAGAAACCAAAAAGGCGTCCCCGAGTTTTGTTAGCCGATGATTTCCCTGCTGTTCTTGAACAAGTGCAAGTGCTGCTAGGTGAAGACTTTGACGTCGTTGCTTCAGCGCCCGACGGCCAGAAGGCTCTTCGCCTTGCTATGAGCCTTGATCCGGACATTCTCGTCCTCGATATCTGCATGCCAATCCTCAGCGGGATTCAGGTTGTTTCCAAGCTTCGAGATTCAGGCTTCAGGGGAAAATGCGTAATTCTCACTGCCCTACAAGACAAGGACTACCAGGACGCGGCATTTGCAAATGGTGCTCTGGGGTTTGTTCTCAAAAGCCGCGTTAATAGCGATCTTATTCCCGCGATTCGTGCCGCCCTGGAAGGGCACAGATTCGCTTTTGCGCTTGCACCCTTGGATTGCTTCGCCTGATATCAAGATGCGGCGGTGCTCAGAAGCTTGGACGTTCCCCCTCAAAGCACTGGCTTTCAGGCCGCAGGCGCCGCTCACCACAATGTTGTGGCCGAGACGCGTAACCCATTGGGCTCATAACGGAAACAGCGGGCAAGTAACCTTCACTTCCCTAGTAGACTGATTCCCCAATATTTGGCAAAGCCCCCTTACCATTCGGCTTACGGAAGCACACATAACCACGGACGCCGATTTCACCTCAGTTGGGATTCGACGGCGGAATCACTGGAAGACGGCCCGCAGCAAATAATGACAACTTGGCTTCCATTTCCCTTATCATTGCCGGAACCCGGCTTTCCAATGCCGCGTACTATCCCAAAAACAAATTATGGAACTTACAATATCAGGCCTCTCGAAGACGTATGCCAACGGCGTGAAAGCGCTCGACAACGTTTCCCTCACGATCCCAAACGGCATGTACGGTTTGCTCGGACCAAACGGAGCGGGAAAGAGCACACTCATGCGCACCATCGCCACTCTGCAGGAGGCCGACTCGGGCAGCGCTCAGCTCGGGACCATCGATGTTCTGAAGCAGAAGGACGATGTACGAAAACTTCTCGGCTACCTTCCGCAGGAGTTTGGCGTTTATCCCCGTATCTCTGCACAAGACATGCTAGAGCATCTCGCTCTCCTGAAAGGGATTGGTGGCTCAAGCCAGCGCAAAGAACTCGTCGGCGCGATGCTGAAGCGCTGCAATCTTCACGATGTCAGGAAGAAGTCCTTATCCAGTTACTCGGGGGGCATGCGCCAGCGCTTCGGAATCGCCCAAGCGTTAATCGGGAATCCGAAACTGCTGATCGTAGACGAACCAACTGCCGGACTCGATCCCGGTGAGCGCAACCGTTTTTACAACCTGCTGGCCGAAGTTGGAGAGCAGGTTATCGTCATTCTTTCCACTCACATCGTCGAAGATGTGACGGACCTTTGCACGAAGATGGCCATTATCCACGAAGGTCGCGTGCTTTATGAGGGCAGGCCCGACGACGCCGTCGC
>Ga0105239_10008432_pt1 | contig 11732 bp, 8 predicted proteins | sample KBSC44metaG_FD_92761 | JGI IMG/M metagenome (GOLD analysis project Ga0105239, IMG submission 92761) | Corn rhizosphere microbial communities from Kellogg Biological Station, Michigan, USA - KBS C4-4 metaG | ecosystem: Host-associated > Plants > Roots > Rhizosphere > Soil | place: Michigan, USA...
CCACGATATCGACATTACTGAACTTCTTGCCGACCTCCTTCGCCATGGCCGCGACGGATGCTTCAGAAGCGACATCGCATTTGACGGCAATGGCCTGGCGCCCGGCGGCCTCGACCATCTTCACGGTGGTACTGCTGTCGCCGAGGTCGGCGATGGCGATATGTACACCGTCTTCGGCGAGCCGCTTCGCAAAGGCCTGCCCGATGCCGCCCGCCGCGCCGGTGATGACCGCAACTTTATCCTTATGGCCTTTAGCCATTTGATTACCCCCGATTTTTCCTTGGTATCGCCGAAGCTACATATGAATTGTGCGCTTCGCCACCGCCATCGCCGCTTCCTTGACGGCCTCCGACAATGTCGGATGTGCGTGGCAGGTGCGCGCAATGTCTTCGGCCGATGCACCGAACTCCATTGCTATGGCAGCCTCGGCGATCATGTTGCCGGCATCGGCGCAGATGAGCTGAACGCCCAGCACACGGTCGGTCTTGGCGTCGGCAAGGATTTTCACAAAACCATCGGTGGTCAGGTTCACCTTCGCACGCCCGTTGGCGGTGAACGGGAATTTTCCGGCGTTGTAGGCGACGCCGGCAGCCTTCAATTCCTCTTCGCCTTTTCCGACGGTCGCGATTTCCGGGAAAGTGTAGACGACGTTCGGAATGGCGTCGTAGTTCACGTGGCCCGCCTGCCCGACCAGAATTTCCGCGACTGCAACCCCTTCGTCCTCGGCCTTGTGCGCTAGCATCGGCCCCGCAATGACATCCCCGATTGCCCAAATGCCGGGGACGCTCGTCGCGTAGTAATGATCGACAACCACACGTCCGCGCTCGTCGAGCTTCACGCCGACCTCGCTGAGGCCGAGACCCTCGGTGTACGGTACACGCCCGATCGCAACCAGAACAATGTCGGCCTCGATCGTTTCGGCCGTTCCACCTTTCGCGGGCTCGACCGTCACCTTGAGCCGTTTTCCGGATGCATCGACCGCGGTCACTTTTGATGACAGTTTGAACGTCATTCCCTGCTTTTCGAGCAATCGCTGCGCCTGGCGGCGGACCTCGCCATCCATGCCAGGCAGAACGCCGTCAAGAAATTCCACGACGGTCACCTGCGCGCCAAGCCGGCGCCAGACGGAGCCCAGCTCGAGCCCGATCACGCCGGCCCCGACCACAAGCAGATGTTTGGGAACCTCGGGCAGCGACAACGCGCCGGTCGATGAGACGATACGCTTTTCGTCGATATCGATGCCTTTGAGGCGCGCAACGTCGGAGCCCGTGGCAATGACGATGGATTTTGTTTCCAGCGTCTGCGTCTTGTTATCAGCGCCTTTGACTTCGACCTTGCCGGAGGCAGTGATGCGCCCCGCGCCGTGAAAAGTATCGACCTTGTTCTTCTTCAGAAGGAAGTCGACGCCCTTCACGTTGCCGTCGACGCCCTGATCCTTGAAGGCCATCATGGCCTTGAGATCCAGCCTCGGCGGCGAAACCCCGATCCCCATTTTGCCGAAGGTGTGGCCGACTTCCTCGAAAAGCTCTGAGGCGTGCAGAAGTGCCTTCGAGGGGATGCAGCCGATATTGAGGCAAGTCCCGCCAAACGTTGCACTTTTCTCGACAACCGCCGTTTTCAATCCAAGCTGCGCCGCGCGGATCGCGCAGACGTAACCGCCGGGACCGGTACCGATAACAATGAGATCGTAGGCCATAACCTTACAAATCCAGCACGACCCTCGCCGGGTCTTCCAGTCCTTCCTTCACTCGTACCAGGAAGGTGACGGCCTCACGCCCATCGACGATGCGGTGATCGTAGGATAACGCAAGATACATCATCGGCCGCGCCTCGATCTTCCCTGCAACAACGATGGGACGTTCTTGGATCTTGTGCATGCCGAGAATGCCGGACTGCGGTGCGTTGAGGATCGGCGTCGACATCAATGAACCGTACACCCCACCATTGGTGATGGTGAACGTGCCGCCTTGCATCTCCTCGATTTTGAGGCTGCCGTCGCGTGCGCGGCGGCCGAGATCGGCAATGGTCTTCTCGATCTCTGCCAGCGACATTGTTTGGGCGTCACGCACAACCGGCACCACCAGGCCTTTGTCGGTGCCGACGGCAATTCCGATGTGATAGTAATTTTTGTAGACGATGTCGGTGCCATCGATCTCGGCATTGACAGCGGGGATTTCCTTCAGTGCCTGTATGCAAGCACGCACGAAGAAGCCCATGAAGCCGAGCTTCACCCCGTGTTTCTTCTCGAACAGGTCCTTGTACTGATTGCGCAGATGCATCACCGCGCTCATGTCGACCTCATTGAAGGTCGTGAGCATGGCGGCCGTGTTCTGTGCATCCTTCAGGCGGCGTGCAATCGTTTGGCGCAGCCGCGTCATATGCACGCGCTCTTCACGCGCGGCATCGTCGGCGGGTGACGGCGCGCGCATCTGCACCGGTGCGGAGACCGGCGTCGGCTGCGCCGCGGCGCGCTCGATCGCGCTCAGCATGTCGCCTTTGGTGACCTGCCCATGCAGACCGGTGCCGCTGACTTTCGACGGGTCGACGCCACTTTCCGCAGCCAGCTTGCGTACCGAGGGCGGCGTCGGCATTTCAGCCGATCTTTGCGGAGCCGCAGGCGCCTGTTTCGGGATTTCCGCGGGTTTTGCCGCCGGCGCAGAAGCCTTGGGCGCGGCACCGGCACCTTCCTTGATCTGCCCCAGCAGCGCCCCGACGGCGACCGTATCGCCGTTCTTCACCGCAACCTCCGACAATACGCCGGCTGCCGGAGCAGGCACCTCGAGCGTCACCTTGTCGGTCTCAAGCTCGACCAGCGGCTCATCGACCGCCACGGCATCGCCCGGCTGCTTGAACCATTTTCCAACGGTGGCTTCCGTCACCGATTCGCCGAGGGTCGGCACGCGGATGTCAGCCATGTTTTGCCTTGCCTCTCATTTGCCATGCCCCACCATGACAGCCAGCTAGTCTATCCCAGCGCCTCATCGAGGAATTGCTTGAGCTGTGCCAGATGCTTCGACATCTGCCCGACCGCGGTCGAGGCAGACGCCGGACGTCCTGCGTAACGCATGGTGCGGTGCTTGGCGCCGATCTGGTTGAGAATCCATTGCAGGAAAACGTCGATGAAGAACCAGGCACCCATGTTGCGCGGCTCTTCCTGGCACCAGACCATTTCCGCCTGTTTGAAGCGGGAAAGCTCCGCGACCAGCGCCTTGGTCGGGAATGGATAAAGCTGCTCGAGCCGTAGAATATAAATGTCGTTGATGCCGCGTTTCTCGCGGTCGTCGTAGAGATCGTAATAAACCTTGCCCGAGCACATGACGACGCGGCGGATCTTGTCGTCGGTCACGAGCTTGATCTTCTCGTTCGGCAGCAACTGCGCATCGTCCCAAAGCAGCCGGTGGAACGAGGTACCGGTCGTCATTTCGTCGAGGCGCGACGCCGCACGCTTGTGGCGCAGCAACGACTTCGGCGTCATCAGGATCAGCGGCTTGCGGATTTCGCGTTTGAGCTGCCGGCGGAGGATGTGGAAGTAATTAGCCGGCGTGGTGCAGTTCGCAACCTGCATGTTGTCTTCCGCGCACATCTGCAGGAAGCGCTCGAGTCGCGCCGATGAGTGCTCCGGCCCCTGCCCCTCGTAGCCGTGTGGCAACAGGCACACGAGGCCTGACATGCGCAGCCATTTGCGCTCGCCCGATGAAATGAACTGGTCGAAGACCACCTGTGCGCCGTTGGCGAAATCGCCGAACTGGGCTTCCCACAGCGTGAGAGCGTTCGGCTCGGCTGTGGAATAGCCATATTCGAAGCCGAGCACGGCTTCTTCCGAGAGGCTCGAATTGAGCACCTCGAAGCGCGCCTGCGGATCACCGAGATGGTTGAACGGCGTGTGGCGTTCCTCGCTATTCTGATCGAAAAGCACGGAATGCCGCTGCGAGAAAGTGCCTCGTTCGGTGTCCTGGCCGGACAGCCGCACGGGATGGCCTTCCTTGAGCAGCGAGCACAAGGCGAGCGCTTCGCCCGTCGCCCAGTCAATTCCCTCGCCGCTTTCAATCGCCTTGGCGCGATGCTCGAGGAAGCGCTGGATTGTCTTGTGAACGACGAACCCTTCCGGAACGGTGGTGATCTTTTGGCCGATCTCGCGCAGCAGGCCGGCATCGACGCCGGTATTGCCGCGCCGCGGATCGTCGGCATCGCGCGCTGCTTTCATTCCGGACCAGCGTCCGTCGAGCCAGTCGGCCTTGTTCGCCTTATAGCCCTGGCCGGCCTCGAATTCGGCGTCGAGACGCGTGCGCCAGTCGGCCTTCATCTTTTCAACTTCGCCTTCGGTGACGACGCCCTCGCCGACGAGTTTCTTGCCGTAGATCTCCAGCGTCGTCGGATGCGCGCGAATTTTCTTGTACATCAGCGGCTGGGTGAACGAAGGCTCGTCGCCTTCATTGTGACCGAAGCGCCGGTAGCAGAACATGTCGATGACGACGGGCTTCTGGAATTTCTGCCGGTACTCTGTCGCAACTTTCGCTGCGAAAACCACCGCTTCGGGATCGTCGCCATTCACGTGAAAAATCAGGGCGTCGATCATCTTGGCGACATCGGACGGATAAGGCGATGAGCGCGAGTAGCGCGGATAGGTGGTGAATCCGATCTGGTTGTTGACGATGAAGTGCAGTGAGCCGCCGGTGCGGTAGCCTTTCAGGCCGGACAAACCGAAGCACTCGGCCACCACCCCCTGGCCGGCAAACGCGGCGTCGCCGTGAATGAGCAGCGGCATCACCATTGTGCGCTCGTCGGGAGTAGCGCCATGCTGGTCCTGTTTGGCGCGCACTTTGCCGAGCGTCACCGGGTCGACAATTTCGAGATGCGACGGGTTTGGCGTCAGCGACAAATGAACCTTGTTGTTGTCGAACTCACGGTCGGACGAGGCACCGAGGTGATATTTCACGTCGCCGGAGCCTTCGATCTCGTCGGGCGTCGCCGAGCCGCCTTTGAATTCGTGGAACAGCACGCGGTGCGGCTTGCCCATCACCTGCGTGAGCACATTGAGACGGCCGCGGTGCGGCATCCCGATGCAGATTTCCTCCACGCCCAGGTTGCCGCCGCGCTTGATGATCTGCTCGAGCGCCGGGATCAGCGCTTCGGCGCCGTCGAGCCCGAAGCGCTTGGTGCCGGTATATTTGACGTCGAGAAATTTCTCGAAGCCTTCCGCTTCCACCAGCTTGTTGAGGATCGCGCGCTTGCCCTCACGGGTGAAGGTGATCTCCTTGTCGCGACCCTCGATGCGCTCCTGGATCCAGCTCTTCTGGGCGGCATTCGAGATGTGCATGAACTCGACACCGAGCGTCTGGCAGTAGGTCCGGCGAAGGATGCCGGCGATCTCGCGCATCGAGGCGAACTCGAGACCGAGCACCTTGTCGAGATAGATCTTCCGATCCATGTCGGCTTCGGTGAAGCCGTAGGAGCGCGGATCCAGTTCCTCCTCGTTCTTTTCAGGCTCGAGTCCCAGCGGATCGAGCCTGGCATGGAAGTGGCCGCGGATGCGGTAGGCACGGATCAGCATCAGCGCGTGAATCGAATCGCGCGTAGCCTGCAGGACGTCGGCAGATGTGAGTTCGACGCCCTTCGCCCGCGCCGTCGACGAGATCTTCTCGCCGATCTTCTTTTCGGTCTCGGCCCATTGGCCGTCGAGCGCCGCAACGAGATCGCCATTGGCGCGCACGGGCCAGTTCGGCTTCTTCCAGGAGGCCCCGCGCGCGCCTTTGACGACGTCGGCCTTCTCGTCCTTCAAGCTTTGAAAAAAGGCCCGCCACTCGGCGTCCACCGCCGCCGGATCGGCTTCGTATTTGGCGTAGAGATCTTCGATGTAGGCGGCATTGCCGCCGTAGAGGAAAGACGTGTTGGCAAAGATTGCGTTGGCGTCCTGGCGGGACATGGTCTGATCCTTGCGCGGCCTGAAAAATGCGCACCTCGCCGCGACCGAAAACCGGCCGCAGCGTTGGTATGGCTGTTGTAACTCTATTTATGACGTCTGTAAGTCTATGAAAGACCTAGCACTGAATCAGGATTTCAGCACTTGTACCAACAGATCGCCGAGCGCTGACACCACTTGATCGTAGGCGACGCCTCTGGCCTAGGTCTAAACAGCTGCAGCATTACGCGACCTCGGCCACACAAACAAACGGGGCCCCGGCATCCCTGCCGGGGCCCTTAAATTGTCCAGACTGCCGGAGCCTTAGTCAGACCCTTACAGCCCACCACCGAACCGGTAGTTGACGCCGATGCGGCTTACCCAAATCTGGTCGCTGTCCGTAAAGGAGGCGTTGCCAAAGCTCGGAAAATTATGAGTGTACGTGCGATCCGTGAAGTTGGCGTAGAGCACCTCGGACTTGAAGGTCCAGTTGCGCGCGAAGGCCCACTCGGCACCAAAGCCGGCGGTCCAGCCCCATCGCGTTTGACTTTGCTCAAAGGTGTCGTTCGGGGTGAAGCCGTTGTTGAAATCTTGCCAAAGTGTCTTGAATCGGGCTACGGCGAAGCCACCGGTCGCATAGATGAACACGTCGTCCACGACCACGCCGCCGCGACCGCGCGCCGTTCCGAACCCCTGCATTTTGGTGCCAAGGGTTTGAAAAAAGACCGAATTGGGATGGAGTGTAAGATCATTGTTAACACTGGTCCAACTGCCGTCGATCTCGACCCCCCACACGGTATTGCACCTTGCGAAGTTGTAGCCGAGCGTGCCGCCGACGATCCCGCCCCATTTGTCGAGATTATAGCTCGCGGCGTCTACAAGGAACTCATCGTTGTCGGTACGACTGGCGATGTGCTTCACACCACCGCCGCTGATACCGGCATAAAAGCCCTGGAACTGGGCTGCACCGCAGGCCGGCCGCGTGACGACTGGCGCCGCGCTCTTGGCTGGCATATCCGCAGCGGCGGCGATGCCGCCGAATCCCACAATAGCAACTACCGAGAGAAGAAGCTTTTTCATGCTAGCCCCCAAAATCGCAGAACCAAGAAAGGACTTAGAGCGTAGCCGCGCCGCTCATGTGTGGTAAAAACCCTAAATCAACCGGTCGGTGGAGTCTGTCACCGTATTGCAACACCTCCCGGGAATCGTTTTTCTGCCTATTTGATCAACTGCTACAAAACGGCTCAAAATAACCCTTTGTATTCAACGCGCTGTGGCATGGCCGCCTACAGAGCTATTGATGGGGTCCGAGCCCAAAAGACCTTCTGTTGAAAAGATCTAGCCTCTTAGCACCTCGACCAACGTCTTCCCGATGCGTGCTGGCGACGGCGACACCTTGATCCCGGCGGATTCCATGGCTGCGATCTTGGACTCCGCGTCACCTTTGCCGCCCGAGATAATCGCGCCGGCATGGCCCATGCGGCGGCCGGGAGGCGCGGTGCGCCCGGCAATGAACCCAACCATGGGTTTCTTGCGGTCCCGTTTGGCCTCGTCCTTCAGGAATTGCGCGGCATCTTCCTCGGCCGCACCGCCGATTTCGCCGATCATGACGATCGACTCGGTCTTCGGGTCGGCAAGAAACATTTCAAGCACCGCAATAAATTCCGTGCCCTTCACCGGATCGCCGCCTATACCGACGGCCGTCGTCTGACCCAGGTTTTCGCGACTTGTCTGAAAGACAGCTTCGTAAGTGAGGGTGCCCGAGCGCGAGACGATCCCGACCTTGCCGGGCTTGAAAATGTTGCCCGGCATGATGCCGATCTTGCACTCGCCGGCCGTCATCACGCCGGGGCAGTTCGGACCGATGAGACGCGACTTCGAGCCGCTCAGCGAGCGCTTCACCTTGACCATGTCCATCACCGGGATGCCCTCGGTGATGCAGACGATGAGCGGAATTTCGGCCTGGATCGCCTCGCAGATCGCATCGCCGGCGCCGGGTGGGGGAACATAGATCACGCTCGCACCGCAGCCGGTTTTTTCTTTGGCCTCAGCCACGGTGTCGAACACCGGGAGATCGAGATGGGTCGCGCCGCCTTTGCCCGGCGACGTGCCGCCGACCATTCTGGTGCCGTAGGCGATCGCCGCCTGCGAATGGAAGGTGCCGTTCTTGCCGGTGAAGCCCTGGCAGATGACTTTGGTGTTCTTGTCGATAAGGATGGACATCGGAGCGTCTTACCGTTTTTCCCGATTCATGATCTGGCACGACGCGACAATCGCGCGGCTCTGGCGTGCCGCGTTCTGCGCGTAACATTTCTCCATGCGGTCGGGCGACAGGATCGTGATCCGGAAGTAACCATCCATATCCGCGCCGACGATTGACTTGTTGTCGCTCGCAATCGCCCAGGCAAACGGCTCCTTGGTATTGGCAGCTGCGGATGAGGAACGGCCCCACGCCAATCGTCCGTCCTGACCTTCGACAACATGGATCGCTTCGATGTCGCGCACGCGCGGCGGGCTGGAGGTCGTTTGCCTGCCTGTATGGTGGGCGTTGTTGCCGAACACGATTGCCTTGCCTTTTCCGGTCCAGGTCCCCTTGAGATCGGGAACGGCATCCTGCGCGTATGCGGGCGTCGAAACGGCGCCGAGGATTGCAAGCGCGAAAACATGACGGATCATCGCTTCCCTCCTGTGCCTGTCTGAAGATTCATCAATTGCCTTTCACCGCCTTCACGATCTTCTGCGCAGCATCGTCGAGGTCATCGCCCGAGGTTACGTTGAGCCCGGACTCCTTGATGATCTTCTTGCCGAGATCGACATTGGTGCCTTCGAGCCGCACCACCAGCGGCACCTTCAGCCCGACTTCCTTCACCGCGGCGACAACGCCTTCGGCGATCACGTCGCATTTCATGATGCCGCCGAAGATGTTGACCAGGATGCCCTTCACGTTCGGATCTGAGGTGATGATCTTGAACGCCGCCTTCACTTTCTCCTTGGTCGCACTGCCGCCGACGTCGAGGAAGTTCGCGGGCGCCATGCCGTAGAGCTTGATGATGTCCATGGTCGCCATCGCAAGTCCGGCGCCGTTGACCATGCAGCCGATCGAGCCGTCGAGCGCGATGTAGTTGAGATCGTATTTCGAGGCTTCGATTTCCTTTTCGTCTTCCTCGGTCAGGTCGCGCAACGCCACGATATCGGCGTGGCGATAGAGGGCGTTGCCGTCGAAGCCAACCTTGGCGTCGAGACAGATGATTTTGTTGTCCTTGGTCACCACCAGCGGATTGATCTCGAGCAGGCTCATGTCCTTGCTCGTGAAGGCGGCATACAGCTTCGGCAGGATCGCCTCGATCTGCTTGGCGAGATCGCCGGTAAGCTTGAGTGTCTGCGCCACGCGCCGACCGTGGTGCGGCATGATGCCGGTGGCCGGGTCGACCGAGAATGTCAGGATCTTTTCAGGCGTCTTGTGCGCGACTTCCTCGATGTCCATGCCGCCTTCGGTCGAGACCACGAAGGCAACGCGCGAGGTTTCGCGGTCGATGAGTGCCGAGAGATAGAACTCGCGGTCGATCGCAGAGCCTTCCTCGATGTACAGCCGGTTGACCTTCTTTCCCTGCGGGCCGGTCTGATGCGTGATCAGCGTCGACCCCAGGATGCGGGTGGATTCCTTTTTCACGTCGTCGATCGATTTGACGACTTTCACGCCACCGGCCTTGCCGCGGCCGCCGGCATGAATCTGCGCCTTCACGACCCACACAGGACCGCCCAATTCCTTGGCGCCGCTGACGGCCTCGTCCACTGTGAAAGCCGGAACGCCGCGCGGCACCGGAACGCCGAATTCGCGCAATACCGCCTTTGCCTGGTATTCGTGGATATTCATGCCACCCGCCGTTTTTCTTAGTTGCCGAGACTTGGCGCGATCTTCTTGCAGGCCTCGACCAGGCCCTGCACAGCCGCCGCCGATTTTTCGAACATCGCGCGCTCGCTGCCATTGAGTTCGATCTCGACAATGCGCTCCACGCCCTTGGCGCCGATCACGACCGGCACGCCGACATAAAGGTCCTTGATGCCGTATTCGCCATTGAGCCAGGCAGCGCAGGGCAGCACGCGTTTCTTGTCGAGCAGGTAGCTTTCCGCCATGGCGATCGCCGATGCTGCCGGTGCATAAAAAGCCGAACCGGTCTTGAGCAGGTTGACGATCTCCGCGCCGCCGTTCGCGGTGCGCTTCACGATCTCGTCGACGCGCGTCTGCGTGGTCCAGCCCATTTTCACCAGGTCGGGTACCGGGATTCCGGCGACCGCCGAATAGCGGATCAGCGGCACCATGGTGTCGCCGTGCCCGCCGAGCACAAAAGCGGTCACGTCTTCGACCGAGACATGGAATTCGTCGGCGAGGAAATACCGGAAGCGCGCGGAGTCCAGCACACCTGCCATGCCCACGACCCGCTGCTGCGGCAGGCCGCAGCTTTTTTGCAGGGCCCACACCATCGCATCGAGCGGGTTGGTGATGCAGATGACGAATGCATCCGGCGCATATTTCTTGATACCGGAGCCGACCTGTCCCATCACCTTCAGGTTGATATCGAGAAGATCGTCGCGGCTCATGCCCGGCTTGCGCGGGACGCCTGCGGTGACGATGCACACGCTGGCGCCCTCAATGGCGTCATAGCTGTTGGTGCCGACGAACTTGGCGTCGAAATCGTTGACCGGCGAGGACTCGGCGATATCGAGGGCTTTGCCCTGCGGAATTCCTTCCATGACGTCGAACATCACGACGTCGCCGAGCTGCTTGAGACCAATGAGATGCGCCAGCGTGCCGCCGATCTGGCCGGCACCGATCAACGCGATTTTGTTACGCGCCATGGTGGGGAAACTCTCGACTTGCTGCTGCCGCGGATCGCGGCCGCGTGGTGGTTAACCGGTTAGGTTTGGCCCGACAAGGCACCGAAACCTGAGCATTGCGCTCTTGTATACATTATACCAGCAAACGGAAGGCGCCGAGTCCAGAGCCAAAATGCAGCGTCAGGTCTCGATGATTTCCTTGATGTCGAATGCGGGACCTTGTCGCGGGCCGTGCGGGAGCCCGAGGTAAGCCTGTGACCGCATCTCAATCAATCGCGACGCGGTGCGCTTGAATTCGTTGGCCTCGTAGCCCTCGGTCGCGGTGTATAGCTCGCCGGGTTGCGCCCGCGCCGAGGCCAGCAGCTTCACTGCATTGTCGTAGAAGGTATCGATCAGAATGATGAAGCGCTTGGCCTCGTTTCTCCGGGCGTAGTCCATCACCGGAATATGGTCGACGATGACTGTATGGAACTCGTGCGCAATCCTGAGATAGTCGCCCGCCGCCAGCGGCTGCGCGCATAGATCGTCGAACGAAAATCGCGCGACGCCCATCGCCGCTTTCGGTACCCGCACCGGGTGGCCTTTGACTGTCAGTTCCTGCGGCGCGCCGGCATGACCGCCAGCGAGCCGCCGCCAGGCTTCATCGAGCGCGGCGTCCGCTTTCACATCGTCCGGCACATACCAGGTCGGAACGCCGGTGAGTTTTTCCAGCCGGAAATCGATGCGTGCCTCAAGCCGGATAATCTCGCATTGGCGCTCGAGCAGCGCAATGAAAGGCAAAAACAGGGCGCGGTTGAGCCCGTCCTTGTAAAGCTCACTCGGTGCAAGGTTTGACGTTGCGACGACAACAACGCCGAGCTCGAACAGCCGCGTGAAGAGCCGTCCGAGAATCATCGCATCGGCGATGTCGGTGACGTGGAATTCGTCGAAACATAGAAGCCAGGTTTCTTCTGCGATCGCGGCAGCCGCGCGCTGGATCGGATCGTGTCCGTTGGCC
>Ga0105239_10008433_pt1 | contig 11729 bp, 11 predicted proteins | sample KBSC44metaG_FD_92761 | JGI IMG/M metagenome (GOLD analysis project Ga0105239, IMG submission 92761) | Corn rhizosphere microbial communities from Kellogg Biological Station, Michigan, USA - KBS C4-4 metaG | ecosystem: Host-associated > Plants > Roots > Rhizosphere > Soil | place: Michigan, USA...
GCCGCGACACCGCACGAGAACAACGCGGACAGGAATGATCGGCTGGATATTTGCATGTGCCCTTATACTAGCAGCCGCCCGCAATCGCCCCGACAATCAGAAACGGTTCAGCCCCTGATACTACCGGCCCCGGCAAGGGGAAATCCAGCGGCTCGTGCGAGAGGTCCTGCTCGCAGGCGAAATACCTCACAAACGGCCGGCGCCGCAGCGTGACGTGGTCGCGGATGGCGCCCTGCAGCGTTGGATAACGTTCCTCCAGCGCGTCAAGAACACCCCCGATGGTGAAGGCCTTCACTTCCAGGGTAACCTCACTCCCGACGCGCCCGAGCGTTCGCAGATGCGCCGGGAGTATGACTCGAATCATGCCAGCGTCTGCACTTCCACCGAGAGCACCGGCGGCAGATCATGCACGATGGGAGCCCAGTTATCGCCCGAGTCGGCTGATGCGTACACCTGCCCACCTGTGGTGCCGAAATACACCCCGCATTTTTCGAGGGAATCCACCGCCATCGCATCCCGCAGCACATTCACGTAGCAGTCTTTTTGCGGCAAGCCTTTGGTCAGCGCCTCCCATTGATTGCCGCCGCTGCGGCTGCGGTAGACGCTCAGTTTCCCATCCATCGGGAAGTGTTCCGAGTCGCTCTTAATGGGTACGACGTAGATGGTCTCGGGCTCATGCGCGTGAACATCGATCACAAATCCGAAGTCGGTCGGCAGGTTGCCGCTTACTTCCTGCCAGGAGTCGCCGGCGTTGTCACTGCGCATTACGTCCCAGTGCTTCTGCATGAACAGCGTTCCCGGGCGCGAACCGTGCATGGCGATACGATGGACGCAGTGGCCGACTTCGGCATCGGGATCGGGAATGTGTTGCGAGTGCAGGCCGTGATTGATCGGACGCCAGCTCTTGCCGGCGTCGTCGGTGCGAAAGGCTCCGGCGGCGGAAATGGCAATGTACATTCGCCGCGGGTTGCTGGGGTCGATCACGATCGTGTGAAGGCACATGCCTCCCGCTCCCGGCGTCCATTGAGGGCCGGTGCCGTGGCCGCGCAGTTCCGACAGCTCATTCCACGTCTGCCCAGCGTCCGTCGATTCAAATAACGCCGCGTCTTCCACTCCTGCGTAGACTTTGTCGGGATCGCTCAGCGACGGCTCCAGATGCCACACCCGCTTGAATTCCCATGGATGCGGCGTGCCATCGTACCACTGATGTGTGCCGGGGACGCCATCGTACACGAACTTATTTCCCACCGGCTCCCACGTCGCGCCGCCATCCTTCGAGCGCTGGATCTGCTGCCCGAACCATCCGCTGGATTGCGATGCGTAAAGCCGATCCGGATCGGCCGGCGACCCCTTGAGATGATAAATCTCCCAGCCCGCAAAGTGCGGACCGCTGACGTCCCACTTCTCGCGCTTTCCATCTGACGTCAGGACGAACGCACCTTTGCGTGTTCCAACCAGTACTCGAACTTTGCTCATTATCTCTCGGTTCCCTTCTATCGTCTGCTCTCTACCAGCTGCTTCTCTAGTTCGCGGGCTTCCTGAATCGCCTTGCCGGGCAAGAAATCGGTGAATTCGTAATACTGGCGGACCTCAATCTCGCGTTCCTCGCTGTCGTCCGGCTGGACCGGAATGCGCTTCGCCCATTCGATCGCCTCCGCCTTCGATTTGACGTCAATAATCCAGTAGCCGCCGATCAATTCTTTGGTTTCGGCAAACGGACCGTCAACTACAGTGGTCTTGCCTCCCAAGAATTTGACGCGTGCCCCCTTTGACGTCGGTTGCAGTCCGGAAAGATCTACTAGCACCCCGGCCCGCATAAGCTCCTTATTGTATTCCCCCATCGCGGCCAGCAGCTCTTCGCTGGGAGTCCGGCCCGCTTCGCATGCCGCGCTGGATTTGACGATCATCATGAAACGCATGTGGATTTCTCCTTGTTAGGTTGGTCAAGAACTTCTATCGTTGAGTCGAACCAGGAGCCGCGAAATCGACAGATCGGGAAATTAAATCTGCCGGCAGGCTCGGAACCTCCACCACCGGCCGGATTTCCACAGTACCCCAGCGGCCCGCCGGAATGTGCCCGGCAATGTCGATCGCGACATCCAGGTTGTCGACATTGATCAGGAAGTATCCTCCCAATTGTTCTCGAGTCTCCGCAAACGGACCGTCCGTCACCAGACGCTTACCCCCGCAAAGCCGCACGCTGGTTGCCGTCGCCGTCGGATGCAGCGGCGCGGCGGCCAGATACTGGCCCTTCGCGTTGAGCTCATGCGCAAACTGCGCCGACTCCAGGTAACAGCTCTTCCGCTGCGCTTCGGTCAAGCCCTGCTCGTCCAGGTAAATCAATAGCATGTATTGCATATGTGTTTCCTTCCGTCAGTAGATCGATCCGCGAACGCTCCAATCGACAGCGGCTCAATAATTTTTCTACCATCTTTACATGCATCGCGTTTCGGATGAAGTTGTCGAGACAGTCTACCGCGAAGAGTGGGGCCGGATTGTCGCCACGCTCATCCGTCTGGTGGGCGACTTCGAAGTGGCCGAAGAGTCTGCGCAAGAAGCGTTTACGGCCGCAGTCGACCAGTGGCGCGTCACTGGAGTCCCCGCATTCCCCCGCGCCTGGATCATTCAGACCGCCCGGCACAAAGCGATTGATCGCATCCGCCGCGCGAGGCGGCAAAACCAGAGTATTGAGTCGTACGCCGCATCCGGACTCGGTTCCACGATGGAAGAGCCGAATTACGAGACCGACGAGATCCCGGACGATCAGCTTCGTCTGATCTTTACCTGCTGCCACCCGGCGCTTGCGCCCGAAGCCCAGGTCGCGCTCACGCTCCGCGCTCTGGGGGGTCTCAACACCGACGAGATTGCTCGCGCATTCCTGGTACCGCCGGCAACAATGGCGCAACGCCTGGTGCGCGCCAAACGTAAAATTCGCGACGCCGGCATTCCCTACGCGTTGCCTGCCGCCAGCGATATGCCGGAGCGGCTCGACGCAGTGCTGACCGTGATCTATCTGATTTTCAATGAAGGCTACGCGACCACGCGCGGCCGTCTGGTGCGAACCGATCTCTGCGGCGAGGCCATCCGACTTGCCCGTACCCTGCGCACACTGTTCATGCCGCAGCCGCCAGCGGAGTTAGATGGCCTTCTGGCTTTGATGCTGCTTCATGACGCCCGGCGCGACGCGCGTCTCGACTCCACAGGCGACCTCATTGTCCTGGAAGAGCAGAATCGCAGCCTGTGGAATCAGGCGCAGATCGCGAAGGCTCTGCCCTTAGTGCAAGCCGCGCTTCAGGGAGGCGCCGGACCGTACGGTGTACAGGCGGCGATCGCTGCCGTACATTGCCGCGCCGGACGGGCTGAGGACACCGATTGGCAGCAGATTCTCCAGCTCTATGACGCCCTGGAGACCTTTCAACCCTCGCCCATCGTGTCGCTGAACCGCGCCGTGGCGGTAGCCATGGTAAACGGACCTCAACCCGCACTCGCACTCATCGATGCCATTGCCGCAAGCGGGGACCTTGACGGCTATCACCTCTTGCATTCGGCCCGGGCCGATTTGCTGCGGCGTTTGGGGTCCCACGAGGAGTCAGCCAAGGCGTACTCGAGAGCGCTCGATCTTGTGACCAATGACAGTGAACGCCGTTTTCTCGTGCGGCGTCTGCATGAAGTTAAAAATCAGATTTAGATACCTAAGCATCAGATAACTGCGGATATTAGCCAGCAGAGACGAAAGGCGTCGCCAGCTTTTTCCTGGCCGAGGACACGCGCGATAATGACTTGGCCTGGAAAGCGGAATCTGATTGCGTCAGGTATACCGATACGCAAATTCGGTATATACTACGAAACCGACGGCGAAAGGTACTCCGACAACCATGCACACTCATAATCATGCTCATGACCACCCTCATAACCACCCTCATAACCGCGCTCATAACCACGCTCACCCGCATACGCATGGCCCCTCGCGCCGCGACTTTTTCGGAACACTCGCAAAGCGCACGCTTGCCGGCGCCGGCCTGCTGGAGCTCGGCCACTACCGCGCCGCCTGGTTCCGAGCCATGGCAGCAACCGCGGACACGCAACTCTTCGACATCGAGCAGGCCGCGCCCGGCGTGTTCTTCGCCCGTGCCCGCGCGCAGGCGCTGGTCAACGCCAACGCGGCCATCTTCGTCAACGCCAACGACGTGCTAGTGGTCGATTCGCATTCCAAGCCGTCCGCCGCTGCCTCACTGATCGCGCAGATCAAGAAAGAGGTAACTCCGCTTCCTGTGCGCTATGTCGTGAACTCCCACTTCCATTGGGACCACACGCAAGGCAATCACGCTTACCGCACCAGCGAACCTAAGATCGATTTCATCGCCAGTGAAGCCACCAAGAAACTGATGTCCGACTTGGCCCTCCAGCGGCTAAAAGCATCGCTCGATGACGTCCCCCGTCAGATCGACGCCATGCGCGCCCGCGCCGGGAAAGCCTCGTCCGCCGCCGAGAAGGCTTTTTGCGCCGAGCAGATCCGGCAGATGCAGGCCTACCAGCAAGAGATGAAGAACTACACGCTGGAGCTGCCCACCATCACCTTTACCACTTCGCATGTGATCAAAGACAAGGCTCATGATCTCCACATCGAGTTTCACGGCCACGCCCACACCGCGGGCGACGTGGTGGTGTACTGTCCGCAGAAGCGCGCGGTTTCAAGCGGCGACATGATTCACGGCATTCTGCCCTTCATCGCCGACGGATTCCCCAAGACCTGGCCCAAGACCATCGATTCCGTCGCAGCATTGGATTTCAATCGCCTCATGCCGGGACATGGCCCGCTGCAGCAGGGACGCCAGCCGATGACCAGCCTGCGCAACTATATTGAGGAACTTACCTCAAAAGTCGAACGCGGCAAGAAGGAAGGCAAGACCGTCGCCGATCTGCAAAAGCTCTTGACCGCCTCGTCGCTGAAGTCGCTGCAATCCGACGGCTACGCTAAGTATGTAGCGGACAATACGTATAAGACCTTCCCCAACTTCGGCCCGGCCGCGGGTTTGCAGGGCGATATCAACATCAACATCGGCGAGATTTACAAGAATTTGGATCGGCTTTAGCCCGATTCCGTAAGCTGATATGATTGGGAGCCATGACCATCAAACATCTTCGTTATAGTGCGCTTTTACTGGGCGCGTTCGCGGCGGGATCGCTGCTGACAGCCCGTTTCATGACGATCCAGGAGGCTCGGGCCGCTAGCAATCGGGTCTACGAGCTTCGCATGTACCATACATTCCCCAACCGCCTCACGCCGCTGGTCACGCGGTTCCGCAACGGCGAAGTGAAGGTTTTCGAAAAGAATCACATGAACTTCATGGGCGCGTGGGTGCCGCAGGATGCGCCCAACCACGAAAACCTGTTCATTTATTTGCTGGCCCACGAAAATCGTGAAGCCGCCAAGAAGAACTGGGCCGACTTCGGCGCCGATCCGGAATGGAAGAACATTCAAAAAACTTCGGAGGCGGACGGCAAGATCGTAGAGAAGGTTGAATCCACGTTCATGGATCCGGTGGATTTTTCGCCGCTGAAATAGTTTAGGCGGCACTCAAAGCACATCGGTCAAGGGTGCCGAGGCTGCGAAAGCGGCCTCGACCACAAACATTATTCGTTTACCGGCACTTCGCCATAGATGAACATGTTTTAATAAAAGCATGCCCCGGGTCGCGCGTTTTATCCTGGCTCTGATTGTGGGCTTGGCTCTGTTGATGTGGGCGGCGTCCGGCGTGGTGCAAACCACTGGGCGCGAATGGTTTGAGCGCGACGTCAGTTCCCGCGCCCGATTGGCATTGACTGGCGCTAACCAGTCCTTAGCGGACGCGTGGTACAGCCCGGAGGACTTGCAAAGACAACTGGTGGCCTTGGCGCGCGATGAGCGGGTTCTGGCCGTAGCAGCTTGCGGCGTCGATCTGAGTCCCCGCTCGATCACTCCAGGATTTCCGGAGGAGTTTGACTGTTTCGCGGTGGGCCCCAGAGTTCGCGCCGCCGAGCGGAATGCCGAGGATGCGGACCAGCAGTTCCACGAGTGGAGCACCGTCGCCACGCTTCCCACTGGGCGCGTTCAAGTGAGCGCAATGCCTATCTCAACCCAAGGACAAGAGTTGGGATTTGCGATCCTGGTGCACGATTTGAGCTACATCGAACGGCGAGAGGCATCGGCCCAGACCTTCCTGATTGTGGTTTTTGCGATCCTGGCAGCTGTGGCTTTTGGCGTCCCGCTGTGGGTGGCCAAACGAGCGCGTCATGATTGGAACCTGGAAGTGCGCAGCCTGCTGCGCAGCGGAGGCAAGCAGAGCCGTGAATTTCAGCCTATCCTCAGCGATGTGCGAGAACTGCTCGGACGCATGGCGAATGAAAAGGAAGATGCTCCCGGACGCTGGACGCCGGGACGTCTGAAGCAGATCCTAAACCGGCATCTCCGAGGCGAGAAAATTGTCATTCTTGCAAACCGCGAGCCGTATATTCATCAGTACACGGCCAGTGGCGACATCGAAGTCCAGCATCCCGCCAGCGGCCTGGTGACGGCACTGGAACCGGTCATGCGCGCCTGCTCTGGAGTGTGGGTTGCTCACGGCAGTGGCGGCGCGGACCGTGAAACCGTGGATCGAGACGACCATGTCAGCGTGCCGCCTGGCGAGGAGTCCTATCATATTCGCCGCGTGTGGCTCTCCGAGGAAGAACAGCAAGGGTACTACTACGGGTTTTCCAACGAAGGGTTATGGCCGCTCTGCCATGTGGCGCATGCACGGCCTCTATTCCGCGCCGAGAATTGGCGGCAATACCGTGCAGTTAACCAGAAGTTCGCCGACGCTGTGTGTAGCGAAGTGGATTCCGAAGATCCCATCATCCTGGTGCAGGACTATCATTTCGCTCTGGCGCCTGCAATGATTCGCAGGCGTCTGCCCGCGGCAACCGTGATCGTTTTCTGGCACATCCCCTGGCCCAATGCCGAACGGATGGGCATCTGCCCCTGGCGTGACGAACTGCTAAAGGGTTTATTGGGCAGCAGCATTCTCGGCTTCCATACCCAGCTCCACTGCAACAATTTTCTCGATTCCGTGGACCGGTATCTGGAAACCCGCATCGACCGCGAGAACAATGCAGTGGTGATGAAGGGCCACCGCACTTTGATACGCCCATATCCTATCGCTCTCGAATGGCCGGTACGCTGGGTGGAAACGGCGCCCAGTATCGAGGAATGCCGTGCGCAGGTGTGGCGCGACTTGAGGTTAAAACCGGACGCACTGCTGGGAGTAGGTGTGGACCGCCTGGATTACACGAAAGGCGTCGAGGAGCGGTTGCTCGCGGTGGAGTTGCTGCTGGAGCGGCATCCGGAATTTCGCGGCCGTTTCAGCTTCGCTCAACTTGCGGCTCCCAGCCGGACCAAGATCGAGCGCTACCGTGAGCTCAACGAAACCATTGAGACACTAGCCGCCCGCATCAACCAGCGATTCGGGAAAGGCGACTACCAGCCCATCATTCTGCTAAGGTCCCATCATGAGCCGCCTGAAGTTTTTCGTTTCTTTCGCGCGGCGGATTTGTGCTATGTGAGCAGCTTGCACGATGGCATGAATCTAGTGGCCAAGGAATTCGTGGCGGCGCGGACCGATTTGAAAGGTGTGCTGGTCCTCAGCGAATTCACGGGAGCGGCGCGGGAGCTGACCGAAGCGCTGATTGTAAATCCCTACGATCTGGAGGGCAGCAGCGAAGCGCTGGCGACCGCGCTCGCGATGCCAGTGGACGAACAGCAGGACCGTATGCGGTCGATGCGCCCCCTGCTCGCGCAATTCAACGTATATCGCTGGGCGGGAAGTATGTTGGAAGACGCGGCGCGATTGCGCAGTCAGGAGCGGGTGTCCGGACGCCTGGCAGATCGCTCGGCCACCGTTTCCGCGGTCTAGGGATGCGCTACCTTCTTTCGCGGGCTTCCCGCGCGCTGCTGACGCGGCTGGCCCGCGAGAAAACCCTGTGCGTCTTCGACTTCGACGGGACCCTTTCGCCGATTGTCGACCATCCCGGCCGGGCGGGCATGCGCGTCCGCACCCGCAAATTGCTCGCGCGCCTGGCGGAATCATATCCCTGTGTGATTGTCTCGGGGCGCGCCCGGGCCGACATTTTGTCCAAGGTAAGCGGCCTGAAGCTGGCGCGCGTGATCGGTAACCATGGAGCGGAAACGGAAGCCTCCGCACCAAGCTCGCGCCGCCAGGCAGGCCGCTGGAAAGCGGCACTCGATCGCGAGCTTGGCCATTTTCCGGGATTGTGGATGGAAGATAAGGGGGTCTCCTTGGCCGTGCATTACCGCCAATCGCCCACCAAAGCCGAAGCCCGCCGGTTAGTTCTCGCGGCGGCACGGAAATTGCCGGATGTCAGGGTATTCGGAGGCAAAGAGGTCATGAATCTGGTGGCCTTAAACGCTCCTCATAAAGGAGACGCTGTGGCGGCCGAACGGGCGCGTCTTCGATGTGACTGGGTTCTCTATGTGGGAGACGACGAGAACGACGAGGATGCCTTTGCACTGGCCGGTAACGTCATCCCGGTTCGTATTGGCCGGAAGCAAAGATCGCACGCCCGCTATTTTCTCCGCGATCAGGCGGAAATCGACGAACTACTGGAGTTATTGGTGCAGCTGAGGAAGGCTGTCGCACCCGCCATTTTGAACTCCGGGCGGCACCAGAGCTCAATCCTTCGCGGACGTTAAGACGGCCCGAGACCGCCACCAGAACTAACGCTGGAAGAAAATGCTGAGGGAACCAGCGGGCCGTTGGCGAATTCGCCGCCGCAGGCTGTAAGAGGGGAGGTTACGGCCGGTTAGCGGTTCTTGAGCAGACCTTCAATATTTTCAAGGTTCTGCCGCGCAAACTTGGCCTCTTCCAGGTCGCCGTTCAGATCCAGCATGGCCTGAAAATGTTTACGCGCCGCGGCCAGGGTTTCGAGGCTGCCGTTCTGCGCCGCCTCCCGCGCATAGCAGAGGGCCAGGGCATAGTGCGTGTAGGGATCCTGCGAATCATAGGCCAGCGATTTCTGGCAATACGCCACGCCCAATTCAAAATGATTCTGCTTGCGCTCGGAGTCGCACAACCCGAAGTACGCCAGGCTGCGCAAGTCCCGCCAGGTGTCGGTCTGTGCCGCGCGCTTCTTTCTGCCGATTCCCGCCAGATACCCTAGCACGTAGTAATTCATACGGCCCGCCAGCTTGCTGTCGAAATCGCTCAGCCGCAGATACGCGGTGTATTCGCTCGCCGCGTCCGGATAGTGCCCGCTCAACCGCAAGCTGTCCGCCAGCCACAAGTGCGGCTCGGCGGCCGCCGGAGCCAGCTGGATCGCCGCGCGCGCCGATTCGATCGATTGCGGATAGAGATCCTTCATGCGGTAGGCCTGCGCCTGCATATAAAGCGCCACGGCGTTGCTCTTATCGCGCTGCGTCACCAGGTTCAACTGACGAATGGATTCATCCACGGCGCCGGTATCCAGCAGCATTCCCGCAAGACTGACGCGCGCTTCCATATAATCCGGATCGACCGCGATGGCTTTGCGAAACGCCGCCTCCGAATGCGCCTCATCGAATAGCGAGTTGTAGGCGCGCCCCAAATATAGCGCCGCCTGGCTGTAGGTGGGATCGATCTGCAGAGCCTTTTCGAAGTGCACGACGGCCTTCTTGTAGTTATCCGCAAAGCCTTTGTTATACAGCGCCAAACCGTCGTTCAGCTCATCCACCGCCGCTTTTGGACGCCGCCGCGCAATGGAAATCTTGATGGTCACCGTGGAGTCGCGGCCCGGATAGACCACTTCATCGCGTGGTCCGTCCGGTTCGTAGCCCATCTTCACTCCCTGAATGGTATGACTCCCGGGACGCATTCCCGGCAGGCGCAGTGTAGCGCCTTTGCCGACGATCCCGCGCGAGGTCCCGTCCACGAATACTTCCACCCCATCCATATTGGATTCAAAAATAAGGGTGCCATCCACCGGCGGGGGCTGATGCGCCACCCGCAACCCGTTTGGCAGAAACGCCAGCAGCATGTTAGGGTCGAAGCTGCCGCGATCCGACGTGGGATTCTGCTGCCCCTTGGTCGCCTCGCGTACGTTGCGGCGCACATAGTTCGCCAGCTCATCCGCCGTTACGATCCCATCCCCCGATTCATCGGCTTCGCCCTCCAGCCCCTTCACCACGTAATACGTGAAGATGCCGTGGCCCGCGCCCCAGTCTTTGCTTTCGAAGGACCTCTCGCGGTCGCGGCTCGCGGTCAGCGAAAACATGGAGCGCGACATATCCAGCAGACTCTGGTTCAGCGCCTGCGCTTCGGCATCCGGAGTAATCGCGCCGCTATGGCACGCATCGGTCAGCAGCACTTTGTACTTCGCCTTGATGCGCGACCCTGCCACTTGACCCAGCGTGTCCATCGGATAGCCCGTGCCCGGAATATTATTGGGGTCCAGGTCGTAGGGCGCCAGGTAGGCGCGACCGCCGGAGATGAAACCGTGCCCTGCGAAATAGATCACCACGCGATCCTCTCCCTGGGCCACCGACGGCAGCCAGATTTCGAGTTCGCGCTTCAGGTTGGCCATGGTCGCCTGCGCGCCGGTCAAGCGGTGAACGTTCTCAGCGTGAAAATTGCCACCCTCAGGACTGATGAGAATCGAATACATCGCGTCGGCATCGCGCTCGGAAAACTCTAATTGCGCCTTGGACGGCAGATTCTTATAGCTCGCTATCCCCACGATGAGCGCGTAGCCCCGCGGCACCGCTACGGTTGGTGCGGGCCCAGTGTTGTTCTCCTCGTATTTAAGGTCGCGTCCCTTCCCTGGCGCCGGAGCCTGCGCGCCCTTCTGCTGGGCCAGCGCACCAGCCGCGAGACAAATCAGACTAGCGATGCGACAGACGGAGTTCATACACCACCGGTCCCGATAACGGAGCGGGCGAGGACACCACCACGCTCTCTTTGCCAACACTATTGTCCTGGATGAAAAGCAGCTCGCGGGGAGTCGCCGCAACCACACCCGCCATGTTTTCGGGCAACTTATCCTCCGGCTTCACCGGCTTTAGACCGGCTTGTGTATCGATGCAATCCCCACGCGATTTGAATATTGCATCGTCACAGCGCGGACGCATGGAGGGCGGCGCCGAACCCGGCGGGGGGGGCGGCGGTAGCGGACGGTATTGTTTCCCCAGGTCCACCGGACTCACCAGCCAATAGATCACGTCATGACCCGGCGGTCCGCTCACTTTGAAAACTCCTTGCGATGCCGGAACAATGTAATCCTGATTGGCTGCGATACGATTATCGCTTCCGGTATCGGAACGCGGGAACAGCAGTTCGTAATTCCCCGAAGTTCCCTGATCCGTCACGTAAAGGTACCCGGCGAAAGTTGCCGAAACTCGAAAGCGCAAGCGGTCGCCAGGTTCAAACACATGCGCCGGATTCACAGCGGTCCAGGTCGTGCCGTCGCGCTTCTCCACCGCGACGCGGACCCGCTGCGGCGCTTGCGCCCAAACGGGTCCTAACATACCCAGAACGGCGATCATGGCGGCGCAGGCAAAGATGTTACGCATGATCACTGATGCTTCAGCTTCAGATCGACCACTAGCCGCGCGTCGGGCGCCGGGTTACGGCTCACCACGTATGCGGCAGTCTCGATCTTCACGCCGGCACCAGCTGGCGCAGCCTTCTCGCCCACTACCTTTTCGTTTTCGACTTTCTCGA
>Ga0105239_10008437_pt1 | contig 11728 bp, 4 predicted proteins | sample KBSC44metaG_FD_92761 | JGI IMG/M metagenome (GOLD analysis project Ga0105239, IMG submission 92761) | Corn rhizosphere microbial communities from Kellogg Biological Station, Michigan, USA - KBS C4-4 metaG | ecosystem: Host-associated > Plants > Roots > Rhizosphere > Soil | place: Michigan, USA...
TCCATTTGCAGATTCTATGATACAATCCATTTTACTCCACACACGAAAAAAAACCACAAAATGTCGGTGACCAGGTTTCTGTTTCGTGTCTGTACAGAAAAGCACGATCCAGAAGCTTACTACTCAGACATTATAATTGGTTGATCATAGAAACGACTCCTCCTATTGTTGTTGTTTGTTTGTCCATCACAGCAAAGCCCGCGTCTTGCAAGATTCGTGCAATCGCTTCTAAAGTGCGAACGTCGTCCTTATTTTTTTGGATTGGATCCTGCAACAGGAAGCTGGTAAAGTCCAAGAGACCTGGTAATAAAGCGTATTGGATGATGACAGCGCAAAGAACGGGAGGAAAGTGTTCTGACAACTCTTGCCGTCCAACTGCAAGGGTGCATTGCACCGCACTCAACACCGACTGGTGACCACGGAGAATATGTCGACCATGTGCGTGGACCCACCGAGAAACCTTTGAGTTTGAATTGGCAACAATTTCTATGCCGGCACGGTCGTTGTATTTGTAACAGCAACGCACCCGACCTTCACTGCGACAGAAAACTGTGGTTATTGCACCGTATTGGTGTTTTCTTAAACGTTGATACAGAACGGACACTTGCTCTTTGTTGCTGCAGTTTGCGAATGTCCATGGCATGTGTACACAGCAATACTCCTCAATTTGTCTCTTCATGTCGTAAGACTGATGACACTTGTGGTAGTAAATGCAAACATTTCGAAGCACAACACACGACAAAATCAACTTGTCGAATGGTTCACCAGTTGGCCAGCGATCCATCTTAAAGAGTGAATTGTCATCGTCAACGGAAAACGTGACCACATAAGGCGTTGTCGTTGAATTCATGGACAAGATTCTTTCTTTTGTTCTGTGCTATGATTCCTTTTTCCCACCCAATGGAAAGAAAAAAACTTGCAACGCGTCTGTATGCCGTTTTGGGGCCCCGAGCTTCGGGAAAAACTACTTTAATCAAACACTTACGCAAGAATGTTGGGGCCTACGAAAAATATTGAAACAACAACAAAAAAACGATTCTTCAGAAGGCGATGGCAGCAGCAGCAGCACCAGCACCAGCAGCAGCAGCAGGATCTGCGTCGCTATGGAACTCAAAGGTGTTCGTGGAACGGCCACCCAATTTGGTTGTCGGACAACAACAACAGCAACAAACACAAGATCGCTATCACATTGATCTCTTGTGCTGGCCGAACGAGCCCATCGTGAGCCCCATGCCTCAGATCGCAATGCAATCAAAACTGGTCCTTATGTTGTACCTTCGATTTACCGATCAACAGCTAAAACGACCCTGCACGCGCGAAGAAATTCAAAACATCGACACAACGGGCTTTCGTATTGTGTTGGATGGCAAACAGTCATTGCACTTCAATTTACACACAGCGATGTACGATGATCAAACGGCCGCCATATCGTGCCCGATACATTTGACTGGTTTAAAACTCACTGGCACGGACTTCGGTATTCGTGTGTTTCATTCCAACGCTGTGTCGGTCGCTCGTCAAATTCGTGTCATTCCCACGTTAACCCGAATCGAAGTGCTGGACATCCCACATTACTTACCCATGCTCCGGGTTGGCGTGGCTACCACCCCTGCAACGGCGACCGCTGCGACCATTTATGTTCGCTGTTGGGATGAAGAGAACAAAGTGATCCCACCGGCGTCATTGCAGGGTTATCCAACACCTGTTTTGTCGCAATGCCAAGCGAACATGAACATCATTGGATTTTCCTCCTTGTGTCGCTGGGCACCACCTGGTTCGACCGCGACGGGTGGCGTCATTGTTGATATGATGGACGGTTCGTTTCCGTTTGTATCGTTGAGCGGAATGGCGACCTTTTTTACGCTCTCCTCTGGCCCTGTGAGCACACCTACTCCCGTCCAGATCACGATGTTTCCCGGTACTGCGAAATCATTTTGTACCAAAATGGTGGATGATCAAGGGAATATCATGAATCAATTTGGTGTCTCAGAAATGGTGGGAACGCCGGCGGAAAGCATGGATGTTGTCATAAATGATGACGTATTGCCACGGCATTGGGTGTGCTATCTGGATCATTGGAATCAATTGGCCGCACCACCTGAACCATTGCCCTTGGTCGTCAATTTGGTCAGCACAACACAGGTGCGACAGGTGTTGCATTCCTGGCCGTTGAATATCGACGCGACAATTATGACCTCGTCCAATGCTGCCAGTAACAGTAACAGCAATACCGGCAAAGGGAGCAAAGACAAACTTCAATGGAACATTCCGGATCATTTGTTCCGAAGCGGTGGTGGGCTTGCGGGGCCGTTTTGTCTGGATATTCCGTCGTGCACATTTGGCTCTTTCTATTCTGCGCCGTTTATGGTGCGACAACATCGACTCGAGGGTATTCAATATCTGGATTTGCCGGTAATACCGCACGCTCAACTTGGTGGTTCGTTGCCAATCATTCGTGTCAAGTACAAATGCTACGGTGGTCGCAATTTGCCGCTGCATCATTTGGACAAGTTTAAATTGCAATTGCGCGTCGATCCATTGGTTAGTGTTTACGGCAACAGCAACAGCAACAGCAACAACAACAGCAAACGCAGCGACAAGGACGAAAAAGTGCCGTGCATGCATGATCGATATTTACAGCCGAGTCTATTGATGAACAACATTTTGGAGTTCAAGGCTTGTATACCATCGATGGATGTCGTAGGTACCTGGTCCGTTGCATTGGGGTTTCACTATTTAAAATCGCAAGAGCCAGCTCTGTTTCCGATGCAGGTGATGCGGACTGTTCTGCATCCTGTCATCGCGCAATTGCAAGGAATTCAATGGGCGGATACTCCTCCTGTTAAACTGAGCGGGGGCATGGTTCGACATCCTGTGTTGAAGCAAGGAACCCTGGCACTTCATCGCGGAGGAAATGCACTGGCAGTGTCGGCATCAGACTATTGCTGGTACTACACGGCGGGTGTGTTGTCGTTGAAAAATGATGATGTAACTTCGAAGCCAGACAAAACGAAACGGGTGTTCGGACAACTGACGATGGACAAACAAGACCCACGACGGTTATCTCATTTTGCGATTGACATTCCTGTCCCTGTCACTGCGACCGATGAAATATGGTGCGTCGATCTTTTCCTGTTCGGCACGACGGACAATGAGAAAACTCTTATTTACGTTCCACTCGAACACAACAAACCAATGCTTGTGCATAATCGATCATAGATGACATCACTTGGATTATTTTCGATTATGTTGTCCGCGCGAAATACGTCGCGCCGAACGATCTCGTCTCCGACTCGTAAATCTATCTGCGCTGTGTTGCGACGCACGAGTTTTGTTTTTTAGAGAGTTTTTCGGAGAGTTCAGAGACAAAGAGACAGAGAACCAAGTGATAGGACACAAGTAGGAGAAAGAAGTGACAGAACAACAAGAGAACTTGTGTGTGTGGTGAAACAAGGTACACAAATTGATTAGAGTGACGGGACAGTGGTGTCGGAAAGAGTGACGGTGAAGGGATCGGCAGGGATCGGGGCGCGCTGCCAAAAGGGATGCGGCGTGACGGCGGATGGGTCGTTGGTGATGAGGGACCGCGCGAAATCGCCCATGTATGAGTACGTGAAGGACACCGGGCGACCAAACGAGGGCTGTTGAACGACAAAGTTAACGCTCAGTACTTGTCCTTCGGTGGTGATCGAGATGGGCTCTTGCACTACACCCTGTGCAAACTGTGTGCCGGTGAACTGCGTATAGGAAAACGGCGTGGGTGCATTTGCACTCGGGCGAGGAATCAGCGTCCACGCAATATCCAATGGATCGCCCGTCACCGGATCGCGTTCGGTGTCAAACGCCACCGCGACAGTGACCGCGCCAGTCGTCGAGTTCCACGCGGTCACATTCGCTGTGGCTTGAGGCTTGGGGCCAACCACAACGTTCGGAACGCGTGCCAAAAGGTTTTTATCACCACGATTTGCCGACGCCTTCGCGGCATCTAACAGCATGTTCTGGTAACACTCCGCAGCATCGATGGCCGCGTTCATGGCAGTATCGGGAATGTGAAGACCGCCGTCACGCAGGCTAAAGTAGCCGAGATGAGCGGTCCGCACAAAACACACGTTCGTCTTTCCGTCCATGACGCGCTGTGCTTCGGCCGTGAAATTGAAAGGCGGGTTCGCGGGCTGTTGCACGACCACAGATGGCGGAATGACCCATGTGCGTGTGCCATTATACGTCGGGAGCGCATACACGACAAATACAGTCTGGACACCTTTGGCAGCAAAATGCAGGGCGTTGCTATCCGAGACGAGCATTGCATTGTCCGAACCATCATCGTCGTCATCTTGGTTCTGAGCAACGTCTTGAGTCAGACCTTGGTGTTGGCTGTCGCCATCGTGCGCACCAAAGTCATTGTCGGGTTCGGGCGCCGTATCGACAAACTGCTCGAAGATGTCGTCCACAAAACGGCTCAGCAAAACTGCGTACTCCGAGGGATTGTGCGAGTTGGATTCGCCCTGACGCCAGTGCCACGCGTCCATTTGCCAATCGCGCATGACGAGCTTGGTGTTCCACAAACCTCCTACGGCCTGCAAGAGCTCTGCACCGGCGGTGGTGAACGGCTTGGCCGTGACCATGCCGGAACGAGCGTACGTGGTTCTCGACATGTGGGTTTCGATGCGTGTAGTGGGTACTGCGATCTGCAAGCAGTGGGTGGGGCCATTCAAACGCGCATGTTCGATACAGCTGGTGACGGACAACCACCCCACGGCAGCGGATTGGAGAAATGCTCCAAATCCAGGAGTGTCATGGCGAGTCCAGTTCTTGGTGATGACCGGAAACGTGACGCGGGGCTCTCCAGACAAGGCCGTTGCTCCAGTCCCCGTTACCATAAACGCAATGTTGTAGAAATTGTGCTTAGCCCATTGCTCCACAAGCCATGTAGCGTTGGTCAGAACGACATCACCGGGAATCGTTGAGGCGGCGATGGGAAACATCATGTTGCTCTGGCCGTCCAACACAATGCCATGGCCAAACGACATGGAACGAACCGTTTGCGTTTCCAGCACCGTGCCGTCTTTGCTTATACCCGTGACGACAAGGTCATAACGGCGCGAGGCAGAAGCCTTCACCGTCCGCGATAAACAGGCACGCCATTCACCGCCCACTTTGGGCACAACCGATGCCGTTGCCGTTTGGCCTGCCACGCTGATGCGAATCGTAGCGACATTGAGCGCGTTCGGTTTGATAGTGGAGGCCGGGGTCACCACGCCACTGACGCACGCAAACTTGGGGCGGCATGCCAGACGGCCATTGTCAGAAAACGTTGAACGCAACGTAATCTGCTGCTTGGCATTGACCACGGTGGCCAAAAGGCCAAGGCCAACGACCAACAACAGGGCCATCGAGGCGGGTTGATGTTGACGCATGATGAGATCTGTGTGTACAGACAAACACACACAGGGAGAAGGAACAGCAAGAAAAGTGTGAGGGCACAACGAGTAAGCTCACATCAACAACACAGAATACAGAGCGAAAAAACTGCGCGCGAGAGAGCGAGAAAAAACACGTGAGGGAACAGACCCGAAACACAGGGGAAAAAAGTGCGTATAGGAAAAAACTGACGGTTGGGGGATGAGATGAGAACGATGTGGAGGGTGTCGTCCGCCCAAGGGTGGGAAATCCGCCCAAGGGTGGGAAATCCGGCCCAAGGGTGGGAAAGGGGGGCAAAAAAGTGAATGGAACACAACTGGGGGGAAACGGAACTACTACTCGGGGATGGAGAGGGCAAGTGGGTGGGTTTGTGGATGGAGTGACGGCGACCGTTTCAGCGTGCCGGACGGGCGGAAAGCACTAGCAGTCGCAAGACGAGATTTCGTTTGCTGTGTTTGGAGTTGCGAGACCAAAGCAGCAACAGCCAAAGAGGGAACAGCTCCCACCGCTTTCTCGGCAGAAGAAAACGCTGGAACAACGGGATGCTGACGAATCGAAATGGACACGGCATCGTGGTGTGACTTCCGCTCGGTGGCTGCGTTGTTGTCAGCAATCTCATTGGCCATAACCTTCTCGTACGCCTTCATGAACATCGACTCCGTGGCGGCAAAGAACTCCGGGGTTTGAAACAGAAAATTGTCGGCGTGATTCACGAGTGCCTTCAGGTGAAGGCGATCTTTGATGGTTAATCCGTTCGTGTTGTTCGTTTGCACAAGAACGCTCAACTCTTTCACCAATGTGTCAAGCATGGTGGGATGCCACTGTTCGCATGGTTTTTGAAGCATGTTCTGAACATCCAACAGAGCCACACGCAACGCCGTACTGCCAACATTGACGCGGTCCTTCGCCAAAAAATCGTTGAAGAGATACGTCAAGAACAGCTTCATCGATTTGGTCTGTTTGACGCGAAGAGTTGACGCACCCGACTGCCAAATCGTCGCCTTGATGATATTCACCATCAGCAAGCACGAAAGTTGGTCGGCGTTCATTTGCTTGGATGCAATCGAAATCCAAGCCAACATTGCAAGCGGTTTGTTCAGACACTCTTGCGTATCGAATGAGTAGGCCTCACGAGCACGGCTGTCCGCCGATTTCTTGTCGTCGTCAATATCTCCGATCGAACTCACCGCAAATGATGACATCGGCAACGACGCACTACTTAACGGCGAAAGTGAGCGGTCGTTCACGTTGGTCAGCACCTTGTTCGCAGGACACGCAGCACAAGGACTGGGATTACGAAGTCCAATCATCATCTTTCCGATGCATGAGGCACACGACAGGCATGAGGGACACGGTACGAACGCTTGTTGTTGTTCGTACGCACCCTCTTGCACCTGTCCTTGTGCTTGTTGTACCGGCGTACCGATTGGCGTACCCTTCGCCTTGATCGTGTTCTCGATCCAAGAGTTGATGCAACCAGAACAAAACACGTGACCGCACTTGGCGGCAATGACCGCTGAGCTCAGTTTCTTACGGCAAATGACACACTTGGAGTCGCGCGTTGCAGTTAACACCGTATAATCCGTCTTGTCGCCCACACCAAATGCGAACGTGCTTCGCAACAACATCGTCGAGAGCATTTCAAACAGTTTGTGGATTCGGATGTCCTTTTCAGTGATCAGGTCGGACGACGTCTTACGGAGCAATGCGAGCCCCAAATTGCACAGACGAACGGCTGCCATCATGGACATGGCAAAGATGATGATAAACACCAACCCGACCGAGAGTTGAACATCCGAAGGGGATGCAGAACTTGAGATCGACTGTCCTTGTTGTTGAGTTAAGTCGCGTGTATAACGCGTTCCGAATACCGCGAGATGTAAGAACAGGTGAAGCGTTCCAGTGTACGCTGCCATGCCAATCATGACGGCATAGAGTTCCGTATACAACGCTTTTGCGTTCATCATCAAGACAAGAACGAGGCCAAAGCAGATGGCGTACATAATGCCATAGCCGACGACTTGGCCAATGTCGATATGGATGACGACGAGTGCTTGTTGGGCGTTGATGGCGGTGCAAATGAGAAACCAGGCACCAACCAATCCGATGGCATGCACACAAGCAGGTACAATGAGACGAAGGTCCACGACGACCGTTGTTCCTGTGGTGGTCGATGAACAGCAGCTCAATGTCGCCGTACGCAAATACCAGACGCGAGGTTTGGGATCAGATGCAGCACCATCGGAGGAATGAATACTGGCTTCAATGCGCATGAGATCGCTGGTTTTGGACATCTTCGTGCTCCCGGTCGCGGCGGCGATCGCAGAAGGAGACTGAGGGTGAATGGGGATAACGTAATTGCCGCCACTTTTCTGCTTGCCTCCGTGGCCGCGTTTCGGTAATCCGTTGCTTGCCGTTGTTGAGTGACGAAAGCGCATAATGAGACGCAACGTCGCGAGAGTGCTCGCCATCACAAGAATCCAGGAACAAACGATGCCCCCAATTTGAAACGAAAATTCGCCTTGATCCGGGAGAAGATTCGTCCATGTCAACCCACTCCAAAAGATCACCAAGGTCGTCCACATAGTTGTCGCCCATGACACACACCAAAACGCTTGTGCCACTTTGGCCAAGGAGGATCCCAACGAAGAACTCTCCTGAAGAATGAGTTCCACGAGCAAGAGCGGCGGAATCATACCAATCGCGGTTGCTCCGAGCGAAACCCAGTAGATGCTGGTGGTTGTAGCCAACATGTCAGGCTGAAGCTGTATCCATTCGGGAAGGGGAGCTTCGAACACCGTCTGTGAGGCCGAGATACTCAACAGGGAACCATCGAGTTGTACTTGTCCACAATCCCATTCGTCCAACGACAGCATTTGATCCGCAAATCCGCATTTGCCAAAACACGATGGCAAATCACCCTGCTTCATCCCCACCAAAATCAGTGTTGATGTGCACTGATCAAGGCTCGTAACATCGCGACAGCCCCGCTCCATCCCATGCTGAAGCAACATCACCGACAACGCCGGCAGCACCGCGCCGATTTCGGTGTTGGACGGGTATCCCCGATACGATTCGCGAAAGACACGTTGAAAGACGGCGGGTGCACGGAGGTTGTGTTCCACGTCGTCGACAAACCAATCGCGAACGGATGCGTCCGGCAATCCATTGGACGGATTGACCTGGTGCCATTCGCTTGTGGCATACGGCGCCCATTGCACGGAGGACGTGATCCCCATTAGAGCTGTGGGGTAGACCAGCGTAGCGCTCGTTGCCGTTGTCGTCGTTGTGTTCTGGCCTTGGATTGTCTTGGGCTGAGTTCCCAAGGCAAAGACACTCGGGGAAGGAATCGACCACGCTTCAGGAGGACGATATTGCATGTCGTCCATAACAGATTGCAGGGTGCTACACATAATCACTTCATTCGACAGACAGTATGATGTGAGATGTGTGACGCGTTGTGCGACGACGTACGATGCCAATTGTGCGACCAACGGCTTTAGAACGTTCTTGCGCTCCGTTTCGCTTGCGTCAATCGTGTTCGTCCCGTTGATTTTGGACGGCCATGTCAAACGAGCGGCAACATCGATGTCGTACAGCGACGTAATGGAAAGCATGTCGCGAACCACGGCCGAACTTGGCGCACTGTCACTGCTGATGACGCCAAAGTGAATCCGACTCCGCTGATCAAGAGGCAGTTGAAGCTGTTTGGCAGACCAATCACCCGCCCACAACTTGAACGTTGTCGCCAACGTGGCCAAGTTCCGTACTCCACCCAACACGTTCGCATACAACGGGCGCCCAGTCGTGCTGTTGACGAGTTTAGCTTTGTCACCAATAAGAAGACATTGTACCAGCGGGGGATTGGTTAGGTTTTTGGTAGCTTCACCAAACGTCGAAGGCGGCGCGGCCAGGAGCATCGACAAGATGGCCACGGGATTGCCGTAGGTCGTCAGGTTGCTCAGAAACGGTTTCAACGCCGTGTTGGAATCCGTTCGAATGTTGAGGACGGTGTAGTCAAAGATCACACGCGAGGTCTTTCCGATAGTAATACCGCCACCTTTCAGACTTTGGTGGCGAATCATCCCGATACCCGGAGACCAGAGATCGACGAGCGAACTGTCCAAAAAACGTGTCTCTTGCGTTGATGAACGAATCCGTTGTTCGATGACGCCCGCAGGCAACGATGTGGAGGCCACAATCACCAACACCGGAAGAGTATTGGTGTATTGGCTGAGCAATGCATCCGTTTCGTTTGAGTCCAAGGCTGTGACATGCTTGACCGAGACCAGCAGCAGGGCGATCATTACGAGATGAAGGGCGTTCATCGTCGTTGGTTTGTTGGCTTTAGACCACACAGAAGAAGACGGACGATCCGAAATGCAGATGTGAGTATAGTGGAGCATGCGAGTATGGAGCAAATCGAACAGAAGACAAGTCAAAGAGGAGGCAGAGTTGTTCTTGCTTGCCTAGTGGCAGACTTGTGCTTGCCTAGTGGCAGACTTGTGCTTGCCTAGTGGCAGACTTGTGCTTGCCTAGTGGCAGACTTGTGCTTGCCTAGTGGCAGAACTCCGCCGTGAATTCGATCCCTTCAGGGTAGAAGGTCTCATTAATCCAAGCCGTTAGTGCGTTCCACGCATTGACAAAGGGTTCGATGAGAAGTTCGCTGAGAAACCGCATGCTCATCGACGGCGGCGTCAATCCGACCTCAATTCGCGTATTCTGAAGCCTCGGTGGCGTGGAACGAACGTCACGAAATGAGGACAACGAGGAGGGAGGGATGACCCGTCCCGGCACATGAGCAGAATATTTTTGCGCCGTGTGTTCAGCAGAAAATTTTGGTACCGAAAAAGCAAACAAGACTAAAACCAAGATTTTACTGCTCATGCAGCGCACCGTTAAAACCGCCCTGTAGTTCAAGACAAGAACGCGGTTTGCTCAACCGAAATATTCGGTTCAATTCCGATTCAGGGCCCTTTCTTTTTTGCCTTTTCTCCATCAAAGCGTCACAGCCGTGCATCGAGGAAAAAACACAAAACGACACACACACACAAGAGAGCGTTCTAACAACTACACTTCTGTCGCTTACGATCAGTTTCATCGACATGGGTCAGCGTGGTTTCGCGTCTTCGGAGAGCGGGAACCAAAGGCGTTGGCGTTGGTGTTCGTGCTGCATCTGTAATCGTGATCGCGTCAGCGTTCACGGTCGCCGTGTTCGTCGTATTTGTGGCTGTCAATGACGACTCATCTGTGCCTTCACCACCTTGAGATTGCCGCAAAAAGTTGGCTAACAATTCCGGTAATCGCAACGTGTACAATGAAAATGTACGCGGGGAGTATGCATACAGTCGTTTTCGCAAGGATTCACCTTGCGCATGAATGCGTGGAAACTGTGATGTCAGCCATTGCCAATGCACCGAATCTTTTTCCGAAAAATGGTAGTCGCGTATGTCGAGTGTTTTGCCTGTCGTCTCATCGTACCACACGTGTATTCCATTTTTCAAAAGTTCCTGAAATAGCTGTTCGAGATTGATCAATAATGCAAAACATTGCAAGGCGTATTGACTTGGTTTTGTTGTTGTTGTTGCTGTCAAAACTCCACAGTGTGATTTTTTGTGTTGAGGGTAAACAACGGTCGGACCCCAATCTGCCGCGTTCCAACCGATGCGCACAGCTTTGTCAATAGAAGCTTCCCCTGCAAATCCGAAATCACCGACAACAATGTGCCATTTTCCTCCGTCTTTTGCTTCACGTTTGGCAAAAAAATTTGGAAATTTCATATCCCCATGAATGACGCCGTCACCATTGATAGAAAGCGGTGAAGTTGACATTGAAACGCAAATGTCAACCAACCGATCAAGAATATAAAGCGGCGGGGCTGCTTTCGATACATTGTACTTTTCGAGAATATCGAACAGATCCACGTCATATCGCTCTTGAAGCTGAAAATCAAATGTGTGGGTTGTAAGCAGCTGCGCTTTCCGTTGTGTCACCGCTTTTATGAAACGCTCTTCGTGTGCTCTCTGTTCTGCGCTCAATCCATCCATTCGAATGTATGCGTTTTGAATTTCCGCCTCATAACAGTCCATCAAACGTTGCTTGAGATTTGTCAACGGCATAACGGCACAAAAATCGTTTTCTGTCATTGTCCAACTGGAATGCAGGCGAACACTCCAACCAGAGGGATTTAATCTGTGCAACCATTCGGCATCATTGGCGTTCGTTAAACGCGAATAAGCGGCATTCATTCCCACTTTCAATGCATGACATTGTCCATCGCGATCGTGGACTTCAAACACGGCCGCAA
>Ga0105239_10008438_pt1 | contig 11725 bp, 5 predicted proteins | sample KBSC44metaG_FD_92761 | JGI IMG/M metagenome (GOLD analysis project Ga0105239, IMG submission 92761) | Corn rhizosphere microbial communities from Kellogg Biological Station, Michigan, USA - KBS C4-4 metaG | ecosystem: Host-associated > Plants > Roots > Rhizosphere > Soil | place: Michigan, USA...
CCGCCGGATACGGTCGACAAATAATCGGCCCTCGCAAGCAGACCGATATCTGAGAGCTTCTGGAGCACACCGAGATTGAAAGTGGCGCTCCGAATGCCTCCGCCCGAAAATGCCACGGCGAACAGTTTCTTGTGAGCAGCCAGATCAGACGCATCCAACGCAGTGCCTGCCAGTGACAGCTCCGCCGGTTCTCCATCCGTCCGCTTCAATCGGCGGCTCTCTTCGATCTGCCGCATCTCCTCTCGCAGCACGAGCGAGAACGGCCTTGGCCACTCCATGGCATCCCACAGCACGCACGCTGACATGGGCTCCTGCGCAAAGGTGACGCTGAGCTGTGACTGAATGTCGCTCCAATCGTCTTGCGGCTTCCGAGACGCAGAGCCTCGAAGAATTGAAGCGACGACTTTTCCGTGTTCTGATCTCCCCAACTGATCGAGAAGAGCATCGCGTGCTTTCTGTCTCGAAAACCCGCCGGGTGCAGCCTTCCACATATCCGTTGCGAACATTGCCAAATCGACGGCCTCATTGCTACGGAAACCAATTGCCCGCGCCACTTCGTCGCGGAAGGTGAAGTCTTCTCTCAGAGCGGCAAGCAATTCCTTGTCCTGCTCGCCCTCCTGAAAAGATCGCCAATTCAGAAAGTGCTTCTCAAGCACACGTCGAATGCTGGCTGCGGCAGGTCCTGGCTCGTGCATCTGCCCTACTGCCTCTACGGCTATCTCCTGGACGTGTCGTCGCCCGGGATAAGCGCCAACCGCGCGTGCGAAGGCATTCCTCACCGTTGCGTTGCTTTCGAACAGTACCTGCAACTGGTGAAGATCCGGCTGTCGTTTCCATAATTCCCAGTCGAGATCTTTGCCGAAGACAGCTGCGGGTGGCGGTGCAGTTCTGCCCCGCGCCGCATCCACAGCCAATAAGGTCAGCTCCGGGCTATCGCACGAAGGCTTTTCCCAGCCGATAGCCTCTGCTAAATCGACCTGAAATCGCGAACTCGATGCCAGCGCGTCTGAGAGTCTGGCGACCTGCAGATCGCGCTGCAAATTCCAAAACCGCTTCTGCGACCAGCTGCTGATCGCGTGTTCCAGAGCCGCAAGGCCTGATCCCTGTTGGCGCAACTCCAGAATTCGTTCCGAAATGTCTTCCGCTAAATTCATCGCGTGCACCGCATGTGAAAGATTGATTTCAATGAGCCGGCGATTGGAACGAATCATCCGACTCCGCACCAGGACGAGGCTTCCATGGAAGGCTGTACTACTGGCCGCGATCTCGCGCCCAGGGGTCGAACGCATTCACCACGTTGTCCAATTCCGGCTTCAGTTCTGGAATATTCCGCAGCAGAACTACTTTCATTGGTGACATAGGTTGCCGATCAACCAGTCGCTTCATGTTCGGATTCCTCCAGGGGGGAAACTAGCGCCTCTCGTAGTGACTTTCAGACGTTTTGCGTTTCACTGTTATTGAGTGCCGGTCAGCGCAGGCATCGCACGGCGCAGATAGAGGCATTCGCTTAAAAATCGCTCGTGCACTTACTGCTGATCATCTAGCAGATGTTGAGTGCGAATCTGCAACCGACGCACTCATCCGAGATAAATCCGCCGGACGTATCTTGATCATCGAGCGGCGCGGAGAGAGAACTTCGGAGCCATGCAAGCCCGTTGCGACCAAGCGTTGCGGCTCTCTCCTGTCTCTCCGGGTAAACGCGAGAAGGAAAAGCGAGTCGAATATTAGCATCGACCTGAGTAGCCTGCAAGACGCAATCAGCCTCGAAACTCGACCTATCTCCTCGAGTGAAGGGTAATCTTGACACGCCACAGCAACCGAGCTATACACGATTAGCAAATCGTTGCTTGCGTTTTCGCAAGATGGCAGCGTCGCGCGAGCGTGGCTGAACGGAATTGTCTCGCGGTTTGCTCTGCGCCGTAGTTCCGAGATGTTTGCCCGCCGCATCTCCAGCTGAAAATGCATTCTCAACAAGTTCTCTCTGGGGCGAGTCACCTTTCGATTTCACATCTGTTCCCTTCACGATTAGCCATCGTTCCTCCACCGCACTTTCTCAGCGCGTGAGACCGTGAGACGAAAGGGCTCGCCACTTCACTATCCGCTCGGAGAATTGCTTCGGAACGCGGTGGACACCCTGAAGGATGGGTACGTATCAATCTCCTCAAAGGATTTCAAATGCCGGACATCTCCCTCACCGACAGCATGGACAAGACCATCTCTGCCGCAACCATTGATCTCTCCCACCCGTCGTCCTTATTGCGGTATCTCCAGTCGGAGGTGCTCCACCTGGCGGTGCTGCCGGACTTCCTTGATCGGAAAGACAAGATCTTAAGTCAGGCCGCAACTCGGCCGCTTCAGTTCACGGCAAGTGCGAAGCACGGTTTTCAGCTAGGAGTTACCCAGCCCTCGATTACAGTCTCCCCTTCCGGTAAGGCGGTGATCTCAGTTAATGCGAATCCCGGCACTGCTCTCTTCGATCGTGACGCGTTTGCGCCATCCTATGAGGTTCCGTCGAAGACTGCCTATGCGGGCCTGCAACTTGAAGGGAATTTCGACGTTGGCGTCGCCGGCTCAGTGAGCGACCTTTCTTTCGATTTTGATCAGTCCAGCAGCATCACATTGCAGTTCTTCAAGGCATTTCCGCTGGGAGAAGGTGAGCCCACCCTCGGCCGCGCGATATCTGACACGCTTACTCACTACACGATCCCCGCTACAGTTTCTGACTTCGATTCGCTTGGAGTGGGCGATATCGCGACCATTGAGGGAGAAGGAAGCCTGCAAATCTCAGGATCGGTCGAGGTCTCCGCATCGCCTAACCCATTGGCCTCCGCAGTGCTCCCGCTCAGCCTTGGTGAGTTCAAGCTGCAGGCGGGCGCGGCTATCGATATCAGCATTGGTTTTACCCTTTCGTGTTCATATCAGGTCAGAATCCGCCGACTGGATTCCGATTCTGTTGAACTCACAATCACGCGCAACAAGGATCTCGCATACGAGTTGAAGGCTTCAGGATCGGGCGGATTCACTGCGGAATTACAAAATCAGGAACTGATATCTACCCTCATCGGTTCAATCAGCAAAGACTCCTCGACTGACGCAAATCTATTCGCAGGCCTGAGTGAATCTGAAACGGCCGCGCTCGCTTCTGCGATCCGCGGAGGGATTGACCACCATCTGAAAGCATCGCTGGACGTGCTGCTCTCGGCAGACAATCAGAGCGACGCCGCATTTCAATATGAAATCCGACCTGCACTCCTGGACAACAATGCGGTGAGCGCGATAAACCACGCGCTCCATGGAGACCTGCGGTCCCTCACGGAAATGGAAAGTCAGGTGCACGCCGGTCGAAAGCTGGCACCTGGAATTACCGTGAGCAGAAGCCTGCTCGCGAAAACACGCGACCGCGGTCTCAAGCTGAATTTCAATTTGCTCGGGATTCTCAACTTCGCATCTCTTTCTGACCTCCTTCGCCACAGCGAGGTCCTCACCGACGAAGTTTCCGGCGACATCACGATCAAAGAGACAGTATCCGGCAACATCATCTCAACGCTTTCTGATCCACTTGAACGACATGAGGCCCTGCGCAAGGCGATCTACGATTCTGTGGTCGCCACCACTACCTACCGCGCGGGGAGAGCCGTCTCCCTGGCTGGCCTCAACTGCGAGCAAGTGCATTTCGCATTTAGTCGCAAGACTTCCGACCAGACCATCGCGCAATATATTCGCTGGTTCGCGGCTCTCAACCTGCTCACTCACGATAAGCAGCTCAAGCTGAAAGATCAACTGCAACCAGGAGGAACATCGACCTGCGTCTTGCGAACGTCTTACGCAGAAAAGGATTGCGATGCCATGTTCCTCGATGCGAGCGGGAAGGTTTACGCCCGGGCTCATTACCTCGAAATCGGCCGTCAGGCCATGCGCGCACTACTCGATGTCGAGTCTTCTCCCAACGATCGATATCGAATGAAAGTGTTTGATGATGTGGTCTGGCCCCAGGCACTCTCGCTTGGCCCCGTCCCGACCATCGGTCCATTGGCCGGGCTCAGTGCGAATGATCCAAAAGTTGAATTGCTGATCGGGGATGTCTTCGTCATTTCTCAGTGGGCCACAGCTATGGCGGACGCAGCACTGCAAGTTCAGTCCATGCGCGTATCGATCGGCGGGGCAGACCTTCATGCGGTCTTGAGTAACCCAGATTTCAATAAAAAGAGGGATGACCTCCAAAAGAAGCTCGCGGGAATGATCAAGACCAGCAAGGTTCGCTTTGCCGAACCATGGGGCATGGTGAGTCTCTACTGGTCTGCCGGATCTCCAGGCACCGCGTATGGCAAGATCACGGAAGGTGCGCTCAGTTTGACGGCCTCGTCGAATAGCGATCTAGAGATGCTTGGGACCCCGCGATGATCATCGCTACGGCCTGACGAAAACAGGGCAGGGAGGATGAAGATCCTGAAGAGCTGCGGTGGAGGTTCAACACGCCGAACCACAGCGCCGAATACTGGTGCCTGGCTTGGAAGGATTGACTAGAGGGACTCCACTGAAGCTCGGGTCGGGTACTCACGAGCCGTTGAACTCTATCCTTGGGCAGTCGATTGAACTCATCCTTGGCAGTTGAGCCGACGCTTCAACCTTCAAATTCGAGCGGAATTTCGACGGGGACGTTGTCAAGCGTCGCCGAGCGAAATTGTGAGAACGGTGATGTCGTCTTCCTGGCCGAAAGCTTTCGCGGTCTCGGCGATGTCGGTCGAGGAGAGTTGAGTCAGGTGACTTAGACGATCGAAGCCGTAGAGCTCACCGGATTTGGATCGAGCCTCGGGAACGCCGTCGGAGAGCAGCACGATGCGTTCTTCTCGATTCAGTCTGCCGCGAACGATCTGATAGGACTGGTTCTCAGCGATGCCGAGCGGTAGGGATGGAGGCGAGCTTATCTCGGCTCCCGAGATGTACGGGGCGATATGACCTGCGTTTGCCAGAGAGAACGTACCATCGAGTGCGATTCGTATACAGCAGGCGGTGGTGAAACCGAGTTGCCCTTGCGAGATGAGGACACTATTCAGGCCAGCCAGAATCTCCGCAGGATCATGGGAGGTCTCACGTCGAATTGCGCCGAGGATCATGGCGACCCGCATCGCCGCGGTCAATCCCTTGCCTGAGACGTCGCCAACAATGGCGGTCAGAGACCCATCGGGAGCAGGGGAGACGAAAAAGAAGTCACCGCCAACTTCGCTTGCAGGAACATATACGGAGTCAACCTTAAAGCCTGGAGTGGGCCGCGATGCGCTGGCCAGCAAGAGTTGCTGCACGGTGCTGGCAGCCTGCAGCTCGGCGGCATAGGCCGCACGTTCACGTGCCGTTTCGACCATGTCGGCACAGAGAAATGAGTTTTCAACTGCTGCGGCCGTCTGCAATGCGATGGTGTTGAGAAGCTTGAGATCGGCCGCGGAATAATTTGCGCCCTCTGCCGAGTTGCCGAGCATAACCACACCCACAGTTCTCTGGCCGGCGCGGAGCGGTGCACAAATCAGCGCTTCCAAAGATTGTCCGCGATTGAGAACACGCTCATCGGCTGAGCAGTCATTCACGATCTCGGCTGCGCCGCGCTCGAGGATTGACGCAGCAAGTCGCGATGCGGGCTCCAGCACCATCAAGTCAGCCGAGCCGTTGCCCGTGGACTCGCCGAAAGTCGCCGCAGCCGTGAGCGGACTGTCAGCCTTCTCTTTCAGCAGAATGCTCCCGTGCGTCGCTGTGATTAGTCTCCGGGCCTGTTCGAGCGCCGAGTGGGCTACAGCAACCACGTTCAAGAGAGGAGCCAACTGCTCCGAAAGCTCTTCGATGAGGTGGATCTCTCGATAGAGATGGAGAACCTCAGAAGCGAGAGCCCGACTCTCGGTCTCACGGGCGGCCAGATGCGTCAGCAGCGAGGCAACTGCGGATGCCTGCGGTGCGGATCCAACCACGTAGCCCAGCGTAGCGTTCTCGTGCTGGATGGGAATGCGGTTGCCGTCTGCCGGATCGCCCAGCAGAGTCTTGCCTGCCGTGTCGATGATGCATATACCGGGAGCCAGGTGCTCCCGAAGGGCGGCGATAACAGCCATACCCCCGGATCGCGGGTTGAGGAGAGATTTGAGGGTCGGAGCTGCCATAGGCTTCAGCTAACCGGGGAGGCCGAGTACGGATCTTGCTTTTGCAATAAGGGCATCGGGGTCGAAGGGCTTGGTCATATACATGTCGGCTCCGACCTCATGGCCTCGCTGACGATCGAACTCCTGGCCCTTGGCGGTCAACAGAACGACATGGATATTCTTCAGGCCTAGTTCATTCTTGACCGCATTACATACATCGAAACCATTCTTCTTGGGCATCATTACGTCGAGGAAAACGAGATTCGGCTCTTCCTCGCGGATGGTTTCGAGGGCCTCCTCACCGTTGGTGGCGGTTATCAGGTCCACGCCTTCGTCTTCCAACTCCTCAAGGGTTTGCTGGATCAGCATCCGCAGATGCGGCTCGTCGTCAACAATCAATATCTTCATAGGCCTCATTGATAGATCAGGAAGAGAACGTTCTCCATTCCCTTCTCGAAGCGCAGGGCTCGCACGGCTTCGTCACTGGAAAGAAGTGAATTGAGAATGATGACGTCGGGCTTGGAATGGACGGCGCGGGAAACGAGATCTGAGCCGTTTGCCTCTACGACCTGATACCCGCGAGCTTCGAGCACGTCTGTTATGGTGCGGGCCGTCGATACGTCCTCGTCAACTACCATCACCTTCTTCTTCGACTTACCTTGATCAAGCAGCGCATCCACTTCATGGAAGAGTGAGGCGGTGTCGATGGGCTTGGTGAGATACCGATCAACGCCGAGTCGGAATCCACGCTCTTTGTCTTCAAGAATGGAGAGGATGATGATCGGAATGTCCATTGTGACCGGATCATTTTTGAGAACCGCAGCAACATCAAATCCGTTCATTTCGGGCATCATCACGTCGAGGATGACGAGGCCTGGCATCTCCTCGCGAATGAGGGCCAAGGCTTTGCGTCCATCTTCGGCAAGGCGGACGCGGTAGCCAGCTTCAGACAATTCCTGCTGGAGAAGGGACCGGATGTTCGAGTCGTCATCGACGACCAGCACGGACTTCTCGTGCGGCTCATGCGTTGCGACGCGTTCGCGCAGCTGTCGCACCAGCGCTTCGATGTCCACCTTGCGCTTGCGAGGTGGAGCTCCGAGGCTGACGCTTGCATCGGCGACGGGCAGCGCGAATGAGAATGTGCTGCCTTTGCCCGGTTCGCTCTCGACCCAAATGCGACCGCCGTGATGTTCGACGATCTCTTTGCAAATGGGCAGACCCAGTCCCGTGCCTTTGGGCTTGTCAGTCAGCGTATCGCCGACCTGCTTGAATTTCTCGAAGACTTTCGGCTGATCTGCGGGGGCGATACCGATTCCCGAGTCTATGACGCTGACCACCAATTCGCCGCCATCCAGGCGCGCTGAGCATGTGATCGAGCCGGCATCGGTGAACTTGACGGCGTTCGAGATCAAGTTGATGACCACCTGGATCAGCCGATCCTGGTCTCCGGTGATTGCGGGCAGGCCAGGCTCGATGTTGCGAGCCAACTGAAGTTTCTTGGCTTCAAAAAGAGATGCTGTAGCTGCAGTTGCGCGATCGATCACCTCACCCATCGTCACGCTGGTCATGTTCCAGGTGAATTTGCCGGCTTCAATTTTGGCCAGGTCGAGCACATCGTCGATCAATTTGGTCAAGCGCTCGCCTTCACTCACGACGACACCCAAGTTCTCGATCACCTGATGTTTGGCTTGCGCAACTTTGCGGTCGTCCTCGGGAATGATCGGGAACAGGCGCTCTTCGAGGCGGCGACGAATGATCTTGGCGAATCCGAGCACTGATGTGAGTGGAGTTCGAAGTTCATGGCTGACTGTAGAGAGGAATGAACTCTTTGCCGCATCCGCCTCTTCTGCTGCTGCGCGGGCGTGCGAAGCTTCCTCAAACAGCTTTGCGTTGTACAGCGAGACGCCGACTGACGATGCGATGGTCGAAAGCAGTCGTTGATCGCCTTCAGTGAAGCGATTCTCCTGGTCAGTCGATTGCACACTGATGACGCCAACCACATCGCCGCCGGACCGGATCGGCACACCGAGATATGAAGAAGTGGGGCGCCCGACCTGTGTGATCCCGAGCTTGCTGCGAGCTCCGGCCATATCTTCGTTGATGAGCAGAGGCTCGCCCGAGCGAATGATTTGTGATGTCAGGCCGACTCCGAATGGCCTGGTCTGCGCCTCTTCGCCATAGGTATATGGGAACTGCAGCATCATGCTGGCGCGATCAAGAAGCGCGACATAAACGACCGGCGCATGGAAGAGATCGCGGACCTGGTCCCCAACCAACTCGATCAGGCGGTCCTTATCCAGTTGTGTGGCAAGAGCCTGACTGATGCGATTGATCGTGCTCAGTTCTGCAACGCGCTCGCTGACTTCGTGCTCTCTGCGGTTGATCAGCAAGTACGCATTTGCGTTGTCGAGAGCGATCGTGGTGTAGGCGGCGAGATTCTCAAGGAGGCTTAAGTGCTGGTCAGTGTATGCATTTTTCTTGAAGCTCTGCACGCTCAGCACACCCAGTACGCGCTCCTGAGCGATGAGCGGCAGGTAAATCATGGATTCAGGGGGTTGGGCCTTGGTGCCATCGGCTAGAGCGCTGCCGGTGTGCCTGTAGTCCGCGATATACCTGGAGGTGTCGGCGACGTTGTTGAGCAGGATGGGGGTGCGGTTCTCAATGCACCATACGGCTAGCTGATTCTTGTCATCCGTGCTGCGCGTATATGGGGCATAGCGCTTGCCGTTCTCGATTGCGAGCGTGTACTCGATCAGGCGCTTTTCGGGTCGGTAGAGACCAACGCCGAAGATGCTTGCGTCAGCAATCTGGTTTACGCGTTCGTAGAGCTTGAACAGGATTGTCTCGAGATCGAGCGAGGCGGTAATTTCCTTTCCGATCTCGCTCAACAGTTCAATGCTGTCTTTTTGCGCGGAGATCTCGGCAGCCTGGGCACGAATCTCCTGCGTGCGCTCATTGACAGTGGCTTCGAGCGTTCGCTTCTGCTCTTCGAGCGCCTCGGTTTTGCGCCGAGCCTTCGAGCGCTCGTATTGAGTGATGAAGCGCCAGGCAGCCAGTACGAGGAGAACAAAAAGCAGGAAATAGAGGATGTTGGCCAGCGTGGTGCGGTACCAGGGCGGCAGGATGACGAAGGCGTATGAACCTTGACCCATTCGGCCATCAACAGCCCGTGCTCTTACGCGGAACGTATAGCTCCCGGGTCCGAGTCCGCTGTAGTTGGCCTCTTTCTGCCTGTCCCATCCGGACCAGTCCTTGTCGGCGCCCTCAAGAAGATATTGGTAATTGATGTCGGAGGAGTCTGCATATGAAGCGGCGGCAAACTGAAAGCGAACCGCACTGGTGTGCGGGGGGAGTTGCACTTCCTTGCTCCCCGGAACGGGTGATCCTCCGAAAACAACGTGAGTTCCGGCGCTCACCTGCCGCACGAGCGTGGGGAGATCCTGCGCGACGCTTGATCGAATGTTTGGATTCAGGCGGAGTACCGATTCGCCTGCTGCCCAAACGGAGCCATCGGTATCGGCGAATACAGGTGAGACTTTGAACTGGGTTAATGCGCGATAGCTATTCTCATCGATGCGCCAGGAACCATCGGGCTGGGAGTAGACGCGACCAATGCGGCGCCCCTCAGTTGAGGGCATCGAGGTCCAGACGCTACCATCGTCCGCCTCAAACAAAATTGCGCTCGCGTCCGGAGCATCGATTGGCAGCGCAAGTCGATTATCGACGACGAACTTGCGGGCGCTACGATCCCATCGATAGAGATTCTGGTTCCGGTCAACTCCTGCCCAGATGCTTCCCAACGCCCAGGAAATACCATTGACGCCCGGCGGGAGCCCGGCATCCTGTCCGATGGACTCCGCCTTTGAGTCACGCATGCCAGTCTCGGCTACGGTGATTCGCAATACGCGTCCATTCGCTCCCCCCGCCCAGACTGTTCCGTCCGCATCCTCCGCAACGGTGCGTGCCTCGTAAACAATGCCCGGCAGTCTACCCTCGTCAACCCACTTCTGCCCATCCCAACGCATTGAGCCAACGTTATCGCCGTGTCCAATGAAAACCCGATTGCGGTTCTTTCTGGATTGATAGATGGAATAGCACTGCTCTAACGGTCCGTGGGTGCCGGGCATGGCTGGAACCATCGAGGTGGTGGTCACTCGATACACACCATCGCTGGTGGCTGCGAGCAACTGATCGTTCTTATGCGCCGGGTCCCGGAAAGATCTCAGCTGAAATGATTGTGTTGGCCCCGGGAGCGGGAGGAACATAGGGCGGTTCGTATTGGGGTCAGATGATAAGCGTTCGACCGGAGTACCACTTGTATCCAATGCGACATAGACGGAGCCCTTGTAGCGGATGGTGTCCTGGACTGAGGAGCGCAGAAAAATCGAAATTGGCGAACTCACTTCGATTCGCGTTACACCCGACGTCGTACCCACCCATACCGCCCCGTCGCGATCCTGAAACGCGCTCAATGCGTTGGAATCGAGAAGACCGTCCTCCACGTTCAGGACTCGGATCAGCTTGCCATCGTGGCCAACAATGACAGCTCCGCCATTCAGGGTGGTCAAGCAAAGGCTGCCGTCGCGCAGTTGGGTGGCTGTGTAAAGCTTGTGCTGCTTGAGATAGTCGTCAATCTGCGTGGGAAAAGGCGTTACTTTCCGGCCATCGTAGATGGTCAGCAAACCCTCTCTTTGACTCACGATCATACGAGTGTCGTCGTACGGGTACAGGAACAGCTTGACTGCATCCTTGTACCCTTCGCCGCCCGGAACAGGCCGCAGATCGTCCCCGACAATTTCCTGAAGTCCAACGCCATTCTGTGCGGTGTAGATGTGACCGCGAACGGCTGAAAGAGCCTGGAAGCGACCGAACGCTCCGTGAGACCACGTATGTATCGTGTTTCCATCCCAACGGAACAGCTTCTCGTAAGAACGAAAGAAAATTCCCTGCGGCGTCGGAAGTGTTTGCCAAACGTCCGTGAATTGACGATCGTGCTCGGGGACCTTATCCAGGATGGAGACGTAATGTTCCACTCCGTTTGCGTCCGGCTGCATGTAGCCGAAGGTTCCATTGCCACCCAGCCAAATCTTGCCGGACTGGTCAAACGCAATCGACCGAACCGTATCGCTTCCAGTGGGAATCTTGCGCCAGACCACCCCGTCATATTCAATGAGGTCGCCTCCAGAGACGCCAACGTACATGACGCCGCGGGAGTCCTGATTGATGGCCCATATCTGGCCAAATGAGTTGATCTCTTTGAAGCTGTGCCCCTGCGCCAACGGCAGACCGGTCTCGGCGCTTTGGTTTGGAGCCGCCTTCGCCGGGACAACTGGGTGTCCCTGAGCCCAAGCCAGGGACCATACAGCCAGGGCGAGAATCGGCGACAGCACGGACCGTCTGATTACGGCGGAGTAGTGTCCCAAGTCGTTGACCTATCTTGTTGCGTACGCGGAGTGGAATCCGCTGTGCGAATGCAGCGTTATCGGGGGGAACTGGAGGCTGAGCTTACCACGCGTGTTTGACCGGTGCAAGACTTTAAGTAACGTGAAGTGAGGGAAATATGGCAATTTAGCCGCGGAGTTTGATGGCGCTGGAATCTGCGACAG